>OFDC01000042.1_pt1 | contig 174185 bp, 170 predicted proteins | sample 1520941 | NCBI WGS metagenome assembly OFDC01 (sample SAMEA94258168, study PRJEB24077) | hot springs metagenome | biome: Aquatic biome; feature: Water | place: India | collected 2012-12-06 | depth 5 m
TTATTCGTTACGCAAGGCGGAAAGAGTCGCAGGAATAGATTTGGCGTAGCTGGCTCCATAAGCGATAGACAACATAGCGAAGCGAATCAATGGCTCCAGCCCGCAGGGTTGCCTCTGTCATCAGCGCTCTCCGCGTTGTTCGGCGTTTGTTGGGATTAACCAAACTGCGCTTCTCACGCCTTGATAGCACCGATGACAGAGGCAACATCGACAATTGAAATAGCGTTAACAGGCCCTAAAGTAGCAGCTACCACGTACTGTGATAGCTGCTCTCTTGACTTAACTTCCTTAAGCGGTTGTGCTCACAACATTGCCCGCCGGGCCACGATGCTGCATACCTGTGGACAAAGCTTGCAGAAATCCACTCAGGCTTGTGCTGCCGCTGTTACCACCCAGCGCACTAACGAGTGATTGGAAGCTGCTTTCCAAGTTACTGGTGTTGCTCTCCAAAGAAGTATCTGACGTCGTACTGTCACTGCTACTTAAAGATGAAATAAGGCTTTGTAATTTGGCTTCCATACCATGTCCGCCATAAGGTGGGGGTGGTGGCATGCCTTGTGTGGTGCTTGATTCTAACGTACTGGATTCATCAGTACTGTCTTCACTGTTGGTGGTCTCTGTTGTCCCTTGTGACTGCAAGGCACTAATGAGGTTTTGCAAAAAGCTGTTTAAGGCACTGGCGGCATCTGTGTTGCTATCGTTATTATCTGTCGTTTCTGTACCGTCTGTGCTGGTGGTACTACTGGTGCTATTTGTGCCCCATTGCCCGAAAATGGATTCCAAACCGCCTTCGATGCCAGCGCTTTTAAGTACGGAATCAATGGCTCCTAGCAAACCACCGCCATCCTTGCCATGACCTTCGCCGTCAGGTAGTGGCGGTGGAGGTTGCATGCCATTGCGCTGGCCTACCTGTGACAATGATTGAATATTGTTATTACTACTGATTGAACTGATTGATGTCATGATGAGTGCTCCGTAAAGTTTTTAAATGTTCAGGGCTGCTGCGATTGCTCCCTGGCAATACAACGTGTTGACTGAACATTCTTAGTTTAAGACTGGATGACCTGTTTTTAAGGTATGAAAGAACACAAAAAACATTTATAAATCAGTAGTTTAAATGTATATTTTGATACAAATGGCTGTGGATTGTATCCGTTGATACAAAGCACGTTCTTTTTATACAAAATCATCACACAAACTACGTGTCTGGTATAAGTTGTGGGGCTGTGTTATTTTAAAAAACCATTTTTTATACAGGTTTGACCATGCTTAGTTTGGTGTTTGATATTGAAACGGTTCCGGATGTGGACGGCATTCGCCAGTTGCATGATCTTCCTGCCAGCCTAAGCGATACGGATGTCGCGAATATCGCTTTTCACCAGCGCCGTCAGCACAATGGCACTGATTTCCTGCCACATCATTTGCAACGGATATGCGCAATTTCTTGCGCCTTGCGCGAGGGTAACCAGTTCCGCGTGTGGACGCTCGGTGATGAGCAATCGAGTGAGGCCGAGATTATCCAGCGCTTTTTTGATGGAATTGAAAAATACACACCTAACTTGGTGAGCTGGAACGGCGGCGGCTTTGATCTGCCTGTGTTGCACTACCGCGCCATGGTGCATGGGATTGCTGCCCCCCGCTACTGGGATTTAGGTGAGGACGACAAAGACTTCAAATGGAATAACTACATCAGCCGCTACCATATGCGGCATTTGGATTTGATGGATGTTCTGGCCATGTACAGTGGCCGTGCCAATGCGCCGCTCGATGAAATAGCCCAGCTATGCGGGTTTCCTGGAAAACTTGGTATGGATGGCAGCAAGGTATGGCAAGCCTATTTGGATGGTGAAATCAAGGCAATACGCGATTATTGTGAAACCGATGTCGCCAACACGCATCTGGTGTATCTACGTTTTTTGAAAATGCGAGGTCACTTGAATGAAGCCAGTTATGCGTCAGAAATTCAGTTGGTACGAGAGACTTTGACTGGCTACAGTGGCGAGCACTGGCAGCAATTTATGATCGCTTGGTCATCTTTGTGATGTGATTTTTGATTAACAAGGCTTTGGCGAGACACTGCTAATTTTTATTTCTATTAAGTAAAGGTATATTAAATTCTCACCAATAGTCCATGTGGGTAGTATTGTTTGTCGCGATAATAATTTATGATGCAAATACCAAAATAAATTATTCTCGGGAGATGGTATGCTGAAGCCTTTATTAATTGCGAGTTCCTTACTTGCAAGTACCAGTGTGTTTGCAACAACTTATACTTTTCTTGCCACAAGTGATCCGAGTGAGGCCCAAGGATTTGGCGTTGGAGAATTTGCTGCAGTGAATTTAAACAATGCCACGACGCTGGGTGCGTTTGATTTAACAGGCAGTTTTTCCACCGACAAGAAAAATGTTGCGCCTAGCAATCCATTTGCCTTATACAACCTGACAACAAATAGTCTGGTAAGTACTGTGTTTTCAGTAATCGATTCAAAAACAAACACCTACGGCTTTGATTTCCAAAATTTGGCTGCAGGTACTTATCAATTGCGTATTAATGTGCCTGGTGGGTCCAATCAAAACAGCTTCATCACTGGGTCTTATACTTTGACTGCTGTTACTACCCCAGTCCCTGAGCCAGAGGCCTTGGGATTGTTGATGGCAGGGTTAGGTTTGCTTGGAATGGTTGCTTATAGAACAAACCGTCAATAAGTTTTGCTGAACTGATTTGAAAACGGCTTCATGAATGAAGCCGTTTTTTTATAGTATGGCGGTGTGCAAATGAAGTCGCAACCTTACTCCTCTTCTTCCTGACCAGGCGCTGATGGCAAGATATTTGCCTCTTCGTCAGTTGTATTTTTCCAGTTTAGAATCACTCGCTGATGTTTTTTTGCGTCATGTGTAAAACGATAACGCTGTTCATTGCCAAGATAAGACGCAATCGCCTGATACTTTCCGCTGGGCAAGTTCAAGAGTAGCCTGGGCGCAGCATGCTCAAGCGCAAACACGGTCTGATTCTTGTTGTTGGTAATGCTGATATTAATATCGTCAATGACCCGCCCAACCTTGCCTTCCGAAAACAGAAAGTAAAGATTAAATTGTTTTTTAAAGGATTCCATTGCCTCGACTTCTTCCGAACCTATACCGCCCGTCACATAGTCTACGCCGTGGGCATCTTGCTGAATGGCAAGATCATCTGCAAGCGCTGCTCTGCATGTGCAGAGTGCAATGAGTAAGGTGCTGATGAGACTGTATTGTTTGAGCATCATGTTCTCCTTATTTTGATTGGGTTCTTGGGAGATTGTATGCCCAATTCAGGTAAAATGACAGGTTATGAGAAACAACCGTCAAAGATCCTCTAACCTGTCGCCAGCCGCCAAGGCAGCGCAGATTCCCAGAACCGCCAATATTGAATCCCTGGACCAGGAAGGCCGTGGAGTCGCCCATGTTGATGGCAAAGTGATTTTTATCGAAGGGGCATTGCCTTTTGAAGAAGTCAGGTTTGTCTCTCACCATGTCAAGTCAACCTATGAACTGGCAACAACAGTAGAAGTGATTAAGGCTTCCAGCCAGCGCGTGACGCCCGGCTGTGCCTATTTTGGGACCTGTGGTGGCTGTGCCATGCAGCATTTGGAGTTTTCTGCGCAGGTGGCGGCCAAGCAACGCATGCTTGAAGATGATTTATGGCATATCGGCCGCGTGCGTCCAGAAAAAATCCTGCCGCCCATCCAGGGTACCCCCTGGCATTACCGCCACAAAGCCCGTTTGCGCGTGCGCTATGTAGAGAAAAAGGGCGGGGTACTCGTTGGTTTTAATGAAAAAGGCAGCAGTTTTGTGACCTTTATGGATAGCTGCGAAGTGTTGACGCAGCCGGTCTCTGACCTCATCGTGCCATTGAAGCAACTCATCGGGCAATTATCTATCAAGCAATCCCTGCCTCAGATTGAGCTGGCCGTGGGTGAAGATGCCACGGTGTTGGTTTTCCGTATTCTGGAGGCGCTCACCGAGGCAGATGTTGCCTTGATGAAAACGTTTGAAGACACGTATGGCGCCCAGGTGTGGACGCAAACCAAGGGCCCGGATACAGTTAAACCGTTGTTCGAGCATGGCGACAAGTTACATTACAGCCTGCCGGAATACAATCTTGAGTATCCGTTTAGTCCGACCGAGTTTACCCAAGTGAACCCAGCCATTAACCGGGTCATGATCCGCCGTGCCATGCAGTTGTTGCAGCCGCAAGCAGGTGAACGCATCGCCGATTTTTTCTGTGGCCTGGGCAACTTTACGCTGCCGATTGCGCGCAGTGGTGCCAGCGTCTACGGGGTTGAAGGGTCGCAGGCACTGGTGAAACGCGCGATAGAGAATGCCGGTTTAAATGGCATTGAAAATGTCGAGTTTGCTGAATCTGACCTGTTTGACATGACAGCTGAGTCATTGCAGTCATTGGGTGCTTTTGACAAATGGCTGGTGGACCCACCCCGCGATGGCGCCATTGAACTGATCAAAGCCTTGCCTGATGCAGGCGATACTGTGGCCAGCCACACGCCCTGGCGGATTGTGTATGTCTCATGTAACCCGTCTACGCTGTCACGCGATGCTGCTATCCTGACGCAGGTGAAAGGGTATCGCTTGCTAGCGGCCGGTGTCATGAATATGTTCCCACACACGGCCCATGTAGAATCGATCGCGATTTTCGAAAAGGCATAACGTGGTAACCAATGTATTGCGCCGCTGGTTGCCGGGGCTGTTGTTGATATGCGCACTGGCGGCATGCCAACCAGACGGATCGCCACGTTCGCTGATTTTTGCTGTCGCGCAAGCACCAGTGAATCTGGATCCGCGCTTTGCCACCGATGCGGCTTCTGAGCGGATTAACCGGCTCATTTACCAGCGGTTGGTGGAGTTCGACGCGAGTTCGCATGAGGTGCCAGGGTTGGCGACATGGCAAATGCTGGATGCCCGGCATTACCGTTTTCAGCTTAACCGGCCAGCCGTGTTTCATGACGGCAAATCCCTGACCGCAGCCGATGTAAAGGCGACCTACGAGAGCTTGCTACAATTAAAAAATTCCCCGCATACGGCTGAATTCAGGCATATCGAACACATCTCCACCCCTGATGCAAAAACCATAGACTTTGCCCTCAGCCATCCTGACCCGCATTTTGCGGCGCGCCTGATGGTGGGTATCTTGCCTGCCCATTTAATTGCGAACGGACATGACTTCGGACATCAGCCTGTTGGCAGTGGCCCGTTCAAGCTCGATCATTGGCAGACTGAGTTACAGCTCAAACGCCTTAGTGATGGGCTGACAGTCCGTTTTGAAGAGGTCAAAGACCCTAACGTGCGCGTACTCAAGCTAAAACGTGGGGAGGCCGATTTAATTCAGGGCGACTTGCCACCCGAGCTGGTGAAGTATTTGCAAAAACAGTCCAATGTGACTGTCAACACCGGGATAGGGGCAAACTATTCTTATCTGGGCCTGAATGTGCAAGCCGACTTTTTACGCGATGTCCGCGTCAGGCGTGCCATTGCACACGCCATTGATACGCGGGCGATTATCGACAAGGTCATGGTCAGCCATAGCCGCCAGGCCAATGCCATTTTGCCGCCTGAGCATTATGCCGGCAACGCGGCCTTGCAGCCTTATGCTTACCAGCCAGCCCTGGCCAGGCAGTTGCTGCAGTCAGCTGGGGTCAAGCTGCCGCTGACACTGATTTACAAAACCAGTACCGATCCGCAGCGAGTGCGCCTGGCGACTATTTTGCAGGCGCAAATGCAAGAGGCGGGCATAGACCTGCAAATCAAAAGCCTGGACTGGGGGACGTTTTTTGCAGATGTGCAAAAAGGCAATTTCCAAATATATGGTCTGACCTGGGTAGGGATTAAAACGCCAGAAATTTACAGCAAGGTCTTTGCTTCCAGCAGCTTGCCACCACAAGGATTTAATCGTGGCCGCTACCAGGATCCTGTGCTGGACCAATTACTGGAAAAAGAAGACTGGCCAGCGGTGACCAGCCGCCTGCACAGTGAATTGCCAGTGATCCCGTTGTGGTATGAGGGCCAGTTTGCGGCTTACCGCAATACGATTGCCAGTTACCGGCCCATGCCGGATGGTAATTGGGATGGGCTGACGAAGGTGGTATTTAACCCAGCTGCAAACTAAGCCCCCTATCTGGTGAAAGGCTGGTAGCAGATAGACTAGGGGGTCACGCCAAACCAGTGGCCAATCAGTGCCGTGGCCGCTAGGGCAAGGGCGCCCCAGAACACCACGCGGCTGACACTTTTCCATACCTTGGCGCCGCCGGTGCGGGCAGAGACCATGCCTAGCAATCCCAAAAAAGGCAAGGTGCTCACGGTAAGCCAGGTTTGTGCCTGGCTATGCGGTGCCAGCCAGGCGGTAATAAGCGGTAACAGGGCACCACTGCTAAAGGCGAGTGCTGATGCCAGCGCTGCCTGTAATGGTTGGGCTTGATTGTTGTCATGCAAACCCAGTTCGTCACGCGCATGTGCAGCCAGTGAGTCATGTTGCGACAATGCCTGCGCCACTTGCCTGGCCAGTTCGGGGGATAAACCGCGCTGGATATAAATGCCAGTCAGCTCACGCAGTTCACTTTCGGGGTTGTCTTTTAACTCGGCGGCTTCCCGTGCGAGGTCTGCTTGTTCTATATCTGTTTGTGAACTGACCGAGACATATTCGCCTGCTGCCATGGAGAGGGCCCCTGCCACCAACCCTGCGATGCCAGTCATCAATAAGGTTTCATGATTTGTACCTGCGGCAGCCACACCCATCAGCAGGCTGGCAGTAGAAATAATGCCATCGTTGGCGCCTAACACGGCGGCACGCAACCAGCCGCTGCGTTGTAAAAAGTGTAATTCGTGATGTGCCATGCTGCGCCCTGATTCAAGTGATGAGAGTCGGTCATGATTTTAATAGAATTTATGCGCGCCGCGCTTGGGTTGCATCAAATCGCATGCGACAAGGTGCAAATCGCTTAGAATAATGGCTATGCATATTGAAATTTCTATTCCTCAACAAACCCTGACCCTGTTTGACGACAATGGCGGACAAGTGGCGCGCTATGCCGTATCGACGGCTGCAAATGGGGTGGGCTGTGTCAAAAACAGTGGCTGCACGCCGCTGGGCACGCATATCGTCCGTGCCAAAATCGGCGATGGTGCTGCTGAGAACACGGTGTTTGTCGGCAGGCGGCCAACAGGGGAAATTTTCACACCAGCGTTAAAGTTGCAGTTTCCCGAGCGCGACTGGATTTTAACTCGCATTCTGTGGCTGAGCGGCACCGAGCCAGGCAAAAACCGCCTGGGGAATGTGGATACCATGCAGCGGTATATTTATATTCATGGCACCCCGGATGAAACCGAACTGGGTGTCCCCGGCTCGCATGGCTGCGTGCGCATGCGTAATGCTGACCTGGTTGATTTATTTGACCGCGTTCCTGTAGGCACCACCGTCAATATCAGCGAGACGGATGATTAAGCGCTTTGCGACATTGTTGCCCGTCGTCTTTGGGGTGCTTTGCCTGACCTTTGCCTTGCTGCATCTGGTGCCGGGCGATCCGGTCGATGTCATGCTGGGCGAATCTGCCAGTGCCGCTGACCGCACCGCCCTCAAGGCGCAACTTGGCCTCGATCAACCTGTGCTGGTGCAGTTCGGCCAATACGTCACGCATTTGCTGCAAGGGGATTTTGGTGCCTCCATTCACACACAAACTCCCATCTCGCAATTATTGTGGCAAGCCTATCCGGCAACCCTGTTACTGGCCATCGTGGCATTGGCAATCGGCCTGGCGATAGGGGTTCCGTTGGGCATCTGGTCTGCACTCAAGGCCGGGCACTGGCAGGATGTGTTGATTACCATGTTGAGTATCCGCCTGGCGGCCATGCCAGCATTTTGGCTGGGACCAGTGCTGATGCTGGTATTCGCCGTGTGGTTGGGCTGGTTGCCTGTGAGCGGCATGAGCAGCCAGGCCGCAATTGTCCTACCAGCATTAACCCTTGGCCTGGGATTAAGCGCTATTTTGACGCGTATGACCCGCACCAGCTTGCTCGAAGTACTCAATGAAGATTATATCCGTACTGCACGGGCCAAAGGTTTGAATGAGCGGCAAGTCTTGCTCAAACACGCTTTACGGGCGGCCTTGTTACCTTTGGTGACAATTGTCGGTTTGCAGATGGGCAGCTTGCTGGCAGGTGCCGTGATTACCGAAACTATTTTCAGCTGGAATGGCATTGGCCGCTTGCTGGTAGATAGCATAGAAAAACGTGATTACCCGGTGACGCAAGCCTGCGTGCTGGTGGTAGCGTTCAGTTATGTATTGATTAATCAGGCGACAGACATGGTTTATCGCTGGTTGGACCCACGCACGAGGGCGGCGTAATGAAAACGTTTTCATTGCTCACACTAGGTTTCTGGCTGCTGGTCGTGATCATGGGCCATGCTGTGGGTTTGAATCCCAACCAGATTGACCTCAATGCCATTTTGCAATGGCCGAGTTCGCAACACTGGCTGGGCACCGATGATTTGGGGCGCGATATATTGGCACGTGTGATTCGTGGGGTAGAGGTGTCTTTCCTCGTCACCATGGTGGTCACTGCCGTGACCATGAGCATAGGTTTAAGTATTGGCCTGGTCGCGGGCTATAAAGGCGGCAAACTGGATGCTGTCCTGATGCAGCTGACCAATATTTTCCTGGCCTTTCCTGGGATGTTGCTGGCGATTGCATTTGCAGCCGTGCTGGGCGCAGGGATCAACAACCTGATTCTGGCACTGTGCCTGACCGGCTGGGTCACTTACGCCAGGTTGACACGCGGGCAATCATTGGCCTTGCGCCAGCGTCTGCATGTCCTGGCGGCAGAATCCCTGGGCGCCAGCAGCTTGCGGGTCATGCGGCTGCATATACTGCCGTTGCTGGTTTCGATTTTGCTGGTGGAGGCGGCTTACAGCATGGCCAGCGTCATGATTGCCGAGGCCTCGCTGTCGTTTCTTGGCCTGGGCATCCAGGCCCCAAATGCATCTTGGGGCGCCATGTTGCGGGATGCCGTGCGTTTTATGCTGGTGGCGCCTCATTATGTACTCACTGTGGGAGTATGCATGATGAGTTTGATCCTGGCCATCAACCTGGGTGGCGATGTATTGCGTGACAAACTGGATGTGCGTAGCGAAAGGCAGGCATGAGAAAACAGTATCGTTACTATGACCTGATTATGGCGGCATTTGCCGTGGTACTGGTGTGCTCCAATCTGATCGGGCCTGGCAAAATTACCGAAGTCCATGCACCTTTGCTGGGTGCACTCACGTTTGGCGCTGGCATCATGTTTTTCCCGATCAGTTTTATTTTTGGCGACATCCTGACCGAAGTCTATGGTTATGCCGCTTCCCGGCGCGTGATCTGGGTAGGGTTTATCTGCCTGGCGTTCGCCAGTCTCATGGCCTGGGTCATCGTCGCCTTGCCACCCGCGCCAGACTGGCATGACCAGGCGGCTTACCAATCCGTATTTGGTTCTACCGCGCGTATCGCCATCGCGTCACTGATCTCTTTTGCGGCAGGGGAGTTTGTCAATTCGTTCGTGCTCGCCAAAATGAAGGTTCTGACGCAGGGCCGCTGGTTGTGGAGCCGCACCATAGGCTCAACCATTTTTGGTGAGGCGGTGGATACCATTTTATTTTTTCCGCTGGCGTTTTACGGTTCAGGCGAGTTCCCCGATGCCATGATGCCGCAAATCGTACTGGCGCAATTTACAGCCAAGGTCTTGGTAGAGGTCGCTTTCACGCCCGTTACCTACAAAATCGTCGCGTTTCTTAAGCGCGCCGAAAATGAAGACTACTACGATACAAAAACAGACTTTAACCCGTTTACACTGGAAACCAATCGATGACTGACAACATTATTCGCTGGAGCCATGCCGGCGAAACTTACCAGGCAGATTGGCTCAGCAGCATACAACCTAATCCGCCCAAATGGTTTGAAGTGATTGGCGACCAGACCAATGCTGATACCGCTTACCGCCTGGCTTCTGAAGGTTGCGGCATGATTTATCAGGGTGATTTCCAGAATGCGCGCCAGTTGCTACAAGCGCTGGCGAGGCGTATAGATAAAAAGCCGCTCAAGGCCGCACCAACCTTGCTCGAAACCTTTCACCTGCACCGCGCGCGCCAAATCCAGCGCGCCAATATCCTCAATAAAATCATCCTGCATATTGAAAACGGCCGCAGTGTCATGAAGCGAGCGCCGGAAGTGAGTGAGGCGCTGGACAATGCTCTGGATGGAGATGTGCCCGCGTCATTACTGATCCCACTGCAATTGCTGCAAGGCATGGTGGGCGCCTTTGAGTGGCGCAAAAAAGGCGTCTTGGTGCCGGTACTTGGCCAAACCATTCATCCATATTATGGTGTGTATTCTCCTGTGCGAGGTGAATACCTGGACTTGATTTTACAGGCACCCTTACAGGCAAAAACCGCGATGGATATTGGCACTGGGACGGGCGTGATTGCGGCCTTGCTGGCGAAGCGGGGTGTGCCCAATATCATCGCCACGGATAACCAGCCGCGCGCACTGGCTTGTGCACAAGATAACCTGCAACGCCTGGGCTTCGCGAATAAGGTCAAAGTGGTTGAGGCAGACTTATTTCCATCCGCAGCAACGGCAGATTTGATTGTTTGCAATCCCCCCTGGCTACCCGCCAAAGCCAATGCGCCAATTGAGCACGCGGTGTACGATCCTGACAGCCGCATGCTGAAAGCCTTTTTAACGGGCGTCAAAGCGCACCTGAATCCGAACGGCGAAGCCTGGCTGATCATGTCTGACTTGGCTGAGCAGATTGGCTTGCGTAAACCGGGCGAACTGGCAGGCTGGATTGCTGACGCCGGGCTTGAAATTGTGCAGCGGCTGGATACACAGCCCAGGCATGGTAAGGCGCGCGATGAGCAGGATCCGTTATTTGCAGCTAGATCAAAGGAAGCAACCAGCCTTTATCGTTTAAAATCACGTTAATTCAGTTTTAAGGAAGCCCCTATGTCTTTAGGTCCCGTCATGCTGGATGTGGTTGGCAAAGAGCTCACTGCCGACGACATCCGCCGTTTGCAACATCCGCTGGTGGGCGGGGTGATTCTGTTTGCGCGTAACTTTGAGAGTTGCGAACAGCTTAAGGCACTCACGGCAAGCATCCATGCCGTGCGCCAGCCACCTTTGCTGATTGCGGTAGATCACGAAGGTGGCCGCGTGCAGCGCTTTCGCGAAGGCTTTACCAAAATCCCGGCCATGCGCGAGTTCGGGCATCTTTGGGACCAGAATCCACGCAAGGCAAAAGAGCTGGCGGTAGAAGCGGGTTATGTGCTGGCCGCCGAATTGCGCGCACACGGTGTGGATTTCAGTTTTACGCCGGTGCTGGACATGGATTATGGTGACAGCCTGGTGATTGGTGACCGTGCGTTTCACCGGGACCCGCAAGCGATTAACGAGCTGGCCTTCAGCCTGATGCAAGGCTTGAAAAAAGCTGGCATGGCAGCGGTCGGGAAGCATTTCCCTGGCCATGGTTTTGTGGTGGCCGATTCGCATGTCAGCATCCCGGTCGATGAGCGCGAGTTTGACCAGATTGCACAAAACGATATGCAGCCGTTTGTGCGCATGATAGATGAAGGTTTGCATGCCGTGATGCCTGCGCACGTGATTTACCCTAAAGTAGACGACAAGCCAGCTGGATTTTCACCGCGCTGGCTGCAAAAGGTATTGCGCGAGCGCCTGGGCTTTAACGGTGTGATTTTCAGTGATGACCTGAGTATGGAAGGTGCAACCGTGGCAGGGGATGTGACTGCGCGTACGCTGGCAGCACTGAATGCTGGGTGTGATATGGTCTTGCTGTGCAACCGCCCAGATCTGGCCGATGAGCTCTTAGCAAACCTGGACTGGAAAATTTCTGCGCAAAGTATTGCGCGCCTGGCGCGCATGCATGGCGGTCATCATCCGCTGGATATGGTAGGCCTGCGTGAATCAGCCTATTATGTGGATGCGGTGAAACGCGTGGCTATGGTCGGGCAAAAAGAGTCGGATTTATTTGCCTGAGCGTGTTGCAATACAGTAAGCTTCGCTATCAAACCTTAGTGCGTATTCATTGGTATTGACTATGAAATGGATTATTTTAGGGCTGTTCTTGTCTTCAGTCAGTTATGTGCATTTTCGCGGCAAGGTTCGGCACCGTTTTTACCGACAGGTATTCGATCATTCCGGCATTGTGTCGCCGTTTAATGTATTTCTGTATCTGTTTTCAAAAGCGCCCACCACGCCCTATTTGCAGGTCAGTGAGTTTCCTGAATTAAAGTTGATCACGGACCGTTGGCAAGAGATACGGGAAGAAGCACTCTATGTGCGTGAGCAGGAACGCATCGCTGTCGCGCAAACCAATAACGACGCCGGTTTTAACTCGTTTTTTAAAACCGGATGGAAGCGGTTTTACCTCAAATGGTATGACGCGCACCATCCTTCTGCCACCATTTATTGCCCGAAAACAGTCGCGTTGCTGCAAAGTATACCCAGCGTGAAAGCAGCCATGTTTGCCGAGTTGCCACCAGGCGCACACCTGCGCCCGCATCGGGACCCCTATGCAGGTTCATTGCGTTTTCATCTAGGCCTGGCGACGCCTAACAATGACCAGTGCTTTATCCGTGTGGATGGTGAAGACTACAGTTGGCGTGATGGACAGGCGGTGATGTTTGATGAAACCTATATTCACGAGGCCTATAACAAGACCGACGAAACCCGCGTGATCCTGTTCTGCGATATCGAGCGTCCCATGCGCTACAAGTGGGCGCAGGCGGTGAACCGCTTTTTAGCCAATACCATTGTGACTGCAGCAAGCTCACCGAATGAAGCAGGGGACCAGACCGGCTTGATTAACCGCTTGTTCCACTATGCATGGGTGATTGGGCAATACCGCCGCCGATTTAAAAAATGGAACAAAACCATGTATCAAATCACGCGTATTACCCTGATTTTATTGGCCTGTTATGCCATCTGGAAGTTGTAATTGTGGATAATGTTCACGCAAATTTCATGTTTAAACCTTGAAACTTTGTGCATTTGCCATTATCTTAACCCTAAGCAGTTATAACGTTTTATCGTAGAGAGGAAGAAACACTATGTCAGATATGCAAGTTTTAGGTCGTGAGGGTAATGTATCCGCGGCACAGAATCGTGTGCTGCGTAACACTTATGCCTTGCTCGGCTTGAGCATGGTGCCGACAGTGATTGGTGCCTATGTTGGCATGCAAATGAACTTTGGCTGGATGGCAGCGCATCCTTTCATGTTTTTTATTGGCTTCATGGCCGTGATGTTTGGGATGTTCAAGTTGATTTCCATTAACCAGAACAGTGGTGTGGGTGTATGGTTGTTGTTAGCCATGACCTTTGTTTTTGGTGTCATGTTAGGCCCGATTCTGCAATTTGCGCTGCATTTACGTAATGGTGCAGAGATTGTTGGTTTGGCTGCAGCGGGCACCGGTATTACCTTTTTAACATTGGCTGGTATCGGTTCATCCCCTGCACGCGACTTCAGCGGCTTGGGTAAATTCCTGATGGTAGGCTTAATTCTGGCAATTGTTGCTGGTCTTGCCAATTTATACTTCCAGATCCCAGCTTTATCACTGGCAATCTCTGGGGTATCAGTCCTTATATTCTCAGCCTACATTCTGTATGACGTCAACCAGATTGTTCGTGGTGGTCAAACCAACTACGTGATGGCAACCCTCAGCCTGTATCTGGATGTTTACAACCTGTTTGTAAACTTGTTGAATATCCTGCTTGCTTTATTGGGTAATCGCGACTAAGTTATAAAATCTCAATAAAAAACCCGCCAGTAGGCGGGTTTTTTATTGAGATTTTAATTTGAATGGCGTGAAAAAATCTTGCTTGATATGGTTTATTGCAACCATGGTGGCTGAAATAAACCTAAAAAACTGGGTGTAAAGATCAATTAATTTATAACTGTCTGATTTTATTGATCTAATTATCAGACAAGACATGGTTTGATTTTTGCAGTCTTCCCCTCTGGAGGGGAAGTATGTTTACTAAAAAAATAAAGACAGTATTTATTCTGTCAATCTATTCTTGCGTATCAATTGCGGCAGATGTTAAGGATGGTCAGGCTGACCAAACTCCTAAAGCTGTTTCAGAACCAAATGCAACTATTCAACTAGATGAAGTTGAGGTTAAGGCTAAGAGACGGCGTATCATTACACCTTTGCCTGGTGTGCCTATAGATAAGGCAACTGCTACCACCAATATTCAAAGTGCCACAGCTAAAGAAATAGAAGAGAGCAAAGCACTGAATGTCACCGATTTTATGAATAGTACTATGCAATCAGTGACTGTAAATGATTACACCGGTAACCCTTTTCAGCAGGATTTGAATTTCCGGGGATTTACAGCTTCTCCCCAGATTGGAACGCCACAAGGTATTTCAGTCTATTTAGATGGAGTGCGGGTAAATGAGGCATTTGGCGATGTCATGAATTGGGACTTGATCCCGATGAATGCTGTTGAAAGCCTAAACATGATTCCTGGTTCAAATCCATTGTTCGGTCTAAATACCCTTGGCGGGGCGCTTGCAATTCGAACCAAAGATGGCTTTAAAGACAACTATCTAAGGGCGCAATATCTGGCTGGTTCATGGGGCAGGGAGCAGGCACAATTCTCTAATGGTATTAATAATGGAACCATAGCTTTATTCACAGCTTATAACCATTTCAAAGAGGATGGCTGGCGGGATAATTCACCCAGTAACTTACGCCAGTTGTTCAATAAGGGCACGGTACGTCTGGAAAGTGGAGAACTTAACTTTTCTGCAATAAATATTGATACTGATCTAGTCGGTAACGGAATGCTTCCTTATGAAATGGCTGAGCAGAATAGAAAGCAGGTATTTACCTCTCCCGATGAAGTAAAGAATTCGCTAGAACATTACAACTTAAGCGGTAGCTGGTACGTTAATGATGTGCTAACCTTTTCGGCGATGGGCTATAAGAGGCGCATGATTCAATCTGCAGTCGGCGCTGATGTATATGATGCATACTACGCTGCTCAGCAAGTTTGGGATCCTATTAACTATCCTGGCGCAGATAGAATTAATGGCATATTTAATTATATGGATCTCAATCAGAAAAGTCAGGGTTACACGCTCCAAGCGGCTTTAGATCTTGAAAAGCATCAAATGGTATTTGGGGCATCTAGGGATTCGAATGACATACGATTTCTTCAGTCGCAATTGTTAGGTGAAATCAATGAAGATCATGAAGTGGCGCCAGTAAATAACCCAGTATTTGATCCATTATTTGATTTTGCCGTATATCGAAACATTCTAAGGAATAATCTGACTGGTTCTAGCCGCACCAAGAGTATTTTTCTTTTCGACACATGGTCGCCTAGAGATAATTTGCATGTCAGCATGGGGGTACGTTGGAACTGGACCAATGTTAAAAACTACCTAGAAGCCGAGGTCGGTAAAGACCCTTATAACTATACACCTGCTGATCTTCAAAGATTAAGATGCGCAGTTCCTGGGGAGCCGGCGCAAAACAAAGGGTTATTCACGTGCACGAGCGGAGATTATGATTATCGCAGCTTCAATCCTTCCTTGGGTGTGACATGGGAATTTAAAGAGAATCTTTCTGCTTATACCAACGTCAGCAGAGGGGCGAGAGCGCCTACGGTCATTGAGCTTGGATGTGCTAATGATAAAACTAAAGACAATACAGTTGGTAGTACGAACTACCAGCAAGGATGCTCAATTCCTACCTCATTATCGGCTGACCCTTATCTTAAACAGGTGAGGTCTACCGCGTATGAATTAGGCTTGCGTGGCACAGAAACTGACCTCGACTGGAATATAGGATTATTCAGAACCGACCTTACGGATGATATTTTATTCGTGCCTCTTGGTCGCAAAAACCGCGGTGTGTTTGATAATTTTGGTCAAACCCTGCGACAGGGTCTGGAAATGGGTGTCAAGTGGGCTTGGGGCAATGAAAGATTCATCCTGAATTACACATTAATGAAAGCAACTTTTGAATCCTCTGCGAGACTTGTCAACCCTGCAAACAGCAGTAATAGTCAGAATTCCAATAATGTGAATGCCCAAGCTTATGTTGATGTAAAAGCGGGAGATGAACTGCCTGGGATGCCAAATCATATTATGCAAGCAAGCTGGAATCATCGCTTCAATGACCAGTTTGATACAACATTATCGATGATCATGCATTCATCTTCTTACGTACGGGGTAACGAGAATAATGAGCATCAGCCCAGGGATAAAGAGGGGATAGAATTTTATGATTACATTGGGGATGGCAGTATTCCAGGGTATGCTGTATTCAACTTCAGAGCTAACTATAAGGTGAGCCCGGGCATCAATATGTTTTTGAAAGTAGATAATATTTTTGATCGTGAATATTCCACAGCAGGCAATTTGGCTTTGACACCTTTCAATGCCGCAGGGAGATTTTTGACTGGTACCAATCAGGCAGCTTCAGAGTGGAACAATACGACATTCATTGGACCAGGCGCTCCAAGGGCGGTTTGGATTGGATTTTCTGTTGACTGGAACTGGAAAAGTAAGTCTTTTAAAGATTAATTTTTAAAGGGAACTATAAGTTATAACCAGCTATGAGCTGGTTTTTTTTTGGTGTTAACAGCCAGTTGGTGGTTTATTTAAACCACTTTTTCTTTATTGATTAAGTTGAATGGGGTTTGCTGGATATTCAATTGAGGTGCGCCTGATGGTGAAAGTTTTTGTAAGGATTAAATTAAATTTAAAAAACAATAACTTAACCAGTTAATTATCAGTTATTTACAACTTCCGTTATTTCATCACTTAGCCTTTGCTGTCTGGCATGCCTTTTGCTGTTGAGTACTTATTAAGCTGCCAGAAGTTCCAGAATCGAATAAGTGCAGCATTCAATGTGTAGTCATTCGCCCATGACGGATGACGCAGGTGTAAACACATGAGTTTATTAAACTAAGGAGATTAGTGATGAAGTTGAAAGCAATATTGTTGGCTAGTTTACTAGCTATCGGAGCTAGTAGTGCCAATGCTGGGCAATTCGTTAGCCTGACAGCTGGTGTGGGTGGTGATCTATCGCTGGCTAATGGCGGTTTAATTAATGGAATTAACAATCCGAACAGAGATGTTTTCTATATAGAGAATCTGACCTCAACTACATATTTGAGTGGCTATGAGTATAACTCAGATGATGGTGTAGTTGCGACATCGCTTAATTACAGAACATTCGCGACCACCACTGGTAATCCAACCATTTCTACAGGGACGTTGACCTTATTGGATTGGCGTGTCACTGAAAATGTCACATTGCTGCCTGGTATTGCCCAGGCAACGGTGTTTGATTATGTTTACCGTGACAGTGCTGATGGCAAACTGGTGTTTGGTACACGCTACATGAACTTGGTTGATAACGATCAGGAAGTTAACTACTTGTATCGCCAAGGGGCAGGTGACAATCCGTCAGTAGCTTGGACTTATTTATCTGACTTCGATTTGCGTATGTATCAAGCCGGACAAACAAGCGATTTCACCTACGATACCGTTGTGGACTATGAGGCTGGAATCGTTCGACAAAAGGCTGATATCAGTGTGTCTGAAGGCAATCCATGGTCTGGTCTATATCTAGTTAAAACCGATGCTGTGAATTACGGCTTGGGAGCTAATGCAATTGGCTACTATCAGGCAGGTGAGGAAGGGCAATCTATTGTTGGAGGTTTCATGACTGGCTTTGTTGCAACGCCTGTCCCGGAAGCCGAAACTTACGCCTTGATGATGGCAGGACTTGGCTTGGTAGGTGCTGTTGCACGTCGCCGTAAAACTAAATAATGGCTCTATAAAACTACATGCCATGAAAAAAAGAGCAGGGAGCTAACGCTACCCTGCCACCTAAATAACTTAATTGCGAGGAAATAATACAATGAAAGTAACTCTTTGGAAACAGTCTTTGGCCGCAGTAGCCTTCACTTTTGCGGCTGTCGGTTCTGTCTATGCAGGTGATTTTACGACTATTTTGAATAATGGTGCGCGTACGCCGGGCAGTACCAATAATCCTGATAGCGACGCGTTTTTTATCAGTGGCTTGCCCAGCTCTTGGACTCTGACAAACTCTGTAACTACCGACGTTTACTCACCTGTTGCCGGTAACACCAGCCAGATTGTGGGCCAGTTTGTTGATTCTTTGTGGTATGAAAGCTCAAGCAACTCCTATATCATCGGCACTTATTTCCAGTTGACTGATGATAATTACGGCATCACCGAGATCAACTCTATTGTACGTACTGGTTTTGCTGATTACACCGGTGATTTGAGCGCTGCGTGGACTTATGCATCAGGTATTTATAGCGGTGCTGAACCTGGCTACCGTCTACGTGATCCTTCTCGTTCCGATTACATTGCTTCATACAATGCAACGACAGCCGGTACAGGTGCATATTTTGATGCAGATAAAGTAGCGATCCGCACAGACGTAAGCATGGGTGAAGACAATCCGAACAGTGGTCTATATCTGATCAAGTTCAGTGCTGACAATGCGGTTGTGGAATGGACCGCTAATGCAGTTCATATCGTACAGGGTGCTTCATCAAATGAAGGTGGTCGTATTCGTCAAGATATGTGGTTGAGCGGTTTTGCTGTGACTATGGTGCCTGAAGCAGAAACCTATGCCATGTTTTTGGCTGGCTTAGGCATGATGGGTGCTATTGTTCGCCGTCGTAAGTCTGCTTAATTGATTTATCTGATAGTCAAAACAAACCCGCCATTGGCGGGTTTGTTTTTTTATAAGTCATTAGTGATTGGATTTCTGATTTTAGCCAGTCTACGCTGCCTGAAAAAGTCGCTCAATAGTGAGCCACATTCCTCAGCCAATACATGACTCCTCACTTCACAATGATGATTAAGTTTTTGCTCTGCCATCAAATTCACCACACTGCCACAACAGCCGGTTTTAGGGTCGGCGGCACCGTAAACCAGCCGTGAGATGCGAGCATGCTGGATGGCACCGCTGCACATGGCGCAGGGTTCTAGAGTGACATAGAGTGTGCAGTCAATTAAACGATAATTTCCAAGAAATTGTGCCGCTTCGCGTAAGGCCTGGATTTCGGCATGTGCAGTGGGGTCGTTGAGGCCAATAGGAGCATTACGGCCTTTACCGATGACCACTCCATCTTTGACCACCACCGCACCTACTGGGACTTCACCCAAAATTGCTGCTTTCTTAGCCAGCGCGATGGCCAGGCGCATAAAATCTTCGTCTTGCATGTGTCTTATCTGCTGCTGTTTTTATCTGCGAGGCGGATCAGGATATAGACCAGCCCCATGATAAAAGCACCTGCCAGCCAGATGCCGATTTCTTCATAAGTGGGCGTGGCATCCTGCACGGGCAGTACGATGAGTTTGCGCAAGAACATGACCAGCACCACTTCGACGAATGTTTCCACAAGCAGCTTGTGACCTCGCAGATAGCGGATTTCGGCAGAAATGAGGGCCGAAATGGACCATAGCAACATGAGTGTGCCCAAGGCGCGCAAAAAGCCATGTACCAGGTTGTGCGCGTAAGCGGCTTCCTTGACGTCAAGGAAAAATAGCCAGGTAAACATCAGCACGGATGTGGCGAGGGCGAGGCCGATAATAATGTGGGCGAAGCCGTTGAGCCAGAGCATGGCCTTGATGGCAATGCGGTTGAGGGGTTCGAATTCTTCGGGCAATTGTTCTTGTGACATGATCAAGGGCACCTCTAAAAATTCAAATTCCGTTGCGATACTGCGTTGCTCATCAAAAATCTCTCCTGACATATCAAATATATGCGGCATCCATATGGTTTAAGCAGGCAATGCGTGAAATGCATGCTCTCAAATTTTTTAATCGCGCCTTTTCTGGCGTAGCAATTTGAATTTTAGAGCCGCCCTCAATCCATTTCATGATGCATGGCGGATGATAAATCATTTATTGAGCAATTGCTCCAGTGTCAGCGCAGAGAGTTGCTTTAACAGCCATTGCATGGCTTTGCCCATTTCAGCGGGCCGTTGCTGCCGCCATGCGATAAAGGTGGGAGCAACCGGTTTAGGTTCGGACACTTGTTTCACTAACAATTGTCCACGCGCAGCTGCGCTCTGGGCCAAGGGTCTAGGCAGGTAACCAATTGCCACGCCAGAAATTTGCGCCTGTAATTTGGTTTGCATATCAGGCACGGTGAGAATATCTTGGCCTGACAGAATACCGGATGTGCGCGGTGGCAAGTTACGGGAGCTATCCGCTGCGGCCACGACACGGTGCTGCACAATATCACTGGCGCTTAACGGTTCTGCTAATGCTGCCAACGGATGGTGGGGTGCAACGGCAAACACGAATTCCAGCTGCCCCAACAAGTGAGTTGCAAAGCCGCTGCCTGGCGGAGCGTCCCCAGGCGCGCCTATGGAAATTTCTGCCCGGCCAGATTGCAGGGCATCCCAGCTGCCGCCATAGACTTCACGCAATAATTTCACCCGCGTGCCAAACCCTTGCTGGTAAAAGTCCTGCAAAATTTGCAGCACAGGTTGAAAATCGAACAAGTCGCTGACAGCAATCGAGATATCGGTTTCAACCCCGGTGGCAATGCGTTGCACACGTTTCTCAAGCGTATGCGCAGCATCTAGCAGGTACCGTCCTTCTTTGAGTAGCTCTGCCCCGGCTTCGGTTAACGTGGCGCGATGCCCGCTGCGGTCAAACAGTTCCAGTCCCAAATCTTCTTCTAATCGGCGTATGGTGTAGGTGAGTGCAGAAGGGACCCGGTAAAGCGATTCTGCAGCAGCGGCAAAGCTGCCTTTACGGTCAATGGCGTCAATCACTTCCAGGGCTTCGAGGCTGATTTTAATGGTCATGTGATATTAATCAAAAAAACTGAACAAGAGATGCAAAATGTTTTGCTATCTAAAGATGAAGTGTTTTTTTATCATACATTTAATCTTTCAAACGGAGTGAATAAATGTTGAATGTTCGCCCTTCAAATACACGCGGTTACGCCAATCATGGCTGGCTGGAGAGCTTTCATAGTTTTTCATTTGCCAGCTATTACGATCCTGAAAATATGGGGTATTCAGTATTGCGCGTCATCAACGACGACAAGGTTGCGCCTGCCACTGGCTTTGGCATGCATGGTCACCAGGATATGGAAATTATTACCTATATGCTGGACGGCGAGTTGCGCCATACTGACAGCATGGGGCACAGTGAGGTGATTCGTGCCGGGGATGTGCAACGCATGACGGCGGGTACTGGTGTGCGTCATAGTGAAATGAATGCCTCTGATGAAACGACGGCACATTTGCTGCAAATCTGGATAGAACCTGACCGTTTGGGTTTGCCCCCTGGCTATGAGGATAAAACCATCCCTTTGGCAGACAAGCACAATCGCTGGGCACTGATTGCTTCACCAGATGCGCGCTTGGGATCATTAAAAGTACATCAGGATGTATTGCTATATGCCACCGTGCTGGATGCAAATGTCTCTTTGCCTGTTGCTGTGGAGGAGGGGCGTTGTGCGTATGTGCATATTGCCCGTGGGACAGTTGAGATTAACAACCAGCAATTGCAGGCAGGGGATGCATTTAAGCTGGACAACGCAGATCAGTTAGACATGCTGGCTTTAGGTGATAGTGAAGTGTTGTGGTTCGATTTGCCCCAAGACAACGAATGATCTTTGAAATGATTAATAAGGAGCTATAAAAATGACTCAGGTTTCAATTGTTTACCATAGTGGCTATGGACATACCGCCGAGCAGGCCAAGGCAGTCGCACGGGGTGCGCAGAAAGTGGCAGGCGTCACGGTGAATCTGCTGACGGTTGATGAAGCACAGCAACAATGGGATTTACTCAAGGCCAGTGATGCCATTGTGTTTGGCAGTCCTACCTACATGGGCTCAGCGTCTGCACAATTTAAAGCCTTTATGGACGCCAGTTCCAAGGCCTGGTACACGCGTGACTGGCAAAACAAGATTGCTGCAGGGTTTACCACTTCTGCCAGCCAGAGTGGTGATAAGTTAAACACCCTTATCCAGTTAACCGTGTTTGCGGCACAGCATGGCATGATTTGGGTAGGTCAGGATTTATTGCCAGGGAACAATCATAGTAAAGGCTCAGTCAACGACTTAAACCGTCTGGGTGGTTTTTTAGGTGCCATGGCACAGGCCAACTCGGATCAAGGTCCTGATGTCGCACCACTTCAGAGTGATTTGCTGACCGCGGAACATTTGGGCGAGCGCGTGGCCACCATTACACAACGGTTTTCTAAATCCGCATAATTAACGAATAACAATCGAAGGAGTTTGACTTGAAAAAAATCATCTTAGCGCTTGGTTTGCTGGCTGCAACACAGGCCTGGGCAGCGACTGATACCTACAACATTGATGCGACACACAGTTTTGCCAATTTCAGCATCCGCCATGTGGTCTCCAAAACTTCCGGTACCTTTAACGATGTCACTGGTGTGATTACGCTGGATCCGACCAACTTGAATACAGCGACGGTGCGTGCAGCCATTAACGTCAGCAGCGTGAATACCGGTTTTGGCAAACGTGATGAGCACATTAAGGCCGATAAATACCTGGACGTAGGCAAATACACGCAGATTTTGTTTGAAAGCACCAAGATTACTGCCAGCAATCAGACCCAGGCTGTGATGCAAGGCAAGCTGACCATGCATGGTGTGACGAAATTGGTCGATATCCCGGTGAAAGTGCTGGGGTACGGTGCAGACCCTTGGGGTGGCCAGCGCGCAGGTTTTGAAGGCCATTTAACCTTGAAAGCTTCAGATTATGGCTTTGGTTGGGCCACTGGCGCGGGTGCACCTGTGGGTGACGACATCGAAATCACCTTGCTGATTGAAGGCGTCAAAGCCAAATAACTTTGAGTCTGTTCAAAATAGTTTTTCGATTCTAAATAAGTGCGCCAGAAACGGGATGAGCATTTGAATGCTCCATCCAGCTTCTTTGTTTACGCACTTAATCAAACAAATGGAGATGAATATGGCATTGGATTTGTTTTCCCCAGTGAATCTGGGAAGCCTTGCATTGCAAAATCGTGTGGTGATGGCGCCCCTAACACGTAATCGTGCGGGTGAGGGCGGTGTGCCGCAGGCAATGAATGTGACCTACTACGAGCAGCGCGCAACCGCCGGGCTGATTATTACCGAGGCAACCCCGATTTCACCCATGGCGCATGGTTATCCGGCGTTGCCAGGCATTTATACCGATGCGCAAGTCGCTGGCTGGAAGAAGGTCACCGATGCCGTGCACGCCAAGGGCGGCAAAATTGTGATCCAGTTATGGCATGTGGGTCGTATCTCGCATCCTAGCTTGTTGCCTAACCAAGCCACGCCCGTTGCGCCTTCTGCCATCAAACCTGCTGGCCAGGCGTTTACTTACCAGGGGCTGCAGGATTACGTCACCCCGCGTGCGCTGGATGCTTCCGAGTTGCCAGGCATAGTGCAAGACTATGTGCATGCCACCCGGTGTGCCATCGCCGCCGGATTTGACGGTGTGGAGGTGCACGCCGCCAATGGCTACCTGCTGGATCAATTCCTGCGTGATGGTACTAACCAGCGCCAGGACCAGTATGGTGGCTCGGTAGAAAACCGCAGCCGTTTATTGCATGAAGTAGTCAAGGCAGTGGTGGATACCATAGGGGCAGATAAGGTGGGCGTACGTTTATCGCCCGTGAATCCATTCAACGACATGCGTGACAGCCAGGCACAGCAGACATTTAATTACGTTGCGCAGTCACTCAATGCATTTAACCTGGCTTATCTGCATGTGGTCGAAGGGGGTATCCATGGTGGTGGCGAGTCCGAGCCTTTTGATTTTGGGGCTTTACGCAAGCTGTTTAACCATGGCTACATTGCAAATCTAAGTTACGATAAGGATCGCGGGAATGCAGCCATCGCCAGTGGTCATGCCGATGCGATTGCTTATGGCGTCCCATTTATTGCTAATCCTGACCTGGTGGCACGCTTTGCCAAAAATGAGCCACTCAATGCAGCGGACTCGTCCACATTCTATGGCGGTACCGAGCATGGTTATACGGATTACCCATTCCTCACGGCTTAACTAAACGGCCGAAGGGTTGTTCAACGATATTCCGCTGTTGCACTTGCCGCTCACAGTATGCGGGCGTAAAATTCGCGCAACGCGAATTTAAGCGAGCCTAAGCGCCGCGCACTGTGAGTTAATTGCTGCATGTCCCGTTCTGATACAACCCTTCCTTCCCCACACAAAATTGTGGTTGCCAACTGGAAAATGCATGGCAATCTTGCCCGTAACTACGCGCTTGTTGATGGCTATCTGCAAGGCTTGAAATCATTGTCGCAAGCCGATGTCGTTATCTGTGTGCCTTATCCTTATCTGGCGCAAATACAATCTTTATTGTCTGGGACTCACGTCGCCTGGGGTGCGCAGAATCTTGCCAAGTACGAGGAAGGTGCTTATACCGGTGAGGTGAGCGCGGAGATGTTGTGCGATTTTGGGGCGCAATATGTGATTATCGGCCACTCCGAGCGCAGTACTGCTTATTGCGAGTCGGATGAAAATATTGCCGAAAAATTCATGATGGCCAAGCGGCATGGGTTAACGCCAATTCTGTGTGTTGGAGAAACCTTGCTTGAACGCGAGGCTGGTGTCATGGAGCGTGTCGTCGGTAAACAACTGGAAACCATTATTCGTCTGTTTGGCGGAGAGGCCTTTGCAAATAGCATCGTTTCATATGAGCCGATTTGGGCAATTGGAAGCGGCCTTGCAGCTTCAGCAGAGCAGGCGGTGGCTATGCACCAGTTTATCCGTGACACCGTATCAGCCGCAGATAAGAGCGCCGCGGACACGCTAAAAATCCTCTACGGGGGCAGCGTAAACCCGCAAAATGCGGTACAATTATTAAATCAGCAGGAAATTGATGGCGCGCTGGTCGGCCGTTGCTCCCTCAATGCGGAGCAATTTATAAAAATCTGTCAGGCCGTCCCTGAAAATAGCGTCGTCTAGATAGCGAAAGAGCCAAAAGCCAGATCGTTATTTATTTATCGGATTAAAGGAAATATGGAAAACGTCATTCTCGTCATTCATGTGTTGGCAGCCGCTGCCGTGATTGGCTTGGTCTTATTGCAGCATGGTAAAGGCGCCGACATGGGCGCGGCCTTTGGTAGTGGTGCCTCCGGTAGTTTGTTTGGGGTGTCAGGGTCTTCAAACCTGCTCAGCAAGCTGACATCGATTTTTATTACAGTGTTTTTTGCAACCAGCTTAACGTTGGCTTTTATGTCCAGCCATAAGGCGGGTTCTGGCAGCGTGGTTAAATCCGCGGTGACACAACAGGCTCCGGCCAAAGGTGAGGCGGCAGAAGCTGCCAAGCCGGTTGAAAATACACCCAAAGATATTCCCAATTAAGTACAAGCCGTCGTGGTGGAATTGGTAGACACGCTATCTTGAGGGGGTAGTGACGAAAGTCGTGCGAGTTCGAGTCTCGCCGACGGTACCAGTTCATGTTTTTATTGGCATGGCTGGCAGGGAATTGATAGTTTGGGAATTTTCAAGGTGACTGTTGGGTCAGTGCATTGAACAATTTGTTAACATGATCGATTAAGGCAAATCAGTGTTAGAAAACTATTTCCCGATTCTGATGTTTATCCTGGTGGGCCTGGGTGTTGGCTTGGGGCCGCTGGTCGCTGGTAAAATTCTCTCTCCGCACAAACCTGATGCGGAAAAAAACTCTCCTTATGAGTGCGGCTTTGAGGCGTTTGAGGATGCGCGTATGAAATTTGACGTGCGCTATTACCTGGTCGCCATTCTGTTTATCCTGTTTGATCTCGAAATTGCGTTTCTTTTCCCATGGGCCGTAGTAATCCAGGAAATTGGGTCTGCTGGCTTCTGGGCAATGATGGTCTTTTTATTCGTATTGGTGGTCGGCTTCATCTTTGAATGGATGAAGGGCGCCCTTGAATGGGATTGATGCAAAATGAGCATTGAAGGCGTATTAGAAAAAGGCTTCGTCACCACCACGCTGGATACGGTGATTAATTACACCCGTACCGGCTCCTTGTGGCCAATGACATTTGGTCTGGCTTGCTGTGCAGTTGAAATGATGCATGCTGGCGCTTCGCGTTATGATCTGGACCGCTTCGGTATTGTGTTTCGCCCGAGTCCGCGTCAGTCTGACGTGATGATTGTGGCGGGTACGTTGGTGAATAAAATGGCGCCTGCGCTGCGCAAGGTGTATGACCAGATGGCAGAACCGCGCTGGGTAATTTCCATGGGAAGCTGTGCTAACGGCGGTGGCTATTACCATTACTCGTATGCAGTAGTGCGTGGCTGTGACCGTATTGTGCCGGTTGATGTCTATGTGCCTGGTTGTCCGCCAACTGCAGAAGCCTTGCTGTACGGCATTATCCAGTTGCAAAAGAAAATCAAGCGTACTAACACGATCGCCCGAACCTGAGGCGGATGAGAAGCCAGATTCCCGGATCACAGAATATACTAAGCCCAAGAAATTAAACTATGTCCGCAAAACTCGAACATCTGTCCGCACAGCTCAAGTTGGCCTTGGGTGATGGCGTGGCCAAGCTGGAGCAAAAGCTGGGTGAGATCACAGTAGAAGTGCATGTGAAACACCTGCTGGCCGTGGCTGAAAAACTGAAAACACATGCCGAGCTCAAGTTTGAACAGCTCATTGATTTGTGTGGGGTAGATTACTCCGATTACGGGGATGGCCGCTGGGAAGGTCAGCGTTTTGCGGTAGTGCTGCATCTGTTGTCTGTAAGCTTGAATCAGCGCGTACGTATCCGTGCTTTTGCAGCTGATGACGATTTTCCTGTATTCCCGACCCTGGTGGATATCTGGCCTGTCGCCAACTGGTTTGAACGGGAAGCGTTTGACCTGTACGGCATCATGTTTGAAAACCATCCAGACTTACGCCGCCTGCTGACGGATTATGGTTTTGTCGGTCATCCTTTCCGTAAAGACTTCCCCATGATCGGTAACGTAGAAATGCGCTACGACCCCGTGCAACAGCGCGTAATTTACCAGCCTGTCTCGGTTGAATTCCGTAATAATGTACCGCGCGTGATTCGCGACGAGGGTGCCCACCATGGCTGAGATTAAGAACTATACAATGAACTTCGGCCCTCAGCACCCTGCGGCGCACGGTGTGCTACGCCTGGTGCTGGAGTTGGATGGTGAAGTGATCCAGCGCGCTGACCCGCATATTGGCTTGTTGCACAGGGCCACGGAAAAGCTGGCTGAAAACCGCACTTATCTGCAAAGCGTGCCGTATATGGACCGCCTGGACTATGTGTCCATGATGGCCAATGAACATGCGTATGTGATGGCGATTGAAAAGATGCTGGGCTTAGATGTGCCGGTGCGTGCCCAATATATCCGTGTCATGTTCGACGAAATCACCCGTATCCTCAACCACTTGCTGTGGCTGGGGGCGCATGCGCTGGACGTGGGCGCGATGACGGTGTTCCTGTATGCATTCCGCGAGCGTGAAGATTTGTTTGATGTGTATGAAGCAGTCTCGGGCGCACGTATGCATGCGGCTTACTACCGTCCGGGCGGTGTCTACCGTGACCTGCCGGAAAAAATGCCGCAGCATGAAACCACCAAGTTCCGTAGTGCTGAAGAAATCAAGAAACTCAATGAAAACCGCCAGGGTTCCATGCTGGATTTTATTGAAGACTTCACCAACCGTTTTCCGACCTATGTCGACGAATATGAAACCCTGCTGACAGATAACCGTATCTGGAAACAGCGTACTGTGGGGATTGGCGTGGTGACACCAGAGCGTGCCCTGGCTTTGGGCATGACAGGTGCCATGTTGCGCGGTTCCGGTATTGCCTGGGATTTACGCAAGAAGCAGCCATATGAAGTCTACGACAAAATGGACTTTGATATTCCGATTGGCGTCAATGGCGACTGCTATGACCGTTACCTGGTGCGCGTGGAAGAGATGCGCCAGTCCAACCGCATCATCAAGCAATGTATAGATTGGTTGCGCAAGAATCCTGGCCCGGTCATCACTGATGACAACAAGATTGCACCGCCTAACCGCGAAGGCATGAAAACCAATATGGAAGACTTGATCCACCACTTCAAGTTATTTACCGAAGGTTTTCATGTGCCTGCAGGGGAAGCCTACGCTGCAGTAGAACATCCCAAAGGTGAGTTTGGTATTTACATGGTGTCAGATGGTGCCAATAAACCATACCGTCTGAAAATCCGTGCGCCGGGCTTTGCTCATTTGGCCGCATTGGATGAAATGACCAGAGGTCACATGATTGCTGACTTGGTCGCGATTATTGGTACACAAGACATTGTGTTCGGTGAAATCGACAGATAAGCGGAACACAACTACGGAACGAAGCGATAGCACGGATCGAAAAGACAAGGTACAAGCATGCTCAGTGCAGAATCCATTGAAAAGATTGAATACGAACTGTCCAAATATCCTCAAGACAGACGTCAGGCAGCGGTGATGTCCGCGTTGCGCATTGTACAAATGGAGCGCGGCTGGTTATCCAAGGAAAGTATTTCTGAAGTGGCAAAATATTTGCGCATTCCAGAAATTGCAGCGCTGGAAGTCGCGACCTTTTATAACATGTACGATCTGGAACCCGTGGGTGAGTACAAGATTACGATTTGTACCAACATCTCTTGTATGTTGCGTGGTTCTGATGAGATTGTTGAACATCTGCAACACAAGTTGGGTGTCGGCTTTAACGAAGTGACGCCAGATGGCAAATTTTGCCTCAAAGAAGGTGAATGCATGGGTTGCTGTGGTGGGGCGCCTTTGTTGCATGTGAATAATAGTGAAATGCATGAATTTCTGACCACCGAAAAAGTGGACGCCCTGATTAACGAGCTAAACAAGGGCTAAGGGACAGGACATGGCAAAGACTTCAAATTCGACTGTGAACGGTAGACCGGTGGTTAAAACCGATTTGGCTGGCCAGACTTTGGTGACCCTGCGCACGCTGACGGAAGAAAATCCTGCTGCATTGGCGACCTATGAAAAACTGGGTGGTTATGCGCAGCTCAAGCGTTTGGTGACTGAAAAAATTAAAGCTCCTGACATTATCAGCCAGGTGAAAGTCTCCAATTTGCGTGGCCGCGGTGGGGCTGGCTTTCCGACAGGTCTCAAATGGAGTTTTATGCCGCGTTATTACGATGGCACCAAGTACCTGGTATGTAATACCGATGAAGGCGAGCCAGGCACATTTAAAGACCGCGATATTATCCGTTACAACCCTCACCAGTTGATCGAAGGCATGGCGATTGCCGCCTACACTTTGGGTGCACGCGTTGGTTATAACTATATTCACGGTGAGATCTGGCAGGATTACGAAATTTTTGAGGCTGCACTGGCTGAAGCACGTGAAGCCGGGTACCTCGGTGAAAATCTGTTTGGCACCGAATTCAGCTTTGACCTCTATGCAGTGCATGGTTACGGTGCTTATATCTGCGGCGAAGAAACTGCGCTCATTGAGTCTATCGAAGGCAAAAAAGGACAGCCCCGCTTCAAACCACCATTCCCCGCCAGTTATGGCGTCTTTGGCAAACCAACCAATGTGAACAACACTGAAAGCTATGCGTCTATCCCATGGATAATGCAGCATGGCGGCCAGGCGTTTGCTGATCTCGGTGTGCCTAACTCCGGTGGCAGTAAGTTGTTCTCGGTGTCTGGTCATGTCGAAAAACCAGGCAACTACGAAATCAAAATGGGCACGCCATTTAAAGAACTGCTGGAAATGGCAGGTGGCGTCTGGAAAGGACGCAAGCTAAAGGCTGTCATTCCTGGCGGCCCTTCCACAGCAGTCATGCCTGCAAGTGCGATTGAAAGTGCCACCATGGATTATGATGGCCTGAGCAAAGCGGGTTCCAGTCTAGGGGCAGGCTCCATGATTGTCATGGACGAAACCACCTGCATGGTGAAAACGCTCAAGCGATTGAGCTATTTCTTCTATGAAGAAAGCTGTGGTCAATGTACGCCTTGCCGTGAGGGGACCGGTTGGGTGTATCGCATCATTGAGCGGATTGTTGACGGCAAAGGCAAGATGGAAGACCTGGATCTACTGACTGACTTAAGCAACAACATTTCTGGCCGCACGATTTGTGCCCTCGGTGATGCTGCAGCCACTCCGGTACTGAGTTTCATCAAGCACTTCCGCCCAGAATTTGAATACTACATCCAACATGGTAAATCCATGGTTGACGGTAAATAAACGGTTTTAAGCTTAACGGTAATCACATGCTAAACATCGAAATTGACGGCAAACCACTAGAAGTCGAACATGGCAGCACCATCATTGATGCTGCAGATGCCGCAGGGATCGCCATCCCGCGTTTTTGCTACCACAAAAAACTATCGGTGGCCGCCAACTGTCGCATGTGCCTGGTACAGGTAGAAAAATTCAATAAACCGCTGCCTGCTTGTGCAACGCCGGTGGCGGATGGCATGAAGATTTACACACGTAGTAAGTCAGCGGTCGAAGCCCAGCAGAGTGTGATGGAATTTCTACTGATTAACCATCCGCTGGATTGCCCGATTTGCGACCAGGGTGGTGAATGTGACTTGCAGGATATCGCGGTAGCTTATGGCGCCTCCGGCTCACGCTACACGGAAGAAAAACGCGTGGTATTCAACAAAAATATCGGCCCGTTGGTGAGCACCGATATGACGCGTTGCATCCAGTGTACGCGTTGTGTGCGCTTCCTCAAGGAAGTGGGCGGCATGCAGGAGCTGGGCCTGGTGAATCGCGGTGAGCATGCCGAGATTACGGCCTATGTAGACCAATCTGTAAACTCCGAACTGAGTGGCAACATTATTGATTTGTGCCCGGTAGGCGCATTGACCAGCAAGCCTTTCCGTTACTCCGCCCGTAGCTGGGAGCTGGTACGTCGTCCTTCCATTGCTCCGCATGACGGCCTGGGTTCGCATATTGAAGTGCATGTTAAAGACAACAAGGTCATGCGTGTGTTGCCACGTGAAAAAGAGTCAATTAACGAATGCTGGCTCTCTGACCGCGACCGTTTTTCCTATGAAGGCCTGAATAGTCCTGACCGATTGAAAGTGCCCATGATCAAGCACAACGGCCAATGGCAGGAGACAGACTGGAAAACTGCACTGGAATTTGCCGCTGGCCAGCTGAAAGATATCACCAAGGAGTCTGGTGGTGATGCGCTGGGTGTGCTGGTTTCGCCCAATAGCACCATGGAAGAGGGCTACCTCATCAAACAGCTGGCAGAAGGCCTGGGCTGTGGCAATGTGGATTACCGTTTGCGCCAGACGGATTTCCGCCTGGACGGCAAACGCACAGGCACCCCATGGATGGGATGCAATATCCAGGAAATCGAAGAGCTGGACCGTATCCTGCTGATTGGTTCCAATATCCGCAATGAGCATCCTTTGCTGGCACAACGTATCCGCAAGGCCGTCTCTAATGGTGCTGAGTTGTGCATCGTCAGCCCGCTGGATAACGATCCATTGATGGATATTGCGCACAAAGTGATTGTGCGTCCTAATGATATGGTCAATGTGCTGGGTCAGATTCTCAAGGCCATGTCCGGCTTGCAAAAACTGTCTTTGTGCTTGCCACCGACATTGAACAAATTGCTCGAAGAAATCCAGGTCCGTCCAAACACACAAAAAATTGCCGAATGCCTGGCTGGTATCAGTGAAGATTTGATCCTGATCGCGCCTAAGGTAGGTATTTTCCTCGGCAATATGGCCTTGAGCGATCCACGTTTTACTGAAATGTACAGTATGGCAGAGGCGATTGGCGGCATTACTGGCGCCAAAGGCGGGATTTTGCCGCCAGCCGCGAACAGTACCGGTATGCATCTGATGGGCGTCATGCCATCAGCCACCGGCATGCATGCCCGTGCCATGCTGGAAGTACCACGCAAGGCCTATCTGCTACTGAATATTGAACCGGAACTGGACTGCCAGCATGCTGCCCTTGCCAGTGCAGCCATGGCGAAAGCCGAGTGTGTGATTGCACTGACTGCCTATAAATCTCCAGCGCTTGAAAATGCAGATATCCTGTTGCCAATTACGCCTTTTACTGAAACTTCAGGCACGTTCATGAGTATGGAAGGTCGCGTACAAAGCTTCCAGGCGGTGACACGTCCGCTGGGAGAAGCGCGGCCAGGCTGGAAGGTACTGCGCGTACTGGCCAATACCCTGGGCTTGAGCGGCTTTGATTTCAACAGCTCAGAAGAAGTGAAAAATGCCATTTTCAATGGTGAGAAGCCTTCTGCCGTGGTGTGGCGTAGCTTGAACAATAACCTGAAAGAACTGGTAGAAATTCAGGTCAATATCAAGAAAGAGGGCCTGCAGCGTATAGGCGAGGTGCCGCAATACGAATTTGACCCAATTGTGCGGCGTTCCGCACCATTGCAAAAAACCAAGTACAACATCCGCCCGATGGCGCGCATGCGGGCCGAGCAACTGGCAGAGTTGGGCTTGCAGGATGGCGATATCGTGGTGGCACGCCAGGACAAGGGCAGTGCTGTACTCAAAGTACGATTGGATAACCATGTGGCTAAAGGTTGCGTACGCGTGGCTGCGGCGCATCCGCTGACTGCCGGCCTGGGTGACCTGATGGGCGATATCACCATTGAAAAAGCCACCGCCGAGCAAGTGGCGATTTACGAAAAACAACTGACCGAGATGGCATAACATGCAATTCTTTGCTGAATTATTTGGTTCCTACTGGACAGACGTACAGCTGGTAGTGTGGACACTGATCAAAATTGTGGCGATTGTGTTGCCATTAATGATTGGTGTGGCTTACCTGACCCTGGCAGAGCGTAAAGTCATCGGTTACATGCAGGTGCGTATTGGCCCTAACCGGGTGGGCTATTTTGGCCTGTTACAGCCACTGGCCGATGGTTTGAAGCTGCTGTTTAAAGAAATCATTCTGCCTACTGCTTCCAACAAAGCCCTGTTTTTTATTGGGCCTATCCTGGCGATTGCACCGGCATTTGCAGCCTGGGCGGTGGTACCGTTTGATGCCACGCTGGTGCTGGCCAACATTGATGCCGGTTTGCTCTATATCCTGGCCATGACTTCCGTCGCTGTCTATGGGGTGATTATTGCCGGTTGGGCCTCCAACTCCAAATACGCCTTCCTGGGGTCGTTGCGTTCCGCCGCGCAGATTGTGTCTTATGAAATTGCCATGGGTTTTACCCTGGTTGGTGTGCTGATGTGTGCCAACTCGCTCAACCTGGGCAAAATTGTCATGGGGCAGGAGGGCGGTTTCTGGCACTGGTATTTCCTGCCATTGTTCCCGCTGTTTGTGGTGTATTTCATCAGTGCCGTGGCTGAAACCAACCGCGCCCCGTTTGACGTGGCCGAGGGTGAGTCCGAGATTGTGGCGGGGTTCCATGTGGAATACTCCGGCATGGCTTTTGCCGTCTTTTTCCTGGCTGAGTATGCCAACATGATGCTGGTTTCCATGCTGGCAGCGTTGATGTTCCTGGGTGGATGGCTTTCTCCCGTCCCTTTCCTGCCGGACAGCATCTTGTGGCTGCTGGCAAAAGTCGCATTCCTGCTGTTCCTGTTCCTGTGGTTCCGCGCGACCTTTCCGCGTTACCGTTATGACCAGATCATGCGTCTGGGCTGGAAAGTATTTATTCCAATCACACTGGTATGGATTATCGTGGTTGGTGGAATGATGCAAACTCAGTGGGCGTATTTGTTCCACTAACGTGATCCGCCACTGGGTAATGCACAGACAAGGATTTTGGAAACCTTACCATGTTGAATTCGATTAAAAATACATTGGGCAGTTTGATGTTATGGGAAATGCTGAAAGGCATGGCCCTGACCGGACGCTACTTCTTTGCCAAAAAAATCACCATTCAGTACCCGGAAGAGCGTACGCCACAATCCAACCGTTTCCGTGGGTTGCATGCACTGCGTCGCTACCCCAACGGCGAAGAGCGTTGTATTGCCTGCAAACTGTGCGAAGCGGTCTGCCCGGCACTGGCGATTACCATTGAATCCGAGCAACGTGACGATGGTACGCGCCGTACCACGCGCTACGATATTGATCTGACCAAGTGTATTTTCTGTGGCTTCTGTGAAGAGTCCTGCCCGGTAGACAGCATTGTGGAAACCCGTATTTTTGATTATCACGGCGAACAGCGGGGCGACCTGGTTTATACCAAGCAAATGTTGCTGGAAATTGGTGACAAGTACGAGGCGCAAATTGCTGCAGACCGCGCCCAAGACAAAGTGTATAGATAACACTGACAGATAACACCTAATAGATAAAAGTATATCGACAAGGGCAAACAGGAAGAATCATGGTATTTACCGATATTGTTTTTTATGTGCTGGCTGCGATATTGCTGTTCTCCGGCATCCGCGTGATTACAACGCGCAACCCGGTGCATGCGGCATTGTTCCTGGTACTGGCATTTTTTACCGCCGCAGGTATCTGGCTGTTGCTTGAAGCCGAGTTCCTGGCGATTGCACTGATCCTGGTCTATGTGGGCGCAGTCATGGTGCTGTTCCTCTTTGTGGTCATGATGCTGGATATCAACCTGGACAAGTTGCGCGAAGGCTTCTGGGAATACCTGCCCATGGCTGGCCTGATCGGCCTGTTGATGGTGGTTGAAATGACCATGGTCTTGGCCGAAAAGAACTTGCATCCTACCCAGGCTGTTGAACTGCCTGCCAATTACAGCAATACCGCAGCGTTGGGTAAAGTGTTGTATACAGACTACCTGTTACCCTTTGAGCTGGCAGCAGTGGTATTGCTGGTCGCGATGATTGCGGCAATCGTGCTGACCCTGCGCGAGCGCAAGGATAATAAATCCATGAACCCGGCCGAGCAGGTGAAAGTCAAGCGTAACGACCGTCTGCGCATCGTGTCCATGCCTGCCGAAGTAGAAGCTCCGGCACCGACTGCAGAGGAGAAAAAGTAATCATGGTTGGTTTGTCTCACTACCTGATACTGGGCGCACTGATGTTTGCCATCAGCGTGATCGGTATCTTCCTCAACCGTAAAAACGTGATCATTCTGCTGATGGCCATCGAGCTGATGTTATTAGCGGTGAACCTCAATTTTGTGGCTTTTTCGCATTACCTGAATGATATTGGCGGCCAGGTGTTTGTGTTTTTTATCCTGACTGTGGCAGCGGCAGAATCTGCGATTGGCCTGGCGATTCTGGTGGTGCTGTTCCGTAACCTGCATACCATCAACGTCGACGATCTGGATCAGTTAAAAGGTTAAGCGTGATGACAATAAAACAAATCCTGATATTGATTCCATTGCTGCCATTAATCGCAGCGGCCATCGTGGGTATTTTCCGTAATTATTTGCCGCGCTGGGCTGGCCATGTGGTCACTATTGCTGGCGTCGGCGCTGCTTTTGTCTTGTCTGCTTATATTTTCAACCAGACCCTGAGCGGTTTTACGCTTAATGAAGCTGTCTATACCTGGCTGAATTCCGGTGACGTGCATTTTGAGGTGGGTTTCCTCATCGACAACCTTAGTGCCATGATGATGGTGGTGGTGACGTTTGTTTCACTCATGGTGCATATCTACACCATAGGCTATATGGCAGAAGACCCCGGTTACAGCCGTTTCTTCAGTTATATTTCACTGTTCACATTCTCCATGCTGATGCTGGTCATGAGTAACAACTTCATGCAGCTGTTCTTTGGCTGGGAGGCCGTGGGCCTGGTGTCTTACCTGTTGATTGGTTTCTGGTTCACGCGCCCAACTGCGATTTATGCCAACCTCAAGGCATTCCTGGTGAATCGGGTAGGGGATTTTGGTTTCCTGTTGGGCATTGGCATGGTGCTGTATTACTTTGGCAGCCTGGATTACGCCACGGTGTTCCAGCGCGCCCCTGAATTTGCCAATACCGAAGTCAATCTGCTCGGTGCCTGCAACTGGTCGCTGATGACTGTGACCTGCCTGCTGCTGTTTGTGGGTGCCATGGGTAAATCGGCACAAGTCCCGCTGCACGTCTGGCTGCCAGACTCAATGGAAGGCCCTACACCGATTTCTGCGCTGATCCACGCGGCGACCATGGTGACCGCCGGTATCTTTATGGTGGCACGCATGTCACCTTTATATGAATTGTCTACCACGGCCTTGTCGACCGTGATGGTGATTGGTGCGATCACTGCGCTGTTCATGGGCTTCCTGGGCATTATCCAGAACGATATCAAACGTGTGGTGGCTTATTCCACCTTATCACAACTGGGTTATATGACCGTTGCACTGGGCGCCTCTGCTTATTCGGTGGCGATTTTCCACCTGATGACCCATGCATTCTTTAAGGCGTTGTTATTCCTGGGTGCCGGTTCTGTGATTATGGGTATGCACCACGACCAGGATATCCGCAACATGGGTAACCTCAAGAAATACCTGCCGGTCACCTGGATCACCTCTTTGATTGGTTCTCTGGCCTTGATTGGCACGCCGTTCTTTGCCGGGTTCTATTCCAAAGACAGCATCATCGAAGCGGTTGAGTTGTCGCATATTCCTGGTAGCGGCTTTGCTTATTTTGCCGTGATTGTCGGTGTGTTTGTCACTGCCTTCTATTCATTCCGCCTGTATTTCCTGGTGTTCCATGGCGAAGAAAAATGGCGCCATGCCAAACATGATGACCATGCACATGTTGCACATGCAGACGAACACCATGACGACGCGCATCATGATGATGATCATGCACACGATGAAGAGCATCATCATGGCCTGGGGCCAAATGACAATCCGCATGAGCCAGGCTGGGTCGTGACCTTGCCATTGGCGTTGCTGGCGATCCCATCACTGGTGGTTGGTTACATTGCGCTGGAACCGATGCTGTACGGTGATTTCTTCAAGAATGTGATATTTGTGAATCCTGAAGCGCATCCTGCCATGGAACACTTGGCACATCATTACCACGAATTCATGCATAGCCCGGCAGGCATGGCGATTCATGGCTTCACCAGCCTGCCATTTTTCCTGGCGGCTTCAGGCGTGTTATTGTCTTGGTTCTTCTATATGAAGCGTCCGGATATTCCTGCTGCGATCAAGAGCCGCTGTATCGTGATCTACAATATCCTTGAAAACAAATACGGCTTTGACAGCTTTAACGAAAAGTTTTTTGCCGGTGGATCACGCTGCCTGGGTAGCCTGTTATGGAAGTTTGGCGATATCACGCTGATTGATGGCGCGATGGTGAATGGCACCGCCAATACCATGGGCAAGATTGCGGCCAAAATACGCAACCTGCAATCCGGTTTAATTTATCACTACGCCTTTGCCATGATTATTGGCGTATTCCTACTCATGACTTTCTTTATCAAAATTAACTAATGATGCAAGCCGACCTCACAAGTATTTCCTGGTTAAGTCTGGCCGTCTGGCTACCGGTGCTTTCCGGCGTGCTGGTATTGTTGCTGGGGGGTGACCATAAGGCCACATTGACGCGCTGGCTGGCATTAACTGGCAGCCTGGTCAGTTTTCTGGTGACCGTGCCGCTGTACACCTTGTTTGATGTACAGGATGGATTCTTCCAGTTTGAAGAGCTATTACCCTGGGTGCCTGCATTCAATATGCATTACCACCTGGGGATTGATGGGTTTTCCATGCCGCTGGTGCTGCTGACCAGTTTTACAACTGTGATTGTGGTGCTGGCTGGCTGGGAAGTGATTACCAAACATATTGCGCAATATATGGCCGCCTTCCTGATCATGAGCGGCATCATGATAGGCGTATTTACAGCACTGGATGCGATTCTCTACTACGTGTTCTGGGAAGCCATGCTGATCCCGATGTTCCTGGTGATTGGTATCTGGGGTGGACCAAATCGAGTTTACGCCACGATCAAGTTTTTCTTGTATACCTTGCTCGGTTCCTTGTTAATGCTGGTGGCATTCATTTACCTGTATCACCAGACCGGCAGTTTTGAGCTGGCTGACTACTACTTGTTGCCATTGAGTCTGCAAGCACAGATTTATATTTTTATTGCCTTCTTTATGGCGTTTGCCGTGAAGATCCCGATGTGGCCGGTACATACCTGGTTGCCGGATGCGCACGTTGAGGCGCCTACCGGTGGTTCAGTGGTGCTGGCAGCGATTGCCCTGAAACTGGGCGGTTATAGCTTCCTGCGTTTCGCCATGCCGATTGCACCCGATGCTGCGCATTACTTTAGTACCGCCATGATTGTGTTGTCATTGATCGCGGTGGTCTATATTGCCCTGGTTGCCCTGGTGCAAAAAGACATGAAGAAGCTGATTGCTTATTCTTCTATCTCCCATATGGGCTTTGTGACCTTGGGTTTCTTTATGTTCGGCCAGCTGGCATTGGAAGGCGCCATGGTGCAGATGATTTCGCATGGCTTTATTTCTTCTGCCATGTTCCTCAGTGTAGGTGTGTTGTATGACCGCGTGCATAGTCGTGAAATCTCGGCTTATGGCGGGGTGGTTAACAAAATGCCAGTTTTCGCTGCATTCGCAGTGCTGTTTGCCATGGCCAACAGCGGTTTGCCAGGAACCTCAGGTTTCGTTGGTGAATTCATGGTGATCCTGGCTGCGGTTAAATTCAACTTCTGGGTGGCGTTCTTTGCGGCGACGACCCTGATTTTTGGTGCGGCATATACTTTATGGATGACCAAACGCGTGTTTTTTGGCAACGTGACCAATCATCATGTGGCAGAACTCAGTGACCTCAATAAACGTGAATTCCTGATCCTGAGCATTCTGGCGGTGCTGGTCATCGGTTTTGGCGTTTACCCGCAAGCATTGACTGAGGTCATGCAGGCCACCAGTGCAGAATTCCTGAAACATATGGCGATTTCCAAATTGCCCGTCACAGGCTATTAAGGCAGGATTTTAAAAAATGGATAATATGCAATTCGATTTGCTCGCCCTGTTGCCGGAACTGGTTGTCCTTGGGATGGCTATGTTTATTTTGTTGCTGGATTTGTTTATCCTGCCTCAGAACCGTTCCATGATTTATGGCCTGAGCCAGTTCACGCTATTTGCGGCAGCTTTCTTTACCTTTAAAACCCATACACCCGCAGTTGGCTTTGCCTTCTCGCATATGTTTATCGACGATACCTTGTCAGATGTGATCAAGCTGATGATGTATTTGAGCACATCACTGATTCTGGTGTATACGCGTAAATACCTGCAAGACCGCAACCTCTACCGTGGCGAGTTCTATGCCATGGTGTTGTTTGGTTTGCTCGGGATGATGATTATGGTTTCAGGGCACAACCTGCTGACCATTTACATCGGGCTGGAACTGTTGTCACTTTGTTTGTACTCCCTGGTGGCATTCGACCGCGATAATCCAAAAGCATCCGAATCTGCCATGAAGTATTTTGTGTTAGGCGCACTGGCATCTGGCATGCTTTTATATGGTATGAGCATGCTTTATGGCATGACGGGCAGCCTGGATGTCAGTGATATTGCCAACAATATCATGCAGCAACACAAGAGCCCGGTCCTGATTATGGGCCTCGTCTTCGTGGTGGCAGGCATTGCTTTCAAATTCGGTGCGGTGCCTTTTCAGATGTGGGTGCCGGATGTTTACCAAGGGTCACCCACACCGATGACCTTGCTGATTGGTTCTGTGCCCAAGCTGGCTGCTTATGCCATGACGGTACGTTTGCTTGTGCAAGGCTTGCATCCACTGGCGCTGGACTGGCAAGACATGCTAGTGCTGATGGCCGTGCTGTCGATTATTATCGGTAACTTTAGTGCCATTGTACAAACCAACCTCAAGCGCATGCTGGCTTATTCAACCATCTCGAATGTGGGCTTCATCATGTTTGGCATGATGAGCGCGAATGCGAACGGCTTTGCTTCCAGCTTCTTCTATATTGCCGCCTATGTGCTCATGTCTATTTCAGGCTTTGGCATTATTCTGCTGTTAAGCCGCAAGGGATTTGAGGCGGATGAAATCAATGACCTGAAAGGCTTGAACCAGCGCCATCCATGGTATGCCTTCCTGATGCTGATTGTGATGTTCAGTATGGCTGGGATTCCGCCAACGGTGGGCTTCTATGCCAAGTTTACCGTGCTACAAGCGGCCTGGCAGGCTGGCTTTACCTGGCAAGTGGTATTGGCAGTCTTGATGGCGACCATAGGCGCGTTTTACTACCTCAATATTGTGCGCAAGATGTATTTTGATGAAGCTGTGGATCATGCGCCGCTGACCGCCCCGCTCGACATGCGTTTGGTGCTCAGTGTACAGACACTGGCTTTGCTGGGCCTTGGCTTGTTCCCTGAAATCCTGCTCAGTGTTTGTGGCCATAGCCTGCTGATTAGTTTGCAGTAAGTTATCATGGCGACAAAATTATTGTTTCTGTTGATTATGCTGTTTATGGCAAATCTGGGTTGGGTCTCAGACAAATGGCTGGGTCTCGTTGGCTCAGTCAGCCAGTTATGGCAGCGCTTTGTTTCATTGTTGCCGGCCTATTTCATTACGCTTGGCATCGCTTACCTGGTAGAGCGATTCGTCATGGGCCAGGTTTGGCCGCAAGGCTGGGAGTACTACAGCATTACATTGTGCGTCTTCCTGGTACTCTCGTTCCCCGGCTTTGTTTACCGTGTGCTATGGAAGTAAGCACACGTCATATTAACTTCATCAATCCTTCACGATAGTTTCAAGCATCTCGGCCACACTATGCTTACCCAAAAAGCATAGTCGGGGTAAGCCCCGGAAAGGACCTGCGATGCTGAAACTACAACAAACACTGGGATGGGTGCAGTCGGTAGATAATCGGCTGTGTGTCAAAGTCAGTCATACCGGGCAATATCGCCTGATTCGCCATTTTTTCCGCGCCATTTCGCGCATGGGTGATGGCATGTTCTGGTACTTGCTAATGCTCGTCATTGCACTCACGCAAGGGCAGCACGGACTCTATGTCTGCCTGCATATGCTGACGGCAGGCCTCACGGGTACCTTGGTCTACAAATGGCTTAAACATCGCACCAGTCGGCCAAGGCCTTTCCAGGTCCGCCAGGATGTGCTGTTGAGCGGTACGCCTCTGGACTACTTTAGCTTCCCCTCAGGTCACACTTTGCATGCCGTGGCATTTGGCATGGTGGCTTTACATTATTACCCACAATTATTTCCTATCGTGTATCCCTTTGTGGTGCTGGTAGGTGTCTCGCGTGTGGTGTTGGGATTACATTATCCCAGTGATGTGCTCGCCGGTGCAGCTGTCGGTTATTTTATCGTCATGTTGTACTCGCCGCTGTTTTAGAATCAGATTCCAAATTTTAAACGGATGCCGTTTTCGCATCCGTTTTTCATTTTGGTGAATGCTAGTGAGCCTCGACCAGTTTTGCGACAAGATGCATGACAATAGGCCTGACGATCAATACACAGCAAAACGCCACGGGCATAGCCAGTGAATATGCATGCAACACATGCAGAATATAACCGGTCTGCACACCACTGTTGGCGGCAACAATCACCATGGACATTAAAAACGCCATGATGCCCGCCATAAAAAAGGCAAATACGTAAGGCGTAAATTTTTTTGGAATTTTACGAAAACTGTTTTTTGTTTGATTCATCATGCTCTCCAATCAATGCTTGTACTATAAAGCGATACAAAACCTGACAGTAGTCTCTTGAATATTGAATCACTATAAAGATAAACTATCGAATAAATCATTATTTTCGATAGTTAATGGATACTCTGAGAAGCATAGAAAGTTTTGTCAAAGCCGTCCAGGCAGGCAGTATTGCAGCCGGCGCGAGGCTGCAAGGGATTACTGCCGCAGCAGCCAGCCAAAACATCCAGCGACTGGAGAGATCGCTAGGCACACGTTTGTTGATGAGAACAACCCGCAAACTGGCCATGACCGAAAGTGGTGAGCTTTATTATGCGGAAGTGCAACCTATCATAGAAGCGCTGGCCAGGGCACAATCTGTGATTACCGAGTTTCAAGGCCAGCCGCAGGGCCGCTTGCGGATAGGGTCATCGGTGGCCTTTGGCCGCCATGTACTTATGCCACTGATTCCTGCATTTACACGCACCTACCCAAAAGTTTCCATTGAGTTGGTGCTGTCTGATCATAGCCTGGATCATGTGACGGAAGATATCGATATCAGCATTCGCTTTAAGCAACAACTGGAACCCGGCCTGGTAGCCAGAAAAATTGCGACCGTTCCTGTGTTGTTTTGTGCGGCGCCAGCCTATCTTCAGCAAAAAGGCATTCCACAAACACCAGAAGCCTTGTCAGGGCATGATTGCCTGCTGTTCCGCATCCCAGTGAATGGCCGTTTGCTCAGCTGGACATTTAACCGTAATGGCATGCTATATGAGCCTGAAATCGAGCCTAGTATCATCTGTAATGATATTGATTCTTTACACCGGCTGGCCCTTGAAGGGGCGGGGATTGCGCGATTGGCTGCATTTGTTGCCAATGAAGATATCGTAAAAGGATCGTTAGTCCCGCTGTTCCGGCCTTCTCCAGCATATCCCGATATGATGACCGCCGAGAGTCTGCCACTGGAGTTTTACGCATGCTTTCGCGACAAGCACGCAATCACCAATAAGGTTAGGGTATTTATGGATTATCTTGTGCGCGAGATACCTGCCTCATGGTCATCATTATGATGACTCCCGGCCTGTTCTCGTTCTTTGATTTTCGCCGGATGATTAAATACTTGTTGCCAATATTCAATATTACGTGCATAGTACAACCTCACGACGTTCAAGTAGTGTTGTTGTTCTCCGGTTCTATCTTTTGGTTCTATCGTTACTTCTCGCCATCTTGATCCTCGTTTTTATGGGTTTTTGCCCGATTTTTTATTTTTATTCAAGGATTTATTATGGTGACAGGTTCTGTTAAATGGTTTAACGATTCTAAAGGTTTTGGTTTTATTACTCCGGATAACGGCGGCGAAGATTTGTTCGCACATTTTTCTGCAATTCAATCTGCAGGCTTCAAAACATTGAAAGAAAATCAGCGCGTAAGCTTTGAAGTAGCTACTGGTCCTAAAGGCAAGCAAGCTGCAAACATTCAAATTATTGAATAATTCAATGATTGTCCGCAGGGTTGCTTTTGAGCAACCTAACGGAAAAAGCCCGGCCAATCCGGGCTTTTTTATTGTTAAAAAGGATGCTGAATGGCAAAAGAAGAATTAATTGAAATGCAAGGTGCAGTGACTGAGATTCTGCCAGATGCGCGTTATCGCGTGAAACTGGATAATGGTCATGAATTGATTGCATATACCGGCGGCAAAATGCGTAAACACAAGATCCGTATCCTGGCCGGGGACAAAATCACCATTGAAATGTCGCCTTATGATATGGATAAAGGCCGCATTATTTTCCGTCACCTGGAGCCACGCAAGCCGTTCTGATGTTGCAGCGATGATTCGCTGACACTTATAATCTGGCCGATGGTTTGTCACTGCACTTGGAAGGCTTCAGGGTTATTCAACACTGATTCATCCAGTGTTAAGAAAGCTTCAATATGGGGCCCTGTGCAGACGCGATAGGCTGGCTTGTATTTCCGCTCTCCCGCTTCAGCTCCAGTGTGGCTTTGGCCCGCCAGTGCCAGGTATCGCTATCTCTCAATAAGCAGGACAGGTTTATCCAGCAGCATTGCCGCATAAAGTAATCACGCTGTCCGGTGTTAACGGTAATTCCTTCCCGATTTGCTGTAATAATCTTCGGTAGCAATGTGCTTTGATTTTAACAGAGCAATTGAGCGAGGAAATTAAAGAGACTGTTTTTTTGAGTTTCAAATAACTATATCTTTATCAATATAGAAATATAGTGACCGTCACTGAACACTCTATGACGAAACAACATTTTGAAATGCACCGCCGTGGTTCGGCAGGGCGGTGCTTTAGGCATTTTCTTTGATCAGCCCACTCCGTCAATCGCAGTAAAGCAGGCGCTAAAAGCAGAATGCTGATCAGGACGATAGGCCAGGCGATGCTGATACTAGTCAACCATTTCTCTAAAAAGTGAGCTGCTGGCACATGATTTAGAAGCAAAATAGAGAAGGTGACAATGTTGACAGTAACCAGCGACATCAGCATGGCGAACACTAGCTTACGTTTAAGTGCCACCCGTTTGTTTGGGCTATTTACCATGGCAAGGTTTGGTCTTCGTGGAAATAGCCGCCTGTCGGGCCTTGTACATCCAACGTGGCCAGTCTGACCGAAGTTTTCCAGCTATCGCTGATTTCCATTGGTGCATGCGGCCCACCCAGTTCGGTTTTTACCCAGCCAGGGTGTGCTGAATTGACTTTAATATTGCTGTCTTTCAAGGCATGCGCCAAATGGATGGTGAACATATTCAAAGCACTTTTTGATGCATTGTAGGCTAGGCCTTTGGCGACTTCGATCGGCGAGTTAGGTGTGCTGTGCAGGGTTTGTGACCCCAGGATGCTGGACAGGTTGACGATACGGCCTGCGGGAGAACGCTGTAGCAATGGCAGTAATGCCTGAGTCAGGGCAATGACAGCAAAGAAGTTGGCGTCAAAGGTAGTTTTGAGTGTGTCTTGATCTACCGTCAGGCTGTTATTTTGCCCGATGAGTTCTTCTTTCAGAATGCCTGCGTTATTGATCAAGATATCCAGCTTGCCGTACCGGGATTCCAGCTTCTGGGCGACTTTTTGTGCTGCTTCAGCTAGGCTTGCATCGTACAGCACATAATCTGCATCGGCCCCCAGAGCCTTCAATTCTGCCACTGCCTTTTCACCTTTGAGCTGGTCACGTACCCCAATCACTACCTTTATTCCCTGTTCTGCCAGTTTTTTTGCGGTTTCGAAACCAATCCCGCGGTTACCGCCTGTGATCAATGCAATGCGTTGTTGTAGGGCACTCATATATAACTCCTTTAATGGTTAATTTAATTAAATACCAATTGGTAAATAAATAATAAAACAGCATTAGCGCGCTTGTCAATATATATTTACCAAATGGTATTTAAATTAAAGTGACCGGAAAGAGTGATGACAACAGATCATCTTTGTAAAAAACGTGGACGGTCCATCGCCTTCGATCATGAAATTACCTGAACAGGATATCTTGAGACAGGCTGCTTTTACGCTGCTTGACTGCTTGCAGTTGCTGGTAACATGGAGACACGAGCGACGTTAAACGAGCGATCAGTAAAAGGATTCGTTACCAGCCAGGGTCATGATGATGGCAACGCTTCAGGCGTACTTTTGCTGGTAGCCACAAATTCAAAAGAGTGATGTGCAATCGTGGCTACTCAGTTCATCGCGCAGGCTTACACTTCTGGCAAATTCGATAATTAAAGTGCCGTAGAATAAATAGTAAAGAAGGCACTGCCAGCCCATGATGAGTGGCAGTGTTTGTATTAGAGGGCGTTACGCACCAGTGTCACGGCCGCGAGTTTTGCACGTGCGGCGGCACCGGTGTTGGGGGTGAGGCGCTCAACCAAAGCGGCACCTTCAAACAGGATGGTCAGCTGCTGGCCCAATGCTTCAGGATCTTTGGCCCCGGCATGGCGGGCAATGTCGCATAAATAGCGTTGCAATTCAGCAGAGAGTACCGCTGAGTATTGATTGATAGGATGTTCAGCCTCCGGAAACTCGACAGCGGCGATATGAAACGGTAGGCCACGAAATTCTGGCTGGCTGATCCATTGCTCCATCAATTCGCAAAGCAGCAGCAACAACTCTTGTGACTCGGCCTTTTTGGAGGCTAGCTGGGCATTTAACCAGGCATAAAATTTGTCAGACTTGTCACGCAGGTAAGCTGTGATGAGTTGGTTCTTGCTTGGGAAATGCTTGTATAGCGTTGCTTTCGCCACGCCAGCTTCAAGAATGATGGTATCTACGCCCGAGGCCTGTATCCCTCTGCTGTCAAACAGGCTACTCGCTATGTTCAGTATTTTGTCTCGCATGTTCATTGCTTATCCTTTTATCCCGACTTTCAGTGATCCCGATTTCAGGGTTCCCGATCTTTTAGTATGTACTTCGCGCTTATTCTCTAGGGATACGATCCCGCCCTTGTGGCCGCATCAGTTCTTGCGGGTAAAGGCAGCTAACATAGCCTAGCGCTTGCCGTAACGGTTCCACCTGGTCTGTATCGACCTTGCCTTCTGTCACAAACATGATGAAGGCACGACGCTGTACTTCTGGCAGCATGGCTGCCTGCGGCAGCTGGCAGCTGCCATTTTGCATTTTCTGGTAGGCCAGGTTGAGCAGGCTCAGCGTGACAGGATCAGCGGTACCCACATTCTGGCTGAGTGGGCTCTCCAAAGGCTCAGCTTCTAACGGTTTTTGCTTCACTGGGGCAAAAGTCATCCACATCACACACAAACTCACTAGCAGGCCAAATGACAGCGAGCGGTAAAAAACAGGCGGCGCCAGCTGGCTATGCACGGACTGGTCAAACAGTTGCCAGGCCTGACTGCTGCCTGTTTGCGACTGTACCTGTATGGCACCTACCGCCAGGAAAAACCATTGATCCAGCAGGGCAGGGTGCAACTTGGCCATGGACCGTTGTTGCGCAGTTTCCAGCATCTGGCGAATGGTGGAAATATCCTGCACATCAAGGACACCGTTCCCACTTTGCCGAATCCTGAGCATATTCCAGCCCAGCAATTCATCGCTCAGCATGTAAAAAGGCGCATGCTTACCCCATTGTCTAAACCCCAGCTTCCATAAGCCATGCGTGGCATATGCCTTGCACAGGCGGCCGTATCGCTGTCTGGTCTGATTCACGATCGTTAATAGATTCACGCCAATAACCCCTAAAATCCTCTTGCTTTTTTTTCAATGGCTGCAGTAGACTAGAAAGAAGTGAACAGACCTGTCTGCATATTAGCGTGGCTTCACGCAAAATGCAATCAGTGGATGTCACACTGTTTTCCAAAAGCTACTTTGGCATCATAGCTCCGGCTGAATTTGTAAACAAGGGATTACCATGACATCTGTCTCCATTGCAACACAACTGGCGGACTGGCGCGCTCATGCGCTCACGCTTGAAAATGAAGTGAAAAAGGTCGTTGTTGGCCAGGACAAGGCCATACGCGCCATCAATATTGCTATTTTCGCCCGCGGCCATGTGCTGCTTGAAGGTGGCGTGGGCGTGGGTAAAACCACCTTGTTGCAATCTATTGCCCGGGGCCTGGGTGGCGAGTATGAGCGTATCGAAGGCACGGTAGACTTAATGCCTAACGACTTGATTTACCATACTTTCCTCGGTGAGGATGGTCGTCCGAAAGTGGATGAGGGACCTTTGCTCAGGGCGGGTGAACAGCTCTCGGTCTTCTTCTTTAACGAGATTAACCGCGCACGGCCACAAGTGCATGCGCTGATGTTACGCGTGATGGCAGAGCGTCATGTGCATGCCTTCAAAAAAGAATACCGTTTGCCACATATGCTGGTATTTGCTGACCGTAACCAGGTCGAAAAAAATGAAACCTTTGAAATCCCATCGGCCGCCCGTGACCGCTTTATGATGGAAATCCCGATAGAGATTCCTGATGACAGGAATCTGCGCAAGGCGCTCATGTTTGATGTGAAGTTCCAGCATGCCGAACGCCTGACACAGCAGGTCCAGAGTGGCGTACTGGCTTACGACCAGCTCAATGCGTTTTCTGATGTATTACAAAACCACATCAGTGCCAGTGATGTGCTGGAAGATTATGCCCTTGATTTATGGCAGGCCACACAATCCCCGGCGGCATTTGGTATCCAGCTCGACAGCGTGGATGTCAATCGCCTGATACACACCGGTGCCAGCCCGCGCGGCATGGGCATGTTGCTCAAGGCAGCGCGCGTACATGCCTGGCTGATGGAGCGAGACAGCTTGTACCCTGAAGATATTCATGCCGTGTTTCACGAGATCATCGCGCACCGCCTGGTGTTGAATCCCATGTTTGAGAGCCGCCGTACCGAGTTGTCACGTGAACTGACCAATCAGATCCTGGCGACCGTCAGTGTGCCGTCCAAGGCGAAAGCGGCATGATTCCGGCTAACGCGCAGCCGTTTTTTTACCAGGTACCCTGGCGATCCGGTAGTGTGCATTCCGGGGAGCACTTGGGGATACAGCGTGGCCCTGGCGATGAATTCAGCAAGCATGTGTCGTTGGTGGATTACCCGGATGCCAGGCGCCTGGATTTGCGCCAAACTTTGCGTGACCCTTATGAACAGGTACAAGTGCGCGTGTTCAAGCAGGAAGCGTCAACGCCGCTGTATGCCGTTTGCGATTTATCCAGCTCCATGCAGTTTCAGGGACAGGCCCGCAAGCTCGAGACCGTGCAGGCCGTGGCAGCTTCGATTGCCTGCTCCGCGCATGAAAACAGCGACCTCTTTGGCATGGTGAGCTATGACCATGCCGTGATTCCACACTTGAGCCAGGCACCTGGGCATCATGCGCATCAGTCATTTGACACCATTGCCCAGCTGGCCGGATTTCATAACATGCGTAAGGATGGTCAGGGCATAGTAGAAGCCACCGGATGGTTGGGGCAGCAAAAAGGCCTGGTGTTCTGGATATCGGATTTTCATTTTTCACTGAGTTTAATCGAGCGCGGACTCAACGGCATGTCGAATCACCAGGTGATCCCGGTCGTGTTATGGGATCCGCAGGAGTATCAGCGCTTGCCACGCTTCGGGTTTGGCAATTTGCAGGATCCGGAAACAGGCCTGCAAAGAACCATCTTTTTTCGTCAGGCGATCCGTACCCAGTTTGCCGAACAGTTTGAACAACGCAAACAGGCACTGGATCAACTGTTTGCACGCTTTGATATCCGGCCTTTGTATGTCGCCGGCCATTTTGAGGCTGGCTTGCTGTCGGATTATTTTGAACAACTTATTCACTAGCGTCCCGTAGTGAAACCGAAAGTATCGTGATGAAACAGATTTTTTTAGGGTGGTTGGCCGTTTGCCTGGTTGCAATGCCAGCATTCGCCGAGACGCAGGTTACAAAAACGCAGCCAGTAGGGGTCAAGGTATTGAGTGTGCAGAACCCAACTACTTATGCGGGTATACAGCTGGGTGATGTATTGAAGCGCACAGTCAGGCTCTCGGTCTCTGCGCAGGACCAGCTCAACGAAAATGATTTGCCTTTGAAGGGTTTGCAACGGCACGGCGTAGAGCTCAGGCAGGTTCAGGTCAGTAACGAGTCACAGGCGGGCGAAAAGAGGTATACATTGGTATTTGAATACCAGGTGTTTGCCAGCAGCGGCAAACCGCTGCAATTGCAATTGCCTGCCGAGCGTATTGTTTTTAATAGTGGGGCGGTCGCTGAAATACCTGCGTGGCGTTTCTGGCTGATGTCGCAATTGCCGGACCGCCTGCAGCCAGCCAAACCTACTGTGATTGCGCAGTACCATCCGCTGTTGAAGCAAACGGAGGGGATGCAGCGCTGGCTGGCAGTGAGCCTGTTGCTGGCATTGGTGGGTGCCCTGGTTCTGCTTTACCGCAATGCTGATTGGGGTTGGTTACCAATGATGAATGGCGATTTTGCACGCGCTTATCGCCAACTCAAGCGTTTGCCAGCCACATCAGATGGACACAAACAGGCAACGCTGGTCATGCAGCAGGCGTTTAACGATCGTTTTGGGCAACAAATGCTGGCCAGCCATGTACCAACGTTTTTGGCACAGCAACCGGTTTTCCAACCATTGGAATCGCAAATAAAAGCCTTTTTTGTGCAGGCAAATGCAGTGTTGTATGGCGGCCAGTTACCGACTGCTGAGTATTTGCAGCAATGCAAGACACTCGCACGCCAGTTACGTGACTGTGAACGGAGGGTGTGATGCATTGGTTACACCCCTGGTTTTTGCTGTTACTCCCCGTGGCAGCCGTTCCTTTCCTGTTGAAAAGCCGGCATGCGCAAGCCTATTCTTGGCTGGAGATGGTGCCTGACGATCCATTTTCTGAGCGTATCCATTTACTGGTAAAAGCCGCGACGGCCTTATTACTATTGTGCCTGGTACTGGCGCTGGCGAGTCCACAAGGCGATAGCCATGAGGAGCAGAAAGTTGGTAAGGGCGCACAAAGCGTGTTTGTGATTGATCGCAGTGTCAGTATGGATCATCCATTTGCCGGGCAAGCCACAGGCGGCCATGCAGCAGAAATCAAGTCAGCTGCGGCTAGGCGATTGATTACTGCATTTATCGATTCGCGGCCAGATGACATGATGGGCGTGGTTGGTTTCACCAATTCAGCTTTATATGGCATGAAAATCACGACCAACCGTGATGGTATTCATGCGGCTATTCAGGCCGCGACCGGACCGGCACTCAATCAGACCAATATTGGCGCGGGCATTACCAACGCTGTCACCTTGTTTGAAAACATTCCAAGTACTGGATCGCGGGCGATTGTATTGTTGTCGGATGGCGCTGGTAAATTAAGCCCACGTGTCAAATACCAAATCCGTAAACAGTTGGTGGGTAAGAAACTGAATTTGTACTGGATTGTGCTGCGTGAGCCGGATGACATCAGTATTTTTAACGGCAATCAATATGACGATGACCACTTGCCTGAAGCGATTGCGCTGGATCGATTTTTTCAATCTCTCAATATCAAGTACAAGGCATTTGAGGCGGATAACGCAACCGCGCTTGAATCTGCTTTGCGCGAAATTGATGCCAAGGAAAAGAATGTGATCCAGTATGGCGTCATCATTCCTGGTCACGACTACGCCAAAGACCTGATCATCGTCGCTTTTTTGCTAGGGTTGGGCCTGATATTAATTAAACAGATAAAGGTGTACTAATGACAGTTTATCGAAAACATGCCAATTGGTTTTGGGGCAGTATGACATTCATCGGGATTGTCGGAACGCTCTATTTTGGTTGGCAGCTGCATATGCTGCGTGACTTAAATCAGCAGATTCGCACCGGTCAAGTCATCAAGGAGGGCGCGGAACCCTACTTGCAGAAGTTTACGGCCGCTTATGATCAGGGCCAGCATGGCGATTACAAGCATGCGGTGCAAACTTATGGTCAGGCGCTGGAGTTGGCCCCGCCCGCTGCAGAGTTGCCGCATATCCATTTCAATATTGGCAATAACCTGTTTTTGTCTGGCCTGGTACGTACGATTAATGAAGATGGCACCTTCCAGGATGAAGCAAGGTATGCCTTTACCCAGGCCAAAATTTCCTATGAGCAAGCGTTGCGTTTGCAGCCTGATGACAAGGCAGCTAAGTTCAACCTGGCCTTGCTGCATTCGGTGATGGCACGCGGTATGCAGGCCGCCAGCAAAGATCAGTCGCATATGGAACTCAGTAACTTGCCGATAGGATTGCCATAATGAAGTGGATGACATGGTTAAAGCAACACTACGAACCGGTGTGCTATGGGCTTGCCTTGGTGTTGTTGCTTCTTGCCCTGGTGAAACCGGAGATCCAGCTCAGGCAACAGGTGCAGCATTATTTGCTGATTGCTGATATTTCACAGAGCATGAATGCCGAAGATGAAACTCTGAACCAGAAAGCGGTCAGCCGTTTGGCCTATAGCCAGCATTTGATGAAACAACTGGTGCACAAATCGCCTTGCGGCACCTATTTCAGCCTCGGGATTTTTGCCTCGGATAATATCGCCATGCTGCAAACGCCGCTGGAAGTCTGCAAAAACCTGGATGTGATCAGTGATGGCATCGATCATCTGGAATGGCGTATGGCCTGGAAGGGGAATAGCCGTCTGAGTTTTGCCGTGCATGCAGCCACGCATGTGTACGATGCGCTTAACCAGCCAGCACAGATGCTGTTTTTTACCGATGGTGACGAAGCGCCTCGCGTGAATGTCACCATCAAGCAGGACCTGAGTGGCGTGCAGATTGGTGAGTTTTTCACCTTTATTGGTGTTGGCGGCCCACAAAAAATAGCAATTCCGCGCTATAACTCAGCGAATAAACCTGTGGGGTATTGGCCGGTCAGCGACAATAACAATGCAGGTGCGGTTGGCGTGACTTATGCAGATCCTAGCCAGGACGAACCTGACCCACCTGTCGCCTACGCCGAATATGATCGTATGTTATCGCAATTAGAGGAAGACTACCTGAAGTCGTTGGCAGAAGAATTTAAGGGTAGTTACCTAAAAGGAGCTGACACCGAAGCGTTTTACCGCACGTTGTCAGACAAACCGCGCACGGCGAGTTTTGTCACAGACTATCCGTTGCGAGCTATCTATCTGGTGGCGGCCTTGTTGTTGATCCTGGCGACCTATGTGCCGGATATCCGTTTCAGCCGGATGTCAGAAGAAGCTTAAATTCCTAGGTGCTGGTTAATCACAGATTCTACTTAATCAAAAGGGACCAAGGTTAAACACGTAATCTCTGAGGGGGCGCCGAAGCGGAGAGGTGGTCCCCAGTAACCCGTGCCACGGCTAACATAAATCCACAGGTCTTGCAGTTTATGCAAGCCAGCCACATAGGGTTGCTGCAAGGGCACAAAGTATTTCCATGGCCAGAACTGGCCGCCGTGTGTATGGCCTGACAGCTGCAAGTCGAATCCGGCAGACTCGGCCGCTTCTGCACTGCGTGGCTGGTGTGCCAGCAGGATTTTGGGCGCATCACTCGGGGCGCCTGCAATGGCAGCGCTGGGGTCGCTGAGGTGGTCAGCGTAGAAAGTGCCCGCACTGTAATCTGTCACACCTGCCACCACCAAGGTGGCACCATCATGTGTAAGTTGTACATGCTCATTCAATAGTACCCGCACACCTAGGCGATCCAGTTCGCGTATCCAGTCGAGTGCGCCCGAATAATACTCATGATTGCCAGTGACAAAAAAACTGCCGTGGCGTGCATTGAGCTCGGCGAGTGGCAGGGTATGTTGTGACAGTTCGTGTACACGGCCATCAACCAAGTCTCCGGTAATGGCAACCAGGTCAGCTTCCAGAGAGTTTACCTGCTGCACTATCCGCGACAGGTATCCTTGCTTAATAGTAGGTCCGACGTGAATATCGCTGATCTGCACAATACGGAATCCATGCAGACTTGGAGGCAGGTTGCGTAGCGGAACCGTCACGTTGACCACTTTTGCCAGTTTACGTGCTTGAACAAAGCCGGCCACCGTAATCAGCAATGTTGCTGCGAGCACTAGCAAGGCACTATTCTTTTCCAACGCTGCGAAATCGATGGTCATGAGCTGCATGGCATGCATGCCAGCTGCCACCAGCAGTAATACATCACGCAAAAGCGTAAAGACCAGTAGCGATGAAAATAGGCCCATGACAGTCATTGCTACCCAGCTGACCGTATCCCTTAACCACGCGTTGCGGAAGCCTCGAGCGAGCAAGGCGACGGGCTGTAGGAGCGCAGATAAGGCCAACAAACTCCATCCTGACCAGTGCACCGCTTGTGGCCATGGCATATGATTGAGCAGGCGGGCACCAATGTAATAATGTAAAAGGCTCACCAGAGAAGTGCTGATGATTAAGAAGCGAAGAGGACGCATATGGTTGTTATCCAGGGGGAGGGCATTTTGCCAGGCGATGTCCGTTAGATGGAGACGATACCCATAGATTCAAGTTTGATCGCGCTGAGCGAGGCATAGCGGGCCTTTCTAGTGAGGTATAAAACTTGGCAACCCCAAGCTACCATGCCTAAAAAACTAACAGTCTGGCTGGTTAAACCATTGATGCTGGTAATGTTCAAACGCACTGATGGCGCGCGTCGGCCGCAGACGGGCATCTTGCAGGCATTTACGACGCCAGTCGTCCAGTTGCTCCATGCCCAGGTTGATATGTTCGGCGTGCAAGGATGGAAAGCTGCCATTGATCAGCTGGGGCAAGTCTTGAAGCGCTAGTGTGACCTGGGCGCGGTAATAAGCCAATTTGTGTTCAAACTCGTTATCCAGCCTGCGGTAGCGATGAAGCAGGTATTGCGGGATGCGTGACAGGCGCAAGGCTTGATCGGCACCGGCCAGCCTTGAAACCGCTTTGTGCACAATATTGGCATCACATTGCCAGGCGAGCGACAAGGTCTCGACAATGGTTTTACGGTGTATGCGCAACAGCTTGCCAGGCGAAGGCATTCCCGGCTGGTGCAGATAGGCATCCATGGCCCATTCGGCAGCAGCATGTGTGAGCACACTGTGATGTTGCCATTTGGCTTCAAACGTAGGCACAAAATGCTGGTGCGCAACAACATCTGTCAGCAGGTGTATGTTATAGCCTATGCCTAAGGCCAACTGGCGTTCATTCTTGGTCTGTAATAGCTGCTGGCCCATGCCCCAGCCGTGACTATGGTTAAACGTGCGCGAGACGACGGCAAGATCAGGTAGGCACGCGCCAGTCATGACCAATGCGGGATAGCGCTGCATGACGCTGAGCCAGGGCAATGGCAAGAGCGGTAACGCTTGCAGCCACTGATGTGTGTACGCAACATGCGAATAGAGTCCCCAGGCATGTGCCTCACTGGGTAGTGCTAGCAGTAATAACAGTATGATCATCAGTGTGCGAAGTGGCATGCACGCACTTTGCAATTGTTAAATGACAGTCACATGAAGGCTGTATGACGTTGATGTGAAAGCTTTTTTCGTCACAAAAGCATCACGGAAGCTTGTTAAGCTATGTCAGTATTGTTAACACGGAACCCGGCATTACGGAACATGGCATGAAAATTTTGATGATTTCAGATGTGTACTTCCCCCGCGTCAATGGTGTTTCCACCAGCATCCGCACCTTTGCGGAAAGCTTGCGTGAACAGGGGCATGTTGTACATTTGATTGCGCCTCTATATCCTGCGCAAGAAGGCCAGCCACTGACCACTGATGAAGGCTGGATCACGCGCATAGATGCACGCAAGATAGTGTTCGATCCCGAAGACTATTTGATGAAATGGTCTGCCTTGATGGCATATGTAGAGAGTCTGCATCCAGGTGATTATGACCTGGTACATATCCACACCCCTTTTATTGCCCATTACGCCGGACTTAAAATCGCCAAACGGTTGCAGGTGCCTGCCGTGGAAACCTACCACACGTTTTTTGAAGATTATATGCATCACTATTTGCCCTGGGTGCCACGCAAATGGGCGGTGCGTATTGCACAAACCGTTTCTCGCAAGCAATGCCAGCAGGTAGATACCGTGGTGTCGCCATCGGCCCAAATGCGGGATGTCTTACAACAATATGGCGTGACAACGCCTATCACAGTGATTCCAACCGGGCTCGATACTTCACGTTTTGTGCCTGGGGATGGCGCGGCTTTTCGTGAGAAATATGGTATTCCGGCACAGCGTCCTTTGTTGTTGTTTGTGGGGCGCGTGGCGCATGAAAAAAATATCCAGTTCCTGCTGGAAATGTTGTCGCTGGTGATCCAGGATCATCCTGAAGTGCTGCTGGTGATTACGGGTGAAGGCCCGGCCGAAGCCATGCTCAAGAAAATGGCACGTGATAACGGCTTGCAATCACATGTCATGTTCCTCGGTTACTTGGATCGTGCCGTGGGCCTCAATGCGGCTTATCAGGCCGCCGACATTTTTGTTTTTGCCTCTAAGAGCGAAACACAAGGGTTGGTATTGCTTGAGGCCATGGCGCAAGCAACACCGGTGGTGGCAATTGCCGAGCTCGGAACCGCCTCTATTTTACGCCAGGAGCAGGGCGCACTCATCGCGCAGGATAATGAAATCCATTTTGCCGAACAAGTGCAAACCTTGCTGATAGACCATCAATTGCGTGAGCGGATAGGTAAACAGGGCAAACGCTATGTTGAGCAAGTCTGGTCCAGCGATGCGCAGGCAAACAAGCTACTGGCTTGCTACGAACGTTTGATGTTAACCCATCTGCCTATGGCCGCCTCTGCCGCTGCCTGAAGCGCTGTTTCATTAAAATCTTGAATTTTTATCAGGAGGCTTGACGCTTCCATTTCGGCCCGTCAACATGGGCGTAGACTTGCGCTCATGCAAGCGATGATATTCAGGAGAATCAAAACATGTTTATTCCAGACACCTGCTGCACGCTGGTTCCTTATTTTGAAGTCCCAGCCGCGAACCTGACCGCATTCAAGGCTTTAGGTGCCAAGTTTTTAGAGAAAACCCGCAATGAGTCCGACTGTATGCATTATGCTTTTTCGTTCAGCGGCAATATTGCGCATTGCCGTGAAGGTTATGCCAGTGCAGAAGGCATTTTGAAGCATCTGGAAAATGTGGCTGAACCACTCGGTGAGGCATTGAAATTGGCCAAGCTGATCCGCTTGGAAATACACGCCCCAGCGGCTGAAGTGGAAAAGCTCAAAGCTCCTTTGGCCGATTTGAATCCCCAGTTTTTTGTATTGGAGGCGGGAATACGCCGACAGTAGTCATTTTTGAATCTTGAAATAAAAAACGCCACAGTTTGCGGCGTTTTTTATTCTCAGTAGCAGGCATTAACCAAACTTGCCGGTAATGTAGTCTTCAGTCTCTTTACGGCCAGGGTTCGTGAAAATCTTGTCAGTATCATCGTACTCAATCAATTCCCCCAGGTACATATACGCGGTGTAATCAGAGACGCGCGCCGCTTGTTGCATGTTGTGGGTGACCACTAAAATTGTAAGCTTGCTGCGCAGTTCCACCATCAGTTCTTCAATATTTGCGGTGGCAATCGGATCCAGCGCAGAGGTTGGTTCATCGAACAGCATGATTTCCGGGTCGGTTGCCAGTGCGCGAGCAATACACAACCGTTGTTGCTGGCCGCCAGAGAGGTTAAATGCCAGGTCGTGCAGACGATCTTTGACTTCGCTCCATAAAGCCGCGCCTTTAAGCGCTTCTTCAACCTTGTCATCCATGATGCGTTTGTTGTTTTCACCGCGCACGCGTAAACCGTAAGCCACGTTTTCATAGATGGACTTTGGAAACGGGTTAGGTTTCTGGAACACCATGCTGATACGCATACGTACTTCAATCGGGTCTACGCCAGCATCCAGCACATTGGTGTTGTCAGGATGCATCACAATTTGGCCCTGGTATTTGTTGCCTGGGTACAGGTCATGCATACGGTTGAAGCAGCGCAGGAAAGTAGATTTTCCGCAGCCAGAAGGGCCGATCAGTGCCGTGATCTTGTTTTCATACAAGGGCATGGAAATGCCTTTGAGGGCACGGGCGCCGTTGCTGTAGAAGAAGTTTAAATCGCGAGCTTCGGCTTTTATTGCAGTTGTGACAGTGGCCATGGAGTTTCCTAAATCTTGTGTGGCATTACCATTTAATATTTTTACGAATTTTGTAGCGTAACCAGATCGCTGTGCCGTTCATTAACAGCGTAACGATGATAATCAGGGCGCCGGTGGCCGCCGCATTGACATGAAAGGCGTGGTCAGGGCGGGACAACCAGTTAAACATCTGGATTGGCATCACGGTAAACCCGGATGACAACCATTCAAAGTTGAGGAAAGGTGGCTCAGTTGTAATCGGGCTGGGTGGCAAAAAGGCGATAAACGTCAATGCGCCGATGGTAATGATAGGTGCGGTTTCACCCAGTGCACGTGCCATGCCAATAATAATACCGGTCAAGATACCACCGTAAGAGTATTTGAACACGTGGTCATAGACCACTTGCCATTTGGTTGCGCCCACACCATAAGCGGCTTCGCGAATAGAGACCGGAATGGAGCGGATAGCTTCGCGGGTCGACACAATCACAATCGGCAGAATGAGCAGACCCAAGGTTAAACCTGCAGTCAGTATGCTCTGGCCGAAATCCAGCATATACACGAACAAGCCTAGTGCCAGCAAACCATAAATAATCGAAGGTACGCCAGCCAGGTTGGAGACGTTGATTTCAATCAGGTCAGTAAACCAGTTTTTTGGGGCATATTCTTCGAGATACAACCCTGCGGCAACGCCAACAGGCACCGCAGTCAGAAAGGTCACCACCATCACAAGCAAAGAGCCTACCCATGCTGACAGCAAACCGGCACGGCCTGCGCGGCGCGAAGGGAATTCAGTCAGAAAATCGATATTGAATTTTGGGTAACCGTCTGCAATCAGTTGCCAAAACAGCAACATCAGCGTGACCAGGCCAAACATCAGGCACAGCAGGCCAATTGCCGCAAACAGTGTGTCATTGCGCTTGTGGCGTTTGATCATGGCACGTACGTCGGCCAGGTTTTCGAGGACAGAAGCTTTATGTTCCATGTGTGTTGTTTCCAATGACCGGTAGTCAAGCTATCGGCAGTGTAGGGTGGTTATATGTCAGTATTGAGACAAATCGACAGCTTTGATCAGTCTTTAGTAGCTTTCACGGTATTTTTTACGGACCCAGTGGCCAATAATATTGAATGACAAGGTCATCGCCATTAATACCAGGCCTGCGGCAAAAATACTTTGGTAACCGATGCTGCCATGCGGCAAGTCACCCATCGCCACTTGCACGATATATGCAGTGATGGTGGCTGCGCTTTCCAATGGATTAAAGGTCAGGTTGGGTTGCTGGCCAGCAGCAATCGCCACCACCATGGTTTCACCTACGGCACGTGAAATCGCCAGGATATACGCAGCGACAATCCCTGAAACAGCGGCTGGTGTCACCACTTTAATCGCCGTTTGAAAGCGGGTGGCACCCATGGCATAAGAACCTTCGCGCATGCTCATGGGCACAGCACGCATGGCATCTTCAGACATGGAGGCGATATATGGAATAATCATGATGCCCATCACAATGCCCGCACCAAGCATATTGAAGCTAGGCAACTCAGGATAGATGGATTGCAGCAAAGGGGTGACAAAAAACAATGCGAAATAACCAAAGACCACCGTTGGTACACCCACCAGCAATTCCAGGATAGGTTTGATGGTTTCACGTGTTTTGTGTGAAGCAAATTCCGAGAGGAAGATCGCTGCAATGGTCCCAATGGGGACAGCTACTGCCAGCGCAATCGCAGAAGTAGTCAAGGTCCCTGAAACCAGCGGCATGATGCCGTAATGCGCATCTTCAAACAAGGGGGTCCATTGTGTGTCAGTGAAAAACTCCACGACAGAAACCGTTTTGAAAAAGCTCAGCGATTCATACAACAATACCCCGACAATCGCAAAAGTGGTCGCCACCGCGACCAGGGCTGCCAACATGAGTATCAGTTCAATAATCCGTTCTTTCACATTCCGGCGAATATTCTTCGCCAGTCTGGGGCTGATGGTCAGTTGCGCAGGTGCTTGCATTGCTTGGGTCGCCATAGTGTTTATTTGTCAGGGAGGAATTTTAGCGGATTATCCGCAGTTCAGGCCGAATCACCACTAAAAAAGGGGCATCGCTGCCCCTTTTTCACGATTACTTGATTCGGGACAACAAGTCGGTGATCTTGATGCCGACTTCTGAGGTACCATTGAAGCCTGTGCCCGGTTTCATGGCTTTGAAATGCTCTTTCACTGCTGTGTAATCCGCTTTTGGCAGTGGCACGTATTTCACTTCCTTAACCAGTTCTGGCGCGTTTTCCAGGTAGTAATTCACAAACGCTTTCACTTCTGGCCTGAAAGCAGCCGCTGTTGCGTTGACGTAAATGAACAGTGGGCGGGAGAGCGGTTGATAGGTACCATCCATCACCGTCGCTTCGGATGGCAGCACTGGTTTTGCACCTTCTTTAGCAACGATAGGGACCGCTTTCAGCTTGTCTGTGTTTTCCAGGTAGTATGCCAGGCCGAAGTAAGCCAAGCCACCTGCGTTGCCTGATACACCTTGCACCAGCACGTTATCATCTTCTGAAGGGGTGTAGTCTGTACGGCTGGCCTTGGCTTTGCCGTTTACCGCTTCGGTAAAGTAGTCAAAGGTACCAGAGGCAGTCCCTGGACCATACAGGTTCAATGGTTTATCTGGATAAGTGGCATTCACTTCTTTCCAGTTCTTCACTTTTGAGCCTGGCTCCCAGATTTTTTTCAATTCGGCAACGGTAATTTGTTTTACCCAGTCATTTTTACCGTTCACGACAACGGTCAAGGCGTCGTAAGCGATAGGCAGTTCAATGAACTGTACGCCGCCTTCTTTACATGCATCCATTTCTTTTTGAGAGATAGGGCGGGAAGCATCTGAAATATCAGTTTCGCCACGGCAGAATTTCTTAAAGCCGCCGCCAGTCCCGGATTCACCAACAGTCACTTTCACGCCTTTGGCACGTTGAAACTCTTCTGCCACAGCTTCGGTAATGGGGTAAACCGTACTGGAGCCATCGATCTTGATGATTTTGTCCGCAGCCGCTGCGGTATGCGCAAAGGTGAATGCCTGAGCGATCAGGGCGGCCATCAAAGTGTTGCGGAACAAACTGGTTTTCATCTATACACTCCTGTGTTTGGTGTTGACTGTTGTGATGCACGAAATCATAAAAACTTAATGTGACAGAAATGTGACAAAAAAGAAAAAAGGCGCATGCTGCGCCTCTTTTAACCTTACTTCTGCCTTACAAAACACTTTCACCAATATGGTAGGCAATCGCCGCCATGATCGCTGCGCAGGGAATGGTCAATACCCAGGCCCAGACAATACGTGAGGCTAGGCCCCAGCGCACAGCGGTCATGCGGCGTGACAAGCCCACGCCGACAATGGCGCCTGTAATGGTATGTGTGGTCGAGACCGGAATACCCAGGCTTGTGGCGAGGAACAAGGCAATGGAGCCTGAAGTCTGTGCCGAAAAGCCACCTGTGGGGCGAATTTTGGTAATACCCATACCCATGGTGCGCACAATGCGCCAACCACCAAAGAGGGTGCCAAGGCCCATGGCCAACTGGCAGGAGATGACCACCCAGAATGGGACATGGAAATCGCCTTGCAGGTAACCATTGGCAAATAATAATACAGTGATGATCCCCATGGTTTTTTGCGCATCGTTCGCGCCATGGCCCAGGCTGAATAATGAAGAGGAAATAAACTGCAGTTTGTTAAAGCGGCTCTCAATTTTATACGGTGAGGATTTCTGGAAAGCCCACATAATTCCGATGGACAGTAGCAGTGCCAGCATCATGCCAAATAAAGGTGAGAGGATAATCGCAATCCCGGTGCTGATCAGTTTCCCGCCTAAAATGACCCCCTTCGTGCCTGAATGTGCCAAGCCTGCACCAATCAGCCCGCCGATCAATGCATGTGAAGAAGAGGAGGGAATACCGAACCACCAGGTGATGACGTTCCAGGCAATCGCGCCAAAAAGAGCACCAAACACAACTGTGTTGTTGACGATATTAGGATCAATAATGCCTTTACCGACGGTGTCGGCCACATGCAGGCCAAAAAACAGGAAAGCGACAAAGTTGAAGAAAGCGGCCCAGATCACAGCGGCCTGCGGGGTTAGTAGACGGGTCGAAACCATGAGCGCAATCGAGTTAGCGGCATCGTGGAACCCATTCATAAAGTCGAAAATCAAGGCGACGATGACCAGCACCGCCATAACGATTATCACATGATCCATGACGAGTCCTTAGATGCGTTCCAATACCACGCCGTGAATCACGTCGGCCACGTCTTCACAGCTGTCTACAGCCTCCTCAAACAGGTCATACAATTGTTTGGAGCGAATCAATGTGCGCGCATCATGGTCTTCTTCAAACAATCTGTGCATGCCAGAACGCATAATATGGTCGGCTTCCCCTTCAATCGTGCTGATTTCTTCACAGGTGCGCAAAATACGCTCTGCATTTTTCATGTCAGACAGCATGTGTACTGCGTCTTTTACTTTTTCGGCAGCACGTAACAGGATTTGCGCCAGTGCCACCATTTCTGGCGTGAATTTGCTGTGCCCATAAATTTCGGCACTTTGTGGGATGGCTTCCATGTAATCAATAATATCGTCCAGGGCCATTGCCAGCTCGCGGATTTCGCGGCGGTCAAACGGGGTGATGAAGGTTTTGTGCAGGGAGAGCAGGATTTCCTTGGTGTACTCGTCTGCTTCGGATTCAATTTTGCGGATTTCTGCAAAATGCTTCTGAAAATCGGCCTGGTCTACAACGGCTGCCATTAGGGCCAGCACTTTGGAACCACGTACAGCACAATCTGCCAAACGGTTAAACAGCACAAAATAGTTGTCGTTTCTGGGGCTGATTGCAGCCATGATGCGGCCAAAAGTGGCATTCGCCATTGAGAACTCCCTAATCGCTTCAAAGTTTTGTGACGGCAATTTTACTATTTTGTGACATGTTTTGTGACAAAAATATGAATTCTTTACTTGGACTGCCCTCGAATGTGGTTCTAAATCCCTTCTCCAGCTGCGGTATAATGCTGGCTTTTACATATTTACATTCACTAAGATGGAAGCCGAACACCTCAATAGTATTGCCAATGCATTAAGCGACCTGACCCAACGCCACCAAGCGCTTCGGGGGTATCTTTGACTACGAGAACAAGCAACAACGCCTAGCCGAAGTTAACGGCCTGCTCGAGGATCCCAAAGTCTGGGATAACGCAGAAAAAGCGCAAAATCTGGGCAAAGAAAAACGCATGCTAGAAAGCGTCGTCATGACGCTCGATGATGTGTACCAGTCATTGTCCGATAGCCGTGAATTATTTGACATGGCGCGAGAGGAAAATGACGATGACACATTGTTAAGTGTAGAAGCTGACGCCCAAAAGATAGAGAAAATTGTTGCCGAGATGGAATTCAAGCGCATGTTCTCGCAGCCGATGGACGCCAACAATTGCTTTATTGAGTTTCAGTCTGGCAGTGGTGGCACTGAAGCACAGGACTGGGCTGGTATGTTACTGCGTATGTACTTGCGCTACGTAGAGCGTAAAGGTTTCAAAGTCGAGGTGCTAGAGGAGTCTGAAGGCGATATTGCCGGGATTAAAGGCGCTTCTATTAAAGTAACTGGTGATTATGCCTTCGGCACCTTACGTACCGAAAGCGGCGTGCATCGCCTGGTACGCAAATCCCCATTTGATGCCAACTCCAAGCGTCATACCAGTTTTGCTAGTGTGCAGATCTTCCCTGAAGTGGATGATTCCATTGAAATTGAAATCAATCCGGCCGATTTGCGTATCGATACCTATCGTGCCAGTGGTGCCGGTGGCCAGCATATTAACAAAACCGATTCTGCGGTGCGTATCACCCACTTGCCGACCGGAGTAGTCGTGCAATGCCAGAATGACCGCTCACAACATAGAAACAAAGAAGAAGCGATGAACATGCTGAAAGGCGCTTTGTACAACCTGGAACTCAGCAAACGCAACGAAGAAAAGCAGGCTCTGGAAGATGCCAAAACCGATATCGGTTGGGGACACCAGATTCGTAGCTATGTGCTGGATCAAGGCAGGATCAAGGACTTGCGTACGAACGTGGAAATTGGCAATACCCAGGGTGTGCTTGATGGTGACCTAGACCCGTTTATTATGGAAAGCCTGAAACAGGGGTTGTAATGTTTCTATGAAAGTTTTGAGCCCGCCTTCTTGGCGGGTTTTTTATTGTTTTAACGCGATACAAAGCGTTACAGAGCGATACACCATTTGCCTATTGAGGTGCCTAGAATAACCTAACATCACATGGTGAAGGCAAGGCGGAATAGATGGCAAGTATTATTTGCAGGGTGAGCGCGCAGTTTACGCAGAATGTCTTTTTACGACTGGATGCGCATCAGCGTGGCTATTTGGATCAGCCCATGCTGGAGCGAGCCTTGGTGGGGCTGGGTCAGCAAGAGGTCAGACAGCTTTTGTTCACCTTGGATCAGGATGGGGACGAGCGCATCTCTCCTTATGAGCTTAATCTCGCCATTCTGGATTGGCTGAGTGAGGCTAACATGATGCCAATGCCTACCGCATTTACCAGTCTGATCGTCCTGTATGGTTTGGAGAGTGATGAGCCTATTCTGAAGAAGACTTCGAATGCTCGCCGACATACAGCCAGCGATCATTTATACGCACAAACTGGCTATGCTCGGTAAGCTGTGATTTTTTCTGTTTGCCACTCTGGTAAGTGGCAACAAACACGACTTCTGCATGAGTGTCATCCACAACTTGATGTGACACTACCTCTAATTTGAGCCACGTAATGCCATTCAAATCTTCCATGCTCAAGCTGGCAGGGCGGGTATCAGTATGCCAGGTTTGCAGAATATAGTCGGGTAGTTTTAATGCGTACGCACTGTATCGTGAGCGCATCAGGCGCTCTGCATCCGGAGCAGCTTGTCCTGAATGCAAAGGCTGGCAACATTCTGTGTACGGTTTGCCGCTATGGCATGGGCAAGGTTTTTTCATCATGTATCCTTAAGAAAGCGCTTCAATCGGGGCCTGATGCCATTGCTGACCAAGGGCCTCACACCTCAAAATAACTCTGTCTGTGCAGGAGGTGGCGCGGCCAGCAACATATCGACATCAATCTCGAAAATACCTAGCTTGCCAGCACAAGGCATCAACGGTAAGGGGTGCGCCTCAGCAAACAAGAAGCCGTAATACTCTTCATGCACACCGCCAAAGTGCGTCCGTTGTTCGCGGCTCAGGCTTGTCGGCAGTTCTCCAGGTTTACAACATAACACCAGATTGGCAATCCCCACGACACCGCCATATTCCAATTTATCCCGGTCTGGAATAGGGATATCAGTATGCGATTTGATGTACTGGTAATACTCCTCATAGAGGCCTTTGCTGGCATGAATCAGGATAGGACCGCGATATTGCGTGCCCCAGCTGCGGTCATCTACCTGTAAATAGCCGTTGGCAATCAGCCATGCAAACGGTTGCTTGAGGGAGAGTGCCTTGAGCACGCCTGATGGCGTAAATGCTGACATGATTGATCTGGTAAAAGAGGCTGAACATTCAAGTCCAGGCCCTCAATCATATGGTTAGGCGATCTCGCGGGTTTCCATAAACTGGATATCCGGGTAACGCTCTTGTGCCATTTGCAGGTTAACGCGGTTAGGCGCCAGGTAGACGTAATCATCTGCGCTATCGAGGCCGACGTTAAAACCATATTTATCTGCAATGGCCTTCAAGTCGGCATCTGAGCCCTTGAGCCAGCGCGCGGTGTAACACTCGTAAGGCTCAAACACCATGTCGACGCCATATTCGTGTTCCAGGCGGTGTGCCACCACATCAAACTGCAGCATACCCACGGCGCCCAGAATCAGGTCATTAGACAACAGGGGGCGGAATAGCTGTGCCGCGCCTTCTTCGGATAACTGTTTGAGGCCGATTTGCAGCTGCTTCATTTTCATCGGGTTCTTGATGCGTGCGCGGCGGAAAAACTCTGGCGCAAACGATGGAATGCCTATGAATTTAAGGTTTTCGTTCTCGGTAAAGGTGTCCCCAAGCTTGATCGTGCCATGGTTGGGGATGCCGATAATGTCGCCAGAGTAGGCTTCATCCATGATGGTGCGGTCTTGCGCCATGAAGGTGATGGCGTTGTTGACGTTGAGCATCTTGCCCGTGGCGACTTGCTTGATTTTCATGCCACGTTCAAAACGGCCCGAGCAGACACGCAAAAAGGCAATGCGGTCGCGGTGTTTGGGGTCCATATTGGCCTGAATCTTGAACACAAAGCCGGCAAACTTTTCTTCGTTGGCGGCAACCACGCGCGTCGCGGTATTGCGCGATTGCGGTGGTGGGGATAGATCAACCACGGCATCCAGCAAGGATTGCACACCAAAGTTGTTCACGGCAGAGCCGAAAAATACCGGCGTTTGCTTGCCGCTTAAATAGCGTTCTTTATTAAATTCGTTAGAGGCGCCACGTACCAGTTCGATATCTACGCGCAATTCTTCAGCCTGGTAGCCTATCAATTCGTCCAGGCGCGGATTGTCTATCCCCTGGATGGTTTCAGACGTGCCTTTTTCGGCACGTGGGTCAAAGAACAAAATACTATCCGTCACCAGGTTATACACGCCACGGAAGGTCTTGCCCATACCGATAGGCCAGGTCATGGGCGCGCATTCCATGCCGAGCGTAGTTTCGATTTCGTCCAGCAACTCAATCGGCGCACGGCTTTCGCGGTCCAGTTTGTTGATAAAAGTGATGATGGGTGTATCGCGCATGCGGCACACGTTAAGCAGCTTGATGGTTTGCGCTTCCACGCCATTGACTGAGTCAATCACCATCACGGCAGAGTCGACCGCGGTCAAGGTTCGATAAGTGTCTTCGGAGAAGTCATCGTGGCCGGGGGTGTCGAGGAGGTTGACCATATGCTCGCGGTAGGGGAACTGCATAACCGAGGAGGTCACAGAAATACCACGTTGCTTTTCCAGCTCCATCCAGTCTGAGGTCGCATGGCGCGCTGCTTTACGGCCACGCACTTCACCGGCGACCTGGATCGCGCCACCAAACCACAAGAGTTTTTCGGTCAGCGTGGTTTTACCCGCATCCGGGTGTGAAATAATGGCAAAGGTACGGCGGCGTTCGACTTCTTGCTGCAAACTGGACATGAAAAAATAGCGCTTTGAAAAAAAGCGCTATTTTAACCTAATCAATCACTTGGCCGGATTATTTTCGCATCAGGAAAATAGCGACCGCTGCGAAAATAATCAGGATGATTAAACCTTCCATGGTTGGTAGAGGGTTAATTGACGGCTTGTTTCAATTGGTCAAGAATGGCCGGATTGTCCAAGGTGGAGATGTCAGAAGTAATTTCCTCACCCTTCGCCAGGCTGCGCAACAAACGGCGCATGATTTTGCCAGAACGGGTTTTTGGCAAGTTGTCCCCAAAACGGATTTCGTCCGGTTTGGCAATCGGGCCGATTTCCTTGCCTACCCAGTCACGCAATTCAGCCACAATCTTTTTGGCTTCATCACCCTCCGGCCGTTTGCCTTTGAGTACTACATAAGCCACCACAGACTCACCTTTGATCGGGTGCGGTTTGCCGACCACAGCAGACTCTGCCACCAGGTGATTCGCCACCAGCGCCGACTCGATTTCCATGGTGCCCAGACGGTGACCAGAGACATTCAGTACATCGTCGATACGTCCCATGATGGTGAAGTTGCCGGTATCGGCATCACGCACGGCGCCATCGCCCGCCAGATACAGGTTACCGCCTAACTCCGCAGGGAAATAGCTGGCTTTGTAACGCTCAGGATCGTTGTAAATAGTACGAATCATGGAGGGCCAGGGTTTTTTAATGACCAGCAGGCCGCCGCTACCCCATGGAATATCTTTACCGGTTTCATCGACGACATCAATATCGATGCCTGGGAAGGGTAGGGTACAGGATCCCGGTACCAATGGCGTCGCGCCAGGTAGTGGCGTAATCACGTGGCCACCGGTTTCAGTCTGCCAGAAGGTGTCCACAATCGGGCAGCGGTTGCCGCCTACCTGTTCGTAGTACCACATCCAGGCTTCCGGGTTGATGGGTTCACCGACAGTACCTAGCAAGCGTAGGCTGGATAAATCAAAGTGGTTGGGGTGCGTGGTGAAGTCAGTTTCACCAGCTTTAATCAGCGAGCGGATTGCCGTTGGCGCCGTATAAAATACGCTGACCTTGTGGCGCTGGATCATTTCCCAGAATCGGCCGGCGTTAGGGAAGGTCGGGATACCTTCAAACACAATTTGTGTCGTGCCCATGGCCAAGGGGCCGTAAGTGACATAGCTATGACCGGTGATCCAGCCCACGTCGGCCGTACACCAGTAAATATCCTCCGGTTTGATATCAAAGGTCCAGCGCATGGTGTTCATCGCATGCAGCAGGTAACCTGCCGAGCTGTGCTGTACACCTTTGGGTTTACCGGTGGAGCCAGAAGTGTAGAGCAGGAATAATGGATGCTCGGCATCGACCATGACTGGTTCGCAGGTATCTGGTTTACTGGCAATCAGGTCATGCCACCAGATACATTTGTTGTCCCAGCTGACATCCTGTCCCGTCTTTTTGAACACAACGATATTGCGGATGCTGTCACAGCCACCCATGGCAATGCCTTCATCTACCGCTTGTTTCAGTGGCAAGGTTTTGCCGCCACGGTATTGGCCATCAGAAGTGATGACAGCGACCGCTCCGGCATCAATAATGCGCTCATTCAAGCTTTTTGCCGAAAAGCCACCAAACACCACAGAATGGATAATGCCCAGGCGTGCACAGGCTTGCATGGCGACGATGGCTTCAATACCCATAGGCAGGTAAATAATCACCCGGTCACCTTTGACAAGGTTCAGGGATTTCAAGCCATTGGCAAACTGGCAAACCTGATGGTACAACTCTTTGTAACTGACATTTTTGACATCACCATTGTCAGCTTCAAAAATGATGGCGGTTTTGTTGGGAATGGTTTGCAGATGCTTGTCCAGGCAGTTGGCGGAGACGTTAAGTTCGCCATCTTCAAACCACTTGTAGAACGGTGCGTTGTCCTGGTTTAGCGTTTTAGTGAATGGCTTGTGCCAAATCAATAGTTCACGCGCCAGTTTGGCCCAAAATCCTTCGTAATCCTGCAAAGCTTCTGTATGCAGGCGCTGATATTCCTCCATGCTGCCGACCGCTGCCTGGCTTGAGAAAGCTTTGCCTGGTGCAAATACGCGGTGTTCATGAAGTACAGATTCGATAGACATAGCGTCCCCCAAAAATCAGTGTCAAAAAATGAAAGTGTGGTTGAACCTCAGGTATTATTATTCTGGTTCTGATTAACGAACTCTCCAAGCACACATTCCATTACAAGAGCGGAAATCTCATGCAACAGCTTGCCCAAATTCTAACAGAAAAGCAGGTCGCGTCTACAGAAGCGGCTTATTTACTGCATGCGGCAGCCTGCAGCCCTTTTTTTGCCAGATTCGTTACGAAACATACAGATTTTATAACTGATTTGTTAGATAACTTATATAAGACATATAAGACTCAAGATGTTAACGCTCTGTTTGTATTTGAAAAAAATATTGAAGAAACGGTTTTTTTACAACATCTCAGGCTGTTAAGGCAGCGTTTGATGGCACATATGATCTTGCGCGATCTCAATGGGATGGCTGATTTTGCCGAAGTGGCGGAAATCACCAGTGCCCTCGCAGAATCGGCAATTGCCGCGGCGGCCGATTTTTATCATGAACGCCTGGTGGCAACCTTCGGCGTACCGTGCGACGCCAGGGGCCAGTCCCAGCAGCTAATCGTGGTGGGTATGGGTAAGCTGGGCGGGCGTGAGCTCAATGTTTCGTCAGATATTGACCTGATTTTTGCTTACGAAAATGAAGGAGTCACTGATGGCGAGAAGTCCATCAGTAACCAGGATTTTTTTACGCGACTGGGTAAAAAACTTATTGCTGCACTTGATGAGGCGACGGCGGATGGCTTTGTATTCAGGGTGGATATGCGCTTGCGGCCGTTTGGTTCGGAAGGGGCGCTGGTTTGCAATCTGGATGCACTTGAGGACTATTACCAGAATTATGGTCGCGAGTGGGAACGTTACGCCTGGATCAAGGGGCGTGTGGTGTATGGGCCGGACGCAGCCTTAAGTAAGGTGATGAGGCCATTTGTATTTCGTAAGTATCTGGATTTCAATGCCTATGCCTCCATGCGTGACCTGAAGGTACAGATTCAACGCGATGTCGTCCAGCGCCGCTTATCCAACAACATCAAACTGGGCCGTGGTGGCATCCGTGAAGTGGAGTTTATCGCGCAGGTATTTCAGTTGATCCGCGGTGGCCAGGTACCTGATTTGCAGATCAAACCGACCCTGGCTGTGTTGGATTGCCTGGCAGACCGCGGCATGTTGCCAGCGCCGGATGTGGCAGCGTTGAAGGAGAGTTATATCTACTTGCGTAACCTCGAACATCGCTTGATGTATATCGATGACCAGCAGACTCAGGATTTACCCGACTCTGATACCTATCGCGGTTATCTGCTGCAAATGGTCAATTATGCTGACTGGACCAGTTTTATGGCGGAGCTTAATCTCCATCGTGACCGGGTACAGCGTTTCTTTGATGATACGTTTAAAGATGCGAAAAACGAGGATTTGCAACAGGAAACGGCGTTATGGCAGGGGACTCTTTTTGCCGCAGAAGCCGAACAATGGCTTGTGCAGCACGGTTACACGCGCGCCAATGATATTGTGCATTTATTACAGCAGACCCGACAAAGCCAGCGTATCCAGCAGTTGCCGGAACAAAGCCGGCGGCGTCTGGATCAACTGATGCCTTTGCTGTTGCGCGAGGCCAGCCAGCAGCAAAGCACTACGCCTGATAATGCATTAATCCGCACACTGGATTTGCTCGAAAGTATTTGCCGCCGTGCCAGCTATCTGGCCTTACTGGCAGAATTCCCAGATGCACTTGCCCTGATTGTGAAGCTGTGTGCAGCCAGCCCGTGGATTGCCCAATATGTTTCAGCGCACCCGATTTTGCTGGATGAGTTATTGAACAAGCAAACCTTGTTCAAGCGTCTTGATACGGTGCAGTTGAAAGCTGAGCTGACACGGCACATGCAGCAGCTGGCTGGCGATGTGGAAGCGCAGATGGATGCCATGCGGCATTTCAAGCATGCCAACGTGCTCAAAATCGCAGCGCAGGACTTGATGACGGCCTTGCCGCTGGAGGCGATTTCGGATGATTTAAGTGCGCTGGCTGATGTGATATTGCAAGTGAGCGTGCAGACGGTATGGCAGAACCTCTCCTTCAAACACCTTGAAACGCCAAAATTTGCCGTGATAGGGTATGGCAAGTTAGGCGGTAAGGAGCTGGGCTATCTGTCTGACCTAGATATTATTTTTCTGTATGACGATGAAGCGGATAAAGCACAGGAAGTTTATGCACGTTTTGCCCAGCGCCTGAATACCTGGTTTAACACCCTGACCAATGCAGGATTGTTATACGAAACAGATTTGCAGCTGCGACCAGACGGTAACAGTGGCTTGCTGGTGAGTACGGTCTCCGCGTTTGCTGAATACCAGCAGCACAAGGCCTGGGTATGGGAGCACCAGGCCATTACCCGTGCGCGTTTCGTGGCTGGTGATGCTGCAATTGGTGCGGCTTTTGAGCGCATCCGCCATGACATTATTTGCCAACCGCATGAGATCGGCACCCTGAAGCAGCAAATTGTTCAAATGCGCGAAAAAATGCGTGAGGCACATAAACCCAAAGCGGGTTTTTTTGACGTCAAGCACGGCCTGGGCGGCATTATTGATGTTGAGTTCATTGTTCAATATCTGGTGCTCGCGCATGCTGCCAGTTATCCACAGCTCACAGACAATATCGGCAATATCGGCCTGTTACGACGTTGCGCGCAGTTAGGGTTGATCACGTCGCTTGCTCTGGCCGAACAAGTGGCAGATGCCTATCGGGAGTACCGTACCTTGATTCATCATGTGAAATTACAGGGCGCGGAGGCTTTTGTGCCAGATGAAGAGCTGCAAGCTGAGCGCGAAGCCGTCAGCCAGTTATGGCAGATGCTGTTTTCCTGAATGACTGCTTGATCAGGGTGCGGAGATGTCTTCCTGTGCAGCCGTCCAGTTGCCAGAATAACTGACCACGCGGTTGCGTCCAGATTGCTTGGCTTCGTACAGGGCCAGGTCGGCGTGTTTGTACAGTAGCTCATAAGCGTAAATAGTCTCCGATGAACTGGAAATGCCTATGCTGATCGTGGTATGGAAACGTTGCGTATGTTGCGCCGTGTGGAATGACAGATCGGCAATCCTTGCACGGATACGTTCGGCGATGATCTGTGCTTCCTCCAAACTGGTCCCTGGCAATATCACTGCGAATTCTTCCCCGCCTAGTCTGCCAAGCAGGTCTTTGTCACGGATAGTTTTTTCTATGGTACGGGCACAGGCAACCAATACCTGGTCACCTTGTGGATGGCCGTAGGAGTCATTGATTATTTTAAAGAAATCGATATCCAGCATCAGGAAGCAGACTGTAGACCCAGCGTGATCCGCCTGTTGCAGCAAAGCTTTGGCCCGGTTATAAAAAGAATGCCGGTTAGGAATCTGTGTCAGGCTGTCTATGGTCGCCTCTTTTTCTGCTTTGTCTTTTGCCTTTTGCAGTTCGCGTGTCCTGATCTTTACCTGGTCTTCAAGCGTATGCGTGAGGTGTTGCATATCGCCTCGGAATTGCTGCAGGCTGCTCGACATGCTTTTAAACAGCTTGGCCAGTTTGCCGATTTCATTATCCAGCTGGTCGGGAAGCGGCAGTACATTGCCGGTAATTTTGTCGTAACGCTGGGCCTCAATTGCACTAGACGCATCTATAAAGGTTTCCAGGGGTTCAATGACTTTTTTCTTCATCACCAGATACAGCATGATCAGCTCGATAATCAAGGCTAATAGGCTGATGATCAAGATAAATTTGGCAGCTTTCAGTGAAGGAGAGGAGAGCAAGGATTTGGGGTAGACAGTGACGAACCACCAGCCTGGGCCTTCAATCTTGGTGGTTGCCAGGAACTCGTCTTCTGCTTCGACGATAAAATAATCTGCCTGTTTTTTCTGGATCGTCGCCCGCAAAGTCTGGAAATAATGGTTGAGTTGAGCATCTTTCAGTTGTGAAATCATCAACATACCGTGCGTGCGGTTCATCTCTTTTATTTTTGCCGGATGTGCAATCAGGCGGCCATCTTCTCGGAAAATGAAGTTATAGGTGCCAGACAAGTGGTCATTAAAAACGCGGTCAAACAAGGCATTAAGTAAAATATCATGCCCGATATTCAAGGTGTTGGTGGGCGTAATGTCGACGGGTGTTTCCAGTGACACCATCCATTCGAGTGCGGTCGGGTCATAATAAAGGCCGGTCCAGACGCTTTTTCGCTCAGGATTATTTTTAGGGGTGGTGATATAGACCCATTCTTCCGACACCACATTCAGTTTGCTGCTTGCATTATCGGCCCACCTGACCCCGGGCCAATATACGATGTTGACGTTTTCGGGCATGGAGACATAGAGGTTGGCGAATTGTTGCGTCCAGGCCACGCCGAAGTGATCCACAAGCGTGTAGGCCAGCAGGAGTTTTTTTCTGAAATCATGATCATCTGCCGCTGCATTCGCCCCTACATAGGCAGTAATGTCTTTGCTGATCAGGCCAGACGGGTTAAAAAAGCCATCGTAGGCTTTTTTTTGTAAATGAATCGTGTGGTCTGGCCTTTTTTCAAAGACCTGCCAGAAAAAGCGATCATTATAAAAAAAATCCTGTTGCCAGTGGGCCAGGAAGCTCGCCTTGAAAATCTGGTGGTTTGATTCAGCCAGCCTGAAAATGACGCTTTCTCGCTGGCCGCGCTCATGTATGTAATGTTTCAGGCCATCTATGGTTGAATTGACTAGGGTTTTGTAGATATGCCAATACGTCAGCGCACTCACGACAATAATCACGATGCTGACCCTTAATGCCATTTGCAGCATGACTTCCATAGTGAGGGATTGTTTGTAATTCAGGAAACGCATGATCATTAAAGCTAGCTAAAGCTGCGGCAAGCAGACCCCGTGGGCTGGATAGGGCTAAAGGAATGATCAGTGATGATATTGCGGCAGTGCACGCGATAAATTCTTATTGTGATGTTGTATTAATCTACGTCAACAGCATTGGCTGAGTCGAAGTATCCCCAATTCCTAACATACTACTGCTCAAGCGCGGATGCAATGGCAAAATGCGGCAAACAACACGCCATATCCCCATTTGGCAGTGAGCAAGCAGCCAGCATAGCCTAACGTAAGCCGCCCGCATGGCAGGTCGCAGACATGCTGACCAGTCCCTGGACTTAGCAGCCCCAACGCAACCCGGCAGTATGCACGGGACTATCCCAGTGTTGGGTAATTTCATTGTCCAGCAAGCAAACGGTGAGCGAAGCACCGGCCATATCAATCGCGGTTGTGTAGTTACCCACCAAGCTGCGGGTGATATGAAAGCCTTTTTCAGTTAGCAACTTGGCGGCCGTATTGTAGATTAAATACAACTCCATCAGCGGTGTTGCGCCAAGGCCGTTGACCAGCAACAAAATATCCCCATGGGTGGGTAATTGTTTGGCTTCAATATCCTGCATGATGGCTGCGACCATATCACCCACAATCGCATCAGCCTCTCGCATAGCCTCACGGCGGCGGCCTGGCTCACCGTGTATGCCGACGCCCATCTCTATCTCATCCTCACTGATATCAAATGTGGGGCGACCGGCCGCTGGCACAGTACAGCTGGTCAGGGCGGCGCCAATGCTGGAAGTGCGCACATTGATTTTATCGCCCAGTGCCTTGCAGCTTGCCAGATCAGCACCTGTTTCTGCCAGGCTACCTACACATTTTTCGACAATCACCGTCCCTGCCACGCCGCGTCTACCAGTAGTGTAAGTGCTATTGACGACCGCACAGTCATCAGAAGTCAGCACGGTGGCATGTTCAAACGGCAGCATTTCAGTGGCCATTTCAAAATTCATGACATCGCCCGCATAATTTTTGACGATAAACAGCACACCTTTGCCAGCGTGCACTGCTTCAGCGGCCGCCAGCATCTGATCTGGTGTCGGCGAGGTGAACACCTGGCCTGGGCAGGCAGCGTCCAGCATACCTCTGCCTACATAGCCAGCATGTAATGGTTCGTGACCAGAACCCCCACCTGAAATCAATACTACTTTGTTATCCGACTTTTGCTTGCGGGCTACAAAGGTAGGATCAAATTGAATGTCGACCAGATCTGAATGCGCAGCGGCAAATCCGCTTAGGCTTTCAACAAGCATCTGGTCTACGTTGTTCAAGAATTTTTTCATATTCACTCCGGAGTGATAAATGCGTTTGAAGGTTGTCTAGCTGATTAATACAGCGTCACAGACTGCATGTATCATGACCTCGCAGCTTTTTGCTCCTGCATCCAGATGACCAATCGCACGTTCCCCTAGCCCCGATGCGCGGCCTTTGGTGGCCAGCATATTGCGGGTAGATTCTAATCCTGTGCTTGCCACTTGTTTGAGGGCGGTGGCAATTTCCTGGCCGGATTTGTCTTGTTCCGCCATTTGCTTAAATGTATTTGCAACCGGAATCAGGACATCCAGCATGGTTTTTTCTCCGGCTTGTGCTTTACCACGCTGCATGATGGCTTGCACACCTGCTTCAAAAGCAAGGGCCATCTGAAGTGTGTTCAACGTTTCGCTGCCCTTGAGCGTTTTACTCATGCTCATGAAAAAGCTGGCAAACAAGGGTCCTGAAGCACCGCCGATTGTGCTTAGCAATTTCATGCCGATTTTATTGAGGGCATCCGAAGCGGACAAGGTAGTGAGTTCATCTGTCATGCCAGCAATCACCTCGCAACCACGCTTCATGTTGATGTAGTGGTCACCGTCGCCAATTTCGCGGTCCAGGCATTCTATATCTGCTTCATGGTCAAGAATGGCGTGGCGGATGGCGGCGGCATATAGGCTAATAGTGTGGCTGTTCATCACGGATGGCTTGAATTAAAGACTTAAAGCAACATGTTACTCACAAGCCTTGCACCTCGGCAAGCCTGATTTTGTGCTTTGTGGGGTAGGCGTTTTACCTGCAAGCGTTTAAAATAGCGCGGCGCTGTCCTCGTGGTGAAACAGGATATCACCAGCCCCTCCTAAGGGCTAGTTTCAGGTTCGAGTCCTGACGGGGACGCCAGTCCGCAATGGAAAGTTAGTTAAGTGCTTGAAAACAAGCGTTTTCTACCATATAATTGCGGATTGACTTTTTTGTCAATTAACTTTGCATGTACTCACATAGGGTGCCCTTTAAGGGTGTTATTGAGTACGTGTTTATGAATAACCCTTTGAATGGAAAGATAAAATCATGTCCGTGACTATGCGTCAAATGCTGGAGGCCGGTGTTCACTTTGGCCACCAAACCCGTTACTGGAACCCAAAAATGGCCGAGTTCATTTTTGGTGATCGTAACAAAATTCATATTGTAAACCTGGAAAAAACCCTGCCGTTGTTTGAAGAAGCACAGAAATATGTGCGTACCTTGGCAGCCAACAAAGGTCGTATTCTGTTTGTGGGCACCAAGCGCCAAGCCCGCGACATCGTGAAAGAAGAAGCGCAACGCGCTGGTTGTGCATACGTCAATCACCGCTGGTTGGGTGGTATGTTGACTAACTTCAAAACTGTTAAACAGTCTATCAAGCGTCTGCAAGACTTTGAAGCCATGATGATTGATGGCAGCATCGACAAGTTCGGTAAAAAAGAAGCATTGGGCATCAAGCGCGAAATCGAAAAGCTTGAGCGTTCAATTGGTGGTATTAAAGAGATGGGTGGCTTGCCAGATGCTATCTTCGTGATTGACGTTGGTCACGAAAGCGGTGCGATCACTGAAGCTCGCAAACTGGGTATCCCAGTGATTGGTATCGTCGATACCAACAACTCTCCAGACGGCATCACTTATGTGATTCCTGGTAACGATGACTCATCACGCGCAATTCGTCTGTATGCACGTGGTATGGCAGACGCAGTACTGGAAGGCCGTGCGAATGCGATTTCTGAAATCGTGAAAGCTGCCCAGGAAGAAACAGCACCAGTGGCTGAGGCGACTGCCGAGTAATCACTCGCTGCTGACAAAGGGGCGCTGCGCCCCTTTTTTCTATTGCATGGCATGCAATATGACTGACACACAGTCGCTGTATTGTCGTTAAAGAATTCTTAGATAAATCCTCTAATAGCAGGAATCCTAATAAAAGGAGTAATAAATGGCTGAAATTACCGCAAGCATGGTGAAAGACTTACGTGAGCGCACTGATGCTCCAATGATGGACTGTAAAAAAGCACTGACAGAAGCCGAAGGCGATATGGCCCGTGCGGAAGAAATTTTGCGTGTGCGTTTTGGTAACAAAGCAAGCAAGGCTGCTGGCCGCGTGGCCGCTGAAGGGACTGTTGGTATCAGCATCACTGCTGATGGCAAACTGGGTACCTTGATTGAAGTGAACTCAGAAACTGACTTCTGTGCCAAAAACGAAGAGTTCCTGAAGTTCGTTGGTGAGTTGGCACAAGTGGTCAACGAAAACAATCCAGCCAACATCGAAGCGGTTGCTAATGCGCCTATGCGTGGCGAAACTGCTGAAGCAGTGCGCGCACAGCTGGTTGGTAAAATCGGTGAAAACATCACTCCGCGCCGTTTTGTACGTGCACAAGCACAGGGCAAACTTTACAGCTATGTACACGGCAGCAAAATTGGTGTGTTGGTTGACCTGGTGGGTGGTGATGAGGCTTTGGGTAAAGATATTGCGATGCACATTGCCGCTGCTAAACCTAAATCACTGGATGCCAGCGGTGTAGACGCTGCATTGATTGAAGCTGAGCGCCGCGTTGCGATTGAAAAAGCAAAAGAAGCGGGCAAGCCTGATGCGATGCTGGAAAAAATTGCTGAAGGTACCGTTCAGAAGTTCCTGAAAGAAGTCACCTTGCTGAGCCAGGCTTTTGTCAAAGATGACAAAGTGACTATCGAGCAGTTGCTGAAATCTAAAGATGCTTCCGTTGCTTCGTTCACCATGTATACCGTTGGTGAAGGCATTGAAAAAGCAGTGGTTGACTATGCTGCTGAAGTGGCTGCTGCTGCCAAAGTTTAATCGTTTTTAAACGATGGACAGGAAAAGTGGAATCCAAGGATTCCACTTTTTTTATGGCTCACGGGTCGGTTTACGGCCCAAAAAACCTTGTTTTGTGATTAAATAAGCACATTTTGAGTTTGGGAAAATAACGATGGCACAACCTGTTTTCAAGCGCGTTCTCCTTAAATTATCCGGTGAGGCGCTGATGGGCGATGATGCATATGGAATCAATCGCGAAACAGTCAATGCGATAGTCGGGCAGATCAAAGAAATTGTCGATATGGGCGTGCAAGTCGGTATCGTGATTGGTGGAGGTAACATTTTTCGTGGTGTCGCACCTGCTGCCGAAGGCATGGATAGGGCAAATGCCGATTACATGGGCATGCTGGCCACAGTCATGAATGCGATGGCACTGCAGGATGCCATGAAGCATGCCGGCGTGCCAGCGCGTGTGCAAAGTGCTTTGAATATTGAAGCAGTCGCAGAACCTTATATCCGTGGCAAGGCTATTCGCTACCTTGAAGAAGGTAAAGTAGTCATTTTTGGTGCTGGTACGGGTAATCCATTTTTCACCACCGATACTGCAGCGGCTTTGCGTGGCGTTGAAATCGATGCCGAAATCGTGTTGAAAGCCACCAAGGTTGATGGCATCTATACGGCTGACCCGAAAAAAGATCCGTCAGCGACGCGGTATGATCAGGTCTCGTATGACGAGGCCATTAATAAAAACTTGAAGGTGATGGATGCGACAGCTTTTACGCTGTGTCGCGACCAGAAAATGCCGATTGCTGTCTTCAGCATTTTTAAAGAAGGGGCACTCAAGAGCGTCATCTTAGGTGAGAATGAAGGAACACGCGTCAGGGCTTAAGCCGGACGCTGGCGTTATGGAGAAACAATAATGGTTGAAGATATTAAAAAATCTGCTGAGCAGAAAATGCAGAAGTCCCTGGAGGCTTTGAAAACTGATTTGGCTAAAGTCCGTACAGGACGTGCGCATGCTGGTTTGCTAGACCACGTGATGGTCGAGTATTACGGTTCCATGGTGGCGATTAACCAGGTAGCTAACGTCAACCTGGGCGATGCGCGTACGATTAACGTTCAGCCCTATGAAAAAAACATGATTGCGAAAGTTGAAAAAGCCATCCGCGATAGTGATTTGGGCCTGAACCCAGCCACAAATGGTGACTTGATCCGTGTCCCTATGCCTATGCTGACTGAAGAGCGTAGGCGTGACCTGACCAAAATTGTGCGTAATGAAGGTGAAGGCGCTAAAGTGGCGATCCGCAATGTGCGTCGTGATGCCAACGATGCCTTGAAAAAACTCATTAAGGATAAAGCGATTTCTGAAGATGATGAACGCCGTGCCCAGGATGAGGTTCAAAAGATGACCGACAAGGCCGTGGCTGAAGTTGACAAAATCTTGCAACAAAAAGAAGCTGACTTGATGGCTGTGTAACAGCCATCAATGCGAACGGAAGCTGTTTTGGGTTTATTCTCGAGTTCTACCAAAGAGGTCCCGCCAATTCAAGAGGTGCCACAACATGTGGCTGTCATTATGGATGGCAACGGGCGTTGGGCCAAAAAACGCTTTTTACCGCGCGTGGCAGGCCATCAACGCGGTTTAGAGTCGGTGCGTGCCATGGTGAAGGCTTGTGTCCGCCTGGATATCAAGTACCTGACGCTGTTTGCGTTTAGCAGTGAGAACTGGCGCCGACCTCCCGAGGAGGTTACTTTCCTGATGAGCTTGTTTCTGGAGGCGCTGGACCGCGAAGTCAAAAAACTGCATGAAGCCAATGTGATTTTGAAGCTGATTGGCGATCGTTCAGCTTTTAATGCCACCTTGCAGCAAAAGATGCTCGAAGCGGAGCAGAAAACAGCAGCGAACACAGGATTGACCCTGACGATTGCTGTGAATTATGGCGGGCGCTGGGACGTAGTGCATGCGGTTAACCAGTTATTGCAGGCGCAACCAGACCTCAAACAGATACAAGAATCAGATTTAACGCCATATCTTTCCATGCCTTATGCGCCTGAGCCTGATCTATTTATCCGCACCGGTGGCGAGACACGTATCAGTAACTTTCTGTTGTGGCAGCTGGCCTATACCGAGCTTTATTTCACATCCACCTTATGGCCGGACTTTGATGATGCAGCATTTGAAGCGGCATTAACTTCTTACCGTCAGCGTGAACGCCGTTTTGGACGCACCAGTGAGCAACTGGTTGAGCCAAACGCTTCCTGATTATGCTAAAAACCCGAATTCTTACTGCCATAGTACTATTGGGATTATTTTTACCCGCTTTGTTCTGGCTACCTTTGCTGGCCTGGGCCTCAATCATGTTAGGTCTCACGCTGATTTGCTTGAGTGAGTGGGCAGGGTTCCTGCAGTTGAGTAAGTCGCAGACGCATGTTTACCTGGCTGTCTCTGCTTTGCTGGGGCTGGCGATGTTATTTTTATTGCCGCAGCTGGGCTTTCACTGGTTTTTTTATCATGCCTTGCAGGTGTTTGCGTTCGCAACCGCGTTCTGGTTGATTGTCGTGCCTGTCACTTTGTTCTTTCATGTGTTCTCAAAAAATAAAGTAATCAATGCAATCATCGGCTGGGGGTTGATGATGTCTTTGTGGCTGGCATTGGTGGCGGCCAAAGAGGTTAACCCTTATGTGTTGCTAGTGATTATTTCCACGATCTGGCTTGCCGATAGTGCAGCCTATTTTGCTGGCAAGCAGTTTGGACGACATAAGCTGGCGCCAGCCATTAGTCCTGGTAAAACTTGGGAGGGGGTATTTGGCGCCTTGCTGGCAGTGGCCATTTATGCCGCCGTACTCAAGGTAACGGGTGCGGTGTCAACTTGGTGGATATTGCCTGGTTTGTGGCTGGTGACAGTTGCTGGTGTCTATGGCGATTTGTTTGAGTCATTTTTCAAACGTCGCGCCAACCTGAAAGACAGCGGGCAATTTCTGCCCGGACATGGTGGATTGCTGGATCGCGTTGATGGCGTGATTCCAGCCTTACCTATTGGCATGTGCTTTCTGTTCTGGTTTCATTACTGGCAACAGGCTTATTCGTTTTAAGAGGTTATTTTGCAATACGTCACCATACTTGGCAGCACTGGCACCATCGGTCAGCAGACGCTGGATGTGATTTCACAGCATCCAGAGCGCTATGGCGTGTTCGCGTTAGCCGCGCACAGTAATGTGGATGCTATGTTGCAGCAGTGTGCAACATACAAACCTCGCTATGCCGTGATGCAGGACAAGGATGCCGCGCAGCTATTGCGTCAGCGTGTACAGGCCGAACAATTGAACGTCGAAGTACTGGCCGGCGTTGAGGGATTAACCTTGGTGTCTGCCCATGCCGAAGTGACTATTGTCATGGCCGCGATTGTGGGTGCTGCAGGCTTGTTACCCGCGCTAGCTGCTGCAAAAGCGGGTAAAAAAATCCTGCTGGCTAATAAAGAAACCCTGGTGATGGCCGGACAGCTGTTTATGGATGCTGTGAAACAGGGGCAGGCTACTTTGCTACCGATAGATAGCGAGCATAATGCCATTTTCCAGGTGATGCCAAAATTACCCTATGATGAGTTGGCTGATGTTGGTGTTAATCAGATTATCCTCACTGCTTCTGGCGGGCCTTTCCGCACTTATAGTCAGCTACAGCTGCAACAGGTGACCCCAGCCCTCGCGTTAAAACACCCTAACTGGGTGATGGGTGCAAAGATTACTATCGACTCTTCTACGCTCATGAATAAGGGGCTGGAAGTGATTGAAGCACATTGGTTGTTTGATGCACGCCCAGACCAGATTGAAGTGGTGGTGCATCCGCAAAGTGTGATTCATTCCATGGTGTCATACGTCGATGGCAGTATTCTTGCGCAGCTGGGTAATCCTGATATGCGTACCCCGATTGCTTATGGCTTGGCTTATCCTGAGCGCATCGCTTCTGGCGTGAAACCGCTGAGCTTGATAGAGGTGGCCAGGTTGGAGTTTGAAGCGCCAGATACGCAACGTTTTCCATGCCTGAAATTGGCTTATGATGCATTGGCTGCTGGAGGCACTGGACCCGCGATGCTCAATGCAGCAAATGAAGTGGCCGTCGCCGCATTTTTACGCGAACAAATCCAGTATTTGGATATTCCGGCACTGATCAATGCCACTCTGCAGAAATTGTCCATCGAACCCGTGCAGTCGATTGAGCAACTGCTGCTTGTGGATAGCCAGGCCAGGGCTTATGTGCAAGCACTCATCTCAAAAATGACTGTTAAACCTGTACGCAAGGTTGCCAGCGTATGACATCAGTCCTGGCGTTTATTGTTGCTATAGGTGTCCTGGTCACTATCCATGAATTTGGCCATTACCTGGCTGCACGCAGTTGCGGTATACGCGTCCTTAAGTTCTCTATCGGTTTCGGCAAGCCGATATTCAAATACCAGGCGAACCCACAATCCACGCAGTGGATATTATCCTGGATCCCGCTGGGTGGGTATGTCAAAATGCTGGATAGTCGTGAACATGAATCTGTGTCCGCGCAGGTGGATTGGTCGCAGGCATTTGACCGCCAAAGCATCGCTGCCAAAATGTGGGTGGTCTTTGCCGGGCCATTCGCTAATTTATTACTGGCATTTGTCTGCTACTGGGGCTTGATTGCCCAGGGCGAGGTGGGACTGAAACCCTATATTGGCCCGGTAGAGCCAGGCTCATTGGCGGCCCAGGCAAAATTACGCCAGGGTGACCTGATTGTTTCGCTGGATGGCAAACCGGTCGAAACCTGGCAGGAAACCCAATGGCATATGTTGGAGAACTGGGTTGCCCATCGATCAGTGCTTGTGTTGACCAAGACTGCACAAGGCGATGTACATCAGCATGTGCTGCCTTTAAATCGCTTGCCGGGTGACCCTGATGGCGAAGTCATGCAAAAAGCTGGTCTGACTGTATTAATGCCTGTTGTCCCGGCAGTGATTGGTGAGGTCATCCCTGGTTCAGTTGCTGAGAAAAGTGGTCTGCAGACCGGTGACCGTATCCTGAAGGTAAATCAAAAAACAATTTCTGACTGGCAACAGTTTGTTAAAGTGGTGCGGGGTAATCCAGGTCAGCCGTTAAAAATAGAATACCAACGCGCTGAGCATTTGTACCAGATAAAACTGCTGCCTGAAACAGTCCAGCAAGGTGGCCAGAAGGTCGGGCGCCTAGGTGCTGCGGTCAATATGGATGCAGTCGATCTCACACCATATCAGGTGATCCGTCATTACAGTGCGTCACAAGCAGCACTACGTGCAGTAGATAAAATGCATGAAACGATTGCTTTCACCCTTAATATGCTGGGGAAAATGATCACGGGTGAGGCTTCGCTTAAAGCCATCAGTGGCCCCGTCAGTATTGCAGATGCTGCGGGCGAATCTGCCGGGATGGGTATCAAGCCTTATATTGGGTTTATTGCCTTACTCAGCATCAGTATTGCAGTCATGAACCTGCTGCCGATTCCAGTATTGGATGGCGGCCATTTGTTGTATCATATGGCGGAATTGATTCGAGGAGAACCATTACCCGACAAGGTGCTGGCAATAGGACAGCGTTTGGGCCTGGGTATTTTGGGGGCATTGATGTTTATTGCTTTTTTTAATGACATCAATCGTTACCTGATTGGTTGAAAGTATAGTTAATGAGAATAAAATCCAGTTCCAAGTTGTGGTTGTGTTTGTTGGCAGGGGTGATGCACCTGAACGCACATGCGACAGAGCCATTTGTCATTACCGATATCCGTGTTGAAGGTTTGCAACGTACAGAGCCCGGTACTGTCTTCAATTACCTGCCCATGCAGGTAGGTGATGTCATGAGCGACGAAAAAGCCGCACAGGCGATTAAGTCCCTCTATGCGACCGGCTTTTTCAAGGATGTGCGGATTGAGAATGAAGGCGATGTGCTGGTCGTGACTGTGCAGGAGCGTCCTTCTGTCACGCAAATTGATTTCAGCGGTAACAAGTCCTTTCAGACAGACAAAATCAAGGAAGGCTTGAAACAGATTGGGATTGCCGAAGGCCAGATTTTTGATAAATCGCAACTGGACCGGGCAGAGCAGGAAATCAAGCGACAATACCTGTCTCAGGGTAAATACAGCGCCGAGGTCAAGGCCACCGCCAGTCCGCTGGAACGTAACCGTGTTGCCATCCGCTTCGAGATTACAGAAGGTCCCGCAGCAAAAATCCGCGATATCAATATCGTCGGCAACCATTTGTTTACCACAGAGGATTTGCGCGCCAACTTTTTGCTCACGACGCCAAACTGGATGAGCTGGTGGAACAAAGATGACCAGTATTCCAAACAAAAACTGACGGCTGATCTGGAAGCATTGCGTTCTTTTTACATGAACCAGGGTTATCTGGAGTTTTCCATCGACTCCACACAAGTGTCCATTTCTCCTGACAAGCGTGATGTCTATATCACAATCAACCTGACTGAAGGTGAAAAATACAATATCAGCAAGACCAAGCTGGCAGGCGATATGTTGTTGCCAGAGGAAGACTTGCGCAAGCTGATCAATATCCAGGATGGTGAAGTATTCAATCGTCAGAAGGTGACAGATGCCAGCAAGATCATTAACGACAAGCTGGGTGAAGAAGGTTATGCGTTTGCCAACGTTAATGCAGTCCCTGAAATCAACAAGCAGGAGCATACGGTTGCGTTTACCTTCTTTATTGATCCTGGCCGTAAAGTCTATGTCAGACGGATCAACGTGCAGGGCAACACCCGCACACGTGACTCCGTGGTCAGGCGTGAAATGCGCCAGATGGAATCTGCTTGGTACGCAGGGGATAAGATCAAGCGTTCCAAAGAACGTATCCAGCGCCTCAACTTTTTTGATAGTGTTGAGCTGGAAACGCCATCAGTGCCTGGGATCAATGACCAGGTGGATATGAATGTGACTGTGGCTGAAAAAGCGACGGGTAGTGTGCAGTTTGGTGCGGGTTTGTCGAGTAGTGATGGTGTCGTTCTGGGGTTCAATGTGAACCAGCCTAACTTCCTCGGCACGGGTAACCGTGTAGCCTTGCAAGTCAATACAAGTAGCTTCAATACGATTTATTCGTTGTCGTATACAGACCCTTATTACACTCCAGATGGTATCAGCCGTGGCTTTGATATTTATCGTCGTGATGTGGATACTAGCCGTAGAAATTCAACTCAGCTGAATGTGGGTACCTATAACAGTCAGTCTTACGGTCTTGGCGTACGTTTTGGCATGCCGATGTCCGAAATGGACTTTATCAGTGCTGGTTTGACGTTGGACCTGACTGAAGTTGAACTTTCCGACAGTAGTCCGATTCAATACCTGAGATTCTGTGAAAACAGCAGTGGCTGTAGCAGTAATTCCATCGTATTCAATGCTGGCTGGACCTTCGATTCAAGGGATAATATCCTGTTCCCGCGCAGGGGTGTTTTACAGCGACTGTCTGGCGATGTATCCATTCCTGGCCTGGATCTGCAATATTACAAAGTCAGTTATCAGCACAGCTGGTATAAAGACATGGGCAAAGACTTCACGCTGATGCTCAATGGGGAAGCTGGCTATGCTAATAGCTACGGCGGTAAAAACTATCCGTTCTTCAAAAACTTCTATGCCGGTGGCGTGAACAGTGTCCGTGGTTTCCTGAACTCTTCTTTAGGCCCGCGTGATATCAATCCAAGTTCAGGTTCTGACTTTGCTGTCGGTGGTACCAAGCGTTTTGTTGGTAATGTCGAATTATTTATGCCTGTGCCATTTGTCTCGCAATCCAATCAGTTCCGTTTGAGTGCGTTTGTGGATGGTGGTGGTGTATATGGTAAAGATGATTCAATTAACTCCGAATATTTGAGATTCTCTACCGGTGTGGGCGTGACTTGGGTTTCCCCATTTGGTCCATTGAAACTGGTCTTGGCCAAACCACTGAATGAGAAAGATTATGATGACACGCAAGTGCTGCAATTCCAGTTCGGGCAACAGTTCTAATGCTGGGAGAAGCTAAAGCTGGTGTGAAGGGAGTCATTGCATGAGAAGTATATGGTTAGGATTTTTCTGCTTGTTACTATATGGTAGCCAAGCGACTGCTGCTGACTTCAAGGTTGGTTATGTGCAAGTGGACAAGTTGCTACAAGAGGCTCCCCAAACTGCTGAGACAGGCAAAAAGCTCGAGAAAGAATTCAGTCCGCGATCCTTGGAGCTGGACAAGTTGCAAAAACAGATCCGTGACTTGGAATCTCAACTGGACCATGACCGTGCAACGAGTATGAGTGAAGCTGAACGCCGTCAAAAAGAGCGCCAATTGAATAATTCACGCCTTGAATTCCAGAGTAAGCAGCGTGAGTTACGCGAGGATATCAACCTGCGCAAAAATGAAGAGCTTGCCTTGTTGCAAGAGCGTATCAACAAGGCTGTACAGACTGTGGCCGAAAGTGAAGGTTATGATCTGGTTGCTTACAGCGGCGTGGCCTATGCCAGCAAGCGTATTGATATCACGGATAAAGTCCTCAAATTGCTGGGTAAAAAATAACCAGTCATCTTTTCACGTCAAGTTTTATTCTCAAGGACAGTCTTTTTTATGGCGCAACACTTTACATTACATGAGATAGTTGCGTCTCTGGGAGGGCAGGTTGATCTTGGTCAGCCTGAGCAAGCAAAGTCGCTGAAAATTTCACGTTTGGCCTCTTTAAAGCAGGCCAAGCCTGGCATGATCAGTTTTTTTAATGATACAAAATATACGCAATCATTACAGGAGACGCAGGCTTCTGTCGTGATTTTGCGTCCAGAGCATCGTGCCTTGACTGGATTGCCATGTATTCTCACGGATAATCCCTACGCCTATTTCGCCAAACTGTCAGCCTTGATGAACCCACCCAGGCAATATATCAATCATGTGCATCCTAGCGCTGTGATCGGTTTTGATACGCATTTGCCATCCGAACGGACGATTGATGCCATGACGAGTATCGGTGACCGTGTCAAATTGGGTCATGGTGTGCGCATTGGTGCTGGCTGTGTGATTGAAGATGATGTCACGATTGGACCAAATACAGTATTGGAGCCGCGTGTTGTCATCAAGCATGGGACAATCATTGGTAGCCATTGCCATTTATTTTCTGGCTGTATCATTGGAAATGATGGTTTTGGTTATGCCGAAGAGCAGGGGCAATGGGTTAAAATACCACAAGTTGGCCGTGTCGTGATTGGTAACCATGTGGATATCGGTGCCAACACCACCGTGGACCGAGGCGCGCTTGATGATACCGTTATCGAGGATGGTGTTAAGTTGGACAATTTAATACAGGTCGCCCATAATGTCCGCATCGGTGCGCATACGGTCATTGCCGGATGTGTGGGCATTGCTGGCAGTGCCGAGATTGGCGCACATTGCAAAATAGGCGGTGCGGCCATGATTCTCGGCCATTTGCAGATCGTGGATGGTGTCACCATTTCGCCGGGTTCAATGATTATGCGTTCGATACAGCAAGCAGGCACCTATACGGCACTGATGCCATTCCAGAAACATGAAGACTGGTTACGGACAGCGGCAAATATCCGGCATTTGGAACAATATCAGCTGAGACTCAAGCAACTTGAGCAAGCACTAAGCAATATACAAAAACATTCGGAAGATTGAGAGAATTTATGGCTGAAAACACAATGAATAGCATGGATATTCATGAGATTCTGGAACACCTGCCGCACCGCTATCCATTTGTACTGGTTGACCGTGTCCTGTCTATGGAGCTAGGCAAAGAGATTACTGCCGTGAAAAACGTATCGGTCAATGAGCCTTATTTTCCCGGCCATTTTCCATACCACCCGGTGATGCCCGGTGTACTGATTGTTGAGGCAATGGCACAGGCGGCAGCCTTGCTGTCGTTTAAAACCATGGGTACCAAGCCCACCAATGATTCGGTTTATTATTTTGCCGGTATCGACAATGTGCGCTTTAAAAAACCGGTCTCTCCTGGCGACCAGATTATTCTGCACGTCAAGATAGACCGTATCCTGAAAGGGATCTGGAAATACATCGCCGTTGCCAAAGTGGGTGACGAAATCGTTGCAGAAGCCAATATGATGTGTATCCTCAAAGCCATTGAAAAATAATTTTTGACTAGCGTGTCCTGAAAGACACCTGGGACGCCTGAACATGCAAAACCTGATTCATCCTACCGCAATCATAGATCCTAAAGCCGAGCTGGATAGTTCGGTAGAAGTTGGCCCTTATACCACCATAGGTGCTGGCGTACGAATTGATGCCGGCACCAAGATAGCCTCACATGTCGTGATTGAAGGGCCTACCACCATAGGCAAACATAACGAGATCTTCCAGTTCTCTTCACTAGGTGCCAAGCCACAGGATAAAAAGTTCAAGGATGAACCTACCTTGCTCGAGATAGGTGATCACAATACTATCCGTGAGTTTTGTACCTTCAACCGTGGGACAGTACAAGATAAAGGCACCACCAAAATTGGCAACCACAACTGGATCATGGCGTACGTGCATATTGCGCATGACTGCATCGTCGGTAACCATACCATCATGGCCAATAACTCTTCACTGGCTGGACATGTGACGATTTACGATCATGCCATTTTGGGTGGATTTACCCTGATTCATCAGTTCTGCCAGATTGGCGAGCACATTATTACTGCTGTGGGTTCTGTGGTCTTTAAAGACATCCCGCCTTATGTGACGGCAGCCGGTTATGATGCACAGCCCCATGGCATCAATGCTGAAGGCTTGAAGCGTCGCGGTTTCAGTGCCGAGACCATACAGCAAATCAAGCGTGCTTACAAAGTGCTTTATCGTCAGGGCCTGTCGTTTGAAGAGGCCAAAGCGGCCTTGGCGGACATGGAAAAATCATGCCCGGAGATTGGCCTGATGACCCGTTTTCTCGCGCAAACCACGCGCGGCATTGTGCGTTAAATAAAAAATCATATGGCAAAGATTGCAATGGTGGCGGGAGAGGCCTCCGGAGACTTGCTGGGCTATCACCTCATCCAGGAACTGAAATCACTCCATCCTGATGTCGAGATTTTCGGCATCGCAGGCCCTAAAATGATGAGTTTGGGGGCTAAATCTCTATTTCCGATCGAGCGGCTTTCCGTACGTGGTTATCTTGAAGTGCTTAGACATTTATGGGGCCTGTTGAAGTTGCGTAAGCAGCTTTACAAGGAAATACTCAAGGAAAATCCAGATGTCTTTATTGGCATAGATGCGCCAGACTTTAATTTCTGGCTGGAACGCAAACTTAAAGCCAAGGGCATAGCCACTATTCATTATGTCGGCCCATCAATATGGGCCTGGCGTAAAAATCGCATCCACAAGATCAAACGGGCGGTATCACATATGCTGGTACTTTTTCCATTTGAACCACCGTTGTATCAGCAAGTCGGTGTGCCCGTGACCTATATTGGTCATCCCCTCGCGGATGCATTGCCTATGGAACCGAATGCAGGGCAGACCAGGGAAAAACTCAAATTAAAAAAAGACAGCGTGGTGATTGCCATGTTACCTGGTAGCCGGCAATCCGAAGTGAATTTCCATGCGTCACTGGTGCTTGAAACCGCGATTGTTTTTGACCGCCTGATGCGTGAGAATGGCAAGAAAGTGCAGTTCCTCGTGCCATTGGTGACACGCGAGACACGAGATATTTTCCAGAATGCCTGGCACAAATTGCTGACGCAGCAGCCAGAGACCAACATAGATTTGCAAATTATGTTTGGTCACGCACATGATGCCATGACGGCGGCGGATGCGGTATTGGTGGCATCAGGTACGGCGACACTGGAAGCGGCCTTACTTAAAAAGCCGATGGTCATTACCTATAAAATGTCCAATATGAGCTGGCAATTATTAAAACGGATGCGGTTGCAGCCTTATGTGGGACTACCTAATATACTGGCTGGTGAATTTATTGTGCCTGAATTGTTGCAAAATGAAGCGACGCCGGAAAACATTGCACAAACCTTGTATAACTTGTTGGCAGATAAAGCGGGTTTAACGATCTTGCAGGAAAAATACCGCAGCATTCATACCCAACTCAAGCAAAACAGCGCGCAGAAAGCGGCAGCGGTGGTTAAACAATTCTTAAGGGCTTGATTATATGCATGTACTGTGTGGGATTGATGAGGCGGGCAGGGGACCATTGGCTGGAGCTGTGTACGCCGCTGCAGTCATCCTGAATCCTTCCAGGCCCATTAAAGGTCTGGCCGATTCAAAGAAACTATCTGAAGCCAAACGCGATACATTGGCCATTGAAATCAAATCGCATGCGCTTGCCTGGGGCATTGCCAGTGCCAGCGCACAGGAAATTGATACCATCAACATCCTGCAAGCCAGCATGCTCGCCATGCAACGTGCCTATCAGGCGATGGCGGACCAGTTTGGACTGCATGCGACGCTGATTCAGGTCGATGGTAATCGCACGCCTAAATTTCATTTGCCGTGTGAAGCGATTGTGCAAGGCGATAGCCTCGTCGCTGAAATTTCAGCGGCTTCTATTCTAGCTAAAACGGCCAGAGATGCGTCATTACTTGAACTGGATGCGCAATATCCGCAGTACGGATTCGCGCAGCATAAAGGCTATCCCACCGCTTTACATCTGGAACGATTGGAAAAGTATGGCGTCACGCCAGAGCATAGACGCAGCTATGCACCTGTGAAAAAATTGATCAGTATCATGATTGAGTAGCTACTTGATCTGCCTAAAACAAAAAAGCCGCTTAAAGCGGCTTTTTTATTGTTAGTGTAGCAGTGTGTGCTTATTCAACCAGCAACTCAGTTTTACCTGGTTTACCATTCATTTCATCTGCATTGGGCAGTGGTTCTTTACGCGCAGTAATCGTCGGCCATACGGTCGCCAGGCGCGCATTCAGTGCAATAAAATGTTGCTGGTCAGCTGGCACATCATCTTCCGAGAAAATGGCTTCTGCCGGGCATTCTGCTACGCACAAAGTACAGTCAATGCATTCGTCAGGATTGATCGCCAGGAAGTTCGGGCCTTCGACAAAGCAATCCACCGGGCACACATCTACGCAGTCGGTATATTTGCACTGAATACAATTTTCGGTTACTACATAAGTCATGTTTTAAATCCTTTGCCGGCTATTTCAGCCAAAACGATATTTTATTGCAATTTAGCTTAAATGACGATGTGTTGTGTTGTCATTTATCAAACAATCATGCCCGCACCAACGGTGTTATTACTGCTCTCGTCAATGACAATAAATGCCCCTGTGGCTCGGTTTTTGTCGTAGCTGTCTACCATGAGCGGCTGTGCCAGTTTGAAGCTGACGCGTGCAATATCATTCATTTTGAGGTCAGATGTCGCTTGTTGTTCCAGGGTATTTACATCCACCTTGTATTGAATATTGCCAATCTTGGCTTTGCACTCACGTGTGGTGTGACGCACGATATAAGTCCGGGCGGGGGAGAGCGGCGTCTCGGACAGCCAGCAGACGTATGCTTCAATCTGCTTGACGGCTTCCGGTGCTTCACTGGTTTTAACGATCATGTCACCGCGGGAGGTATCGATTTCGTCTTCAAGTAACAGCGTGATACTTTGCTCCGTTTGTGCACTTTGCAATTGCTCGTTACCCAGCTGGATGGCTTTGACTTTAGATTGATAACCGTTAGGCAATACTGTCACCGCATCGCCAACAGCAATCGAACCTGATTCAACGCGGCCCATAAAGCCACGGAAGTCGTGCAGTTCTGGATTGGCAGAGTCGTGCGGGCGGCACACAAACTGCACCGGGAAACGGAATTGTTCTGCCTGATCGCTATGTGCAGCTGGCGCCGCTTCCAGGAGCTCGAGCAAGGTTTCGCCCTGGTACCAGTTCATATTGTCCAGGCGGTCTACCAGCATGTCCCCATTCAAAGCAGACATCGGGATAAACTTGATATCACGTGCCTGAGCCAGGCCAATTTCTGTGGCAAACGCAGTGTAGTCTGCCTTGATTCTTTCGAACACCGCCTGGTCGTAATTGACCAGGTCCATCTTGTTCACGGCAACCACGATATGTGGAATCCCCACCAGGTGTGCCAGGTAACTGTGGCGACGGGTTTGTGTCAGCACGCCCTTACGCGCATCAATCAGGATAATCGCCAGATTGGCGGTAGAGGCGGCCGTGACCATGTTACGCGTGTATTGCTCATGGCCAGGTGCATCGGCAATGATGTATTTACGCGTACCAGTGCTAAAGTAACGGTAGGCGACGTCAATCGTAATGCCTTGCTCGCGCTCAGCCTGCAGGCCATCGGTCAATAATGACAGGTCTACGGCTTCCATGCCGCGTTTTTGTGAGGTACGTGCAATATTATTGAGCGTATCTGCCAAAATGGTTTTTGTGTCATACAGCAAACGGCCAATCAAGGTACTTTTGCCATCATCCACGCTGCCGCAGGTCATAAAGCGCAGCAAAGAGTCGTTATGTTGAGTTGTCATATTAAAAGTAACCTTCTTTCTTACGCTGCTCCATCGAAGCCTCGGAAGTTTGATCATCCAGACGGGTCGCGCCACGTTCGGTAATGGTGGTGGTGGCAGTTTCTACCACAATCTTGCTGACATCGTCGGCGTCAGAGAGCACAGGCGCGGTACATGTCACGTCACCCACCGTACGGAAACGGACTTGCATGTTAATCACTTCTTCACCTGCCTTAGGCTGGTTGATGATCTCACCGGATGTCAACGGCACGTTGACCGGGAAAATGGCACCATTGCGCATGACGATGTCACGCTGATGGGCGAAATAAATGCTGGGCAATTCGAGTTTTTCGCGCTCGATATATTGCCAGACGTCCATTTCTGTCCAGTTGGAAATCGGGAAGGCACGGATATTTTCGCCCTTGTGTACACGCGCGTTATACAGGTTCCATAATTCCGGGCGCTGGTTTTTCGGATCCCATTGACCAAACTCGTCACGGAAACTCATGATGCGCTCTTTGGCGCGTGCTTTTTCTTCATCACGGCGGGCGCCGCCGATGCAGCAGTCAAATCCGAATTCTTCAATCGCTTCCAGCAAGGTCACAGACTGGTGTTTGTTACGCGGTTCATCAGGCGTTTTCAACACGACAGTACCACGTTTCATGGAGTCTTCTACCGAACGCACAATCAGGCGTTCACCGAGCTCTGCTGCGCGCTGATCGCGAAAGTTGATCACTTCCTGATAGTTGTGGCCAGTGTCGATATGCATGAGTGGGAAGGGGAAACGGCCAGGCCGAAATGCCTTTTCAGCCAGGCGCAAAATGCACAGCGAGTCTTTACCGCCGGAGAACAGCAATACCGGGTTGGCGCACTGACCAGCCACTTCACGCAGGATATGAATGGCTTCTGCTTCCAGCCAGTCCAAATGACTTAAAGGTTGTTTTGTAGACATGAATATTTCAATCGTAACGAATTTATTTTTTGACGTGCAAACCGCACTCTTTGCTGTCGGGTTTTAGCTTCGCATGGCAATGTAATATTTTGCCATGCTACGCAGAAATCCATCATCCTCGTTTGACTTCATTTAACATGAAGTCCACACTCTTTAGATTCTGGATTTTCCCACCACCAGCGACCGGCACGGATACCTTCACCCATGGCTACGGCGCGCGTACAAGGCGCGCAACCAATGCTGGGGTAAAACTGGTCATGCAGGGCGTTATAAGGCACCTCAAACAGGCGGATATAGGCCCAGACTTCTTTTTCAGTCCAGTCACTCAGCGGATTGAATTTTTCCAGCTGGTTGCCTGCGTCATATTCACGCGTAGGCAAATTGCTGCGCGTCGCCGCCTGTTCGGCACGCATACCTGTGACCCAGGCCTGCTTGCCAGCGAGTGCACGTTGCAAGGGTTCCACTTTACGCATATGGCAGCAGGCTTTGCGCAGCTCTATGCTTTCATAGAAAGCATTGATACCTTGGGTACGAACATAATTTTCCACGGCTTCATGCTTGGGGAAAAATACCAGCGGCTTAATGCTGTAAGTTTGTTCAACATCGCCCATCAAGGTGTAGGTTTCAGCAGGCAGGCGGCCAGTATCCAGCGAGAAAATCTCGATAGGCAGCTTTTCTTTTGCAATCAGGTCCGTTAAGACCATATCTTCGGCGCCATAGCTATTGGCAAACGTAATGGCTGGAAATTCAGCCGCTGCAGCACGCAGCAAGGCGAGCGCCTGCGCACGCTTGGCATGTACACTGGCGACCAGTTCGTCTGTCAGTGCAGGACGCGTGGCCGGGTTGTTGGCGGCCGGTTTGAGCAGGCTGACGCTGGAGTTCATGCGCGGTTCACCCTGCGCCAGACTGGGACGTCAGCAACCCCGCCCTGGTAAGGCTGGCTGAAATCATTCAGGCTGGCCAGAGCATCTTCGGCGGAGCGGTCTGCACGGATCAGGAAGCTGTTAAAACCGGCGCGTTTGTGGAAAAACAATTGGTCACGCAATACGTCACCAATCGCACGCAACTCGTTTTTATAACCAAAACGTGTACGCAGCCAGGCGCCTAATGTAAAAATGCGGCCATCGGCAAAGCGCTCGACAAAAATTGCGATAATAGGCAGGCTGTTGAGGTCAGCAAACTCTGCCTGCAAGGCTTCAGCCGTTTCGTGTGTGGCTAAAACAATCCCTAACTCGCCAGCTGCGAGGCGAGGCTCTAATTCGGCCTTGCGTGCTTGCCAGATGGTCAGCGGTACCAGAATCTTGCCACTGGCCGGAATTTGCGTATTGGCGATCTGTTCTGGGGTAAAAGTAGGTTCGCCTGTCAGTTTAAAAAGTACGACTTTACCTGCCTGTTTGCGCACAGACTCTTCAGCCGGCGCAGGTGGAACAACACGTACCCATTCATCAGCCACAATACTGGCCTGGCCATTGGCAGACAATTGAATCAGCTGACTCATTATGCAGTTTCCTTTTCAGCATAGACGTGGGCCTTGAACGGTGCCACACCTAAACGACGTACGGTATCAATAAAGCGCTCTTCGTCCTGGCGCTCGCGCACATAGACTTCAATCAGGCGTTTGACTACACCTGGCATTTCCTCGGCTGAGAATGAAGGGCCAATGACGGTGCCTATGCTGGCGTCATTGCCTTGTTTGCCGCCAATCGTGACCTGATACCATTCAGAACCATCTTTATCCACACCCAGGATGCCGATGTGGCCAACATGGTGGTGACCGCAAGCGTTCATGCAGCCGGAAATGTTGAGTTCCAGGTCACCGATTTCATAGAGGTAATCCAGGTTGTCAAATTGCATCTGGATGGCTTCGGCAATCGGGATGGACTTGGCATTGGCCAGGCTACAGAAGTCACCACCCGGGCAGCAGATAATGTCAGTCAGCAAACCAATGTTAGGTGTGGCTAACCCTGCTGCACGTGCTTTTTCCCATACGGCAAATAAATCTGACAATTGCACATCGGCCAAGATCAGGTTTTGTTCGTGAGAGGAACGTAATTCACCAAAACTGTAAGCATCGGCCAGATCTGCCACCACATGCATCTGCTCGCTGGTGATATCGCCAGGGGCTTTGCCATGAGGCTTGAGTGACAATGTCACGGCGCGATAGCCAGGGACGCGATGGGAGTGTACGCAACGTTTTACCCATGCCGCAAACGCCGGGTTGCCAGCAACTGCTGCGTCAAAAGAAGCATCATGCGCAGGCAGGGTTTTGTATGGCATGGGTTCAAAGTATTTGGCCACGCGGTCCAGCTCGTGTTGAGTAATCGTCAGCGGGCCATCTTTCAAATGTACCCATTCTTCTTCCACCTGGCGTTTGAACTCTTCAATGCCCAGTGCTTTGACCAGAATCTTGATACGTGCCTTGTAAATGTTATCGCGGCGACCGTGGATGTTATATACGCGGATGATAGCTTCGCAATAAGACAACACGTGTTGCCATTCCAGATGCTCACGGATCACAGTGCCCAGAATAGGGGTACGGCCCAGGCCACCACCCACCCACACTTTAATGGCCATCTGGCCTTGCACATCTTTATAGAACTCGAGGCCGATATCGTGCGCTTGGACAATGGCACGGTCTTTTTCGGTGCCGGATACAGCAATCTTGAATTTACGCGGTAACAGGGCGAATTCCGGGTGGAAAGTGCTCCATTGGCGCATGATTTCTGCAATCGCGCGCGGGTCGATAATTTCGTCTGGGGCAATGCCGGCAAACTGGTCCGTCGTAATATTACGTATGCAATTACCTGATGTCTGGATGGCGTGCATTTCAACCGTGGCCAGCTCAGCCAGGATATCTGGTGTATCTTCCAATTTTGGCCAGTTTAATTGCAAGTTCTGGCGGGTGCTGAAGTGGCCGTAGCCACGGTCATATTTTTTTGTAATATCTGCCAGTTTGCGCAATTGTTTGCTTGAAAGCAGGCCATATGGGACTGCAATACGTAGCATGGGCGCATGGCGTTGAATATACAGGCCATTTTGCAGGCGCAACGGGCGGAACTCCTCATCGGTGAGCTCGCCTGCCAGGTAGCGTCTAGTCTGGTCGCGATACTGCGCGACGCGTTCGTTAACAATTTGTTGGTCTATCGGGTCGTATTTGTACATGCTTGAGTCACTTTGTTCGCAAAAAGCGAAGAGGCAGTATTTTAATGGAAAACGAGCTTAAAGCCTACATAAATCAATATCATAGCCAGCGCAATGCGCACCCAGTGCTCGGCCACGCGTGAGCTCATGTGGCTACCAAGATAGATGCCGGGAATGGAGCCGATCAGCAATGTGCCCAGTAAGCTGTAATCTATGGTGCCGAGGGAGGCATGTCCCAAACCCGCTACCAATGTAAGCGGAACGGCGTGCGCGATATCACTACCGACAATGGTGGTGATTTTTTCTTTAGGGTAGAGCATGATTAGTGCCGTGACACCCAGCGCCCCGGCACCCACCGAAGTCAGTGTGACCAGCCCGCCCAAGGTGGCGCCCAGAACAACGGTAGCCGCTGGCACGTAACGCGCTGGAATCCATTCATCTTTTGAAACCAGTGAGATCAATTTGTTTCTTAATAATACGGCGGCAGAGGTAATGATCAGCGCAACCCCCAGCCAGAATTTAATGGTAGTGACCACATCTCCAGATTGCAGGTCCATGTCATGCAAGGCCCAGAGTGTGAGAATAGACGCTGGTACGCTGCCTGTCGCCAGACGTTTGACAATTCGCCAATCAATATTACCCAGTTTGCCATGCGCAAAAATGCCTACTGATTTGGTAATTGAGGCGTACAGCAAATCAGTCCCAACGGCAACCGCAGGTTTGATGTTGTAAATCAGTAATAAAATGGGCGTCATGAGCGAACCGCCACCCACGCCTGTTAAACCAACCAGAAAACCGACAGCGAACCCTGCCAGTATGTATCCGAATTCCATGTGGAGTATCTTCAAAAACGTTCAGAGCGCGCAATGTAACAGATTTTTAATCGTTGATTTAATAATAAATTGTTCTAATATATAGCATTTGGTTATATGGGAATGGGCAATGAAATTCCACCAGTTGCGCTATGTGCATGAAGTGGTACGCCAGCAGTTGAATATTTCGGCCGCTTCTGAAGCTTTGCATACTTCTCAGCCAGGTGTCAGCAAGCAGATTCAGCTGCTGGAAGAAGAGTTGGGTTTACAGATATTCCAGCGTAACGGCAAACGATTGGTCGGTATCACTGAGCCTGGGAGAAAAATCGTGGATCTGGCCGCCCGCGTCATGCTGGACATGCAAAATATCAAGCGGGTAGGGGATGAGTATAGCCAGGAAGACCGCGGTGAGCTGACCATTGCAACCACTCATACCCAGGCACGTTACCGCTTGCCGGCAGCGGTCAAGCAATTCATGGCGCAATATCCCAATGTAAAGCTGACCATACACCAGGGCAACCCTTCACAAGTCACCGAGCAAGTGGCCGCGGGCGAAGCTGATATCGGCATCGCGACTGAAAACATCAGCAAAGATGAGCGGCTCTCCTGCTTGCCCTGCTATGAATGGAACCGCTGCCTAGTGGTCCCACCCGATCATCCTTTGCTGGAAAAGAAAAACCTGGGCCTGAAGGATTTGGTCAACTATCCCCTGATTACCTACGATTTTGCCTTTACTGGCGGCACGCTGGTCTCCAAAGTCTTTCATGATGCCGGTCTGCAACCCAACGTGGTGTTTACCGCGATTGATGCAGACGTGATCAAGACGTATGTCAATTTGGGGTTGGGGATTGGCCTGATTGCGAACATGGCTTATGACGACACAAGGGATGCGCCTCTTAAAAGCCTGGATTGCAGCCATTTATTTCCCAACAGTACCACCTATCTGGGCGTGCGCCGCGATGCTTTTTTACGCGACTATATGCTTAACTTTATTACCATGTTGTCACCACAATATGACAAGCGCAGTGTGCAACGGGCTTTGCATCAGCACTTGTGATGCAGGTCACATTGGGGTGTGGTGTGAAATGCTGTAATGGCTGGATGTAAGCAATATCAAGGAGGTGTCCGTGCGTCCGAAACATTTAAACATCTTGTGCTACCTTTGTTTTTTCGCCTCGCTGGCCGCTTGTGCCGCACCAGCGAATATCCGCGTGATTGGCAAGGGCATGCCTGATGTTGATCTTGATAATGCCATTTATGAGGTACCGGTTCAGAAGAATGTCAGTTACCAGGATCTCGTCGATAGCCTCAAGTCACTTGCCGAAGGTATGAACTTTGTGAATCCGGCCAACTTCCCCATCGGTGACCATATGAAGCAACGTGGCCAGGATCCGCAAGGTATCAAGGAAGTGCGTACCTTTTGTAATTTAAGCATGGGCACAGAAATTATCCTGGACCACCCTGAGTTCCTGGTGTTTGCGCCTTGCCGCCTGGCCATTTATGAAAAAACAGATGCCAGCGGCCAACGCCAGCTTTACCTTGGGCTAGACCGGCCAACACATGATTTGAAAAACATCAAACAGCCGACTGCCAGGGCCCAAGCCTCTGCGCAACAGCTCGAAGATACGCTGATCGACCTCATGGAAAAGGCGCGTCGTGGCGATTTTTAGAGAATGACTTACTTTTTTCTACCTTCCCCTTTTTTGCACCATCCCCTATACTCAAGTTAACTTCATTGTTCGAGTATATTCCATGATCCAACCCATGCTCATTGCTAAAAATAACGAGACTGACAGCGTGATGCTGCCCAAAATGGCTAACCGCCATGGTCTGATTGCTGGCGCGACCGGAACAGGAAAAACCGTCACGCTCCAGAGTTTGGCCGAGCAGTTTTCACGTATTGGTGTGCCGGTATTTATGGCCGATGTCAAAGGTGACTTATCCGGCATGAGCCAGGTAGGTGGTGGCAATGCTAAAGTTGAAGCCAGGGTTCAGCAATTGGGCCTGACGGGCTACGCCAATAAGGCTTACCCCGTCATGTTCTGGGATATGTTTGGAGAAAAAGGCCATCCGGTCCGTACCACTCTCAGCGAAATGGGACCCTTGTTGCTGGCTCGCATGCTTAACCTCAATGAGGTACAAGGTGGCGTGCTGAATGCCATTTTCAAAATCGCCGATGATCATGGCATGCTACTGCTGGACCTGAAGGATTTGCGTGCCATGGCGCAGCATTGCGCCGAAAACTCGGCCACTTACCAGACGCAATACGGCAATATATCTTCTGCCAGTGTGGGGGCCATCCAGCGTGCATTGCTACAACTGGAAACCGAAGGCGGTGATGTGCTATTTGCAGAGCCAGCACTGAATCTGGAAGATATGATGCAAACCGATGGCAAGGGATTGGGATTTATCAATATCCTGGCGGCAGACAAATTGCTTAACTCGCCTCGCGTGTATGCGACATTGTTGTTATGGATCTTGTCGGAACTGTTTGAAAAGCTGCCAGAAGTCGGTGATATGGAAAAACCCAAGCTGGTCTTTTTCTTTGATGAAGCACATCTGTTATTCAATGATGCACCTGCGATTTTGATGCAAAAAATTGAACAAGTAGTGCGCCTGGTACGTTCCAAAGGTGTTGGGGTATATTTTGTGTCGCAAAACCCGCTGGATATTCCAGATGTGGTACTTGGGCAATTGGGTAACCGTGTTCAGCATGCCCTGCGCGCGTTTACGCCGCGTGACCAGAAAGCGGTGCAGGTGGCAGCACAAACCTTCCGCGCCAATCCCAAACTGGATGTGGCAACTGCCATTACCGAGCTCGGCGTTGGCGAGGCGCTGGTTTCTTTCCTGAATGAGAAAGGCGCACCAACGCCGGTTGAACGTGTGTTGGTCTGTCCGCCAGAAAGCCGTATTGGCCCGGCCACTGATGCCGAACGTCAGCGGGCAATGGCGCAATCTTTGGTGGCGGGCGTTTACGATAAGGTAGTAGACCGCGAATCGGCTTATGAGATTCTCAAGCAACGCGCCGAGCAAGCGGCTTCTGCAGCGCAGGCGCAAACGCAAAAAGAGCAGGAAGGCTCGGGATTTGATCTGGGGGGCATATTGGGAGGCAAAACCAGCCGATCCGACTCTGTGCTCGAATCAGCGGCAAAATCTGCCGCACGGGCCATTGGTTCGCAACTGGGGCGTGCCATTATCCGCGGCGTGCTAGGCTCGATTATGGGTGGTAGTAAAAGCAAACGCTAACGTCATACTATTGAGGATTTTTGCATGCTTAGCGATATCGAGATAGCTCAAGCCGCAACGCTACAGCCCATCGTGGACATCGCTGGCAAAATCGGGCTTTCTGCAGGCGATTTGCATGCCTACGGCCCACATATGGCCAAATTGACCCAGGCCACTATCAATCGCTTGCACGACCAGCCTGCCAAAGCCAAGTTGATTCTGGTCACCGCCATTAACCCCACGCCGGCAGGCGAAGGCAAAACCACTACAACCATAGGCCTCACCGATGCTTTAAATCGTGCCGGATATCATGCGATGGCATGCCTGCGCGAGCCTTCCCTGGGCCCAGTGTTCGGCATGAAGGGCGGGGCCACCGGCGGCGGCTACGCGCAGGTAGTGCCCATGGAGAACATCAACCTGCATTTTACCGGTGACTTTCATGCTATCAGTGCGGCCAATAACCTGCTGGCAGCCCTGATTGATAATCATATTTACCACGGCAATACGTTACAGTTTGATACCGTGAGCTGGCGCCGTTGCATGGATATGAATGACCGGGCTTTGCGCCGGATTACCATCAACCAGCCCACCTCGTATGACACTGGTTTTGATATCACGGTGGCCAGTGAGGTCATGGCGATTTTTTGCCTGGCGACCGATCTGGCCGATTTGACTTGCCGCCTTGGCCGCATCCAGGTTGGCATCTCCGTACACGGGCAACCCATATTAGCCAGCGACCTGCAGGCAGAAGGGGCCATGGTCGCGCTGCTTAAGGATGCTTTTCAGCCCAACCTGGTACAGACGCTGGAAGGCTCGCCGGCTATGGTGCATGGTGGCCCCTTCGCCAATATCGCGCATGGATGTAATTCACTGGTTGCTACCCAAACCGCCTTGCGCCTGGCGGATTATGTGGTCACTGAAGCAGGCTTTGGTGCAGATTTGGGTGCCGAGAAGTTTATGGATATCAAATGCCGTCAGTCTGGCTTACGACCAGATGTTGCTGTGATTGTAGCGACTGTACGTGCTTTGAAATATAACGGTGGCGTGGAGGTAGCTGACCTCAATACCGAAAACCTGGCGGCACTTGCGATAGGTGTCGCCAACCTTAAAAAACATGTGGGCAACCTGCGACAGCACTTTGGTTTGCCCGTGGTGGTGGCATTGAATCATTTTACTGCTGATACCGAGGCGGAGGTTGCGCTGGTTCAAGCAGCGGTGGCGTCTCTGGGTGCCAGCCTGCATGTGTGCAGGCATTGGGCGCAAGGTGGAGAGGGCGCTTTGTCGCTGGCACAGGCTGTTGCCACGCAAGCACAACAGTCAGCGCAACCAAGCTTACTTTATGCAGGTGACTTGCCATTGACAGAAAAACTCAACACGCTGGCTAAAAATATCTATGGTGCCAGTGCCGTCACTTTTAGTGAGCGGGCCCAACAGCAATTAGTGAACATGGCTGAAGCCAGCCTGGGCTTGCCGGTCTGTGTGGCCAAGACCCAGTATTCGTTATCCTGTGATGCCAGCTTGCGTAATGTACCAGAGCATCATGTCCTGCATGTGCGCGAATTGCGTTTGTCGCGCGGGGCTGGCTTTGTCGTGGCCATTTGCGGCGATATCATGACCATGCCCGGTTTGCCAAAACAGCCTGCCAGTGGTCGCATCAGCGTAGATGCCAGTGGTAAAATAAAGGGACTTTCCTGAAGTCTCAGTCATGCAAACCTTTAGCCAGTTCGGCCAGGCCGACCAAACCATCAACAAATCCCGGTTTATTGCACGTGCCATGCGCTGCGAAAACGAGCGTGAACTCGCTTTGTTTTTGCGTCAGTTTGCCAGTGAGCACCAGACGGCCGGGCATTTGGCCTATGCCTTCCGCATGAAAACGGCAGAAGGCATCGTCGCCCGTTTTTCAGATGCAGGCGAGCCAGCCGGGACAGCGGGTAAGCCGATTATGCAAATGCTGGACGGCCAGAATTATGTCAATTGCTGTGTCGCTGTCGTACGCTATTATGGCGGCATTAACCTGGGTACTGGCGGCCTGGTGCGTGCTTATGGCGGCACCGCCAAGCAGGCTATGGAACAGGCAGGCAGCATGCCGTTTGTGGAAATGGTGCAAGTAAAAATATCTACGACCTATAAACGTGTGGATGAGTTAACGAGAGAAGTCCAGAAACTGCATGGTGAAATTCTCGACAAGCAGTTTGGAGAAAATGTCCATTTTTTGCTCAAAGTGCCGCTGGCTGCTGCCAGGCAATTACACGCCAGATTTGAGTGATTCACGTGATTAAAGACCGGAGCCAGTGGTGACCCAATCCCAACGATTCGACATTGCAACTTATCTATTGATGGCCCTGCTGATGTGGCTGGTATTGCAAGTACAGCTTCTGCCAGCGCTCCTGGTCGGGTTGCTAGTGTTTGAGTTGATCCATGTGATCTCTCCGCTGATTGCCCGCAAACTCCCCGGGAGATACGCTAAATGGCTGGCCGTGGTGCTGATTGCGACCCTGGTGATCGGATTGCTGGTAGCACTGGGTATGGGTATCGTGACCTTGATTCGCAGTGATGCCGGCGGACTGGCTGTACTGTTCGACCAGTTGGCCAAAATCATTGAAGATTCGCGTAAGGTTCTGCCGCCGTGGTTGAATGACCGTCTGCCTGATGATGCCATTACCTTGCAGCAAACCGTGATTGAGTGGCTGCGCGCGCATTCCGCTGACTGGCAATTATTGGGCAAGGAGGCCGGACATCATTTGGCGCACATCCTGATCGCGATGGTGATCGGGGCGATGATTGCCTTGCATGACGTCCAAACCAGGGTAAACCATAAACCCTTTGCGCAAAGCCTGTTGCAACGGATCAGCTTGTTTGCACAGGCCTTTAAAAATATCGTATTTGCCCAGGTGAAGATTTCTGCTGTCAATGCGGCCCTGACCGGTATTTACCTGACGATCATATTACCCATGTGCGGGGTGCATTTACCATTCACCAAGACCATGATAGTCATCACCTTTCTGGTTGGCTTGTTGCCTGTGATCGGTAACCTGATTTCCAACACCGTGATTGTGATCGTCAGTACCAGTCACTCGTTTATGGTGGCCATGGGTTCGCTGGCATTCCTGATTATTATCCATAAACTCGAATACTTTCTGAATGCCCGCATTGTGGGTGGCCAGATTCGAGCCTATGCCTGGGAGTTATTGCTGGCGATGCTGCTGATGGAGGCCACGTTTGGTTTGCCAGGTATCGTCGCCGCGCCTGTGTATTATGCTTATGTGAAAAGCGAGTTCCGTGAACGTGGCTGGGTTTAATACTGACTGTTTTAACCAAAATGAAATAATGCATTTTTAAACCAATCACAGTGCTGAAGTGAAAGGTGTACAAGCAAGGTGTTGTTGGTGACCCGAACGGGCCATTGTGACCAGCTGGCAAGGCCAGTATTCTAGCAACATCACAAGGACGCAGCGATGATCACCCGCTTAAATTTGAAGATTTTATTGATCGGATTTTTGCTTTTGCTGATTGTTGGCATCTTTGATGCAGTTGTGTGATTGTGGCGTGTTTTTCAAGTTTAAAGTCTCTTTATAGCCCCGCCAATGCGGGGTTTTTCTTTTTTACTCCCGGTAGCCATATAGCGGCGTAGTCAGGCCCGTCATATAAGCTTCATGTCACTGAAAACTTTCTGACATACAGTTTTTCAAGAATGCTCAAGGTAACACAGCGTATTTACCTGTGTTGAAACACAGCGGGCTTCATCGTAAGCGTACAGAGAGGATATTCAGAATGAAACTTAAATCTTGCACAATCACCCCCTGGTTAATGGCAGGGTTGCTGGGGACGGCAGTATTCACCCAGGCGCAGGCTGCAGAATTGATTCAAAACGGTGGTTTTGAAGTGCAGGGCGCAGATAACTACGACATTCCTGGTTGGCAGGTTGCCGAGCAAGGCTTTTTGGGGAGCGTATTGTCACAATCAGGCAATGCGTCTGAAGTGACTGGCAATGCCACCGCAGGTGCTTACCAGGGCAGCTACTATGGCTTGCTGGACAACTATGGCCTGGCGGGTAATGTGCTGTATCAATCTTTTACCACAGCAGCCGTTAGCCAGGCGACCTTGTCATTCCAGATGTTTGTTAATAACCAGAGCGCCACGACCGAAATCGACGCGGCAGGGCTGGATTATAGCGTGGACGCCACTGACCATCCTAACCAGCACGTGCGCGTGGACTTGCTGAAAGCAGGTAGCGATCCATTCTCAACCGACAGCGCAGATATCCTGCAAAGTCTGTATCTGGGTGGTGCCAATGGTGGCCTGACAGTCAATAACTATGTCAGCTACCAGTTTGACCTGACTTCTACCCTGGCTGCTGGCGGCAGCTATGTACTGCGCTTTGCCACTGTAGCTAACCAGGGCTCATTGCAGTTGGGCGTGGATAACGTCAGCCTGTTAACGGCCTCTGCCGTACCGGAAGCCGATACCAATGCCTTGATGTTGTCTGGCCTGGGTTTGATGGCATTGGTCATGCGTCGACGCTTTTCATAACTTACAATACTAAAACCTGATAAAGGACTCATCATGCAATTATTCAACTTAAAACGCACAGCCATGGTCGCCATGCTGCTGGGCTCACAATTACTTTCTAATACGGTGCTGGCTGAAGATGCTCAGTTCTGGCTGAATGATGGTGTAGCCAGCCTCAATGACAGTAAAAAACTGGTGCCCAATGCTCGCAAAGCCAAAAACGTCATTCTGTTTGTAGGTGACGGTATGGGGATTTCTACCGTGACTGGTGCACGCATTTTTGAAGGTCAGCTGAAAGGCATGGACGGTGAACGTAACAAGCTGTCTTTTGAACAGTTCCCTTATGTGGCCTTGTCCAAAACATATTCTACTAACCAGCAAACTGCAGACTCCGCCCCCACCATGACGGCGATGATCTCTGGTGTGAAAACCAACGATGGCATTATTTCACTGAACCAGTCTGTGGCACGCAATGAGCCAAGCCAAAGCGTATTGAATGCCAACAAAGTGACTACTTTGCTGGAGCAGGCTGAGCAAGCCGGAAAATTGACCGGTGTGGTTTCCACGGCCCGTGTTACTCACGCTACGCCAGCCGCGACTTACGCTCATATCTCCAACCGCGACTGGGAAGCCAACGCTAACCTGACACCCGCAGCCGTGAGTGGTGGCGTGAAGGATATTGCAGCGCAACTGATCGATAACTTCGGTGCCGGTAAAATTGGTGACGGTGTTGACGTCGTATTTGGCGGTGGCCGTAGCTATTTCCTGCCTAATACGATGACTGATATTGAAGGCACCAAAGGCCGTCGTACAGATGGCCGCAACCTGGCACAAGAGTATGTGACCAAGTTTGGTGGTGTGTATGTAGAAAACCAGGCAGGTTTTGATGCCATCAATCCGGCCACGGCCACTAAGGTGCTGGGCTTGTTTAACCCCTCTCATATGGAATATGAGCAAGATCGTCCGAATGATATCGCGGGCGAGCCATCACTGGCCGAGATGACCGGCAAGGCGATTGATATTCTCAAGAAAAACCAGAATGGTTTCTTCCTGATGGTAGAAGGTGGCCGTATCGACCACGCCTCCCATGCAGGTAACGCTTACCGTACGTTCAAGGATACCGTGGCATTGTCTGATGCGGTCCGTGAAGCAGTGTCTAAAGTCAATCTGAACGATACCCTGATTATTGTGACGGCTGACCACAGTCATACACTCACCATTGGCGGTTATCCAAAACGTGGCAACCCTATCCTGGGTAAAGTGGTTGAGCCAGGCAAAACCACGCCAACGCTGGCTGCAGACGGCAAGCCTTATACCACCGTGAGCTTTGCCAACGGCCCAGGCTATCACACCAACTCTCCAGGTGATGCGGTTTACAATGAGTCCATCGCGGCTGGCCGTGTCGTCGATATGTCCAGCGTGGATACTGAAGATCCTGACTTCCACCAGGAAGCCCTGGTGCCACTGAGTTCTGAAACCCACGCCGGTGAAGAGGTGGCCATTTATGCGATTGGTCCTAAATCTTACCTGGTACATGGTGTTCAAGAGCAAAGCTATATTTACCAGGTGATGAAAGATGCCTTTGGCTTCTAAGTGGCAGTATGATATTGAATAGTAAGTGATTGCAGGGCAGCTTCCGGCTGCCCTGATCCCTTTGAGGAATGGAATGAATATGATGTTTAAACAATCCGTTATATGCCTGGTCGCAATGTTGGTGAGCGCTGGCGTAATGGCAGATGACGTGGTGAATGCGCGTTATGAAACGGTACATTGCGCTTCGCCGTGCAAGGGTGAAGAGGCTAAGCATATGCAGTGGTGGCTGATGCGTGATACTAATCAGGTCGAAATACGAAACTTATATCAAAATGGCGAACCAGCGCATCACAGCAGCTTGTGGCTTAAAAAACCAGCCGGACAAATGAATTATATCTATTTGATGCACGATGAACGACGCGCCATTGACTACGCCGATGTGGACTTGAAACTGTTGTCTATCAAAACAGATGATCAGTTCTGGCAACTAAAATCGCAACTGGTGACTGATAGCGAATTGGCCAGTTTGAAAAAAATGGCAGAGACAGAAACGCAATACGGTTATCCGGTGGAAAAATATACCGGTACGCTGGGAAACGCTATCCAGAGCGAAGTATGGTGGATCCCGGTCTTAAAGTTGCCTTATAAGGTGAGCTATATTTACCCGCAACATACCGTCAGCATCCAGTTGCAATCATTACAACCCGCTGCCAAGCCAGATCAACCGGTAGAGATTGCGCCCAGCACTTCATTAACCGCGCTTTCAAACTACCAGCACGTGGACTATGCCGACCTGGGTGATATGGAACACAACCCTTCTGAAATGCAGTGGCTGGCTAAAGCGCACGCTGCGCCTGGCTTGCAGGGACATCATCATTAGTCTTCGCCTGACTTGCAAGGCAAGTAAACTTTAAACAGCCATGCCCATAGTGAGCCTCTCATTGCAGAGGCTCAATTTCCTGCAACCTAATTTTCCGGTACTGTCATCGGCTATAATGCCGTCATGGCACTACAAATTATTCAATTACTGTTATTGCTGCTGGTTATCGGCATACTGCTCTGGCATTCACGCAAGCAGCAGCTGGCTTCACAGCAAGCGCTGGCGCAGCTTCTTGCGCAACAACTCGAAGAAAAACACCGCATGATGATGAGCGAGATGCATCAATCGCTTAATCAGTTGGCTGACCGGTTGCAAAACCTCAATGCGGATCAGCAGGATCGCTTGCGTGCGCAGTTATCTCTGGAACTCACGGCCACGCGGGAAGCCATGCAGGCTTTGCAGGTAGCGCAACGAGACCATTTGACACAGAGCAGCGAACAATTAAGCTTAAGTTTGCGCAATGGCTTGTCAGAACAAGGCATGTTGCAACAAAACCTGCTTAAAACCGCCTTGCAAACCACGACTCAAAGCCTGACCCAAAGTATTGAAGCCCTGACCAAAATTGTGGATACGCGCCTCGAAGAAATGAGTGGCAAGGTCTCAGAGCGCCTGGAAGCAGGATTCAAAAAAACCAACGAAACCTTTGTCAGCGTGATGGCTAGACTGGCTACGATTGATGAAGCGCAGAAAAAAATTGATGGTCTTAGTGTCAATGTGGTGAGTCTGCAAGAGCTGCTAGGCGACAAGCGTAGCCGTGGCGCGTTTGGTGAAGTACAACTGGAAGGGCTCATACGCAATGTATTGCCCAATAGTAGCTTTTCCATGCAGCATACTTTTAGCAATGGCGCACGCGTAGACTGTGCCTTGTTCTTGCCTGAGCCCACAGGCACGGTGGCGGTCGACAGCAAGTTCCCGCTGGAAAACTATCATCGCATGACGGATAGTGGCCATGGTGACCTGATACAGGCGCAAGCGGCCAAGCTGTTTAAAGCCGATGTGAAAAAGCATATTGACGATATCAGCAACAAATACATTATTGCCAACGAAACCTCAGACGGGGCGGTCATGTTTATCCCGGCTGAAGCAGTGTTTGCCGAGATCCACGCCTACCATAGGGATGTGGTCGATTATGCGATGCAAAAGCGTGTTTGGATGGTGTCTCCCACCACCTTGATGGCTGTGTTGAATACCGCGCGCGCCGTGCTCAAAGATGTGGAAATGCGCAAGCAGGTACATATCATTAAGGATGAGTTGGGTAAACTCAGTAAAGATTTTGATCGCTTTGATACCCGCATGAAAAAACTGGCTGATAATATCCGCCAGGCGCATGAAAATGCACAGGACGTACATATCAGCAGCCAGAAAATTTCTAGGCGCTTCGCCCAGATTGAGAAAGTTGAACTGGCACAAGCAGAGGGGCTGGAGACGCTGGAATTGCTCGATGAATTAGACGAAGTCGGAAAGAACACCCCTACATGAAAATCACCATTTTATATTTTGCCCGTATCAAAGAGGTTGTGAACTACTCCTCTGAAGAAGTGATGCTTCCAGAGGCTGTGGAAACGATAGTCGCACTCAAGTCATGGCTAGCTGATCGTGGCGACACATGGAAAAACCTGTTTCAAGGTGGCGGTGTGGTGCGTGCTGCCATCAACCATGAACTGGTCGATGACATGGCTATGTTTGAAGAAGGCGATGAGGTGGCGTTTTTCCCACCTGTGACCGGAGGCTAAATTGGGCGAGGCGCTTTATCTGAAGGTGTCCGTACAGCCGGAGGATTTTGACGCCGGGCATGAGTTACAACAGCTACGGGCAGGTACACCGCAAGCCGGTGCGCTGGTCAATTTTGTTGGCCTAGTGCGTGAAATTTCTGAGAGTGGCCAGTTAAGCGAGATGGTGATTGAGCATTATCCGGGCATGACTGAAAAAGCCTTGCAGCAGATTGCCCAGCAGGCGGCACAACGCTGGCCCATCCTGGGTGTGCGCATGATACATCGCGTTGGCACCCTGCCAGCGCAGTCGCAGATTGTCCTGGTGGCCACCACCAGCCTGCACAGGCAGGCAGCATTTGAAGCTTGCGCTTTTATGATGGATTATCTAAAAACCGAAGCACCGTTCTGGAAAAAGGAAATCGGGGACTTTGGTCAGCACTGGGTAGAAGCCCGGGCGTCTGATGAACAAGCAAAACAACAATGGAAACAGCCCAAATGATGCAAGTACTTAGCCCTGATGAAATCACCGTTTCCCATAAGCTGTCGCCTATGTCGTTCGAGTCTACCGAAGAGCTGCTGGCTGCGGCTGATTTGAGCCTCACTGACTATGGCTGGAAATTACAGCCGGAGGCGCAGAAAACCCTGATGCTGGGGCTGTCATTACAGCAGGCTGGTTGCAATGTGCTGGTGCTTGGTACGCCTGGCTCTGGTCGAGCCGGACTGACCATGGTAGCCATGAAGGCAGCGGCAGTCACTGGTATCGACAATTCGCTCACCGACCTGGTGGCCTTGTACGATTTCAGCCAACAGTCCTGTGCCAATTACATCAAGTTGCCAGCCGGATTGGGTGCCCAATTGCGCACGGTGATGGAGTCCTTTATCAAGGCGTTGATAGCCGAGATGCAACAATGGGTGGATGCCAACGGCCAGGTGAATTTTCCGCAGGCGGAAACCTGGTTGGAAGAACGTGTGGATGGTTTACGCTCGCAGTTAAGCAGCGCCAAGCTGTCGCCTTTTTTTAATGTCATCAAACCAGAAGTGCTGGGGTATTTGCAGGTCTGGCAACAACTGAGTAATGACAGCGAAAACGGGACGGATGGATTGGCTAACGAGGGCTTTTTATCTCGCTTCCGTGTAAATTTGCTGGTGGATCAACGAGCCAACCTCACGGCAGGTGTCAAGCAGCCGGTGGTAGAAGAAAAAGACCCGGGATTTGCGGCCTTGTTTGGCATGCTTGAAACAGCGGTTGGCGAAGCGGCGCAATGGCCGGAGTTCCTGCGCTTACGTGCCGGCAGTGTGCATCAGGCCGATGGCGGTATGTTGTTGCTGCACCTGCGCGACCTGATGCAGGACGAAGGGAATGGTAGTGCGCTGTTGGAAAAATTGTATCGCCTGATGCGCAACCGCGAAGTGCAGATTGAAGATTGGGCTAACCATGCCCAGCAGGGGGCTGGCGGTAACCGTCATGGCGCACTCCCTGTGCATGTCAAAATCGTCATGATCGCCAGCCGCGAAGACTATTATGATTGCCTGGAAGCGCAGCCGGACTTTTTTGATTTCTTCCCGATCAAGGTCGAGTTTGAAGACCGTGTTGCCGCGTCTCTGGACAATTATGCCTGGATCGCGGGGTATATTGCACGCAAGTGCCAGCAGCAAGTATTGCCACATTTTAGCGGTGCGGCTGTCAATGTGATGTTGCAATTTATGCACAGGGTAGAAGAGGACCAGGGCCGTATAAGCACGCGTTTTGTCCATTTGGACCAGCTGATGCATGAGAGTGTGGCCGTCGCAGGTGATGCCCGTCTGGTGACCGATGAACACGTCAAGCAGGCGCTATCTGCGCGTTTGTTGCGCCAGCAATTCTTTGAAACGCAGATTCGTGACTCTATCATTGATAATGAGCTACTGATCCAGGTGCATGGTCATGTGGTAGGCCAGGTGAACGGTTTGACCCATATTGAACTTGGCGATGCCAGCTTTGGCTCACCTATCCGTATTACGGCTCGCTGTTACCCCGGTCGCAGCGGTGTCATCAATATTGACCGCGAGGTCGAGATGAGTGGCCCCAGCCATGACAAAGGCATCTATATTCTGCAAAACTGGCTCAGTGCCAGTTTTTGGGCGCTGGCGCCATTGAGCCTCAATGCTTCCCTGGTGTTTGAGCAGGAATACAACGGCGTCGAGGGCGACTCTGCGTCTTGTGCCGAGTTGTTTGCGTTGCTTTCGGCGCTGACAGGGCTGCCGATCAAGCAGGGCATGGCGGTGACTGGCGCGCTCAATCAATTTGGTGAGGTGATGCCGATTGGCGGCGTCAACGAAAAAATTGAGGGTTATTTCCGCGTCTGCCAGGCGCTGGGTTTCAATGGAGAGCAGGGTGTGATTATTCCTAAACGCAACCAGCGCCATCTGATTCTGGATGAAAGTGTGGTGACGGCCGTGAATAATGGCATGTTCAAGATTATTGCCATTGACCATGTGCTGGAAGGCATTGCCCACTTGACTGGCTGTGAAGCCGGCGTGCAGGAGGCTGATGGCACCTACCAGGGCGATAGCCTGATGGCGCGGGCCCAGGCAACATTGGCGAATTACCGCCTCACACTGGAACGTAACCAGGCACGCATGGCCCATATTCAACAACAGCAAGATCATTTGAGCTCTTAAGTCTATGCCGCGCACCCATCATCGCAAGCAGGAGTCGCCACCAGAAAAAGATGAAGGCTGTCGTCTGGATAAATGGTTGTGGGCGGCGCGTTTTTTCAAAACCCGTAGCCTGGCGGCCGAAGCCGTAGATGGCGGTAAAGTGCGGATTGATGGTGATCGTACCAAAAATGCGCGCGAAATGAAGCCAGGCATGCGCGTGAGCATTAAAAACAAGGATATGCAGATCGAGGTTGAAGTGCTGGCCTTGAGCACTGTACGGCGAGGTGCGCCCGAAGCGGCTTTGTTATACCGGGAAACGGAAGAAAGCCAGCGTTTGCGCTTACAGGCCAAAGAGAGTGGGGCAGAGCATTATGCCGAGCGTGACCGTGGCATGGGTCGCCCGACCAAGCGCCAGATGCGCGAGATTCAACGTTTTACGGGCCGCGGGTAAGTGCGCTAGCTTGGTCTGCGCGTACTGTTGCTGAGGCCGGTTTTAGCGACTGCCTGAGCGCGGCAGGACACATCCAGTTTCTGGAATATGCGTTTGAGGTGATTTTTCACCGTATTGGCGCTGATATCCAGAATCATGCCGATCTCAAGATTGGTTTTGCCACTACGTACCCAATGCAGAATTTCCTGTTCACGGTCTGACAATCCCCCTTGTGTCATGCTGTCGAGCAAGTCTTCATCCTTGACGATTGGGGTCAGATGACCGACGCGGCGGATAGCGGCATCGACATGTGGCATGATCATGCCCAGCATCTGGTCTGGTACGTGAAATTCCTTGGTGCGGTCAAAAAAGACATAGATGCAATCGGCCTTGCCACGTGTATCCCGCACACCATACACCAGCAGGGAATGCATTTTGATCAGTTGCTGCGTAAACGGGTTAGGGGATTGGGCATGAATACCGCTGGCGTCAAAGCGGTTCACTACATACCATTTGTCGTCATTTTCTACCCAGCGTTTATAGAGATTGCACATCAGGTAATTGACGATGGCAGAGTCTTCGAGCAGTCGTTGCGTGGTCAGTTCCGGCAAGGAGGAAGAAACATCAAAATGCAGGTCACCATTGCTAAAGTCCCCCCATGCAGTCAATAAAACATCGTGCCGCATCAGCGGATGAATGTCTTGTTTCAGCCAGTTAAAAAATTCGATATGGCGTTTGATCGCATATGAATTCTGGATGGCCTGCAGGATGCCTTCCCAATGAAGTTGTTTTTTTTGTGCCAGCATGGAGTCACCTCAAATGATGCTACGCAGGGCGGAGCTTACCCTTATCTGTTCATGGTCTAAGGGTTTTACGGCTGAAATTTGCACTTCTTTAATTTAAATGTGTTAAGAAAACAAATTGATCTGGCACAAACATTGAACAATTAGGCTGTCTCCCTTTCCAAATTAAATCGTGTATTGGATAAAATAGCGTTTGTTACGCACAGACTGAGCATTTTTTCTGTTAGGTAATCAATGGGCATATTGAATAAACTTCCAGGCGGCGTCCGCTACCCTAGCCATAAAGAGTGGCAGTTGCTGAAAAAGCTGCCTAAATGGTGGCTAGTTGGGACAGTACTGTTCGCAGCGCCCATTGTGCATGCCTGGTGGCAAGACGGTGATTTGCTGACGCATGATATTGAGCGTACCTCCATGTTCCTGGGCCTGCTGTTTACTTTCTGGTTCTTTATAGGCGCGATGATGATTGGCCTGATAGTGATCATTATCATGAAAGGGCCAGGCTATGTATCAGACCCTTATTACCTACCCAAGGAAGACAAAAGCCTGGAGAATCCACCCAGAGAGGAATAAGTGCTTGATTACAACATGAAAACCAGTTTATAATCGCCTGTTTTTCAACCTTGCCACACTTTGTTCGTGACCTTTTAAGTGTTTTGACACAAAAAGGGTTGGCTCTGAAGGTGGCTTTAAACCACAAGGAAATCTCATGCGACACTATGAAATCGTGTTTATTGTTCACCCTGACCAGAGTGAACAAGTGCCTGCGATGATTGAGCGTTACCGCGCGCAAATCACAGGCAATGGCGGCAACATCCACCGTCTGGAAGACTGGGGCCGTCGTCAACTTGCCTACCCAATTCAAAAAGTACACAAAGCGCACTATGTGTTGATGAACATCGAGTGCAGCCAGGAAGTGCTGGAAGAGCTGGAGCATGGCTTCAAATTTAACGATGCTGTATTACGTCACCTGACCATCTCGACTAAAACAGCCGTCACAGCACCAAGCCCAATGATGAAAGAGGAAAAATCCAAAACCATCGTAGGTGATGCACCTGCTGCGACCACTGAGGCAGCTGCTTAAGGGTTGTGAATACGCTGGTGATTGCGGCAACCATTCACTCTGTTGAAGCGTTGCGTTACACACCGGCAGGCTTACCCTTGTTGCGATTGCAATTGCAACATGATTCAGAACAGCAAGAAGCCGGGATGAATCGGAAAGTGCAGTGTCAGTTACCCGCAGTACTGATTGGTGAAAAAGCCAATCTGCCATTGCAAAGCGGCGATCAAATCAAAGTAAAAGGGTTTTTGGCACAACGCAGTGCAAAGAGCACACAGGTGGTACTGCACATACAAGAGTTACAGCGAATACAGTATTAAAGAATTTAAGGAGTTTCAAATGGCAAGAGATATGTACAAACGTCGCCGTTACTGCCGTTTTAGCGCAGAAGGCATCAAAGAAGTTGACTACAAAGACGTAGATCTGTTGAAAGATTTCGTTTCAGAAAACTTCAAAATCATCCCAGCCCGTATGACTGGTACCAAGGCTAAATACCAGCGCCAACTGACAACTGCGGTTAAACGCGCACGTTTCCTGGCCCTGATGCCTTACACAGACAAACACCCAGGTTAATCGGCGGCTTAGGAGAACAACATGCAAGTAATCTTATTGGAAAAAGTAGCAAACCTGGGTTCCCTGGGTGACGTGGTAAAAGTGAAAGACGGTTACGGCCGTAACTTCCTGATTCCACAAGGCAAAGCCAAACGTGCAACAGAAGCGAACAAAGCTGTATTTGCTGCACAACGTGCCGAGTTGGAAAAACAACAGGCTGACTTGTTGGCCGCTGCGCAAGCACGTGGTGAAAAACTGGCTGGTTTCGTACTGACCGTGGCTCAAAAAGCTGGTGTTGATGGTCGTCTGTTCGGTTCCGTGACTAACATGGACATCGCTGAAGGCTTGAAAGCACAAGGCCACGAAGTGAAAAAAGCAGAAGTGCGTCTGCCAAATGGTCCACTGAAGACCATTGGTGACTTCGCTGTGAGCGTGGCTCTGCACCACGACGTAGTAGTAGACATCACTGTGACTGTGACGCCAGAAGCTTAATCAAGCCTCTGTTTGCACTACTAGAAAAGGCTACTTCGGTAGCCTTTTTGTTTTAAGCTACAGAGATCTCTGTGGCTAAAGTATTTTTAATCTTTGATCTGTCCTGAAAGCCCAAAAAGCCCGACAGCTTTTCGGTATAATCGCCAGATGGCTGATGAACAACTCGAATTTTTAAAACTTCCTCCACACTCTATCGAAGCTGAGCAATCCGTGCTGGGTGGACTGTTGCTCGACAACGAAGCGCTGGACAAGATTGCCGATATCCTCGCACCGCAGGACTTCTACCAGCATGATCACAAGCTCATTTACGAGCACATTGCCAGGCTGATTGAACGCAACCAGCCTGCCGATATTGTGACGGTGGCTGAATCCCTTGAAAACAGTAATGAGCTGACCACCGTGGGTGGCGTGGCTTATCTGGGGGCATTGGCACAAAATACACCGACAGCAGCCAACATCCGCCGATATGCAGAAATCGTACATGAGCGCTTTGTAATGCGCCAGCTGGTTGCGGTGGGTACTGACATTGCCGAAAGCGCGTATCAACCTAATGGCCGCGATGCACAACAGTTATTGGATGAAGCTGAAGCCAAGATTTTCCAGATTGCCGAAGGCGGTAACCGCAAGAGCCAGGGCTTTTTGGGCATGCAAGTGCTGTTGCCGCAAGTAGCTGATCGTATTGACTACCTGTATTCCCGCGAAAATCATTCTGATGTGACCGGGATACCGACCGGTTTTACCGACCTGGACTCCATGACCTCGGGCCTGCAAGGCGGCGACATGGTGATTATTGCCGGCCGTCCTTCCATGGGTAAGACCGCCTTTGCCATTAACATTGCCGAAAACGTGGCGCTGGATACCAATAAAGCGGTAGCGATTTTCTCGATGGAGATGGGCGCCACGCAGCTGACCACCCGTATGATCGGCTCCATTGGCCGCCTGGACCAGCACAAGATGCGTAACGGCAACCTTGAAGACGAGGACTGGGAAAAGCTCACCACCGCGTTGGGCAAACTCAACGAAGCACCGATTTATATTGACGAAGGCGCGGGTTTAAGCAGCTTTGATGTGCGTGCGCGTGCGCGCCGCTTGCACCGCCAGACCGGTGAGTTGGGTCTGATTGTGATCGACTATTTGCAGTTGATGACCTCGCCTGCAGGACGCTCGGGTGAAAACCGTGCAACGGAAATTTCCGAGATTTCACGGTCGCTTAAGGCGCTAGCCAAAGAGTTAAACGTGCCGCTGATTGCGATTTCACAGCTTAACCGCAGTGTGGACCAACGTCCGGACAAGCGTCCGGTCATGAGTGATTTGCGTGAATCGGGCGCGATCGAGCAGGATGCCGACTTGATCATGTTCGTGTACCGGGATGAATACTACAACCCTGACAGTGCTGAAAAAGGCACCGCCGAGATTATTATCGCCAAGCAGCGTAACGGCCCGATTGGCCGGGTACGCCTGACCTTTATGGGCGCGCATACCCGCTTTGCCGACTATGCCAATGCGGCGTATATGCCAGACGAGTATTAATTCCGCTGGCTATTCCTATGCGTCCTATCGTCGCCCATATTTCAGAAGCTGCGCTGGCGCATAACCTGGCGCAAGTCAGGCGCTATGCGTCGCAATCCAAAGTCATTGCCGTCGTCAAAGCCAATGCCTATGGTCACGGCCTGCTCAACGCCGCGCGTGGATTGAAGGCGACAGATGCTTTTGCGGTACTGAATATCAGTGAAGCAATTGCATTACGTGACGCGGGTTACCAGCATCCCATCCTGTTGCTGGAAGGTGTTTTCTCAGTAGAGGAAATGGCACTCGTTGATCAGTATCAGCTGGTTACAGTGATCTCCCATCACGCCCAGTTAGCGTGGGTGCTTGAAAGCCGCCCCAATATTCCGCTACGGGTATTCCTCAAACTGGATAGCGGCATGCATCGCTTGGGCTTCCAGCCACATGAGTACAGCCATGCATTACAGCAATTGGCCAATTCTGCGAATGTGCGTGAAGTGATCCTCATGACGCATTTCGCCAACGCGGATGTGGTTGATGGCACGGATGTAGCCATGCAGGTGGTGAGGCAAATAATGCCTGAGTCCTATGCACGCTCGCTGGCAAATTCTGCGGCGATTGTGCAGCAGCCGCATACCCATGCAGACTGGGTGCGTCCTGGCATTATGCTGTATGGCGCTACCCCTGTCGCTGAGAAACCGGCCAGCAGCCTGGGGCTGAAACCGGTGATGACCTTGCAGTCAGGGTTGATTGCCGTGCAGGAAATTGCTGCGGGCGAGAGTGTGGGCTATGGCAGCCTGTTTACCGCAGATAAACCGACGCGTGTAGGAATTGTGGCTTGTGGGTATGCTGACGGTTACCCACGCCATGCCCCAACGGGGACGCCAATTGCTGTCGCGGGTCGCTTAACCCGGACGCTAGGGCGGGTTTCCATGGATATGTTGGCAGCCGATATTAGCGATATTCCAGAAGCGGTCATTGGCAGTCCTGTGGAGTTATGGGGAAAACAAGTGCCAGTGGATGACGTGGCGCAGGCCAGTGGCACCATAGGCTACGAACTGTTATGTGCCGTCACGGCCAGGGTACCCTTCAAAATTCATGGCTAAAGCAAAAACACAATATACCTGTACCGAATGTGGTGCCGTTGAGCCTAAGTGGCAAGGGCAGTGCCCGAGTTGCCATGCCTGGAATACGCTGGTCGAGACGGTGCCTGAAACTGCGACTCAAAGCCGTTTTGCCAGCCTGGCACCGACGGCACAATTGCAAAAACTAGCAGATGTTGAAGCGCAAGATGTATCGCGCCAGGCGACTGGAATTTCTGAATTTGACCGCGTGCTGGGTGGTGGGCTGGTGGCTGGTGGCGTGGTGCTGATAGGCGGCGATCCCGGCATTGGTAAATCCACCTTGTTATTGCAAACCGTCTGTAAGGTCTCGCAATCTCTCAAAGCGTTTTATATCAGTGGAGAGGAGTCTGCGCAGCAGATTGCCATGCGTGCGCAACGGCTGGGCCTGGATGCCAGCAAAGTGGATGTGCTGGCCGAAATCAACCTGGAGAAAATCAGCCATGTGCTGCAACACCATCAGCCTGATGTCGTGGTGATTGACTCTATCCAGACCATGTACTCCGAAGCCTTACAGTCAGCGCCCGGTTCTGTGGCGCAGGTGCGTGAATGCAGCGCACAATTGACACGGATTGCCAAACAGCTAGGGATCAGCATGATCCTGGTCGGCCATGTCACCAAAGAGGGGTCGCTGGCTGGCCCGCGGGTGCTGGAGCATATTGTGGATAGCGTGTTGTACTTCGAAGGCGACCAGAACTCCAGTTTCAGGCTCATACGTGCCTTTAAAAACCGTTTTGGTGCGGTCAATGAACTTGGCGTATTTGCCATGACCGAAAAAGGCCTGCGTGAAGTCAGCAACCCTTCGGCCTTGTTTTTGTCGCATCACGAGTCGCCTGTGCCTGGTTCCTGTATTACGGTTACTCAAGAGGGTACGCGGCCTTTGCTGGTTGAGATTCAGGCGCTGGTAGATACTGCGCATGCACCTAACCCCAAGCGCTTATGCGTTGGCCTGGAACAAAATCGCCTGGCCATGTTGTTGGCAGTGTTGCATCGGCATGCCGGTGTCGCCTGTTATGACCAGGATGTCTTTATCAATGCCGTCGGCGGCGTGAAAATTAGTGAACCTGCCGTGGATTTGGCGGTATTGCTGGCGATTGTGTCATCACTCAAAAACAAACCTTTGCCTGGCAAACTGATTGTGTTTGGCGAAGTTGGGTTGGCTGGGGAAGTGCGCCCCATTCAGCGCGGCCAGGAACGTCTTAAGGAAGCGGCCAAGCTGGGCTTTACCCATGCCATCATCCCCAAAGCCAATGCCCCCAAAGGCGGTATCACCGGTTTACATATTGATGCGGTTGACCGGCTCGAGCAAGCAATAGACGTGCTGCGCGCATAAAAAAATGGCAACGACTGCTGGGAGTGCAATCGTTGCCTGAGAGTGAGGCTACCCAGAAGAGGAGGGGCAGCCACAGGGAAGCTTGCAGCCCTAAGGCTGCTGTCTAAAAAATCCTGTTGTTTCCACTTGCCTGCGCTCAATCTTTCTTAAGACGCACCAATTGCCTGGGTCGGTAAGTTGCGCTCCACGCGGTTCATGACTTCTGGCAGGCGTTTGCTCATCAATGATGGATACAAGTATAGGAAATGCGGGGAAGGCTGTCAGTTACAAAGAGGTGGTGTTTTGTAGCGATTTGTAGCTGCCTGGATACAGTGAAATTAGGCGATATAGGAGGCTGCCGAGGCAGTTAGTCACAAAAATTTCATGCAACTATTCCCAAATCCCGGTTGCCAAAACTGAGTCACTTACCATACTTGTATGACATTAAGATGACATTCGGCAAAAATGTACTGGGGGAACAATAATGAAAAAAATCATTTTTCTTGTACCACTCATGATGGCTGCGTGTGCCAGCGTCACTCCAAATCAATATACAACGCAAAATGGCAGGATGGGCTATACGCTCACGTGTAGCGAATTCAACACTACCTGGGAACAGTGTCAGTCCAAGGCGGGTGCCTCGTGTTCACACGGTTACGAGGTGGACAAGCACTTGTCTTTCACTGAACATTTTCCTGATAGCGGAGATGGCATTTACAGGCCCGCGAACAATCACCTGGCAGTGATTTGTAAAAATTCAGGCTAAGAATTGCTTTTAGGACCGCCCACAATCGCTTGTGCTGCGGCGTAACCGCTGCGGATTGCGCCTTCTATGGTCGCTGGATAAGGTCCGGCGACATAGTCCCCGGCGAGCAATAGCTGGGGTTGTGAGGTGATGGTGGTAGTCGGTCGCACCATGGCTGGCAGGCAGCTGAAGGTAGCGCGTTTTTCAGTAATCACCTGCGACCAAAGTGGGGCGTCTTCCACTTGTGTGCCATAGCTGGATAAAGCCTGGTTGATTTCGAGAATGCACTGTTCTACTAATGCGGATTTATCGACAGTCCAGGGTGCATGGGCACTGATCACCACAGCAAGCAACCCTGGCTGGCCGCAACATTGGCCGCGGTCAAATACCCATTGTGCGGCGCCATGACACAAGCCCATCATTGGGTGAGGTAAGGTTGTGTCTGCGCGGTATTGCAGGTAGATCGTTGTAATCGGTTGATACTCGAATGCAGGTATTGCAAGTTCACATCTGATCGTTTTGAGCTGATGCGGGCCAACCGCAATAATCACATCATCATAGGTTTCTGTGTCAGTGGTGGTAGACACTTCACAACCTTCCGCTAATGGTTGAATGGCGGTGACGGGGCTACGTGGCCTGACCTTCCCACCCAAGGCTTGAATATGTTGCAGCAAGGGGTAGATCAAGGCACTGGATAGGTCTGTTTTGAACACCAGGAAGTCGCTATCCTGGCGCTTGTGCTGGAAGCTATCGCATAACACATTGAGGAACATCTGTGCACTTGCCAATTGAATAGGCGTATTTAGGGCTGCGAGGCAAAGGGGTTCCCACAAAGTACGAACGGCGAGGGAGGTTTGTGTGCCCTGCGCCAGCAATTCTGCAACGGTCAGGTCTTGCGCTAAAGTAAACTTTTGTTGTTTGAGTTGTTGCATCCAGCAGATGGCGCGCCATTTACTCTGCCAGTCCAGACCTTGCGCTGTCAATAAGCCCCACAGTAGATGTAGAGGCGCGGGCAACCATGTTGGTGTGACCAAAGACATGCGTTGCACACCATTGTGCATATGCAGCGAAAGTGGCAAGCGTTTGAATATCTGCTCTGCATCCAGTCCTGCTTCTTTAACCAAATCGAGCGTGGCGCTGTAAGCACCCAAGCACAAGTGTTGGCCATTATCAAGCATGGTGGTGTTATGGGTGACACTCCGCGCCCGGCCTCCCGCCTGAGCGGCAGCCTCAAATAGCGTCACCTGATGACCGTGCTTTAACAGTGAATGCGCGGCGGAGAGGCCCGCTAGCCCTGCACCCACAATAGCGACATGACGGCGAACGTTTGGTGAAGATGGCATTACTTGCGATATTTAAACCATGCACTCACGGCCAGCTTCAGTTTCCTGAACGGTGGCAGCATGATTTTATGCGTCAGTACCAGATTGGGCTCTGCCTTGATTTCTTCTAGCAAGGCCCGGTAAATCGCGGCCATGATGAGACCAGGTAATTGAGGCTTGATATCTGCTTTGGGTAATTGATTCAATGCCTTTTCATAAAACAGTTCAGCACGCTCAATTTGCTTGAGTAATAGTGCCTGCATTTGCTCTGACGGCTTGCTATTCAGGAGTTGTTCTTCGGTGACACCTGCACGTTCCAGTTCATCCAGCGGAATGTAAATGCGTTCGCGGCGGGCGTCCTCTCCGACATCGCGGATGATATTGGTCAGCTGGAAGGCCATGCCCAGATCGTGCGCATATTCAAGTGTTGCAGGGTGACTGTAACCAAAAATTTGCGCAGAGAGCAGCCCAACGACACTGGCAACCCGATAACAATACAAAGCTAGCTGTTCAAAGTCAGCATAGCGGTTGTATTGCGTATCCATTTGCATGCCATCAATAATCTCGATGAAATGCGTCTCTTGTAGATTGAAACGTTTAACCACGGGTTGCAAAGCCTGAGTGACAGGGTGCTGTGGTGTTTCATGAAAGAGCCTGTGAACTTCCTGCTTCCACCAGGCCAGTTTGGTCTGGGCAATCTGGTAATCAGTACATTCGTCGACCACATCATCCACTTCGCGGCAAAACGCATACAACGCAGTCATGGCGTCGCGTTTTTCTTTGGGTAAAAACATAAAACTCAGCGTGAAGCTAGAGCCACTCTCGCGAGTTTTCTGTTGGCAATATTGTTGCGGGCTCATTGTTTAAACAGGGCTTTCAGCAAAATCAGCAGCCAGTCATAGGCTTTTAAGGTCGGACGATGGTGGTAAATGTCGCCACGGCAGGATTTTAATTGATGCAGGATGCGTTCGCCACCAGCAATCATCATACGCAATTCGAAACCAATCCGACCAGGCAATGCACGGCCTAGCGGTTTGCCACTGAGTAGCATGCGTTCGGCACGTTGCACATTGTGCATGAAAAAAGTTTCCCAGGCGTTATCCAGGCGCTGCAGGCGTAAATCCTGCTCGCTGATGCCAGCCGCTTGCATCTCATCCTGGCTAAGGTATATCCGTCCGGTTGCGCCATGTTTTTTCAGGTCAATCGCGATGTCCTGATAAAAGTTAATCAATTGCAAGGCCGTGCATATCTGGTCAGACCAAAATCTATGTTGTGGGGTATCGCTGCCATACAGTTGCAGCATCAGGCGGCCCACTGGATTGGCCGATCGACGGCAGTAATCCAGTACCTCATCAAAGTTGCCATAGCGGGTTTTGACCACATCCTGTTTAAAAGCCTGAATCAGATCTAACAGTAATCCTACGTCCAGTTTATGTGTTCTGATGACTTGTTGCAGTTCCAGAAACAGGGGTTGCGATGGCCGTATGTAGGCCTGAATGAGTAATAACTCGTCTTCATAGGTTTGCAAAGCCTGCAAGCGTTGAGCCTCGCTGGCATCGCCTTCGTCGGCAATGTCATCTGCTTCTCGCGCGAACTGGTAAATAACGGTCACCGCATGACGCAGATGGGCAGGCAACAGCAAGGAAGCAACCGGGAAATTTTCGTAATGCGTTTTTGCCAATGTGAGACTGGCTTGCGATTGGGCTGGCTTGGAAAAGGCTTGCATGGCTTAAGTATGCCATAAATCCGTGATACGCTTACGCCTTGCATATTAACAAGTAGTGAAGAGAGTTTATGTTAGGGATTATTGGTGGCACCGGGCTGACGGCACTGGATAATTTGAATATTTCTAAGCGCCTGATTGTGCGCACGCCTTATGGAGAACCTTCACAGCCGCTGGTGTTTGGTGAGATCAATGGCAAAGAAGTGGTGTTTCTGGCGCGTCATGGTGGCGGGCATACCATTCCGCCACATGCCGTCAATTACCGCGCCAATATCTGGGCGCTGCATTCGGTTGGTGTGTGTGATTTACTGTCCGTGGCGACTGTGGGTGGCATCGCCCGGAATTTAATTCCTGGAGACATTGTACTGCCCAACCAGATTCTGGATTACACCTATGGCCGCAGTAATACTTATCATGATGGCGTGGAACTACCGGTACGTCATATCGATTTCACGCATCCCTATGCACAAGCCATGCGTGAGCGTTGCCTCAAGGCAGCCGCAGATGTGGGTTATAGCTTGGTGGACGGTGGCGTCTATGCTTGTGTGCAGGGGCCGCGATTGGAAACTGCGGCAGAGATAGACCGTTACGAGCGGGATGGGGCGACGATTGTAGGTATGACAGGGATGCCTGAAGCGGCCTTGGCGCGGGAGATGGGCGTCTCTTACGCGGCAATTTGCCCGGTGGCTAACTTTGCCGCAGGGCGGGGTGATAGTGCCCAGGCGATCCAGTTTGAGCAGGTCATGCCTTTGTTGCAGCAAACCATGGATAAGGTGCGTACGGTGATTGCACAGTATCTGTCTGATAATGATTGTTCTGCTTAAGGCAAAGGAATCATAATGGCAGCGAAACCAGTATTACGTATGGGTGAGCCACTATTATACCGCGTAGCAGATAGAGTCACCGCGTTTGATACGCCTGAGCTGCACGCACTTATCCAGGATATGCATGACACCATGACCCACATGAATGGTGCCGGTATCGCCGCACCTCAGATTGGGGTCAGCCTGCAAGTCGTGATGTTTGGGGTAGGCAAGAATCCGCGTTATCCAGATGCTGAAGAGGTGCCATTCACCATCCTGATTAATCCCGAGTTAACGCCCGTTGACCAGATGGAAGAAGAGGGCTGGGAAGGTTGCCTGTCTGTTCCCGGTATGCGCGGCCTGGTTCCGCGTTATCAGCACTTGCATTACCGGGGTTTTGACCCGCAAGGAAATATCATTGACCGGACGGTGAGTGGCTTTCATGCACGCGTCGTTCAGCATGAATGTGACCACTTGTTTGGCGTGCTTTATCCCATGCGTATCCGCGACATGACAAAATTTGGCTTTAATGAAGTACTTTTTCCAGGAATGACACTCCCAGATGATTAATTGTTTGCTATAATGCGCGCTTTCGGGAAGAGTGGCAGAGCGGTTTAATGCAACAGTCTTGAAAACTGTCGAGGGTTCACGCCCTCCGTGAGTTCGAATCTCACCTCTTCCGCCAAAACATAAATGCCGCAGGAATGCGGCATTTTCATTTGCAGTTTTTATTCATTACATATTTAAGGAAACGTCATGACACAAATCATCATCGACCATAACCCATCAGAAGAGAAATTGAACGAACTGGGCGTAAGAAGCTGGAACACCTGGGATTGCGCACCTTCCAAATTCCCTCTGGATTTCACTGCGACTGAAAAAGCCTACGTATTGGAAGGCGAATTCAAAGTGACTCCAGCAGGTGGCGAAACAGTGACCATCAAAGCAGGTGACTATGTTGAGTTCCCAAAAGGCCTGAAATCCCAGTGGGAAGTGGTCAAGCAATTGAAAAAACACTACAAGCACTTCTAATTATTGCTTAACACAAGTGTTTGAGAAAAACCCTGCATCGCAGGGTTTTTTGTTTTTGGCAGTGTGAGATGGAGCTGAAGTCATTAAACTCTACCTGTGTGCGGAAATTCAAATGCAATTCAACAATGTACTCTAGCCAACTTATTGATATTAAAATACAATCTCACCTTGATTGAAAAATCAAACGCCTTGGGGTGGCTAACGCCTGAGATCTCGCGCAAGCGGGAAACCCAATGAACCTGACCCAGATAATGCTGGCGTAGGGACAGGCAGAGCATCCACAACGCAAATGTTTTGGTTTGTTGTTCTATCAACAAGCCTATTCACATCATTGTCACTCTTTCCCTGTCCTTTTTATGTATTTTAATAGAAAGGATGATCGTGAAACCGATTACAAAACCACTGTCTTTGATTAGTCTGCTACTGACCACACCTGTGTTGGCCGCGGAAGATGATGAGACGGTGAAGCTGCCTGAGGTTGTGGTGAGCGCGGATTTTCGTCCAAACACGGCAGAGAAAACCCCAATCAGCCTGACTGAAATCAAGAAAGAAACCATTGAAGCACGTGGCGCCCAACATCTTGAAGAAGTATTAAATCTCGCGCCTAACGTGAATGTCACTAGCGGTGCTTCTCGTGGGAGATTTCTGCAAATACGCGGGATGGGTATACGCAGTCAATATAACAATCCTGTGAATCCGTCAGTTGGCCTCATTATTGACGGCATTGATTTCAGTCGATTGGGTGGGGCGGCAACGCTGTTTGATATCGATGCGATTGAGGTTTTGCGTGGACCGCAAGGCACCAAGTTTGGCCCTAATGCGATTGCAGGGGTGGTGACCATGCAAAGCGCTGAGCCAACCAAGGACTTCAAATTACGCGCACAATCCGGTGTGGCCGAATATAACACCCGTAACCTTGGCTTAGCAGTAGGTGGCACTATTGTGGAAGACCGTCTGCTGGGGCGTGCCTCAATTTACTCACATAAGTCTGATGGCTATATGCAAAATGATACTTTGGGCCGTGACAATACCCAAAATCAGGATGAGTTGACCTTTCGCAGTAAATTTAAGTTATTCGCGACAGAAGATTTAACGCTGGACTTCACCCTGATGCATTTGAATATTGATAATGGCTACGATGCATTTACCTTGGATAACAGTCGCCGCAGTAAAGCAGATCAGCCTGGTGAGGATGCACTCAGAGCCAATGCCTTTGGGGTAAAAGCTAACTGGCAGGCGTCAGATGCAGTGATTATTCAATCTGAAGCCACTTTTCTGAAAGCAGATTCTGCTTATGGATTCGATGGCGACTGGTCAAAAGGGCTCGCCATTGGGTACAGCGGTACAGAACAATATAAGCGTAAACATGATAATTACTCATTTGAAGTGCGTGCGCTGTCTGATAAGGCAGGCAGGATTTTCAATGATTCAACAGATTGGACAGTGGGTTTCTACCATTTTAGCCAGGATGAAAAATTCGATTCCAACATCAATTACGGCACCCCGAATTTACTGAATGGCCGCTTTGATACGGACAACACTGCTTTGTTTGGTCAACTAGACAGCCATTTAACAGAAAAGCTCACTTTGGTTACAGGCTTGCGTGGTGAGCATTTTGAAGCCCGCTATAAAGACTCTGACAGTCTTGTTAAAAATATCTCTGAAATGCTGTACGGCACTAAGTTGGGACTGAATTATCAGGCCAATCAGGACCATCTTTTGTATACTTCGCTGAGCCGCGGTTACAAGCCAGGTGGTGTCAACAACGATAATAGGGTGCAGCCAAGTCAGCGGGCATTTAATACCGAATATATGTGGAATCTGGAAGCGGGTGTTAAATCTCATTGGCTGGACGGATCTCTTGTGACGAATGTGGCTGTGTTTTACGCAAAGCGTAAAGACGCACAAACAAAAAGCTCTACACAAGTTGGCACTTCGTTTATTGAATTTTATGACAATGCCGCACAAGCTACGCATATGGGCCTGGAGGCAGGGCTAGACTGGTTTCTCACTGACCAGTTGCGTGTGATAGGTTCTCTGGGCTTGTTAAATGCCAAATTTAACGAGTATCAAAACCCCAATCCTGCAGCTGTGAAGTTGCAGGGACGCGACGTTGCCAGTGCCCCTTCATATCAATATAACCTGGGCGCAGAATGGTATGCCAATGCCGCATGGACCTTGAGGGCCAATGTGGAGGGTAAAGACGCGTTCTATTTCTCCGACAGCCATAACTCAAAATCCAGTGCTTATGCTCTTGTAAATGCGAATGCTGATTACAAATATGACAAACATTGGCGTCTGAGTATTTGGGTGAGAAACTTGCTAGATAAGGATTACGCAACCCGAGGTTTTTTCTTTGATCAAGGATTTGGTAATCAAGGCTATCAGCAATACGGTGAGCCCCGCATCGGTGGTATCACTGTTACTTACGATTATTAAATAAGCGGGATTGTATTGCCCGCGTGAATATTCTTCATTTTGGAGTCTGTATGCGTATTTCAGTCGATATTAGTTTATATCCCTTAACCGAGGGTTATGTAGAGCCTATTCTGGCATTCATCAACAAGCTCGAAGCCAATAAAAAGCTGGTGGTGAAGCGCAACAGTCTGGCAACACAGGTGTTTGGTGAGTATCGTGAGGTGATGGATTGCCTTGATGCTGAAATGGAGGCAGTCTTTAATGCGTTACCGCACAGCGTGTTTGTGATGAAGTTTATAGGCACAGATAGAGCTGATGTGGTGGATGTATAAGAAACAGCTGATTTCCTCACCATGATTCAAGATAATTTTCAGTCTATCGTCACCGCGTTTCAGCAAATGTCAGGCTGGGAAACGGCTGCTGCCTTGATGGGTGTGGCCTATATTCTGCTGGCAGCCAAAGAGTCTCAATGGTGCTGGTTGTTCGCTTTTTTTAGCACACTGGTGTACACCGTGCTGTTTTGGCATGACCAGCTGCCCATGCAGGCGCTGCTGAATTTTTATTACATGGGCATGGCGATTTATGGCTTTTGGGTATGGCAAAAAAACGGCAAGCAGGCTGATGCATTACACATTAGCCGCTGGCCGTGGCTTTGGCATATTGGTTTTATTGCAGTGGGGATTGTCGTGAGTGCTGGGGTCAGTGCTTATTTGCAAAAAACCGGCCAGTCGCAAAGCCCGGTGTTAGACGCTTATACCACGGTTTTTTCTATGATGAATACCTGGCTGATTGCCAGGAAAGTACTGGAAAACTGGTTGTACTGGGCAGTGATTGATGGTGCTGCCACGCTGTTGTATGTGCAAACAGGGTATTACGCAACGGCAGCTTTATTTGTACTGAACACTATTCTGGCGATTGTCGGTTTTATCAGCTGGGTGAAGCTTTACCGGCAGCAAACTAAATAGGGCACTTTGAAGAAGGTTGCGTTTTTATATTCGCCGCATCCAATTTTCCAAATCACTTTCACCAAGAACATTCATTAAAAATAATAGCAACTGGTAGCAGGGCGTATTTGCATTGTGGTCTGGCCAGCGATGTGTTTGCGTATAGTGCCGTTTGAATAATACCAATTGCGTCGAGGTTAACACATATTCCAGCAATATCAGGTCCAGCGCAGGCGGTGCAATCACAAACGCATCAAGATCAATCAGTGCCAGAGCATGGTTGCCAGAATCACTCAAGCGGAATTGATCCCAGCGCAAATCCAGCATGACCGGTACAAAGTCCGTTTCTTGGATACTTTTTGCGTGTGCTAATACTTCCTTCACTAATGGTTCAGCAATGCGCATAGGTTTTTGCTTGATCAGAAAAACAAGCGTTTCATACAAACGGTCACCCCATTCGGGTGCGGAGAATTGTGGCGCATTTAGCCTGCCCCAGCTAGCGTAGGAGCATTGATGCAGTTTGGCGATATGTTCAGCCAGCTTAATCACCCATTGGTCGGCGACACGTTCCGTTTCCAGATCTTTACCAGCCAAAAAGTGGGTGAGCACGAATCGGTTGGCACTTGCTGAAACAAAATCAGGCAAGGCAAGCGCACCGTTTTTCTCCAAGAAATGATGCGTTGAACGGATATTGCCCAAACTGTTTGGAAAGTCAGCGGCAAATAAATGGTTCGCGCCTAACCAGAAATGAGACTTTTCAATAGTGGCTTCATTACACACTTTCAGCACCATTGGACCATCTATTGTCTGGCAATAAAAAAGCTGATGGGTGCTATCTTCAAACTTGTTCGGGATAGCCTTGGGTTGAGCAATCAGTTTGGGTAAACTGGCTTGTTCGGACGAGGTGAGTTGTGGGTAAGTAAGCATGGTCAGAACTGTAGTTTCAGAGCCGTATTTTAAGGCATCAGGCTGTTTAAATCATCTTTAAGACAACCTGCATGGCGAGGTTCTCCGTGTGCTACATTCAATGGATGGTGCATGGAGTCAATGACTGCATCGTAAAGTTGTCTTTGCGACTCGCAGGCGATTAAAATAGCTTTTACCTGTAAATGGAGAGCCACATGTCAGCCATTATTGTAGAGAAACCTACGCCAGAGCGATTAAATGAACTGGGAGTCAAGCAATGGCCTACTTGGTCCAAAGAGGTATCTACCTTTCCCTGGCAATACAGCAGTACTGAGATTGCTTATATCCTTGAAGGAGAGGTCACGGTAACGCCTAAGGGTGGGGAGCCGGTGAGTTTTGCTGCGGGTGACCTGGTCACGTTTGCCACGGGGCTGGATTGCGTCTGGGAAGTGAAAAAACCGCTACGCAAGCATTATCATTTTGAGTAGCTTCAAGAGACTGCTACAGCCCGTTTAAGGCCTCCCTGAGGGCCGCACTTTGTGTGTCGCCGAGCGGTTGGCCATCGCAGGCAGAGATCAGGAAGCTATCTTCAACGCGGTTGCCCAGGGTGTTGATCTTGGCATTGTGTAATTCAATACCATGTTTGAGGAATATCTGCGCCATACTGGCCAATAGGCCAGGCCGGTCATTTGCAATCACATCCAGCTGCTGAAATGCATGGCCTTGTGGTTGATGACCAGCCACAGGCCGCAAACTGACCTGCGTGGTGATAGGCATATGTTTCACCTGACGGCTGACGCGTCCGCGTATCGGTGTCGGAACAGGCTGATCGCTGAGCAGTTGCTCGGTCAATCCCTGTTCTATATGTTTAAGCAGACCGTTGTAGCTGATCTGGCGAGTGTCAGGCTCAAGCACAATAAAATTGTCCAGTGCGTAGCCGTGTGCCGTGGTGAAAATTTTGGCCTGCACAATGTTGTATTGCATGCTGTCAAAAAAGTGGCAGATACGGGCAAAAATTTCTTTCTGGTCCCGGCTGTAAATCATGACCTGAATGCCATCGCCTTTGGGGCTTAGCCTTGCACGGACAATTGGTTTGTCTGCCGCTTGATGCGGGATCAGTAGGCGGCTTTGCCAGGCGATTTCGTCACTATCAAAGCGGCTGAAGTAACCCGCGCCAAACGCTTGCCATAATGGATGTACAGACGATTCTTTGAGGTTGAAACTGCTGAGTTTTTGCAATACTTCCTGTTTGCGCAGGCTCAGTTGCGCTTCTGTATTGAGTGATTGTTGCAATACGCGGCGCGTTTGCAAGAACAGGCTTTCCAGCAGTTTGGCTTTCCACGCATTCCACACATTGGGGCTGGTGCCACGGATGTCTGCGACAGTGAGCAAGTACAATGCTGTCAGCCGGTATTCTGAACCTACCAGTTGCGCAAAGGCTTCAATCACATCGGGGTCTGAAAGATCACTTTTTTGTGCAGTACTCGATAGTTTCAGGTGTGCTTCTACGAGCCAGGCAACCAGTTCGGTATCGTTTTTGGGTAAGCCCAGCTTGCGGCAAAAGCGCCTGGCGTCTATGGTGCCTAATGTTGAATGGTCGCCTCCACGGCCTTTGGCAATATCATGAAAGATCGCAGCTAGGTATAACAGATGTGGCTGGCTGAACGCATTAAACAGCTCGCTGCACAACGGAAATTCGTGGCGCAAATCCGCTTTAGCAAAGCGACGGAGGTTACGCAATACGTTAAGGGTATGTTCATCCACGGTATAGACATGAAACAGGTCATGTTGCATTTGCGCAATGACGCGTCCGAACACCGGGATATAACGGCCCAGGATGCCATAACGATTCATGCGGCGCAGGCTGCGGTGTACCCCTTCACGGCTTTGCAGAATTTGTAGGAACAGTGCTTTGTAGGCGGCGTTTTGCCTGAATTTGTGATCAATTAACGGCTGCGCAGCTTGCAGTGCCCGCACCAGTGGCGCGCTGAAGCCAGTGATTTCAGGGTGTTGTTGTAAGAGTTGGAAGCAGCGCAGGATGGTTTCAGGTTTGCGTTGAAACAGGTCTGGGCTACGTGCGCTCAACAGGCCTTGTGATAAGGTAAAGTTTTCATCCAGGACGGTGGCAGGTTCGGTGGGTGGATTCACACGTGCGTGCAGGAGTTTAAGCAATACCTCGTTTTCAATAATGATCGCTTTGGCGCTGCGGTAGAATCCTTGCATCAATTGTTCGCTGGCACGTTTTTGCGGGGTGGTTTGATAGCCCATTTGTTCGGCCAGGGCGTTCTGGAAATCAAATACCAGACGGTCTTCACGCCGCTTGGCCAACAAATGCAGGCGGATGCGCAGGTTCTGCAGCAATCGTTCATGCCGTTTGAGTTGGTTCGCCTGGCTGCGGCTCAGCAGGCCAGCATGCACCAGGTCATTCCAGTCATGGCCTAAATTCTGGCTTTGGGCGATCCATAAAATCATATGTAGATCACGCAGGCCGCCTGGACTTTCCTTGACATTGGGTTCTAGGTTATAAGCGGTATCGTGAAACTTGGCGTGGCGGATTTGTTGTTCGCGCAGTTTTTCTGCAAAGAAGCGCGCGCTGTCTAGCTGTGTCTGTAATGAATGCGCAAGTGTTTTGAAACTTGATTTGTCACCGGTCAGCCAGCGTGCTTCCAGCAGGTTGGTCATGATGGTCACATCGAGTTTGGCCTCATCCAGGCATTCCTGAAAGGTACGTACACTGTGGCCAATATTGAGGCCAATATCCCACAAGGTGCCAATCAGTGATTCGACATCGGTTTGTAACTGCTGGCTACTGTGCGGTGGCATCAGGACCAGCAAGTCGATATCCGAATGCGGGAACATATCGCCGCGTCCATAACCGCCCACGGCAATCAGGCTGACGTTGCCTGGCAGGGCGTAAGCGCGCCAGATATCCCTTAGTAGCTGGTCGAGTACACGGGTGTGTTGCCGCAATAATGTTTTTGCTTGCGGAGTGGTCAGGTAAGCATCGGCAATCTGCTGGCGAGCCAGTTGTAACGACTCGCGCCAGTGCTTGAGCTGTTCTTTGGCAATCACCGTCATGTAGCTACGGTCACTTATAGGTCTGGACGTGGCGGTGTGCCGGCAGAGACCGTCATGATCTCAAAACCATCTTCAGTCACCAGTACCGTGTGTTCCCATTGGGCGGAGAGGCTGCGATCTTTGGTGACGACCGTCCAACCATCCGACATGAATTTGATGTCACGACGCCCGGCGTTGATCATGGGCTCTATGGTAAAAATCATGCCTGGCTTGAGCGTGACGCCTGCACCGGGTTTGCCATAATGTAAAACCTGGGGTTCGCAATGGAATTTTTTGCCTATGCCATGGCCGCAGAATTCGCGCACGATGCTATAACCATTTTTTTCTGCAAACGATTGAATAGCATAGCCAATATCACCCAAGGTATTGCCTGGTTTGACTTTTTCGATCCCGCGCCACATGGCCTGGTAGGTCAGGTCACACAAGCGTTTTGCCTGCGGCGTGACGCTACCCACCATAAACATACGTGAAGTGTCGCCATGGTAGCCATCTTTAATCACAGTGATATCTATATTGACGATGTCACCGTTCTTGAGCTCTTTTTCGCTGGGCACGCCATGGCAAATCTGCTGGTTGATAGAGGTGCAGATGGATTTAGGATATGGTGTATGGCCATCAGGCGCATAGTTCAACGGTGCCGGAATCGCCTGCTGCTCATTGACAATATAATCATGGCACAACTGGTCCAGCCTGTTGGTGGTGACACCCGCAACCACAAAGGGGGTGATGTAATCCAGGACCTCAGCGGCCAACCGGCCAGCGACGCGCATTTTTTCAATTTCTTCGGGAGTGTGCAGAGTAATTGCCATATGCCTGATGATCTTCAAAAGCCAGCTTGGGAATCAATAACTAAAATGTCATTCTAACATAGGCATTTATCAGAGATGACTAAAGAAAAAGCGCTTTTGCGCCGTTAAACTGATAAGTCAGAGAACAAACTGGCAGTGAATTGTGCGATTGATTACAGCATCGCCTTGCGCTGCAGTGTTTTATACTCGGGCGCATGAATCAAGCTGGAGCGTACACATGGTGACACTCACCGAAGCAAGAGAAAACCGGACAGTCAATGATTGGGTCGCCTTTTTTAAACAGGCTGACATCCCGGTATTGCGGCAGACAGCCAGGGAACTCGCAGCATTGCGCGAGCGCGAGGATGAAATGGGTGCCCGCGACATAACCCGCGTGGTGATTAATGACCCACTCATGATGTTCAAGGTGCTGACGTACGCCAATAATCATCGAAGCCGCCATCAGTTACAAGATCTGGTGCAGGTTGAACAGGCCATTATCATGATGGGCAACAGTACCTTTTTTGACCAGATTCCGACTGTGCCGCATGTGGAAGACGTGCTAGATAATCATGTCGCAGCACTGGTCGATTTGCTCAAACTCATGATACGTGCACACCGGGCCGGTTATTTTGCGGCTGATTTTGCTTCGCACCTCATGGATCTGCATGCAGAAGAATTACGCGTGGCAGCGTCACTGTATGATTTTGCCGAAATGCTCATGTGGATTTTTAATCCGGAGGCAATGAGCGAAATCAGGAACCGGCAAGCTGCTGATAAAACCTTGCGTAGCCGAGTCGTACAGCAGGAGATACTTGGTTTCAGGCTGGTGGAGTTGCAAGCAGAGCTGGTGCGTGTATTTAATCTACCGTCACTGTTAACGGATTTAATGGATGAACAGCGTGCGCATTTGCCACGCGTGCGTAATGTACAGTTGGCAGTGAATTTAGCCAGGCATTCTGCTGATGGTTGGGATAATGCCGCCTTGCCGGATGACTACAAGGATATTTCACAGCTTTTACATGTGGATATAGAGCGCGTGATGCATATTGTTGGCGCACGTCACTAATCGATTGTGCTTTAGCCTTAGCGAATAACTAGCAAATCTGTGATCGCCTGATGCACGCGGTCAATCACACTTTCCCAGGACTCTTCATGCGCTTGCCTGAAAATGCGCATTCCCGGATACCACGGACTGTCTTCCCTGTATTGCAGCCAGCGGAAATGGCACTGGTGTGGCAGCAACAGCCAGACCTGCTTGCCCAGCGCTGCTGATAAATGTGCGACAGCCGTATCCGCGGAAATCACCAAGTCCATCTGCATAATCAGCCCGGCAGTCTGGGTGAAGTTCGTCAACGCCGGATGATGACATTCCAGCATGGGAAAGCGTTTGAGCATGATGTGGTCTTCACGCCGGAACTCTTTTTGCAGGCTATGCCATTCAACCTCCATATGCAGCAGGGGCGCCATCAGGTACAAGGGAATGCTACGCAATGCGTCATATTTATTGCCGGCATCGCCACACCAGTTGAGGCCAATACGCAAGCGCCTGGCGGGACCAAGCAATTGCTGCCAAGGTTGCTGGTGCCGCTCTGAAATCTGCAAGTAAGGCAGGGTGGCAGGAATCGTGTCCAGCAAGGTGTTGAAAGCGACAGGCAGGCTCAGCATGGGGCAATGCACATCAAAATGCGGCAGGGGCCGTCCATCCTGTCGGATGATAAAAATACTTGCGTCTTGTGCCCAGAATTCGTTGAGCAAATCGAACAATTCCTCAGGGACAGCGACGATGATCTGGTTAGGCTTGAATGCCTTGATCAATGGAATATAGCGGCAAAACTGCAAAGTGTCGCTGAGCGTCATTTCAGCCTGGAGGAGGATGGTTTTGCCGACCAGCGAGCTATTGCCACGCCATAATCGTTGCAAGTCCGGACGCTGGCTGTCAGGAAACATGTGCCAGCGTGCTTCGTACATTGGCCAGCCAGTCTCATATTCCCCTCTTGCCAGTTGCAGCATACTTAAATAGTAACGAGCTTGGGCGTGATTAGGTGCATGCTGCACGGCCTTGCCCAGGCATTGATAGGACTCGTCACTATCGCCGTTTTCATAGAGTGCCAGGCCTAGATTGCAGTAGGCAGAGGCATAGCCTGGGTTTAGCTGCAACGCCTGGCGGAAATCGCTGATAGCCTCAATATACTTACCTAGCTGGCACAAAATGACGCCACGGTTGTTGTAGGGCACGGGGAGGTTGGGCTGGTAGCTAATGGCCTGGTTGAAGCTGCTCAGGGCCTCTTGTGTGCTTCCCTGCAATTGCAGTATGAGTCCACGTTGATGATAGGCTTCTGCAAAATCCGGCTGGATCTGGACGGCCTGGTTCATGCAGGCCAGTGCTTCATCTGTTGCCCGCATCTGCTGGCACAACACCCCCAGACGGTAGTGAAAATGGGCATATTCCGGATGTGCGGCAATCGCCTGTCTGAGCACTTCGGCAGCTTTTTCAACTTGCTGAGCCTGAAGCATTAAATCCACGCATTCACTGAACGCTTGCATATGTTGCGGATTTAACTTGGTCACTGTACGCAAACGCAAAATTGCTTCCGGGAGACGCCCCAGGTTTTTTAGCGCACGTGCATCCAGATAATAAGCATTTGCATTTTTTGCATTCAGCGCAATCGCCTGTTTATAGCACTCATGTGCCGCCTTGAACTGCTGCGTGCGCATATGCAGGTTTGCAAGCTGCAAACGCAGCTCCAAAAGATCAGGTTTCAGGCTGATGGCTTGCAACAAGTATTGCTCGGCGGCATGAAACTCCTGGTTTTGCAGCATCAGGCCAGCCAGTTTTTGGTAGGCCTCCCACTTTTCCGGGTCTGCGGCAATCAGTTTGAGCAGTTTTGCAATGGCTTCATTATTCATGGGGAGGGATTGCGAACCTTCAAACGATTGCGTATGACCTTAAAATGACTGATGGCGGATTAAGGTACAATAAGCAGCAGTAAGCGTCAACGACCTGAATGTCATAAATCTGTTGTAGAGAAGGAAAATCGAATGCTGATCAAACTGATCATGTACGGACTTTTGCTGTGGCTGGCCATCTGGGGCTACCGCCAATACCAGCAGCCATCCACACGCGTGAGTGTAGGCATGAAGGCACCGGATTTCAAATTACCGGATGCCGACGGCAACATGCGCAGCCTGTCCGACTGGCAGGGCAAATGGCTGGTGCTGTATTTTTATCCCAAAGATGATACGCCAGGATGCACGCGAGAGGCCTGCCAGTTTAGGGATGATATCCAGCAAATTCGCGCGCTCGGTGCTGAAGTGGTCGGTATCAGTGTAGACACGGTCGCAAGTCACGCCCAGTTTGCGCAAAAGCATCGTTTATCCTTTCCCATCCTAGCAGATAGTAATGGGCAGGTGGCAGATGCGTATGGTGCCTTGTTTAACCTGGTGGTATTCCAGGCGGCCAAACGCATGACGTTCGTGATTGACCCCCAAGGCATGGTGGCCGAGATGTACAATAACGTCAATCCCGATGGCCATAGCCAGGCCATTATCAACGACCTCAAACGCCTGTCTGCTTTTTAAAGAAGATTTCCATGCAAGCCCTTTCCCTCATCGTTGCCCACGCCGATAACCGTGTCATAGGCCACAATAACCAGCTCCCCTGGCATTTGCCCGAAGACCTCAAGCGCTTCAAGCAACTGACCATGGGACACCACATCATCATGGGGCGCAAAACCTACGAGTCACTGGGTCGGTTGTTACCTGGCCGCACGACCGTGATTGTGACCAGGGATAACGAATATGCGGTTGAAGGCGCGAAGGTCGTGCATTCATTACCGCAAGCGCTGGCAGCATGCGCTGGGGATGATGAGCCATTCCTGATTGGCGGAGCAGAGATGTATGCGCAAGGGTTGCCTTATGTCACAAGGCTTTATATTACGCGAGTGTATGCGCATGTCGGCGGGGATGCGTTTTTTCCGGAAATGGAAATGCATGAGTGGGAATTGGTGAGTGAGGAAGGGCATGCCTCGGAGAATGGCTTGCACTATAGTGATATGGTTTATCAGCGACGCAGTAGATAAGCTTTTAGGATTGGTCGATCGAAAAAAAGAAGAGGGTTATTCTTTTAACCATACTTAATCTTAATCGAAGATAGTCGAGTTTTTCGTTATTTAGGCATAGTATGTGCAAGGTATTAGCAGAGTATGCTCTGCGCCTGCGGAACGGCTGGCTTATGAAGAAACCAGTACGCCTTGCATAATGCGGAATCCAGGCGAGGTCAGCACTCCAACTTGGATGCAATTGAGGGGCGGGTACTTAGCCTGCTGCTATTTTGTATATATTTCTTCGGAAGTCCACCTTACTTTTTCGCCTTGGGGAAAAACAGAGTACTGCATAAATAGCAAAGGCAACCATTAAGTTGCCTTTGCTGAAGCTCACAAAAAAGAAAGCTCAGTAAAAAACAGCTGAGTGAAGCTAAAGAGCTAATCTTCCTGCTGCACACAATCCACGTAATACACCGCTTTACCATCTACGATTTGCTTTACTAACCCATGGTTGTCCGTCTCAAAACCAGGGAATTTCTCATTGAATTCGCGTGCGAATTTGAGGTAGTTCACAATCACCTTGTTAAAGCGTTCACCTGGAATCAGCAGCGGAATACCTGGCGGGTAGGGTGTTAACAGCACTGCGGTCACGCGACCTTCGAGGTCGTCGATGGCCACGCGTTCAATTTTACGGTGCGCCATCTTCGAGAAAGCATCGGTGGGTTTCATGGCTGGTACCATGTCAGACAGGTACATTTCCGTCGTCAGGCGTGCCACGTCATTGGCTTTGTACACTTCGTGAATTTGTGTACACAAGTCTTTAAGACCGACACGTTCATAGCGCGGGTGTTTCTGCACAAACTCTGGCAATACTTTCCATAGCGGCTGGTTTTTGTCGTAGTCGTCTTTAAACTGCTGTAACGCGGCTACCATGGTATTCCAGCGGCCTTTGGTAATACCGATGGTAAACATGATAAAGAATGAGTAGAGCCCCGTTTTTTCAACAATCACACCATGTTCCGACAGATATTTTGTCACAATAGCTGCCGGGATGCCGAATTCCTCAGAGAAGTCACCCTCTACATCAAGGCCTGGGGTAATAATGGTGGCTTTGATCGGGTCCAGCATGTTAAAGCCTTCGGCCAGGTTACCGAAACCGTGCCAGCGCTCATTGGCTTTGAGCATCCAGGCGTCGCGCTCTTCCAGGCCGTCTTCAGATAAATCAGTCGGGCCCCAGACTTTAAACCACCAGTCGGTGCCCCATTCTTCGTCCACCTTGCGCATGGCACGGCGGAAGTCCAAAGCTTCTTTGAGAGACTCTTCTACCAAAGCGGTGCCGCCAGGGGCTTCCATCATGGCAGCGGCCACGTCGCAGCTGGCAATAATTGAGTATTGCGGGCTGGTGGAGGTGTGCATTAGATAGGCTTCGTTGAACACGTCGCGGTCGAGGCGGTTCTGGTCAGCATCCTGCACCAGAATCTGCGAGGCCTGGCTTAAGCCTGCCAGCAGTTTATGTGTAGACTGGGTAGAAAACACCATGGATTCTTTACAGCGCGGACGGTCGGCGCCAATCGCATGGTAGTCACCATAAAAGTCATGGAAGGTGGCATGTGGTAGCCAGGCTTCGTCAAAATGCAGGGTGTCGATTTTGCCATCCAGCATTTCCTTGATTTCTTCCACGTTATACAGCACGCCGTCATAGGTGGACTGCGTGATGGTCAGCACGCGTGGTTTGGCGTTCTTATCGGTGGCAAACGGGTTACGCTCGATTTTTTTCTGGATATTTTCCCAGGCGAATTCACTTTTTGGGATAGGCCCGATAATGCCGAAGTGGTTACGCGTCGGCATCAGGAACACTGGCACGGCACCCGTCATGATGATGGAATGCAATACGGATTTATGGCAGTTACGGTCAACCACCACAATATCACCCGGCGCCACGGTTGAGTTCCAGACAATCTTGTTCGATGTTGAGGTGCCGTTAGTGACAAAGTACAAATGGTCGCAGTTGTAGATACGCGCAGCGTTGCGCTCAGAAGCGGCCACCGGGCCGGTGTGATCCAGTAATTGGCCTAATTCATCCACCGCATTACACACGTCTGCACGCAGCATGTTCTCGCCAAAAAACTGGTGGAACATCTGCCCGACAGGCGATTTCAGGAAGGCAACGCCACCGGAGTGACCAGGGCAGTGCCAGGAGTAGGAACCGTCAGCCGCGTAATGGGTCAGTGCTTTGAAGAAGGGTGGTGGCAGGCTATCCAGGTAGGCTTTGGCTTCGCGGATAATCAGGCGCGCCACAAACTCAGGCGTGTCTTCATTCATATGGATAAAGCCGTGCAACTCGCGCAACACATCGTTAGGGATGTGGCGACTGGTACGGGTTTCGCCATGCAGGAAAATGGGGATTTCCTCGTTGCGGTAGCGGATTTCCTGCACAAAATTACGCAGCTGCTCAATGGCTTCCGGTTTCTCCTCAACGATTTCCTCATCATCAATCGACAGGATAAAGGCTGATGCACGGCTTTGCTGTTGCGCAAAAGACGTCAGGTCGCCGTAGCTGGTCACGCCCAGCACTTCCAGGCCCTCATCTTCGATGGCTTTCGCCAGCACACGGATGCCCAGGCCGGAAGAGTTCTCGGAGCGAAAGTCCTCGTCAATAATGACGATAGGGAATCTAAATTTCATGCAATAAATCCTTTACCGCTAAAATCAAGACACAAGGGCACAGAGAAAGCATTTGCTTTGCACCGTGCCCTTGGTGAATGTCAGGTTATTGTTCAATGTTGCCGTTATATTTTTGGCAGGGTCACGCCAATTTGACCTTGGTATTTACCACCACGGTCTTTGTAGCTTGTTTCACAGATCTCGTCAGACTCAAAGAACAGCACTTGTGCACAACCTTCGCCGGCATAAATTTTGGCGGGCAGTGGTGTGGTATTGCTGAACTCTAGTGTGACATAGCCTTCCCACTCTGGTTCAAAGGGGGTGACGTTGACGATAATGCCGCAACGCGCATAAGTCGATTTGCCCAGGCATACAGTCAGTACTGAGCGAGGAATACGGAAATACTCTACCGTGCGCGCCAGTGCAAATGAGTTAGGGGGAATCACGCAATATCCTTTGCCGGAGACCTCGACAAACGACTGCGGGTCAAATTGCTTGGGGTCAACTATGGTGCTGTTGATATTGGTAAATACGCGGAATTCGTCAGCACAACGGATATCGTAACCGTAAGAAGAAGTACCATAAGACACAATCTTCTGGCCATTGGTCTCACGTACAAGCTTGGGCTCAAACGGCTCAATCATGCCGTGTTGTTCAGCCATTCTGCGTATCCATTTGTCAGACTTAATGCTCATTCCGATATCCAGTCACTCGCGCTAAAGCGTATGTAATAAAGAGAAAAAAGCGGAGTTTAAACTCCGCTTTTAGTGAGTGCAAATAATAACAACAAAAGCTGCTAAATTTGCAAATTATTTATGAATTTTTAGCGATAGGTGCAACGTGGCCTAAAACTTGTCGCCGCCCAGTTCAATGCTGTAACGCCAGAACTGGTCTTCACCTTCAAAAATCACTTTGGATTCAATCGGATCACGGCTGCCAGCAGGGTACTGATGCACAGGGCGCTTGTCTTCCGCCCAAGCTTTCACGACTGGGTCGACCAGGCGCCATTGGGCTTCAGCTTCAGAAATATGCAGGTAGTTGGAGTTGTCGCCCTGCATCAGGTTCAGCAACAGGGCTTCGTAGGCATCTACGGAGTCGTCGCTATCCCAACGGTTAGCCGCATCCAGCTGGATGGTACGTGTTTGCACGTCCAGGCCAGGAATCTTGGACTGGATTTCCAGCTTGATACACTCTCGAGGCTGGATGCCGATAATGAGCCAGTTCTGGTCCTGGTCATTGATTTGCAAAGGTGCCTTTTTGAAGCGGATGGAAATGCGTGTATCGGCTTCGTGCAGGCGTTTTGCCGTACGGATATAGAACGGTACACCTTTCCAGCGCGGATTATCGATAAACAGTTTCAATGCCGCATAGGTTTCTACCACGCTGTCCTTGTTGCCTAATTCTTCCAGGTAGCCAGGGACTTTTTCGCCATTGATTTCACCAGCAGCGTATTGTGCACGGAATGCGTGTTTTTCCAGCTCTTTAACGGGAATTGGGCGAATTTCTTCAAGCAATTTGATTTTCGCATCACGCACGCCTTCAGGAGACAGGTCTTTTGGCTGCTCCATGGCAGTTAAAGCCAATGTTTGCAAAATATGGCTTTGCAGCATGTCACGCAATGCGCCAGTGCTGTCATAGAACTGTGTACGGTCGCCTACACCCAGCATCTCAGTGTTAGTAATCTGCACGTGGTCAATATACTGATTGTTCCAGATCGGCTCTAGCACGGTATTGGTAAAGCGTTGCAGCAAGATGTTTTGCAGCGCGGATTTACCCAGGTAGTGGTCGATACGGTAGATTTGACTTTCTTTGAGGTGTTTGGTGATCGCAGCCTGCAGCTCTTTCGCAGATGGCAGGTCAGTACCGAATGGTTTCTCGATCACTACACGACGCCAGTATTTGTCTTCCTGAGTCAGGCCAACATTTGCCAGGGATTCCACCACTGGGGCAAAGTCAACGGGACGTACAGACAGGAAGTAAGCCAGGTTCTGCGGGAATACTTTTTCGTCGCTCAGGGTCGCTTTCAGTTTTTTGAAAGCGTCTGGATCGGTCGGCGGGTTGGCATGGTAGAAGTTGCGGGCGATAAAGCGCTCGAACACCTTCTGGTCATAGCCTTTTTTAAACTTGGTATCCAGCATGGATTTGATGTCTGCACGCCAGGCGTCCAGATCAACCACTTGGCGGCCAACGCCGATAATTTTCATGTCATCTGGCAGGCGGCCCAGCATGTCTAGCCTGAACAAACCAGGATATAGTTTTACGCGGGCCAGGTTGCCACTCGCGCCAAACAATACCAGGGTGCATGGATCAATTTTATTCGTCATTTCTAACCTTAAGATAAAAATGTAAACGGGAAAGGGCAGGCCTTTCCCATATGTCTGTTAATTAAACTAGTTAGTTCTAACAGTGTGCGCAAGTCATTAAGCAAAAAGCCTCCCATCACGAGAGGCTTATTCCGAATTACTTGGTTTTAACTGCGTGGCCACCAAATGCATTACGCATCAGTGACAACAGTTTGTAGCTGTAACCTTTGGAGTCCTGGCTGCGGAAACGGGCTTGCAATGCAACAGTCAGTACTGGCGCAGCAACACCTTGTTCAACCGCTTCAACCACTGTCCAGCGGCCTTCGCCGGAGTCAGCAACATAAGGAGCGATGGCTTCCAGCTTCTGGTCACCTTTCAGTGCTTCAGCAGTCAGATCCAGCAACCAGCTGCGAACAACGGAACCATGACGCCACAATTCAGTGATTTGTGCCAGATCCAGGTTGAAGTCTTCTTTACCTTTGATCAGGTCCAGACCTTCAGCAAACGCTTGCATCATGCCGTATTCGATACCGTTATGGATCATTTTTGTGAAGTGGCCGGAGCCGACTGGACCCACGTGTGCCCAACCACGGTCTGCGTGAGTCAGTGCCTGTGCGTAAGGTGCCAATACATCTGCATATTGTTTTTCACCGCCGTACATCAGGCAGTAGCCGTTTTCCAGGCCCCAAACACCGCCAGAAGTACCGCAATCGATAAAGCCAATACCGTGCTCAGCCAACATTGCACCGCGACGCTGACTGTGTTTGTAGTTAGAGTTGCCGCCATCGACGATGATGTCGCCTTTGTTCAGCATTGGAATCAAATCTTTGATTTGATTTTCGGTGATTTCGCCAGCAGGCAACATCAGCCAGACAATTTTTTGGCCTTCGAGTTTGCTTACAGCATCCGCCACAGAGGTTGCCGCTTCCATGCCTTCTTCTTTAACCAGTCTGTTAACGAATTCGGTGTTGAAGTCAAAGCCAACTACGTTGATTTTGTGACGCAGCAAGCGTGCAGCCATGTTGCCGCCCATTTTGCCCAAGCCAATCATTGCTAATTTCATTCGGATTTTCCTATGGTATGAGGATAGTTTAAGAGACACCCATCTTTTGGATGGCATGAACCCGATCAGTGCTTCGGATAATTTTGCAGAATTATCATGTCGAGTCAGCTATAATTATAGCAAATGCCGTTACGCACTAAAAGGCTGCGCGCGCTTTTTTGTATTGTTTTTTACAGGTTTTCTATGTCTTTGAATGCTCAAACCCGTTGGCTCACATTTCAATCCCAGCAAGAAATTAATCAAGCTGCCCTGAACAGAATTTTAGCTGCTGCTGATGCGGCGATTGCCAAATATGGCAGCTTTCTCATTGTATTGGCCGGTGGCAGTACCCCCAAAGCCGTTTATCAGTTGCTGGCAAAGGCTAATGCCGACTGGGCTAACTGGCATGTGTATCACAATGATGACCGCTGCTTGCCGGTCGATCATGCCGAACGCAACAGCAAGATGGCACGCGACGCCTGGTTAAGCCATGTGCCTATCCCAGAAAATCAGATTCACGATATTCCTGCCGAGCTGGGCAATGTCGAAGGGGCTAAAGCCTACGCCCAAACCCTCAACGGCGTGCGTACTTTTGACCTGGTGATTCTTGGCCTGGGTGAAGATGGCCATACCGCTAGCCTGTTCCCTGGGCAAGTCGTGGACAACTCTGCAGACGCGGTCCCTGTCTACAACTCCCCCAAACCGCCTGCAGACCGTATCACCATCAGTCAACATCGCCTCAACAATACACATGAAGTCATGTTCCTAGTGACCGGGGCAGGTAAACAAGAGGCGGTCGATCAGTGGCGTAGCGGGGTTGCAATCCCGGCAACATTGATTCAATCGCCCAATGGTGTGGATGTCTATTGTTTTGGTGTCGAGTTGAATTAAAAGCGGCTCAATAAAAAAGCGCCTTAGGGCGCTTTTTTATTGGTTTTTTCAGCCAGCAGTTGTTCCAGCAGGCTGATTTGTTGCTGCTGCAAGCCAATCAGTTCTTGCCATTGCTGTTCGCGCAAACTGTCCATTTTTTCGTGTAGCAGTAAAATCTCCAGCTCTGCTTTCAGGTTCACTTCATAATCATGTTCTGCCTGCCTGCGGTCAATTTCTGCCTGGCGGTTTTGTGACATGAGGATAATCGGTGCCTGGATTGAAGCCAGCATGGACAGGAACAGGTTGAGCAAAATATAGGGGTAGGGATCAAAAGCGTTGCCATACCGCAACAGGATGACCGAGTTGAGAATGACCCAGCCCGCCAAGACGAGCATAAACACGAAAATAAAGGCCCAGGAGCCACCAAAGCGGGCCATGGCATCGGCGGCGCGTTGACCGCGGCTCAATGTTTCGTGGGTGGGGGGCGCAGCCAGGTTGCGCGAAACCGGGTGGCGCTCTGTGACATGCCTCGCCACCCGTTGCATATGCTCATCCATCGCTTCGTATTGCGCGCCCATCAGGCCTTCAGCAATATGGTGCTTGCGGAGTGTCATACGCAGCTTCTTTCAGGGGGTAAATTCAGGTTTTCTGAATCACAATGTTAGGGAACTTGGCGCTGTGGTCCAGGCTGGCAATGGCGATTTTGCTCGCCGCTTTGCGTGCAATCTCTTTATAGGTATTCGCAATCGCGCTTTCCGGGTGTGCAACCACGGTAGGCTGGCCGCCATCTGCCTGCATGCGGATGCTCATATCCAAGGGCAAACTGCCGAGTAAATCTACGTTGTAATCTTTAGCCATGAGCGCACCACCACCGGCACCAAAAATATGTTCTTCATGGCCGCAATTGGAGCAGATATGCGTGCTCATGTTTTCGACGATGCCCAGGATAGGGATGCCGACTTTCTCAAACATTTTCAAGCCTTTGCGCGCATCAAGCAAGGCAATATCTTGTGGCGTCGTGACAATGATCGCACCCGTCACAGGAATTTTTTGTGCCAGTGTTAATTGAATGTCGCCCGTGCCCGGTGGCAGGTCTATGACTAGATAATCGAGGTCTTGCCAGCGCGTATCGCGTAATAGTTGTTCCAGAGCGCCAGTCACCATGGGGCCGCGCCAAACCATAGGCGTATCTGTATCCACCAAAAAACCGATGCTCATGGCCTGAATGCCATGCGCACGCATGGGTTCTATGCTTTTGCCATCAGCACTGTCAGGGCGGCCGGAAATACCCAGCATCTGTGGCTGGCTGGGGCCGTAGATATCTGCATCCAGCAGTCCAACGGTCGCCCCTTCTGCGGCTAGCGCCAGCGCCAGATTGACGGAGGTTGTGGATTTTCCCACGCCTCCTTTACCTGAGGCCACCGCAATCACGTTTTTCACATTGGGCAGCAAATTGACGCCACGTTGCACGCTGTGCGCGACGATACGGCACCCCACATTGACAGTCGTCTTGCCTATGCCTTCTATACCGCACAGGGCATCAGTCACTTGCTGGCGGATCACCTCCAGCTGGGTTTGAGCTGGATAGCCCAGCACCACATCCAGGCTGACGTCGTTACCATTTATCTGGATATTTTTAATGCATTTTCCACTGATAAAGTCTTTGCCGGTATTTGGGTCTATGCAAAGTTTTAAGGTGCTTTGAATCAATAATTCGCTGATGGCCATGCCTGAGATCCCTGCGGTAATGCCTGACTAATTAGATCGGGTATTTTACCGCATTGGCGTGTGTTCGTCATGCTGCATCTGGCAGGGTTGTTGCGCAAGCTGCTCTGCAGATTTTTGGTAATGGTGGTGAAAGGTATCAAAACAGTGAGACCAGCTCCAGAGACTGCGTGCCTTGAGGCGGATCGCCTGCCTGTCGAGGGACTGACAACGCAGGATGGCCTGTTTCAGATCATGGTACAGCACGCCCGAAAATCCTTGTTCGACAACGTCACATGGGCCAGTAACGTTAAAAGCCGCCACGGGCAAACCATTACACATGGCTTCTATCATCACGATGCCAAACGTGTCTGTGCGCGAGGGGAAAGCAAACACGTCATTATTTGCATACAGCTCAGCTAATGCCTGGCCGTAGTAATATCCCACAAAATGCACACGCGGATATTTTTGCTTTAATTCGTTTAAATATGGGCCGTCACCGACGATGGTGATCTCAAATTCGTCCTGATACACACACAAGGCATCCAGGTTCTTTTCTTTGCTGACACGGCCAACATTGAGCACGCGTAATTTGCTCCCTGAAGAGGCTGCTTGTGATGTGCTTATGAGTTGCTCGGAGACCCCGCGCGACCAGATCACCAAGTGCTTAAATCCCTGTTTAAGTAATGTCTGGCGCATGCTTTCGGTGGTGACAAACGTCGTCAATGCGTCACGGTGAAACCAGCGTAAATAGCCATAGGTCCAGCGCGCTGGAATATGCCACATCAGTTGCAGATATTCAGGAAAACGCGTGTGGTAAGAGGTGGTATATGGTTTTTTATGCAGTTTGCACCAGCAACGTGCTACCAGGCCCATCAAACCTTCGGTGGCGATGTGTAGTTGCGAAGGTTGCATGCGGTTTAGCGTGCGCCAAAGCCGCCACGGTTGCAAGTTGAGCTGTATTTCGGGGTAAAACGGTAATGGCATCCAGCGAAACAAGCTGGGATGTAATACCCTGAAGCGGAGATTGCGTGAACGGGCGACGCGGCGCAAGTTTTTATAGGTCGTTGAAACACCATTTGTTTGCTGAAAGGTGTCGGTCACAATCAACATCATTCACTACGCTCCGCATAGAAGGGTTGATGTATGTTGGCAAGCTTAAATGACGGATTGATGACTATTTAAGTGTTTATGGTTATGCCGTTCTGCACATCATCCTGCGTGGTCAGCTGGCTGTAAGCTTCGGGCTCCACTCGGTAAGTTCACTGTAAGGCTGGATTGCTAAGGTAAGCACATCGATGACAGCAATATCCATCAAGCAGTCACGGTTAACTTATTTGGAGAACACGCATGAACAAACTACTTGCACTGACCCTGTTAGCTATGAGCTATGCCCATCATGCCAATGCAGATACCTTGCTGCAAACCGCAGATCAAGAGGGCGACTTCAAAACGTTTATCCAGGCCGTTAAAACTGCTGGCCTGGAGAGCACGCTCAATGATAAAGGCCCGATCACCCTGTTTGCCCCTAATGATGCGGCGTTTGCCAAGCTGCCAAAAGCAAAATTTAAAGCCTTAATGGCCAATCCCACTGAGCTGAAAAAAGTGCTCAGCTACCATATTTATCCCGGCAAAATTACCCAGGCTGACGTAAGCGCTGGCAAAGTCAAATCCCTAGAAGGTGCTGACCTGATGCTCTCTGTGACTGATGGCGTGAAAGTCGATAATGTTAAGGTGGTGGGCGATGAAATCAATGCTGATAATGGCGTGATTCATATCATGAGTGCGGTGCTGATCCCAAAAGGTTAAATCGATTAAGGTTGATGTACCATGCAAGACATTCTGCCTAAAGCAGCCTCGGGTTAAGCTAAAGGCAGGATTTTCAATCAGGCATTTTATATCTCACCGACCAGGTAATGCATGTTGGATCGCAATACCTGGTCTTGTCTTCTGCAACATCAATATGTGATGGCATGCTTCATGTTGCATTTGCTTTATGTTATATCAAATCATGCGCCTCAATTGGAATTAAAATCTGGTAGAGAGTTTGCGCATCACAATGGTCCCTTATCCAATCGCCAACGTGTTTCGCGGTTACTTGCTCTATCTTGCCAAGGTGCTAAGGAGACATGGTTTGATCAATATTCAAGATAGTCCGTCGCATGCCCTGCCATTACCAGAAGTACTAGATACCTTTGATACCCAAAAAACAGGTTTATCAAGTGATGTTGCCTTGGCACGTTTGCGCATGGTTGGTGAGAATCGATTACCCCAGTCCAGCGCAAAGTCCATGTGGCTCCGGTTAGCCTTGCAGTTTCATAATCCACTGATTTACGTATTGATGGTGGCGGGCATTGCTACTTTTATGCTGCATGATTATGTGGATGCGGGGGTGATTGCGGCGGTGATCATAATTAATGCACTGATCGGCTTTGTGCAAGAGGGAAAGGCTGAGGAAGCGCTAAAAGCAGTGCGCTCGCTGATGGCAACGCGCGCAAAAGTGTTGCGTGATGGTCAGCACGCAGACATAGACGCCAGTCTGTTGGTGCCTGGAGATGTGGTGATATTGGAGCCTGGTGATCTCGTGCCTGCAGACTTGCGACTGATGCAGGTGAAAAATTGCTTTGTCATGGAGGCAGCGCTGACAGGTGAATCTGTTCCTGTTGAAAAAAATATAGACATCGTTGCGGTGGAGGCGCCTGTTGCAGAACGCCTTTGTATGGCCTATTCCAGTACGTTGGTCACCGCGGGGTATGCGCATGGCGTTGTGATAGCCACGGGCAAAAAGACCGAAATCGGCAAAATCGGCACCATGGTCAGCGATGAGCAAAGCTTAGAGACGCCATTAACCCGTCGCCTGGGCCTGTTTGCAAAACAAGTGACGCTGCTTATTTTAATCATCGGCGTCTTTTCTTTTGCCTTTGGTTATTGGGTGAGGCAGATGCCATTGCTGGACTTGTTTGTAGCCGTTGTGGGATTGGTGGTGGCGGCGATTCCAGAGGGCTTGCCTGCGATTGTGGCTATCGTGCTTGCCATTGGAACGCGCGTGATGGCGAAAAACAAGGCAATTGTCCGTCGCCTGGCCGCAGTAGAAACATTGGGTTCCGTGACCGTGATCTGTTCTGATAAAACGGGGACGCTCACCTGTAATCAAATGACTGCGGTGACTGTCATCTTGCCAGAGCAAACACTCAACGTATCTGGCGTGGGCTACGCCCCTAAAGGCGACTTTTTTAAAAATGGCGAGTGGCTTGACGTGACTCTTGCCCATGACCTACAGAGTTTGCTCATGTGCGCCACGCTGTGTAACGATGCGGGGCTTCAGCAAAACGAGGAGGGCGCCTGGGAGCTGATAGGCGACCCTACAGAAGGCGCACTGCAAACGCTCGCCGCTAAAGCCGGCGTAGACAAACTGAACTTGCATCAACGCTACCCCAGGCTGGATTGCATACCGTTTGAATCTGAGCATCAATATATGGCGACTTTGCATCACAGTCAGACGGGTGAAGGTGTGGTGTTGCTCAAAGGGGCACCAGAAACTGTACTGGCGCATTGTCAGCGCGATGTGTCAGGTCCGCTGGATCTTGAGCGTTGGGAGGCCCGCATGACAGAAGCTGCCAAACGCGGAGAGCGCGTGCTAGCCTTAGCCAGACGCATCCTGCCAACAAATAGCACCACATTGTCGATGGCCGCGATCGATGACAATTTTGAACTGCTTGGCATGGTGGGCATGCTGGATCCTCCGCGTGCGGAAGCGATGGCAGCCGTGGCCGAATGCCAGGCCGCCGGGTTACGCGTGGTAATGATCACAGGCGACCATGCCATCACTGCCAGTGCCATCGCCAAACAGATAGGCTTGAATGCGAGTGCCATCCTTTCTGGCGAACAGCTAGAAAAAATGGATGATGGCGAGCTTCGCGAACAGATGAAAACGGTGGATGTGATTTCCAGAGCATCGCCGCAACACAAATTGCGTCTGGTGAAAGCCTTGCAATCGCTTGGCGAGTTGGTTGCCATGACTGGCGATGGGGTCAATGATGCGCCTGCGATCAAGGTCGCTGATATCGGGGTGGCGATGGGTAATAAAGGCACTGCCGCTGCCCGCGAAGCGGCTGATCTGGTGTTGACCGACGACAACTTTGCCACCATCAGCAATGCAGTCAAAGAAGGGAGGGTGGTACTCGATAATATCAAAAAATCTATGTTGTTTATTTTGCCAACCGATGTTGCGGAAGCCGGGGTCATTCTTCTTGCCATTCTTGGCGGATTATCATTGCCGATCACAGCCAGTCAGATTTTATGGATCAATACTGTCACAGCCGTGACGTTTTCGCTTGCCATTGCCTTTGAGCGGCCTGAACGCGGTGTGATGCAAAGGCCGCCCAGATTGCCCACAGAACCCCTGATTACCAAGCTGTTTGCAACAAGAATTATTGTGGTCAGTGCCTTGCTCATGGCATTCACTTTTACAGCGTTTGAGTGGGAATTATCACGTGGGCACAGTTTGGCGATGTCTAGAACAACCGCTGTCAATATGCTGATCATGTGCCAGATGGCTTATTTATTCAATGTTAAATACTTTACGCATTCATCAATGCGGATTTCAGCCTTCATCGAGAATCGAATCACTTTAGTCGTTTGTGGCGTGATGATCGTCTTGCAAGCTTTATTTACTTATTCGCCGTGGATGCAATCGGTGTTCAGTACTGAACCTATTGATGTTGCTAGCTGGTTATTTATTCTGGCCTTCGCCATCTTGATGTTTTTAGTGATCGAGCTGGAAAAAACGGTGTTGCGTACTTTTAAGGTGCAAGTCATATAGCTAGTGCAAGGCAGATGGAAGGAATAAGTCAGTTTTTAGGGGTGACCTGCGCAGCCATTTCAGCTTCTTCATCAGCAGGAATGACCAGAATAGGTTTGGAGGAGGGGTCACTGATCCAGGTTTGATGGGTTTGGTTGGCGCTTGCGGACAAGCTAAAACCTAAAAATGAGAGCGGGTCACAAATCAATGCTCTTATTTTGCTGGCGTGTTCGCCTATGCCTCCTGTAAACACTAATGCATCAATGCCGCCTGCTTTCGCGGCATAACTTCCTATCATGGCACGCACGCTACGGGCAAAGTAATCCACCGCAAATTTTGCAGCAGGGCTATCGCTGTCCAGCAGCGTTTGCATGTCGCTGCTTTCGCCATTGGAGAGGGCGTGCAGGCCACTTTGGTGAAAAATCAAATCCTCCAGTTGCCCGCTGTTCAACTGATTTGCGAGTGCCAGCATCACGCCGGGATCCAGGTCGCCACTGCGCGTCGCCATCGGGATGCCGCCCGCTGTGCTGTAGCCCATGCTGGTATCGACAGACTGCAGATTTTCAAGCAGACATAGGCTGCATCCGCTGCCAAGATGAGCCACAACGATACGGCCTTGCGTGATCGTATGGTCCAGCAATTCAGGTAGCTGCTTGGCGATATGCGCATAATTCAAACCATGAAAGCCAAATCGACGTAGCTGCGCTGATTCGGGGATGGCGTAGCGGTATGCCAATGCTGGCAGGTTGTAATGAAAACCGTTGTCAAAACATGCCCACTGCGACAGTCGGGGGTGGTCGGAATAGTGAGTTGCACAAAGCCTGACCCCCAACAAGTTGAGTGGGAGATGCAACGGTGCGAACGAAATCAGTGTTTCAAGACGATCTTGCTCTTCTAACGTCAGTAAACGCGCCGTGTCCTCAATATGGCCGCCAAACACAAAACGGTGGGCGATACGCGTTGGGCGGGCAGTCCCCAGCTCTGCAAAAAGCTGTTTAAATGCAGCCTCAAAGCCTTCTGTCACTGGTAGATGCGGGTCGATACGATAATGGTAATTCTGGCGGGCGTTGTCAGATGCAAAGTAGGCCGCTTTTAGGCTGGATGAGCCGCAATTGATGACCAGTAAAGACTGGTGATCATTCAACATGTTTTGCGTGCTTACTTCTGCCATTGCCACTCATCCTCTTCAGGCATATCTATGCCATGCTCATAGGCGTATTCACAGCAGGCGATCTGGCGATTCAGGAGTTCCTCTTGCACATGGGCACCGATATTGCGTAGGCCGGGGATACGGTAAATGGCCTCAATGGCCAGGCTGAAACGGTCAATCTTGTTCTGGATGGCCAGTTCCAGCGGCGTGTTGATACTGCCTTTTTCGCGATAGCCCCTCACATGCAGGTTTGCGTGATTGGCGCGCCGGTAAGTGAGCCTGTGAATCAGGTAGGGGTAGCCGTGAAAATTGAACAAGATGGGTTTGTCCGTGGTAAACAGGCGGTCAAACTCCTTATCGGATAAGCCATGCGGATGCTCGCTATCCGGGGTCAATTTATATAAATCGACGACATTGATAAAGCGGATTTTGAGCGCAGGGAAGTGGTGCATGAGCAGCTGGGTGGCCGCAAGCGCTTCCTTGGTAGGGATGTCACCCGCACATGCCATAATCAAGTCGGGTTCGCTTCCCGCGTCGCTGCTGGCCCAGTCCCAAATCCCCAGTCCTTTTGTACAATGGATAGTCGCACTTTCAATATCCAGATACTGAAGATGTTTTTGTTTGTCGCAGACAATCACATTAATGTAATCAGTGCTGCGCAAACAGTGATCCGCCACAGAAAGCAGGCAGTTGGCATCGGGGGGTAAATAGATGCGTGTAATTTCCGCGCTTTTATTGGCGACCAGGTCCAGGAATCCCGGATCCTGATGCGTAAAGCCGTTATGATCTTGTCGCCAGACCGTGGACGTAATCAATAAATTCAAAGAAGAAACCGGCGCACGCCAACTGACTTTTTTCGACATCTCCAGCCATTTTGCATGCTGGTTAAACATGGAATCAATCACATGCACGAATGACTCGTAAGTGGATAGAAAACCATGCCTGCCCGTTAATAAATAGCCTTCCAGCCAACCTTCCAGTGTGTGCTCAGACAAATACTCCATGACTTTGCCATCTGCCGCTAGCTCACCGCCATCGTCATCCTCAGGCAATCTATCAGCCAGCCAGGTCTTTTTACTGGCGGTGTACACGTCTTGCAGCTTGTTCGAGCTGGTTTCATCAGGCCCAAATACGCGAAAATTGTTTGGATTGGCCGAGATCACGTCGCGCAGCATGCAACCCAGCGGTTGCGTATTGGAGTGAAGGGCGCCTTCTGCCCGTGATGCCATGACAGCATACTGGCGGTAGTCTGGTAAAGCCAGCGGTTGGCGTAACAGTCCGCCATTGGCATGCGGATTGGCACTCATGCGACTGGTGCCGCGAGGGGCTAACTCAGCCAGCTCAGGCAGGAGACGCCCCTCTGCATCAAATAAGCTTTCAGGTTGATAGCTGCGCAACCACGATTCCAATTGCGCCAGATGCTCTGGGTTCTCTGCAGGTTTGCTGATAGGCACTTGATGCGCGCGCCAGCTGTTTTCCACTTGATGCCCATCCACAGTTTTTGGGCCAGTCCAGCCTTTGGGGCTGCGTAACACAATCATTGGCCAACGCGGGCGGCTGGTATCATTGTTGGTTCTCGCGTTTTGCTGGATATCCTTAATTGACTGAATAGCGGTTTCAAGCGCTTGCGCCATCTCCTGATGCATGCGCTCGGGATCATTTCCCTCCACAAAAATAGGTGTCCAGCCATAGCCCTTGAGCAACTCTTCCAGTTCCTGGTGTGATATCCGCGCCAATACGGTGGGATTGTTAATTTTGTAGCCATTGAGATGCAACACCGGTAACACCGCCCCATCCCGAATAGGGTTCAGGAACTTGTTTGAATGCCATGCGGTGGCTAAGGGGCCAGTCTCCGCCTCACCATCGCCGACCATCACAGCGACCAATAAATCCGGATGATCGAACGCGGCACCAAAAGCATGCGAAAGGCTGTAACCCAATTCACCGCCTTCATGAATGGAACCCGGCAATTCAGGCGTGCAATGGCTGCCAAATCCACCCGGGAAAGAAAAGTCTTTAAACAAATTGCGCATACCGAGTTCAGTTTGCGCTTTGTCGGGATAAATTTCGCTGCAGGTGCCTTCCAAATAGACGGGCGCCAGTACACCGGGTGCGCCGTGCCCGGGCCCGGCGATAAAAATCGCATTCAAATCGTATTTTTTGATCATGCGATTGATGTGGATATAAGTGAAGCTCAGGCCCGGGCTGGAACCCCAATGACCTAATGGTCGTTGCTTTATATGACAAGCTTCCAGTGGTTTTTTTAACAGCGGGTTTTCCTGCAAGTAAATCATCCCCGCAGCCAAATAATCACACGCCGACCAATAACGATTGATGAGTTTTAGTTCATTTTCATCTAATAAAGCCATCTGTTCAGTCATATGCGCAACCCTCTCGTTTTCACTGATCGTTTGAGTAGTATGTCACTCACCATGGCAAATGGTTTGGTATAAATCAAAAGAAAGTATTTTGGAGTAGGAATGCAGGGCGCTTATGTTGCGCCCCAGAGCAGCTTTGAAAGCTTTTATAAAATGCGAGCAGCAGGGTCAGAGTAAAAGTGAGATTCTTTTTTTGTTTTTTAATCTCACTCCCAATATCCCTCCAGGTCCTTTATTGCAAATGAATAGTCATTTTATTCAACCAATCCATCAAGCTTTTTAGGCTGAAACTCATAGCTCAACGTTATAAAGGCAGACCTAGGTGCGCCTAATCCAAGAAAGCTTGATCCTTGCCAGTCAGCACTGTTGTAGTTAAAACCACTTACCCCGATAGTACCTCGTATAGATGGTGAGAATGCGTTGGCACCTAAGCGGCCAGCACTGGCATATTCTTTATCAAACACATTGTTCACCAAGAAACCTAGAGTCCATTCTGGTGTTATTTTGTAGCTAGTTTGGAAATTGAACACGGTGTAACCAGAGGTTTTTCCTGGACCAAAGTCGGCGCGAGGTACATTGCACATCACTCCAGTTACCCCAGTTACCGGATCTATGCAAAAAGGGCCAATCAATGGAGTGGCTGGTCCCGCCTGATGTTTGTTATTTTCGTTTCCTCGCACGTATGCACTCGAATGCATTACAGCGTTAAGACCAATTGTCCAGTTATCAGTGACATCGTAGCTTAAGTTGGCGTTAAGATTGTGTAAAGGAATTCCCGGCATACGGTTGCCAGGTTCTACCTTGATTTTGCCATATGTACCCTGCTGAGTTGCCGTGATAATGTCATAAACGTTGCCAGCGCTGCTGTTATGGGCACTCAAAATGTCTATTGGAGATTGGAACGTGGCGTCCGTCAGTGCGTAATTCAATCCAAAGCGTGCTTTTCCCACTTTGCCTTTCACACCCATTTCTAATCCTCTACGCCGGGTATTGCCTACGTTCTGGAAGTAGCTACTTGTTGCATTGACTGCCACAAAGTAGATGTCATCACTTAAGTCAGTCTGATATATGGATGTATTCCATTCAATAGAGTCATTGAATCGGCCACGAGCGCCCATTTCATAGCTGGTAGATCGGACTTGCTTCAGATAGGGGTCCCCTGCTAGTGCCCCGGGAAGATTGCAAACACGTTGCTCTGCAATAGAACGAGGTCTTCCATCCGAAAGAGGAGTGGGGTCGTATGCACATCCCAGTTCAATGACTGTTGGTGTCCTTGCACCCCTACCTATATTGGCATACAGATTTAGGTCCTCATTCGCTTGCCAAGTTACGCCAAAAGAAGGGTTAAACGAACGATATTTGAACATTTCTTTCTCTGGCGGACGCAAGGTCGAAATGTTCTGACCCTGTGCATCAGTGGGGAAGGTGATGGGGTCAAAGGGAACAATCGCCTGATTCAGACCATTGGGACATTCGGTATTCGGGTCTATGCTGCCGTCGTTATTGTTATCCGTACACAGCTGTATCAGGTTGAGAAAGTTTAGTATGGTGTTGACATCGGTGTACGAAGAAAGTCTGGCCACGGATAACTGGTTATTGACCGAGGTACGGTTATAGCGCGCAGAGGCCGTAAAGCTAAGGTTTTTGACTGGCGTCCAGGTTTCGCTCAGATACAGGCTTCTGGTCAGGCTGTCTCCTTTAAAGTCATTGAGGGCATAACCTTTGTCCGGAGTGTTGGCATAGTATTCCCAACCTAATAGCTCAGGCGCGATGTAGCCATGGCGGTTAGCATCAAGCAGGCCCAGGTACTGGTTGCTGACATAGGTGGTGTCCGCCTTATCTATAGAGCCGCCGAGCATGAATTTATGCTTTTCAAGGTTCCAGTTCAGCTGCAGCGAGGCACCTTTGCCAATCTGGTCGATTTGCGTATCCGTGAAAATGGCAGTCGGTGTGCCTTCAATATAGCCGGTATTAAGATAGCCAGCGCCTCCGCCATATTTGCCGTCCCGAAAAATAGTTCTTCCGTTGGCATCGACCGCCAGCGGGCCTATCGTGGGCAGGTTGGACAAGCCGCCAATACTCCCGATGGGGTTGGTGATATTACCGGCATTGACCGGTACAAACAGTTCCCAGTAGTCGTGGTAGAAACCAGCTTCATCGGTATAGTTGGCCAGCGCCCCCCCCTGGCCGAAAGAGGGGTAGAGGTTATAGCTGTATGTGGCACTGCCCACCCCCGGGTGCAGTTCGGTCGAAATGGTGGTGGTTTCTGCCAGGCTGTGAAAATAAATCCCGAAGTTCTGAAAGGCAGTTCTGACCAGCTGATTGTATTGAGCGGTGACCGGGGCATTGAATGCGTCGGGGACATTGCTGGGCAGTGACAGGTCATCCAGGTTTCTGCGAGGGTCGTAGGTCCAGTTCCAGACCATGTTACCTGAACCATCCTGGGCCATCACCTGGGCCTGATTGGCATTTGCCTGGGTGTTGAAGTTGGTACCGATGGCCAGATCGTCGGCACAGGAAGGATCTGCAAAAATATCGCACACGGTACCGCTGTTGGTCAGTGGATTGCCGTTGGCATCGGCGGCAACGTTATAGGCGTAATTGTTGTAATCTGGCAAGCCATCACGGTTAATATCCGGCAGGCCATACAATAACTGGCGGTTGGGGTCTTTTACTGAGGCCCAGTTAGGACGGCCATCCGTGCCGCCAAAGTTTTCATTGACATCGGCCATGCTGGACTTGCGTTTGCTTTTTCGGTTATAGATTTGTCCGGTAATGTTGAACGTGTCGGTCACATCCCAGATGCCGCTGAGCTGAAATTGCAGGAGATTATTTCTGCTGACATCCGGTGAGGTATAGATCTGGCTACGGTCCTGGTTTGCCATTTGTTCGGGCAGCAGGCCATTACCCGTCAGTTTGTTGCCGGCATACAGCATGGTGAGGCCGACACGGGCTCGCTCGCTTTGCCATTCCGCTTTGCCAAACAGCTGGTTTACCTTGCTAGGGGAGTCATCCCTCCAGCCATCTTCCAGAAAGATGTTGCCGGAGACGAAGCCAGCGATTACGCCATTGTTGCCTCCGGCGGAGGCCTGCAATTGTTTGCGACCAAAGGAGCCGGTGAGTATTTCAGCATCTAGTAATTTGCCATCAAAACCGCTTTTGGTACGCATGGATAAAGCCCCACCCAGAGTGCCTAGGCCGAATACCGGGTTAGACCCTGGAAATACATCCAAGCTTGCAATTGCATTCATGGGAAGCATGTCCCAATTGACGATATCTCCAAAAGGTTCATTGACACGTATGCCGTCAAAAAAAACAGAGATTCCCTGAGCCGTACCCAACTGTGGTGAGGCAGTAAATCCGCGGTAATTAACATCCATTTGAAACGGATTGCCTTGGTAGTCGTTTACACTCACAGATTGCAACTTGCGGTTCATTAAGTCGGCTAAATTTAATGCATGCGATTCTTTTATTTCTTGAGCTGTGAGGCTTTGTACGTTTCCTGGGATTTCCTCTCTCGTCAGACCAAGCCCAGGTAATGGGCCGACTTCGTAAAAGCGTTTTGCGCGCACTTCTACCTTATCTAGCTGAATCTCTTTAGCTTCAACCTTGGTGAGGCGTTGTATATATAGCGTGTTGTCATTTAACTTGGCTTCCAAGCCAGTATTTGCCAGCAGTTTCTGCAATGCTTCTTTGCTGGGCATGGTGCCACTCAGCGCCGGGGCTTGTTTATCTGACACAAGCTTGTCGTTATAAGTGATGTTTAACCCTATTTTGGCGCTGAGTGCTTTTAGCGAGGCGGCCAGTGGTTGGGCTGGTAAGTTGATGGTGATTTTTTGCGAGAGCAGAGCGTCTTCTTCTGACAGCGGCAACTTGGTATTGAGCTCTGCGGCCCATAAAGGGTTGATCCAGGCTGGCTGGCTGCTAAAGCAGGCGGCAATAGCTGCGCCCAGAATCAATTTTTTTGGTGTATGCATCTGACTTCCCCGTTACTTTTTGGCTTGTTATTGCCTTAATGCATGGGGAGTCAAAACCCTGATATGTTGATTGCAAAAAAATGTAATGATGTGCGCTTGGCTTATTTGGCAGCGGGGTACGTTTCTAGTTGAATACCTTCGGGGCTACGGTGCACGCGCACATTGGCGATGCGGGGCAGGGTGGCGATAAAGCTGTTGCTGTCTTTAATGGCGACCACGGCGCTGATTTTTTCGCTGGAACGATCATCGCTGGTGACTTGTTGCTGCTGGTAGCGCGAGAGGGTTTCGGCGATTTCTGACAGCGATGCCTGATTAAATACCAAGGTGCCGCTGATAAAGCGAAAGTAGTCTTGGGCGCTCACTTGTGGGCGAGCTTGCAGGCCGTGCTGGTTGATTTCAGCGACCTGGTTATTTTGCAGAATCAGCCCTTGCTGGTTTTGCTTGTTGAGCACCTGTACCTTGCCGTGATCGACACTCACACGCTCAAGCTGTTTGAGTTTGTTAACGGCAAAGCGTGTGCCCAGTACGGTGACTTTCAGGCGCTGGGTTTCTACCACAAAGGGGCGGTCGCGGTCTGGTTGCACTTCAAACACGGCTTCGCCTTGCAGCAGGTCAATGTGGCGCTGGTTGCGGTAGTACTTGATCTCGATGCGCGAGTTGGCGTTGAGCGTGACGCGGCTGCCATCGTCCAGTGTTTGGGTGGTCAGTTGGGCGGTAGTTGTGTGCGCGGCGAGTTGTAGCGTGGGTGTGCTTTGCCAGGCCTGGTATTGATGCAAGCCAGCCCAGCCGATGCAAAGTGCAGCCACCACGCCTGCAACGGTACCTGCCAGTTTCTGCCGCGATTTTTTGCGCTCGTTCTGTTTGAAAAAGGTGTCGGCTTGTTTGGCCTGCGCCAGCAATTCCAGTTCCGAGACCGAGTCTATGCCTTGCCAGGCGTCGCTGATGCTACGGTATTCTTGTTGATGTAGTGGGCTCTTCATGAGCCAGGCCTCAAACTGGCTACGCTCAGGTGCGTCCGGTGCTGCTTCTTGCATGCGGATAAACCACCGTGCGGCTGTTTCCGATATTTTTTTGTGGGCTGACATGCGCTTATTTGAGAAACTGCTCACGCGCCGCACGCAGGTCTAGCAAGGCGCGGATCAGGTGGCGTTCGACCATGTTCAGGCTGATTTTCAGCTGTTCAGCAATGTCTTTTTGTGCATGGCCCTCAATGCGATACATGATAAATACCTGGCGGCATTTAGGCGGCAGGTCTTGAATGATTTGGGTCACAAGTTCGAGGCGTTGTTTGATATCAGCCAAGTGCTCAGCTGACACCGTGACAGGCTCTTCAAGCTCTGCCTGTTGATGGTAGTCAGCAAAATAGTTGTCTTTGCGGTATTGCTCCAGAATCAGGTTTTGCACAATGGTGCGCAGGTAGGCATGTGGTTCCTGGTTGCGGTGTGGGCTAGTGGTCAGGGCAAAACGTAAAAAGCCATCATGCAAAATATCTTTTGCATGATGCGGGCAAAGCGTTTTGCGACGGATGCCAGGAAGCAACGTCGTATATGCCCAATGTAGATTGATGCCATGCCAGAACATGCGATACGCGATAAGGGGTTTGATCAACGGCAAAACACACGCAAAGATTGTTCCTGAATAAATATTGGGTAGGCTCGTGGCGGTAAATACTTGTTTCGCCTGCAAATTTAATGATAGCCGTCAGAAGATGGGTATGATTTTAATTTGGTTGTAATCAGCCAGGTTGGCTTTAATAAACCAATCTGGTGCGGGCGAGGTGTTGGCTTGTATCAAATATCTAGCCAGGAATCGCTGAAGTGTCTTATGGTTTGCTAAAATAGCGCTTTTACTTGAAACCCTGTTGTCATGACACGCAAAATTCTGGTCACTTCTGCACTTCCTTATGCCAATGGCAGTATTCATTTAGGCCATTTGGTAGAGTATATCCAAACCGATATCTGGGTGCGTTTCCAGAAGATGCAGGGGCACACTGTGCATTACGTGTGTGCCGATGACACGCACGGTACGCCCATCATGCTGCGTGCGGAAAAAGAGGGCATCACACCCGAAGCGCTCATTGAGAAAGTACATGCCGAGCATAGCCAGGACTTTGCTGATTTCCTGGTGCAGTTTGATAACTACTATTCCACCAATTCGGAAGAGAACCGTCAGCTATCCGGCAATATTTACCGCGCACTCAAAGCCAACGGCAAAATTGCCACTAAAACCATTGAGCAGTATTTTGACCCGGTCAAAAGCATGTTTTTGCCCGACCGCTTTATCAAGGGCGAGTGTCCTAAGTGCCATGCCAAAGACCAGTATGGCGATAATTGTGAAGTGTGCGGTTCCACCTACAGCCCGACGGATTTGCTGAATCCTTATTCAGCCGTGTCTGGCGCAACCCCTGTTCGCAAAGAGACGGAACATTATTTCTTTAAGCTTAGTGAGTGTGTGGACTTTTTGCGCGAATGGACCCGTTCCGGGACTTTGCAGGCCGAAGCTGCCAACAAAATGAGTGAGTGGGTGGGTGAGGTTGGCGAGAATAAACTCTCTGACTGGGATATTTCGCGTGATGCACCTTATTTTGGTTTTGAAATCCCCGATGCGCCAGGCAAGTATTTTTATGTCTGGCTGGATGCGCCAATTGGCTACATGGCCAGCTTTAAAAATCTGTGTGCAAAGAGTCAGCAAGCAGCTGACGGCAGTCAAGAGCCTGGCCTGGATTTTGACGAGTACTGGAAAAAGGATTCTTCGACCGAGCTATACCATTTTATTGGGAAAGACATCCTGTACTTTCACGCCTTGTTCTGGCCGGCGACCCTGGAATATTCCGGTCACCGTACGCCAACACAAGTATTCGCGCATGGTTTTCTGACCGTAAATGGCGAGAAAATGTCCAAGTCACGCGGGACATTTATCACTGCGCGTAGTTACCTGGATCATGTCAAAAATCCTGAATACTTGCGCTATTACTATGCCGCCAAACTGAATGGCAGCATGGAAGATATCGACCTCAACCTGGAAGATTTTGTTGCGCGTGTAAACAGCGATTTGGTGGGTAAATATATCAATATCGCTAGCCGTACGGCAGGGTTTATTGCCAAGAAGTTTGATAATAAACTGATTGCTGCCAAACATGCTGTCATTGACGACATGCGGGCTGCGGCACCTGCCATTGCGGAAGCGTTTGCTGCACGTGACTTTGCACGGGCTTTGCGTGAGATCATGAAGCTGACTGATGCGGCAAATGCCTATGTGGCAGAAGCTGCGCCTTGGGTAGTGGCAAAAGACGACAGCAAGGCAGCAGAATTGCACGCAATTTGCAGCAACGCGCTAGAAATGTTCCGCTTGCTGACCATTTACCTGAAACCGGTATTGCCGAATATTGCCGCTGCAGTAGAAGCGTTCCTCAATGTGCAGCCTTTACAATGGGCAGATGTGACGCAAGGCTTAGATGCGCAAACAATACAGCCATATAACCACATGGTGACGCGTCTGGAAGGCAAGCAGATCGAAGCCATGGTTGAAGCGAATAAAGAAAGCCTGCAAGCGGCAGCGCCCGCCAACACTGAAGCCAAGGTTGAAGCGAAAGCCGAAACCAAGGCTGCCGAAGAGGGCGACTACATTTCGATTGATGATTTTGCCAAGGTCGATTTGCGGATTGCGAAAATCGTCAGTGCAGAGCATGTGGAAGGCGCTGAGAAGCTGCTTAAATTATTACTGGATATTGGTGAAGAAAAACCGCGCCAGGTATTTGCTGGCATTAAGTCTGCCTATGATCCTGCTACGCTGGTTGGGCGTTTAACCGTCATGGTTGCCAACCTGGCACCCCGCAAGATGAAGTTTGGCATGAGCGAGGGCATGGTGCTGGCGGCCAGTGATGAACGTGGCGGTCCTTATATCCTGTCGCCAGACAGTGGTGCACAGGCGGGTATGCGAGTAAAGTAAAGCATTTATGGTGTATGGTGCTGGTAGGTTATTTTTACTGGCACCATTCGCACATGTTTGTTGTGCTATATCAAGTTGTCTGTCACGCTTAGCTGGTCTAATGGTGCTTTCGGAAATCATCTAACACATTGATTTATATTATATTCAATCATATAATATAAAGTTGTATATTGTTTCACGGACGGTCCATCACCCAATGGCAAAACCTTTAGCAGTGAGCAGTGCAAACCCCTGGCAAGGGCTGGATGTCCAGTCTGAATGGGAGCGGTTTAGTCAACGTGATGCAGCTGCTGCCGATGTGTGGACATCCCATGTCTGGGTCGACAATATGCATTGTGCAGCTTGCAGTGGGCGCATAGAGCAGACAATTAAACAACAGCCAGGTGTGCTTGCCGTGCATGCCAGTGCAGCCTCCAAACGTGTTCGAGTTGTTTGGAATGCAGCAAAAACCTCTCCTTCACAATGGTTTGCTAATCTCAGCGAGATTGGCTATCCCGCCTTACCCCTCAACGAATACAACGCCATTTCTGATAGAACCATCCAGCAGCGCAAGATGTTGTGGCGGTTGGTGGTCGCTGTCTTCTGCATGATGCAGGTCATGATGTATGCCTACCCGACCTATTGGGTTGGCAGCAATGATATGGCACCTGACATGATGCAACTCATGAAATGGGCTTCATGGGTGCTGACGTTGCCCGTCATGCTGTTTTCCGCCACCCCATTTTTATCCCAGGCTTGGGCCAGTATCAAGCAGCGCCAGCTAGGCATGGATGTGCCGGTGTCGCTGGGGATTGTGGCTGCATTTGTCATGAGTACGCTGGCAACCTTTGCGCCCGGCGGCTGGTGGGGCGACGTCGTTTACTACGATTCATTGACCATGTTTGTGAGTTTTCTGCTGATTGGCCGCTGGCTGGATGTCAAGCTGCGTAACCGTACCGCTGGTGCGCTGGAGAACATGATGCGCCGTTTGCCGAATGCGGTGCTCAAGAAAAACGACGCTGGCGAGTGGGTGCAAATAGCGGCAAGCAATATCAATGCAGGCGATATTTTGTTTGTGCGCCCAGGCGAAGTATTTGCAGCCGATGGCAAAGTGCTTGTCGGGAGTACCAGTGCTGATGAATCCATGCTCACTGGAGAGTCTGAGCCGGTCATGAAGCCCATGGGCGCCACCGTGGTTGCTGGTTCCGGTAACTTAACCTCAGCCATTGAAATGCAAGTGGAGCAGGTGGGCGAGGGGACGCAATACCATGCGCTGGTTAACCTGATGGCATCGGCTTCCACTGAAAAACCTGGCATTGCCTTGCTGGCCGATAAGGTGGCCCAACCCTTCTTGTGGGGCGTATTGCTGGCCGCCTTGTATGCGCTCATCTACTGGTGGACCACAGACCCGGCGAAAGCTGTGATGTCTGCCGTGGCAGTGCTGGTGGTGACTTGCCCGTGTGCGCTGTCGTTGGCTACCCCCGCTGCCATGCTGGCCAGTGCCGGTACGTTTGCCAAAGGAGGTGTGTTGATCCGCCGTTTGCAGGCAATACAGGCCATCAGTGAAGTGGATACCATTGTATTTGATAAAACTGGCACCCTGACCGAAAACCTGCAACAGGTGACGCTTGAAGAGAGTCATGCTGCCTGGGACCGCCAGTGGATACTAGATGTGATTGCCACCATGAGCCGTGATTCACTGCACCCTGTAGCAAAAGCTTTACATGAATTTGCTTTGCATCAAGATGCACAAGATAAGCTGGAAATGCAGGGCTGGCAGGAAATTGTCGGTGGTGGCATGTCTGCCACATTTACTACCCCAAACGGGGCGTTACTGCCGGTGAAGCTAGGGAATGCAGACTTTTGTGGTGTGAGCTCTGAAGCTGAACTCGAAGCGTTACGCCAGGTCTATGTCACAGCAGGTGAAATCATGCTGGCAAGACTGTCTTTGACGGAGCAAGTCAAACCACATGCCAGGGCGGCAATTTCACAATTAATTTCACAGGGCCTTGATATTCAGCTGTTATCTGGTGATAGAATAGCGCCCGTTAAAAACCTCGCAGCGCAACTGGGTATCCAGAACGCGGCAGGGTTACAAAAAGCAGAAGATAAGCTTAAGCACGTAAAGTTGCTGCAACAACAGGGGCGGAAAGTTTTAATGGTCGGTGATGGTTTGAATGACGGCCCTGTCATTGCAGCAGCGCATACTTCTATTGCAATGGGTTCCGGCGTCCCTTTGACGCAGGCGCAGGCCGATATGGTGGTATTGGGCAATGATATCGGTGTGCTGGTTTCGCTCATTTCGCATTGTAAAAAAACCATCCTCATCGTAAAACAGAATTTGTTATGGGCGGCGTTGTATAACGCCGCCGGAGTGCCTTTGGCGATTTTGGGTCTTTTACCTGCCTGGTTAGCCGGGTTGGGCATGGCGGCCAGTTCTTTATTGGTGTTGCTGAATGCATTGCGTCTCACGGACTGGGATAAGTCCGGTTGGCAGAAAGGTCAGGCATAGCATGGAAATAGCATACTTATTGATCCCGCTGGCAGTGATGCTGGTGTTTGTGATTCTGGGTGGCCTGTGGTGGGCGATCCAGACGGGTCAGTTTGAAGACCTGGAAGAAGAAGGGTCCAGGATTCTTGAGCATGATTGAGGATTCTTGAACACGATTGATGTGTATCAAATCAGATTTGTGACATCTCTGAGATTATCAGCGATGAACAATAAGCAGTTTGTTTAGTGTTGGGTGTTTGTTTTAATCATTGGGAGAAATCCATGCAAAATGCAACCGTGAAGGCTGCGACCTACAACGATACCGTGGTCCGCCAGTTCGCAATCATGGCAGTGGTCTGGGGTGTTGTTGGTACATTGATGGGCGTGATTGTCGCGTCCCAGCTGGTGTGGCCAGAGCTTAACCTGGGCTTGCCATTCACTTCTTTTGGCCGTTTACGACCACTGCATACCAATGCAGTGATTTTTGCGTTTGGGGGCAGTGCTTTATTTGCTACCTCATACTATGTTGTGCAACGTACCTGCCAGACCCGTTTGTTTAGCGACAAGCTGGCCAGTTTTACTTTCTGGGGCTGGCAAACTGTCATTGTTGCTGCTGCCATTTCTCTGCCCCTGGGTTACACCCAGGGTAAAGAGTACGGTGAACTGGAGTGGCCAATCGATATCCTGATTGCAGTGGTATGGATTTCTTATGCCATCGTGTTCTTCGGTACTATCGGTATCCGCAAGGTAAAACACATTTATGTGGCTAACTGGTTCTACGGTGCCTTCATTCTGGCAGTGGCTTTGTTGCACATCGTTGAGAGTGCTGCCATCCCTGCTGGCATGTTCAAGTCTTACTCTGCTTATGCTGGTGTGCAAGATGCGATGGTACAGTGGTGGTATGGTCACAATGCGGTAGGTTTCTTCCTGACAGCGGGTTTCCTGGGCATGATGTACTACTTTGTGCCTAAGCAAGCTGAGCGTCCTGTGTATTCTTACAGCTTGTCTATCGTGCACTTCTGGGCACTGATTTTCACTTACATGTGGGCGGGTCCTCACCACCTGCATTACACCGCTTTGCCTGACTGGACTCAGTCCCTGGGTATGGTGTTGTCCTTAATCCTGTTTGCACCAAGCTGGGGCGGTATGATCAACGGTATCATGACCTTGTCCGGCGCATGGCACAAACTGCGCACAGACCCTATCTTGCGCTTCCTGATCGTTTCCCTGTCTTTCTACGGCATGAGTACGTTTGAAGGTCCGATGATGGCGATCAAGACCGTGAACGCATTGTCTCACTACACTGACTGGACTGTTGGTCACGTGCACTCTGGTGCTCTGGGCTGGGTTGGTTTCATCTCTATCGGTTCCCTGTACTTCCTGATTCCTCGCCTGTTTGGCCAGAAACAAATGTATAGCGTGAAAGCGATTGAAGTGCACTTCTGGATGGCAACCATCGGCGTAGTGTTGTACATCGCTGCATTGTGGATTTCCGGCGTGATGGAAGGTTTGATGTGGCGTGCGATGAACGCTGACGGTACTTTGGCCTACACTTTCGTTGAAAGTGTGAAAGCTAAGTTCCCATACTACTTCACACGTGCATTGGGTGGTTTCCTGTACATGAGCGGCCTGATCATCATGTTGTGGAACACATATAAAACGGCAACTAGCGGCAAACCAGCCACGGTAGAAGTACCAGCTGTTGTTGCACACGCTTAAGGAATTCACTATGGCAACTCATCAAAACAATAGTGGCAATCTGCACGAAAAGATTGAAACCAACAACTTCCTGCTGATCGTGCTGACTTTTATCACGATCTCCTTTGGGGGTCTGGTTGAAATCGTGCCGCTTTTCTTCCAGAAATCCCTGACTGAGCCTATCCGTGGTTTGCAGCCTTATACTCCGCTGCAACTGGCAGGCCGTGATATCTACCTGCGTGAAGGCTGCTATAACTGCCACTCACAGATGATTCGTCCGTTCCACGCTGAAACACTGCGTTACGGTCATTACTCTGTCGCAGGTGAATACGTGTATGACCACCCGTTCCAGTGGGGTAGCAAGCGTACCGGTCCTGACCTGCATCGTGTGGGTGGTAAATACTCCGATGACTGGCATCGTGTTCACCTGAACCAGCCTCGCGATGTGGTTCCTGAATCCATCATGCCAGCCTACCCATGGTTGAACGAAAACCTGGTAGACGATGCCACCATCGGTGACCATATGGCTGCCTTGCGTAAAGTAGGTGTGCCATACACTGATGAGCAGATCAAAGCTGCCGGCGAAGAAATCAAGGGTAAGACCGAGATGGACGCACTGGTTGCATACCTGCAGGTATTGGGTACCCACCTGAAATAAGGAGACGCGCCATGGACACAATCAACCTATTACGCATATTGTTTACAGTACTGAGTTTCGTCCTGTTTATTGCAATCGTGGTGTGGGCATGGCGCAATCGTCACTCCGCACAATTTAAAGACGCGCAGCACTTGCCGTTCGACCAAGACTAATATTTGTGCGGATAAGTTAAGGAAAACATCATGAATGATTTTGTAAACGGATTTTGGCCGATCTGGATTTCGACCATTACCTTGGGTGGGATTGCTTTTTGTGTTGGCTTACTGATTTTCGCCAGCCGCATTAAAGTGAATGTGCAAAGTGACAACACCAATGGTCACGAATGGGATGGCATTAAAGAAATGAACAATCCTCTGCCAATGTGGTGGGTAGGTTTGTTCATTATCACGGTGATCTTTGGTTTGGCTTACCTCTTCCTGTTCCCAGGCCTTGGGACTTATAACGGTAAATTCGGCTGGACCGAAGTTAAGCAGTACGAAGCTGAAGTCGCCAAAAACAACGCAAAAATTGCACCGTTATATGCGAAATATGCGGCGATGCCAGTTGAAGAAGTCGCCAAGATTCCGGAAGCACGTGATATCGGTAAGCGTATTTTCCTGAACAACTGTGCCGCTTGCCACGGTTCAGATGCCAAGGGTAGCCGCGGTTTCCCTAACCTGACTGACAATGACTGGTTGTACGGCGGTGCGCCAGACACGATCAAACTGACCATCAACAACGGTCGTAACGGCATCATGCCTCCGATGGCCGCTGCTGTAGGCTCTGAAGAAGATGTCAAAAATGTGGCTAACTACGTACTGAGTTTGTCAGGCAGCATTCATGACTCTGGTCGTGCTAATGCCGGTAAAGAAAAATTTGCCGTCTGTGCAGCTTGTCATGGTCCAGAAGGCAAAGGTAACCAGGCAATTGGTGCACCTAACCTGACAGATAACATCTGGTTACATGGCCAGGGTGAGGCTGCAATTATCAAGCGTATTCACGAAGGTAAAAATAACGTGATGCCAGCATGGCAAGAGAAATTCACGCCAGAACAAATTCACTTGCTGACCTCTTATGTTTGGGGCCTTTCCAACAAATAGGTGAATGCAAAACACAATGAGCGATATTAAAGAAAGCGCTGTGACCAAAACCACCATCCCTGAACAGGAGGTGGTTTTGTCACTTTATAAGTCCGCAGATAAAATTTATGCCCGCAGCGTATCTGGGATCTTTCATAAATGGCGTTGGGTCATGGTCTGGGCCACGCAGCTGTTTTTCTATGGTGTGCCATGGTTGCAATGGGATGGCCGCCAGGCCATGCTGTTTGACCTGGAGGCAAAGCGGTTTTATATCTTTGGCCTGATCTTTCATCCGCAGGACCTGATTTACCTCTCGTTCCTGCTGATTGTTTCCGCGCTGGCACTGTTCCTGTTTACAGCGGTAGCCGGGCGGTTATGGTGTGGCTACACCTGTCCGCAAACGGTTTATACCGAAATCTACATGTGGATGGAACAGAAGATAGAAGGGGACCGCATAGCCCGCATGCGTCTTGACGACAGTAAGTGGAATCTCAACAAGATTACCCGCAAGTCGCTCAAGCAGTTTGCCTGGATCACGTTTGGCCTGTGGACCGGCGTCACCTTTGTCGGCTACTTCTCACCAATCCGTGAGCTGGTCCCCGCCATTTTTGAGTGGCAACTAGGAGGCTGGGAGACCTTCTGGATTTGCTTCTACGGTTTTGCAACCTATGGCAATGCAGGCTACATGCGCGAGCAGGTCTGCAAATACATGTGTCCCTATGCGCGTTTCCAGAGCGCCATGTTTGACGGTGACACCATGACCGTTACCTATGATGAGGCACGTGGCGAGCCGCGTGGCGCACGTTCCAAAAAGGCGGGCGAAAATGCCAACGGGTTGGGTAGCTGTATTGATTGCAGTATTTGTGTGCAAGTGTGCCCGACCGGTATCGATATCCGCAATGGCCTGCAATATGAATGTATAGGTTGCGGTGCCTGTATTGATGCCTGTGACGACGTAATGGATAAAATGGGTTATGCCAAGGGCTTGATCAAATACACGACGCAGAATGGCTTGGAAAATCGTTGGACCCGTCAGCAAATGTGGCGTCGTCTGTTGCGGCCACGTGTGCTGGTTTACACTGCAATTCTGTCTGCGTTAACCATTGGGATGGTGGTCAGTCTTTATTTCAAACCTGACTTCAGGCTAGACGTACTTCGTGACCGTGCCATGATGGCGCGCTACACCAATGAAGGCAAGATTGAGAACGTGTATAACCTTAAATTGGAAAACGACACCGAGTCATCACGCGATTACACCTTGAAAGTGACCGGGTTGCCTGACATAGCTGTGCATATTTCAGATAACAATGGCCAGCCATTCAAAGGCCTTAAACCTTTTGAAACACGCAATGTCATTGTGGAATTGCAATTACCAGATGGCGTGACCAGCGCCGGTTCGCACAAAATTTATTTTGAAATGACGGATATTGCATCCAAAGACACGATCAAAGAAAAATCAGTATTTATCGTGCCAAGCAATTAACGCATCAGAAACAAATGCGCCACAAATGAACGGAGTTACACATAATGAGCAATACGCAAGCAATCGCTAATGGAGCGTCTATCAAGGGTGACCAGAAGTGGTACCAGAACCCGTTCGTCTGGTTGATTATTGGCGGGCCTTTATTGGTGGTTGTCGCTTCTTTTATTACCCTGTACCTGGCCATTACGCATCCTGATCCAGCCATTGATGATTACTATCGCAAGGGCATTGAAATCAACAAGACGCTGGATGCGCAAGGCCAAGAGTCACAGAGTGAATCCATGGCCCCTGCCATCCAGGCACGCAATCACGCCCAAACCGGCTTAAAACCGGCTGAAGAGTAATTTTCTTCATCTACTGAAACACGCGCACGCAAACGCCCAGCGTGCGCAACCTTTCGGCATATTCCTCTAGTACTTCAGCTGGGGTGGCCTGGAGGCAGCCTTTGGTATCCTGCTGGCTTTGCCTGGCAATACCATACAGCAAAATTCCGCTAATCTCTTCTTTCACCGATTGCAAGGCGTCAATATAGCCTGGCAAGCTAGGGGTCGTAGTCAGCTCCCCGTCCGTTATTCTGCTAACAACGGCAGTTTGTACCCATGTTTTACAAAGTGTGCAACAAGTCTGCAGGCGCTGCAAATGCAAGGATAGCGGCAGATGCGTGTCATTAATGGCGAGCATTTCACTATCATTCCCTGCATCCAGTTTGAACCAGACTTCCCCCTCTATCTCATCCAGTAATTTGAGCGCATGTTGCACATTGGCGTGTTGAAGCTGACTACCGTTGGTAATTAGTCGGACATGTGCAGGGCGGTCGTCTGGGCGGCGCTGTCTTAATAACTCGATCAGTTTGCAGAGTACCTCGGCAAACTGTGGTGAAGTGGTCGGTTCGCCATCCCCAGCAAAAGCAATATCTTGCACGCAGTCTTTCAGCGTGAGTGGGGCACAGTGTTGACTGAGCCAGTTGAGGCAATCAGTGAGTTCCTGAATAAGCTGGGGGCTATCAATCGTTGGAGATGGGCCGCGCTGTAATCCGGGCACCTGACAATACAGGCAATGCCAGTTACAGCAGTGATTCGGGTGCAGGTTAATACCTATGGAAAGACCGCCAGCGCGACGTGACCATACCGGGTAAATATATTGCCAGTGACGACTACCGGCATACTCGGTCAGGGCGGTAAAAAGGGAAGAAGGCTCCATACCCTGAACCGATTGCCGGAAAAAAGTAGTTTTTAGCAGGTGCTGGCGTTGAAAATGGTTTTCAGTTTTTCGTGGTCCAGGATGCGGATATTTTTCTGTTTGACTTCAATGATGCCGTCTTCACTGAACTTGGAAAAGGTGCGGCTGACAGTTTCCAGTTTCATGCCCAGGTAGCTGCCAATTTCTTCACGTGTCATGCGTAAAATCAGCTCACTTTTTGAGTAGCCCCTGGCATGCAAACGTTGCAATAAATTGAGCAGGAAAGCTGCCAGGCGTTCTTCCGCGCGCATATTGGCCAGTAACATCATCACGCCATTTTCACGCACAATTTCACGGCTCATGATTTTGTGTACATGGCGCTGCAGCATGGGGATTTCACGGGACAGGTCTTCGACATGGTTAAACGGCATCACACAGACCTCAGCGTCCTCAAGTGCAATCGCGTGGCAGTTGTGTTTGTCGCTAACAATCCCGTCCAGGCCCATGATTTCACCAGCCATCTGAAAACCCGTGACTTGCTCACGGCCATCTTCCGACACGACACAGGTTTTAAAGAAACCGGTGCGGATGGCATACAAGGTTGTAAATGGGTCGCCGCTACTATACAGATGGCCGCCTTGTTTCACTTTCTTGCGGGTGGCAACCATCCCATCCAGCTGTTTCATTTCATCGGTGCTTAAACCGATGGGGAGGCACAGCTCACGCAGGTTGCAATTAGAACAAGCGACCTTGAAGCTGGATTCGGCTTGCATGGGAGGTGTCCTTGTCTGTCGTTGAACATGCGAAGGATTATACGCCTCTTCAGAGATGGTTTCATTGAACATGGTGATCTATCTTCCCTTTTATATTGCGTTGCATTATGCATGGGACGGCCTAGACAGCGTTTGATTTGCATCAAGAAGTCATCTATTGCTTTGTGGCAAAGTGGCATCCAATGATCCCGGGGCTGCTCGCCCCTACTGTGCTGACAGGAAAGAATTTGCTAGAAACCATGAAACAACCGTTGATGATTACCCAGGAGCATATCGAACGCTATGATGTTTCCGGGCCGCGTTATACCTCGTATCCGACGGCAGACCGCTTTGTTGAAGCCTTTGATGCGGCAGCCTATTACAAGTCGGCAGAGCAGCGCAACATCAGTAACTGGACGCAGCCACTGTCGGTGTATGTGCATATCCCGTTTTGTGCCTCACTATGTTTTTATTGCGCCTGCAATAAAATTGTCACCAAACGCTATGAGCAAAGCGCCATTTACCTCAATTACCTGCAACGTGAACTTGGCTTGCATCTTAACAAGATTGGAAAAGCACAGGCAGTGAATCAGCTGCATTTGGGCGGAGGCACACCGACTTTCCTCAACGATGAAGAGTTGTCCAGCCTCATGCAGATGCTGAAAACAGCTTTTGTATTCAGTGAGGAAGGTGAATACTCCATCGAAATTGACCCGCGGACCGTGAATCAGGCCCGTTTGCAACACTTGCGTGACCTCGGTTTTAACCGCCTGAGTTTTGGCGTGCAGGATTTCGATGCAGAAGTGCAGCAGGCCGTACACCGGGTACAGTCTTATGCGCAAGTCGAAACCCTGATGCAACAGGCGCGGCAGATGGGCTACCAGTCTATCAATGCCGACCTGATTTATGGTTTGCCCAAGCAAACGCCAGCGACTTTCCGCGAAACCATCAGTAAAATTACTCAATTGCGTCCAGACCGCATTGCCTTGTATGGCTATGCGCACCTGCCTTCACGCTTTAAGCCACAACGCCGCATTTTGCAGGAAGACTTGCCTCATGCCGTCGATAAAATCCAGATGCTATCAGAAGCCATCCAGCAATTGATGCAGGCGGGTTATGTGTACATCGGGATGGATCACTTTGCCTTGCCGACTGATGCGCTGGCGATTGCCAAGCAGCAGGGCAGGTTGCACCGCAATTTCCAGGGCTACAGCACCATGGCCGACCAGGATATCCTGGCACTGGGTGTCTCTGCTATCGGCAAAATGGGCGCCACCTACAGCCAGAATGCCAAAACGCTGGAAGAGTATTACGACTTTCTTGATCAAGGGCAGTTGCCCATCGTACGCGGGCTGGCATTGAGCAGGGATGACCTGATCCGCCGTGCCGTGATCATGGCAATTATGTGCCATGGTGAACTCAGCTATGAATCTATTGATCTTTCCTATATGGTGAACTTCAGAGATTACTTTAAGTCAGAAATGCAACAACTTGTTGAAAAAGAAAAACAGGGTCTGGTAATTCTGGAAGAAGACGGTCTCAAGGTCACCGAAATGGGTTGGTATTTTGTACGTGCGATAGCCATGGTGTTTGACCGCTATTTGCAGCACGATGCCAATCGTGCAAGGTTCTCCAAAATCCTTTAAACTGCCGGCATGTTAGCCAGCTTACTCCTGACGGCCTTCGTCATGGGGCTGGCAGGCGGCCCGCATTGTATTGCCATGTGTGGCGCAGCTTGCGGCGCCATGCAGTCCTCCTCTCAAACGACCAGCCAGTTTCGTTCCATCCCATTGCGAGTGGTTACAACCATCCCCTGGAGCTTTTACCTGGGGCGGATGTTCGGTTACGGCCTATTGGGCGCGTTGGCAGCAGAAACCCTGCGCGGCCTGGCCTGGCTTTCTAACCAGAGCCATGTTTTTCAACCGTTGTGGACCTTTTCCCATACCCTGATTTTTGCCTGGGGTGTGTTGTTGCTCATTACCGGGCAACAGCCGCAATGGGCGGTGCAGCGCGCGCAACAGGTCTGGGCATGGATCAGGCAGCGTACCGAGCATGCCAGGCTGGGATATTTGCTGACAGGCATGGTCTGGGCATTGCTCCCTTGTGGCTTGCTGTATTCGGCAGTCATGCTGGCCTCCTTGCAGTCGCAATGGTTGCAGGGTGCCCTGGTGATGATGTCTTTTGCCTGTGGATCGGCGGCTGTACTTGCCATCGCTCCCCTTATCTGGCGTGCAAGCCAGCAATCCTTGCCAGCCTGGTTTAAAGAATCCAGCGGTATGCGCTTAAGTGGCGTGGTATTGATTGGGCTCAGTCTGGTCGCATTGTGGATGGATGTCATGCATCACGACAAGTTGTGGTGCCAGTTACTTTAGGGATTGCCCACCTTTCCAGCATCCTTGCCTTTATTGCCAGCATTCTGTAACTTACGATTGTTAATTTATTTTAATAATTGGAGTTGTGATGCCACGGCTAATCGGTCATTTCCTGCTTCTATGTTGTTTTTTATGGGCTGTGCACGCTGATGCAAAAGTGCCTGCCATTTTGCTGGCGCAGATTTATCACGAGGATATCCCGGTACAAGATTACCTGGTTAGCGAAAAACTGGATGGTATCAGGGCAATTTGGGATGGGCAGCAACTGATCAGCCGGCAGGGACATCCCATCCATGCCCCGGCATGGTTTACCAAAGACTTTCCACCGCGAGTGCTAGATGGCGAACTGTGGATTGCACGCGGCCATTTTGAACAGCTTTCTTCTGCAGTCCGGCAGTCGAATCCCGATGATGCGGCCTGGCGGCAAGTTGCCTATTATGTCTTTGAATTGCCAGAGGCCGAAGGGGATTTCTCCCAGCGCGTGCGGCAGATTGCGGAGATCGCCCGGCATGTGCATAGCCCCTATCTCAAACGTCTGCCACAGTTCCGCGTAAGCGACAGGACTACACTTAAGCGTACGCTGGACAGCATTGTCGCCAAGCGCGGCGAGGGCATGATGCTGCACCGAGCCGATGCGCCATACCTCACCGGGCGCAGCCATGTTTTACTCAAGCTCAAACCACAACTGGATGCAGAAGCCAAAGTCATTGCCTATGTCCCCGGCAAAGGCAAATATCAAGGTAAAATGGGTGCATTACTGGTGGAAACGCTAGATGGGAAACAGTTCAAGCTAGGCACTGGTTTCACAGATGCCGAACGTGCCCATCCGCCGCCGATAGGCAGCCTGGTCACGTATACTTACCGGGATGTGACTAAAAACGGCAAACCCAAATTTGCCAGTTTTTTGCGGGTACGCCCGCCCGAATAATCAATGACTAAAGGAAGATAAATGAAGTGGTTGGCAGGGTTGTTATTTAGTTTGATGATAGTGAACGCATATGCACTCGATTTGAGTGGTGTGTATGCCTGTAGCGGCGATGATGCACATGAAGGCAAATACACTGGCACCGTGACCATGAAGTTGCGCCCAGAGCATAGCAAAGGGGCAGATGCCAGCTATGACTTTCAGCTGGAAGTGCCTGACTACGGTATTTATAAAGGCCACGCTGCGGTACATGGCATGCATGCGGCCATGCACTTTGCCTTACCGACGGAGAATGGTGAGTATGGTGGTAAAACACATGATTATGGAACAGGGATTGCTGAGTTCAAGAAAAATGCCAAAGGGCAGTTGAGTTTCAGAAAGTTTTATTTTGAACCAGCGTTTAAGGGTGGGAATACTGGGGTGGAGGAGTGTGTTAGAAAGTAGTTGTTTTGTTTTAAGGCTAAAGTATTTTCTTTAGCGTTGGTTTCGCCTCTAGGCGAGTTACTTTCTGTTGCTTGCCCCACAGAAAGTAACCAAAGAGGAGGGCA
>OFDC01000043.1_pt1 | contig 170136 bp, 143 predicted proteins | sample 1520941 | NCBI WGS metagenome assembly OFDC01 (sample SAMEA94258168, study PRJEB24077) | hot springs metagenome | biome: Aquatic biome; feature: Water | place: India | collected 2012-12-06 | depth 5 m
TGATTGGTGGTGTAGCAGCTGGTTTAGCTGAGTATTTCAATCTCGATGTAACACTTGTACGTGTATTATTAGTATTAGCATTTTTTGCTCCAATACCTGCCATCATACCTTACATTGTTCTTTGGATAATCATGCCAACGAAAGAATCGTTAATCTCAAATGTTAATTACACATCTGTTAGTTAACTATAATATGAGCAAGGTTGCGGTTTTGACCGCAACCTATATCTAACAACAAAAATATACTATTCTAAAAAAATCCTCAATTGAGGTAAAAAATATGGAAAAGCGACTTTATAGAATCAAAAATAAGGGTGCATTATTAGGAGGGGTTTCGCAGGGTTTATCTGAATATTTTAATATAGATGTTACACTAATTCGTGTAGTTTTTGTATTATTGTTTTTCACTCCAGTACCAGCTTTTTTTGCTTATTTTATACTTTGGGTAGTGTTACCAGTAAAATATGATTATGGTTATGCTGGCGTTTCGGAAGTTTACAACTCAACTAATGATATAAATTCTCAATCGGGCGAAACGTCCTCAAATTTTAATTTTATGAGCAGAAACAATCAGAACAACAATTTAGTAGGTGGAGCTATCCTTATTATTTTGGGTATCATCTTCTCGTTCAAAACATTTTTCCACATTAATTTATTCCATTATATCGGACAAATGTGGCCTTTAATCTTAGTAGGAATTGGCGTTTGGCTTATCATTAAAGATAAGAAAGACGATAACTTTACTAACTTTACCAGCAACGATTCTACAAATTTGTAATAAAGAAAAACCTGTGAGGTAAATCGAAACTTTACAGGTTTTTTCTTTCTAAACCATAAAATTTAATCAAGATGGACAAAAAAGGTAATATATTTTGGGGTGCGGTGCTAATCGTACTTGGATTCTTATTTCTTGGGACAAATCTAGATTGGTTCCACCTCAATTGGTCTTTTAGAAAAATAGCACAGTTTTGGCCAATTATGTTGATATTGGCAGGTGTTGCGGCATTTTTTAATCCTCGTAGAAGTGTTTACAATGCAACATCGGCTCTTCTCATTGCTTTTGCTATTCCTCTCGGAATTTTTACGTGTGTTGATGATGGTGTAAAAGAGATTAAGGATGAAATAAGCGATGGAATTAATATCGACATCGATGATGAGGATAATGATAATTATTCGTCTAATTCTGATACTACCGTTGGCGACAGAAACAAACAGTATTTTGCTGTTGAGCTTACACCCGAGGTAAAAGAAGCTACTTTGAAATTAGGCGGTGGTGCGGCTGAATTTGACTTGGAAGAATCAAAAGGTCGTTTGTTTGAAGCTACTACCTTGCTAAGTTTCAAGAATGGTTATACTTTAGAGGAAGAAACAGAAGGAAGTTCGAAAATTATTAATTTCGAAATGAAGGATAAAAAGGGTAAAGACTTCAAGTTTAATTTTGATGATGACAACAAAATAGATAACGATGTTATATTGAAACTCAGTACTTCACCGATTTGGAATATTGATATGGGTATCGGTGCTGGCGAAGTTGATTTTGATTTTAGTAATTACAAAGTCAGAAAACTTGATATTGAAGCTGGAGCTGCTTCTATTGATATTAAGTTAGGAGATAAACACGAAAACGTTGATGTTGACATTGAATCGGGTGTGGCAAGTGTGAAAATCAGAGTTCCAGAAAGTGTTGGTTGCCAGATAAAAATGGATGGTGCGTTTAATGCCAAAGATTTTGATAATTTCGAGAAAGTTCGTTCAGGTTTATGGCAAACGAAAGGTTACGATAAAGCAACCAAAAAAATTAATTTAAATGTTGATAGTGGAATGTCATCATTGAAAGTTGACCGTTATTAAAAATAGTGTCAATAAATTGAAGTTTTTAGTAAGCTGCATATTATTGATGTGAAACTAAATATTTTTCTAAGTCTTCAGTAGGTCATTGTCTATTAGTCAAAAAGCACATTAGATACAGACAACTGAAGACTTAATTGTTTTCACTAATTCCTACCAATTTTTTAATCCTACCAAATCTTAGGTTATATTTGCAGAAAACCATTATTCTGCATGAAAAAATACTTCTTTTTAGTAGTTTTTAGTTTATATACTTCGTTTTCATTTGCCCAAAACTTATCAGCTGATGCTACGATAAGTTTACTCACTGTTTCGCCGGGCGAAGAACTTTATTCTACTTTCGGGCATAGTGCTATTCGAATACATGACCCTCGTCAAGGGCTTGATTTTACTTTTAATTATGGTGCTTTTGATTTTAGAACAAAAGGTTTCTATATCAAATTTCTGAGGGGAACATTACCTTACCAAATCAGTGGCAATTACTTTGAAAATGATATGGCTGGATGGACCCAAGAAAATCGCTCAGTGACAGAGCAAGTGCTTAATTTATCGCAAGCACAAAAACAGGCTGTTTATGATTTTCTTCAAAATAATTATTTGCCTCAGAATAGAGAATACGCCTACAAGTTTTTTTATGATAATTGTTCTACACGTTTGAGAGATGTTTTACGTAGGGTTTGTGCTGATAGTTTACAGTTAAGCAAAACGCTCCATGCAGATAGTTCTTATCGTCAATGGATTGATGTTTATGCCCGTAAAAATGAAAAACTTTGGGCTGATTTTGGAATGGATTTGGCTATCGGTGAACCTTCAGATGAAATTACAGGAGCCAACGGAGCAATGTTTTTACCTGATAATTTGATGGATGCTTTTGATGCAGCTAAAATAAACAAAAATGGTGTTTGGCAGCCCTTAGTGCTTTCAAAGGCGGTGATTAATAGACATATGTTGGTAGTTACTGATAAAGAGAAAGAACTCGTTACGCCCAATATTTTATTTTGGACAATTTTTATTCTTGTTTTGGGCTTTACAGCTTATCAATTTAAGTCTTTGAGTACTAATTTTACATTTGACAAAATTCTTTTCTCGGTGGCAGGATTTTTTGGGTGGTTTATTGTTTTGCTTTGGTTCTTTACTGACCATGGTGTAACGGAAAATAACCTAAATATTATTTGGACTTATCCATTGCTTTTGCCTATTGCATTATTTTTGAAGAAAGATACCAAGCGTGCGTGGCTTTCAAAGCATTTTTTAGCCTATGGTATTATTTTGATTTTATTTTTAGTTGCTTGGAATTCCTTCCCTCAAGAAATTAATTATGCTTTAGTTCCAGTGGTTTTGACCTTGGCGGTCCGTGCATTTTTTGTTTGGTGGAGAATTAGAAAGAAATTGTCTTCATTCTGATATGAAATGGGTATAAAAGGAAGACTTCGCTTTAAGCGAAGTCTTCCTTTAAAAGGTCTTTCTTAAAATACGATTATTTTCTTGAGCCGCCGTACCATTTCTTTTTAGGTTTTGAAGAACCTTCCTTTGAAGCATTTGGGTTTGGCTTTGAAGTAGTTGATTGTTTCGGCCTATTGCTATTTTGTCTTGATTCTTTATTTCGATTATTGTTCTGAGGTGGTGCTACAACTCCATAATTAGGTTTTACTGCATAAGGATGCTCTTCAATAACTGGTATTTTCTTGCCAATTAATCTTTGAATATCTTTCAGATAAGTAAGTTCTTCATTTTCACAAAAAGAAAATGCAATGCCATTGCTACCAGCACGCCCCGTTCTACCGATTCTATGTACGTAGGTTTCAGGAATGTTAGGTATTTCGTAATTGATTACGTAAGCCAAATCATCCACATCGATTCCTCGGGCTGCTATATCGGTAGCAACTAAAACCCTTGTTTCTTTTGATTTGAAATTATTTAAAGCTCTTTGACGAGCATTTTGAGCTTTATTTCCATGAATGGCTTCTGCTTTGATGTTCTTTCCTGAAAGCATTTTTACAACTTTATCAGCACCGTGTTTAGTTCTTGTAAAAACCAATACAGTTTCAATATTAGAATCCTTTAAAATTTCTAAAAGCAGTGCATTTTTATCTTTTTTATCTACATGATACAAAAATTGTTTAATTGTATCTGCGGTTGAAGAAACTGGAGTTACACTTACAGAAGATGGATTATTTAGAATAGAAGCCGAAAGCTTAACAATTTCATCGGGCATCGTTGCCGAGAAAAAAAGTGATTGACGTTTAGTAGGTAAAAGTTTTATTAAGCGTTTTACATCATGAACAAAACCCATATCTAACATTCGGTCAGCTTCATCTAAAACAAAAATTTCGATTGAAGATAAATTGATAATTCCTTGACCAATTAAATCGAGAAGTCGGCCAGGTGTTGCTACTAATATATCAACGCCTTGTTGCAATTCTTCTGTTTGTTTGCCTTGTTTAACCCCTCCAAATATTACAGAGTATTTTAAATCGGTATTAGCACCATAAGCTGCTAAACTTTCACCAATTTGAATTGCTAATTCACGTGTTGGTGTAATGATTAAGGCTTTAATCTTTCTTTTGCCTTTTCGATTGGTGTCAACTTTTTGATATAATTGTTGTATGATTGGTATTGAAAAAGCAGCTGTTTTACCAGTACCCGTTTGGGCTACCCCAATGAGGTCTTTCCCTGCTAATACTATCGGAATGGCTTGTTGTTGGATTGGAGTTGGAGTTGTGTAACCTTCTGCAGCAAGTGCGAGCCTAATGGGCTCAATTAAATTCAATGATTCAAATAACATATATTAGTGCAAGTGCACAATTAAAAAATTTTAGAACATATAGCATAAAATAACTTATTCTTAAGTTCTATGATATTAATAAAAATATCCAATGATGGATACACAAATGTAAGCATTTTTTTATCGTTTACCTAAATGTAGGTTTCATTATGGGTGAATTATTGCTTTTATCGGAAAGCAACAAAGGAAATATACTTCACCTACGTAGGCTTAATTTTTAGTTCTTAATTCTCAATTCTGAATTAAAGGCAGTATCTTTGTAAAAAAATACCAAAAAAACATGCGTAAAGTAAAGGTAGGTCTTGTACAGATGTCGTGTTCTGCAGATGTCGAGGCCAACAAACAAAAAGCAATTAAAGGAATAAAAGAAGCTGCTGCTAAGGGAGCTAACATAGTTTGTTTACAAGAATTGTTTACCTCATTATACTTCTGTGATGTAGAAGACCACGCTAATTTTAATCTTGCAGAGGCTATTCCAGGTCCAACAACTGAGTCATTATCAGCAGTTGCTAAAGAGCATAATGTGGTAATTATTGCGTCCCTGTTTGAAAAAAGAGCTGCTGGACTATATCATAATACAACTGCGGTGCTTGATGCTGATGGTAAATATTTAGGAAAATATCGTAAAATGCATATTCCAGATGACCCAGGTTATTATGAGAAATTTTACTTTACTCCAGGAGATGCTTCAAAAGATGATTTAGGTTATAAAATTTTTGAAACAAAATATGGCAAATTGGGTGTACTCATTTGCTGGGACCAATGGTATCCTGAAGCTGCTCGTATTACAGCTTTGATGGGGGCAGAAATTTTATTTTACCCAACTGCAATTGGCTGGGATACCAATGAAAAAGATGAAGCTACCAATAAAGAGCAATATAATGCTTGGCAAACAATTCAACGTAGTCATGCAATAGCTAATGGTGTACATGTGGTTTCTGTGAATAGAGTAGGGAGGGAAGCCGACCAACAATTTTGGGGTGGAAGTTTCGTTGCAAACCCATTTGGTAGTTTATTATATTTGGCTTCTCATGAACAAGAAGAAGTTCACGTACAGGAAATTGATTTAGATCTCTCAGAAAAATATCGTACAACATGGCCTTATCTGCGTGATAGAAGAGTAGATAGTTATGGACCAATTCTGAAAAGATTTATTGATTAGTACTCGCTTCAATTTTTCGACAAACCATCGTTTTATATTTTTTTATAATTATAATTAATCGCATAAAGTGCTTACAGTTAGTAATTTATCGTTTTATTTTGGCGGAAGAGCCATTTTTGAAGGAGCCAATTTACAAATAAAACCTAAAGATAAAATTGGTTTGATAGGTTTGAATGGGATGGGAAAATCGACACTTTTGCGTTTGATTGTGGGTGAATATCAGCCCGATGCTGGAAGTATTTCTAAGGCAGGAGATTGTACGATTGGTTTTTTAAATCAAGACTTACTTTCGTATCAGACCGAAGATTCTATTTTGGCTGTAGCTTTACAAGCTTTCGAGCGTGAAAACTTCCTTCAAAAAGAAATTGATAAAGTATTGCACGAAATGGAAGTAAATTATAAAGATGAGTTGGTTGAAAAACTTGGTCATTTGCAAGATGAATTTACACATTTAGGCGGCTATGGAATTCAATCAAAAGCAGAGGAAATTTTAGAGGGTTTGGGTTTTAAAACGGAGGAATTGCACAAACCATTGAAACAATTTTCGGGTGGATGGCGTATGCGTGTAATGCTTGCAAAATTGCTTTTACAAAAGCCTTCGTTATTACTACTTGATGAACCCACCAACCACTTGGATTTGCCTTCAATTCAGTGGGTTGAGAAATACATTCAGAATTATGAAAACTCAGTTGTAGTAGTTTCACACGACCGTGAGTTTTTAGATAACGTTTGTGGAACTACCGTTGAAGTCTCGCAAGCCAAACTTTGGTCATATCCCGGAAATTATTCGTTTTACGTAGAAGAAAAAGCATTAAGAAACGAAATTCAGAGAGGAGCTTACGAAAATCAACAGGCACAAATTCGTCAAACCGAACGCTTTATCGAGCGATTCAAAGCTAAAGCTACCAAAGCTCGCCAAGTGCAGTCGAGAGTAAAGGCCTTGAATCGTATGGAGTTAATTGATGATGTGATTGATGCGTCGGCGAAAGTTCACTTTAAATTTAAGTTTGGCGTAAATCCTGGTAGAAATGTATTTTCCCTAGAAAATGTGAGTAAATCCTACGGTGATAAGGTAATTCTCAAAAATACTACTACTGCCATTGAAAGAGGGGATAAGATTGCCTTAATTGGTGCCAATGGTAAAGGTAAATCTACATTATTAAGAATTATTGCAGGAACCGAAAGTGTAGAAGGTGAACGCAAGTTAGGGCATAATGTCAATTTTTCATTTTATGCACAGCATCAGCTTGAATCATTGCACGTAGATGAAACACTTCTTGATGAATTAAAATACGCAGACGGTGGCAAAACTGAAACAGAATTACGCTCTGTTTTGGGTTGCTTTTTATTCAATGGTGAAGATGTTTTTAAGAAAATTAAAGTGCTTTCTGGAGGTGAAAAATCAAGGGTTGCTTTGGCAAAAGTGTTAATTTCTGAAGCAAATTTTCTTTTGCTTGATGAGCCTACCAACCACTTGGATATGCAATCGGTAAACATTCTCATTCAAGCCTTAGAACAATACGAAGGTACTTATGTAGTTGTCTCGCACGACCGCCATTTTGTGAGCCAAGTAGCCAATAAGATTTGGTATATTGAAGATTATGAAATCAAAGAATATCCGGGTACTTATGATGAGTTTGAGGAATGGTATGAAGAAAATCGAAAATCGCTGGCTTCAACTCCTCCTGCACCATCAATCGAAACTGTTACAAAAAAAGTAGGGGCTTCGGCACCTATAAAAACTTCCTTAAGCTCGAATGCGATTAAAAAGTTAGAACGAGAAATTGCAGAAGTTGAAGCTAAAATTACAGATTTAGAGAATAAAAAGGTAGCTTTTGAAGCAAAACTAGCTGACCCTGAAATATATAAAGACCCCCAAGTTTTACAAAAAACTAATAATGATTACGAAGCACTAAAAGTTGAGCTTCAAAAAGCTAATGACTTGTGGGAAATAAAAATGATGGAATTAGAGGCATAAAAAAAGGAGCGAATTTGATTCGCTCCTTTTCAGTTTTATTTTTTCTCAGGAAGTAAAATAAATTTTGCTATATTATCTGTACAAAACTGATTTGCTGCTTTTTGAATACTTCCAACACTGATTTTATCAATTAATTGGCTTTGAAAACGATTAATAAAATTCAAATCTTCACCATCTGAATATTGGTCGAGTAGGTAAGAATTCCAAAATCCATTTTCTTTTACTTGAAGTTCTACTTCTCTTTTTTCTTCCGCAATTACTTTTTCTACATCAACTTTCTCTGGGCCATTTGCTTTAATTTTTGCTATTTCATCCAATGTTATTTTTACTAATTTATCGACATTGGCAGGTGAACAACCAAATGAAATCGTTAGATTGTAGGTCGATTTTGGCAGTTTTTCGTAAGAAGCACGAATACTAGGCGTATAAACTCCTCCTGCTTCCTCACGAAGTTTTTCGGTAAGCTTAATATCTAAAACTTCTGATAATGCATCAAGATTTATCAACTCTTCCTCAGAATAACCAAAATCACCGTTAAATTGTAAGCTAACACGTGCTTTATCTTCCAAACCTTTATAGACATTCTTCTCAATTTTACCTTTTACTTTACTAATTCCTAAATCCTTGAAAGTTTCTTGTCGTTTTGTAGAAGGTAAGCCACCAATGTATTTTTCGATAAGTGGTTTAATTTTTTCAATTTCAAAAGTACCAACAAAAACAAAGGTAAAATCGCTAAAATCAGCAAAACGCTCTTTGAAAATTTCAAAAGCACGGTCAACATTTGCTTTATCAATGTCTTCTGGCTTAGTTGGTTGACGACGGAAATGATTTTGGTAAAGTACAGTTGTTACCGTATCACTAAAAACTTTTTCAGGAGTAAGTGTTTTAGCCGCATTCGCCAATAATTCTTTCTCATTTTTTAAGAAGTTTTTGATTACTTCATCATCTCTTCTTGGTTGAGTTACGTAGGCATACATGAGTTGTAAGGCGGTTTCTAAGTCTTTTGGACTTGTACTTCCTCCAATTCCCTCAGAAATTTCACCAATGTAAGTATAAACTTGTGCAACTTTACCTGCTAAGGCTTTATCTAATTGAACATCTGATAATTTACTTACACCGCCCTGTGAAACTAAAGTTGAGGCTAATTCAGCTGAAATATAATCTGCATCGCTGTAAAGTGAAGTACCTCCCTTGCTTGTGGCTGAAAACAATATTTGGTCATTTTTGAAATTAGTTGGTTTCAAGGCAACTTTTACGCCATTTCCTAAGACAAGTTCTGTCACACCAATTTCTGGTATTTGTTTTTCGGAAATCACTTTAGTACCAACTGGAATTTTTTCTAAGATTGGAGTTAAAGCAATATCATCTTCGTATGGTTTCAAATCAGGATTCACATAACTAACTAATTCCTTGATTTTTGCTTCGTTTGGTAATTTATCTTTGTCTTTTTCAGAACCAACCACCATTGCCACACGATTATCTTCTTTCATTACTTTATTTGAAATAGCATTTACTTCATCTATTGTAATGCCATCGAGTTGGGCTTTGGTAAATTCATATCTAAAGTCGGCATTGGTGTAGGCTGTTCCTTGTAAATAGTTTTGCACTAATCCTCCAACAAAAGCTGCCGATTTTGTTTTATCTTTTTCTTTAAATCCTTTTTCTACGCCAGTAAAGTAGTCTTTTTTAGCTCTTTCGAGTTCTCCTTTAGTAAACCCAAATTTTTTAATTCGATTTTGTTCATCAATAACTGATTTGATGGCGGCTTCGAGGCCATCTGCATTTTTAGGTAAAACAATGGTCTGAAAAGCATCTAATCCACCTAAAAATGACCCATAATTCATAATTGCAACTACAAACGGTGCATTGGGCTTCTTCGAAAGTTCTTGTAAACGATTACTTATTAATTGGTTGTAAAGAGCCTCGGCTATGTCAGTGCGATAATCTGACTGTGTTTTTGTTTTTTCTTTCGGCAAACGAGTAAACATTTGGAAAGTATTTTGAGGAATCTCTTTATCTAATATTACCGCTGTCTGAGTGCCAGTTGTAGCAGGAATTTCATATTGAATTCTTTTTGGAGCGTTTTTAGGCATTTTTATTGCCGAAAATTTCTCCTTAATCAAATTTTCTACATTTTCTGCATCAAAATCTCCAACTGCAATAACTGCCATCAAATCTGGGCGATACCAATCTTTGTAAAATTTGATGATTTCTTCTGGTTTGAAGTTTTGAATAATATCTGTTTTGCCAATTGGTATTCTATTGGCATATCTTGAATTATTAAATAAAATTGGAAGTACTTTTTGCTGGATACGGGCTTGTGCATTTTTTCCTCTTGCTCTTTCTTCTTCTAAAATAATGCCTCTCTCTTTGTTAATTTCAGCGGTATCAAGCGTAGCGTAGTTCGACCAGTCTGCTAAGATTTGAAAAGCCCTTTCAAATAATTTTACTGAATCGGTTGGAACTTGAAGTTGATAAATCGTTTCATCAAAGCTTGTACTTGCATTCAAATCAGCACCGAATTTCATGCCTGATTTTTGAAGAAAATTAACGAGGTCATTTTTAGGAAATTCTTTGGTTCCATTAAAATTCATGTGTTCCATGAAGTGAGCCAAACCTTGTTGGGCATCGGTTTCTAGTATCGAACCAGCATTAACAACTAAACGTAGTTCCATTCGGTTCTTTGGCTCGGCGTTTTTTAAAATATAGTACTTGAATCCATTTTTTAAGGTGCCTACTTTTACCGCTGGGTTATTAGGAATCGGGACATTGAGTTTTTGTGCAAATGCGTGTGTCGAAACAGCAATTATTAAAACTAGGTGGATGAGTTTTTTCATGAATAAAAGGTTTGTTTTGCGTTTGTTAAAACTTTTAGTGAAATGAAAATGTTTGGTAAATAATAATAACGTGCTATTTACAAAAAAATATTAATTTATGACAGAAAGAACTATCCCCAGTAGGCTATTATCATATTTTATTCGAGGATTATTGTTTGTTGCCCCAATTGGATTTACTATATATATCCTTTTAGGAGCCTTTGACTTTGTAGATAATATTATTCGAATTAGGATTCCAACTGGAGATCCCAATCGAGACTTAATAATTCCGGGCTTGGGTTCAATGATAATTGTGCTTGGAACCATGGTGATTGGTTTTACATTCTCGGTTTTATTGCCTCAAACAATACAAAACATTATAGAAAATGCAATTGGTCATCTTCCCTTAGTTAGAATTTTTTATTTTGCTTTCAAAGATTTAATCTCTGCCTTTGTTGGTGATAAACGGAAATTTACACAGGCAGCCATCGTACAAATAAATAAAGAGACAGGTGTTCATAAAATTGGTTTCATTACACAAAATGATTTGAGTAATTTAGGCGTTAATAATCTAATAGCTGTTTATTTTCCGCATAGTTATGCTTTTTCGGGAGAACTTGTGTTAGTGCCCAAAGAAAACGTCCAGATGCTTGATATGCCAAGTGCTGAAGTAATGAAGTTAATTGTTTCAGGTGGGGTTTCAATCAAAGAATAATGAGCGGTAATTATTAAAGTGGTATTTTTCTCTCCCTAAACTATAGCCAAATGAGGTCGCTCTTTCTGAAATATTTACCTGTATTATTGCTATGCTGCGTGAATTTTGTGTCAAAATCTCAAGATTTTCACCAGCGACAAGCACCAACAGTTGAAGAACTCATTCTAAAAAAAGACCCTAATCTTGGCTATGCATTATTTAACAAGGAAAATTACATTGTTGTAGAAAACCTTCGAACAAGTAGTAGAAAAAAGGTTTTTATTGGAGAAGTCTTTCGATTTCGCACAAAGGATGGAATTTTATTTGAGAATGAAATTCATGAAGTTAAAGATTCTACTTTTGTTGTACAGGTATTTAACGAAACACGAAATCGTTTTGAATACGCAGAAATAAAGCTTGATGAAATAAGAAAAATCTATAAAAGACCTAAACGTGAGCTAAGTGTTGGATGGGCGACGTTATCTCCTTTTGGATATTTAGTTTTTGAATGGGCTGCGTGGGGCGTATCTCCTTTAAAAAATGAAAAATGGCCAATTGCTTTGGCACTAGCAGTAGCTCAACCAGTATTTACAGTAGTTTCTAACCAGTTTCGTGGAAGAAAAGTTACAGAAAATTATAGAGTTCGAATTTTGAAATCATTTTAGTTTCAAAGAATATGACAATTCTACTGTAAATCTATATATTTATTATAAATTTCATTTTTAGTCCAGCATTTTTCGAATTATCCTTATCTTTGCGGGTGAATACAGAACCATAGCAGATTAATGGATAAGATAATTCTTCACAAAAGCACCAACCCGTTCGACGCAAAAATAGCATTAGCTTCCTCAAAGTCAGAAAGTAATAGAGCCTTAATTATCAATGCATTAGCCAATTTCGAAGGCGATTTGCAGAATTTATCAACAGCACGTGATACGCAAACGATGATTCGTTTGTTGAAGGCTATTGACCAGACTGCTGATGTGATTGATGCGGGTACTACAATGCGTTTTCTTACAGCATATTTTACGGCTACAAATCAAAATAAAGTCATGACTGGCACGCCACGTATGTGTGAGCGTCCGATTGGGATTTTAGTTGATGCATTAAAAACTTTAGGGGCGGAAATCGAATATTTAAAAAACGAAGGTTATCCTCCATTACATATCAAAGGATTTTCTGAGCAAAAAGCTGAAGAAGTATCAATTCGTGCTGATGTGAGTAGTCAATATATCTCAGCTTTATTGATGATTGCTCCAACTTTACCCAAAGGTCTTACACTTAAGCTAACAGGCGAATTGGGGTCGATTCCTTATATAAAAATGACCCTCGAACAAATGAAAGCTTTCGGGGTAAATTATGAGGCCAACTGGGAAGAAAAAACTATCAAAGTGGCCACCAATAAGTATCAAGCCACTTCATATAAAGTAGAGTCTGATTGGTCGGGAGCAAGTTATTGGTATAGCATTGTTGCATTATCTGAATATGAAGATACGAAAGTAGAACTCTTGGGTTTGAAAGAAAATTCATTACAAGGCGATAGTGCGATTGTTGAAATCATGGCTCAATTAGGTGTAAAAAGTAGCTTTACAGCAGATGGCGTACTTTTAACTAAAATTCCAGCTCATGAAAAACTAGTTTGGGATTTTACCAATTGCCCAGATTTAGCTCAAACTGTGGCGGTTACTTGTGCTGCTAAAGGTATTCCCGCCATATTTACAGGTATAGAAAGCTTGAAAATTAAAGAAACAGACCGTGTATTGGCTCTTCAAAATGAGTTGAAAAAATTTGGTGGAGATTTAGTGGAGGTTGAAACAAATACTTCCTATGAAGTAACAAGCACTCAACCTTTAGCCATTGCAAATGCACCGTTGACTATCACAACGTATGATGACCACCGCATGGCCATGGCATTTGCTCCTTTAGCGATGTTAGTTGATGTGGTAATAGAGGAGCCAAATGTAGTTGTGAAGTCATACCCAAGTTTCTGGGATGATATTAAAAAAATTATAAGTGTTGAATCTTGAAAATTGATTAAAAAAAACTCATAATTCAGAACACTTTATCTATTTTTGCGAAATCTTTTTCAAAAACACAATGCAATCAATCAGTACAAAGCATCTACTCGGAATTAAAGACCTTACGGCCAACGATATACATTTGATTTTAGAAACTGCTAAAGAGTTTAAAGATGTTATCAACCGACCGATTAAAAAAGTTCCTTCTCTGCGTGATGTAACCATTGCCAATGTGTTTTTTGAAAACTCTACGCGTACGCGTCTTTCTTTTGAATTAGCCGAAAAAAGACTCTCGGCCGATGTTGTAAACTTCTCGGCATCAGGTAGTTCAGTTAAGAAAGGAGAGACACTTCTTGATACTGTGAATAATATCTTGGCTATGAAAGTAGATATGGTGGTGATGCGTCATAGTAGTCCTGGAGCTCCACATTACCTTTCAAAACATATCAAAGCAAATATAGTAAATGCGGGCGATGGAACCCATGAGCACCCAACTCAAGCTTTACTTGACGCCTTTTCAATGCAAGAAAAAATTGGTGATTTAGCAGGTAAGAAAGTAGCAATCATTGGTGATATTTTACACTCACGTGTAGCGTTATCAAATATTTTTTGTTTACAAAAATTAGGTGCAGAAGTGATGGTGTGCGGGCCAAATACTTTATTGCCAAAATATATTCGAGAAATTGGTGTAAAAGTTGAACATAACGTTCAAAATGCCCTTCGATGGTGCGATGTAGCCAATGTATTGAGAATTCAATTAGAGCGTCAGCAAATTAAATATTTTCCTTCTCTGAGAGAGTATTCACTCTATTTTGGAATTAATAAAAAAATGCTTGAAGAACTCGATAAAGAAATTGTTTTAATGCACCCTGGGCCAATTAATCGTGGGGTTGAACTTACAAGCGATGCGGCTGATTCATCTCATTCGATAATTCTTGACCAAGTAGAAAATGGGGTAGCTGTTAGAATGGCGGTATTATATTTATTAGCACAGCAGAATTAATATAGAAAGGGCGAACCAACATTCGCCCTTTCTATTTCTAGCAATCTTACCTTCTGCCTTTTCGTCTACCTCTTCTTTCTTGCCAATCTTCTCTTCTTTTTTCTTGATTTTCTTTTAGTGTTTTCATTTGTTCGGGTGTCAGTACCGATTCAAATTTCTTAATGAGAGCCTCATGTTCTGCTTTCATTTTCTCTCGTCTGGCATTCATTTCTGCTTGATGAGACTTACGTAATTCTTCGTTTTTCTTCTCTTGTTCAAGATTAATTTCTAAAACTTTTTTATATTGCTCCTCGTTCAAATTTAAAGATTTTTGCATTCTTTTTGAACGAATTTCAGCACGTTCATCAGCAGTGAGATACATCCCTCCACCTTGTAGATGGGGTCTTGGTTGTTGGGCATAAGTACTTAAGCTCAATACAACAGCCAAAAGGCTTAAAAAAAACTTTGTTTTCATTGCAAAATAATGTTTAATTGTGAGTGTTACAGTACTTAGAGTAAAATCAGCGTAGAGAGTTTAAATAAAAACTGCTATTTTTGCCATATTTAACAAATTTTAAGAAATCAGAAATGGGCTTTGAAGAGATTAAAGGTTTGATAATTAGCATGTTTGGTTCGGATATTATACTAAAAGAAGATAAAGTATCACCGCAACCAAGCATAACTATACCCAATGAGAGATTATTGGAAGTATGTCAGTTTTTGCACGTTCAACCGCAGCTTTATTTTGATTTTTTGGCTTGTATAACTGGAATTGATAATGGACCTGAAGTAGGAACGATGGAAGTTATTTATCATTTTACTTCTATTCCTTATGAGCATAATTTTGTTTTGAAAGTAGAGATTTCGAGAAATAAGGAGGGTGAGCCGCTTCCAAAAGTTTATTCGCTTACACCAATTTGGCGAACTGCGGATTGGCACGAAAGAGAGGCTTATGATTTATTGGGAATTGATTTTATTGGTCACCCAGATTTGAGAAGAATATTAATGCCCGCAGATTGGCAAGGTTATCCGCTAAGAAAAGACTACGAAGAACAGACCGAATATCATGGAATTATTGTTAAATATTAATTTTTTTAATGAATTAGAGTCAGACTGTTTGATTCGTAAGAAATAGAAAAACCGATTTATAAATCACTTATCAACTAAATGTTTGAAAAATGGTTTTTTGAGATTCAATTTTCAACGAAAATTATCAAGTCATAATACCATTACTTTTTCGCCATTAATTTGCCAAAATCAATACAAAAAAAATCGGTACCGAAGGTTTCGATACCGATTGATATTTTATCTTCAAAGTTTGAAATTAATAGCTTCACATAGGCGTAAAGGTAGCTTCATCAATAATTTTATGAGCGTGTTCTTTACCTAAGTACTTGTCAATGATACTGTGGGCAATATAAATGAGTGGTGTTAGTAGAATAGCTACTGCAAATTTGTAAATGTAATTATTTGTTCCAGTTGTCAATACTTCTGTCAAAGTCCAATTTCCAAATATATAAAAAGCAATAAAAACCACCACAAAACTATCAATTAGTTGGGAAACAAGCGTTGAACCAGTAGCACGGAGCCAAATCATTTTATTATTGGTATATTTTCGAAGCCAATGGAAAACTGTGGCGTCAAGAATTTGACCAACCAAAAATGCAGTAATTGAGCCTAAAATAATACCTAAGCCTTGTCGGAAGATAATTCCATAGGCGTCATCAATATTCAAATAATTACCTGCTTTATCTTTATTATTATGATTCACCCAAAAATCGGCGGGTGCAACAATGGTTGAGATGTAAATAATAATGAAAGCATAGGCTATAAGAATAGCAGTGAGATATGAGATTTTTCTAACGCCGGCTTTTCCAAAATACTCATTAATGATATCGGACGTAATAAATACAAATGGCCAGTTTAATACACCCGAAGACATATTAAAATTAAATTTCTGACCAAACAAAGGCAATTGCATTGGAGCTATTCCAAGCGTATTTTCTACTGAAAATATTTTTGCTCCAATCACCTCAGCTACTATCGCGTTTGTTAGGAAAATCCCACATAGAACTAAATAGAGCGTTTGTTTTTTAGTTTTTATCGAATCAGGCATTTTAGTTTAGATAATGTTCATAGAAAATTCACAGTGAACCTTGATGAACTAGCTAATGATTACTCCATCTTGCATGACTAATTTACGGTCGGCCATGTTTGCTAGGTTTTCATTGTGTGTAATGATAACAAAAGTCTGATTGAATTGTTTTCTTAACTCAAAAAATAGCTGGTGTAATTCTTCTGCATTTTTTGAATCTAAATTTCCGCTTGGTTCATCAGCAAAAACTACCGAGGGAGAATTAATTAATGCCCGAGCAACGGCAACCCTTTGTTGCTCTCCGCCAGATAATTCAGAGGGGAAATGATTGCTTCTTTCTTTTAGTCCGAGTAAATCCAATAATTCTTCTGCCTTTTTCAAGGTTTCAGATTTCTCTTTCCCTCCAATCCAAGCGGGTAAACACACATTTTCAATCGCTGTAAATTCAGGCATTAGGTTGTGAAACTGAAAAATGAAGCTAATTTTTTCGTTCCTAAATTTTGCTAACTCTTTGTCTTTCAATGAACTATAATCAATCCCGTTGAGTGAAACGTTCCCCGAATCTGCCTTGTCAAGTGTTCCTAAAATTTGTAATAAAGTTGTTTTTCCTGCACCAGAGGCTCCCACTATTGAAATAACTTCACCTTGACTTATCTCTAAATCAATACCTTTCAATACTTGAAGGCTACCATAATTTTTTTTTATGTTTTTTGCTTTGAGCATAATTGGCTTTTCGACTCTCTCAAATCGGTAATATTAAATTTGTTATAAATTTTTTAATGGTAAATTAATGACTAAAAATAATTAAAAATTGACACCTTTTTAGCATTAAATTTAATTTTATAGCAATTTAGCAATTAACTGAAATTTCATAATTGTTATTTCGGTTTTGTTGATTAATTTAGCAAAAAATTTAAAACTAAAAATAATCCTACTTTACATGAACGTTCACGAGTATCAAGGTAAAGAAATACTAAGCCGTTATGGTGTACGTATCCAACGCGGTATCGTAGCCGAAACGCCAGAGCAGGCAGTAGCTGCCTATCAGCAAATCGCCGAAATGACTAACTCTAAGTTTGCCGTTGTGAAATCTCAAATTCATGCGGGTGGACGTGGAAAGGGTAATATCGTAGGCTCTGAGCAAAGAGGTGTACAATTAGCCAAATCTGCTGATGATGTACAACGTATCTCAACAAATTTGCTTGGAAATGTATTAGTTACAATCCAAACAGGAGCCGAAGGAAAGAAAGTAAATAAGGTTTTAGTTGCTGAAGATGCTTATTATCCTGGCGAAAGTGAGCCAAAAGAATATTACATGGGTATTTTGCTTGATAGAGCAAAAGGATGTAATGTTATCATGGCTTCTACTGAAGGTGGTATGGATATCGAAGAGGTAGCTGAGCATCATCCAGAAAAAATATTTAAAGAATGGGTTGACCCACGCGTTGGTTTGCAACCTTTCCAAGCACGTAAAATTGCTGATAAATTAGGTTTGACTGGTACTGCCAATAAAGAAATGGTTAAATTCGTTTCTTCTCTGTATCAAGCTTATGTTGAGTCTGACTCATCAATGTTTGAAATCAACCCAGTATTGAAAACTTCTGATAATAAAATTTTAGCAGTTGATGCTAAAGTAAATTTAGATGACAATGCTTTGTATCGTCATGCTGATTTAGCTGCTATGCGTGATAAATCAGAAGAAGATCCATTGGAAGTAGAAGCTTCTGAAAGCGACCTTAACTATGTAAAACTAGACGGAAACGTTGGTTGTATGGTAAATGGTGCTGGTTTGGCTATGGCTACAATGGATATCATCAAACTTTCGGGTGGTGAGCCTGCAAACTTCCTTGATGTAGGTGGTGGTGCTAATGCTAAAACGGTTGAAGCTGGTTTCAGAATTATCTTGAAAGACCCGAACGTAAAAGCTATTTTAATCAACATCTTTGGTGGTATCGTTCGTTGCGACCGTGTTGCTAATGGTGTGGTAGAAGCTTACAAAGCAATTGGCGAAATTCCAGTGCCAATTATTGTTCGTTTACAAGGTACAAATGCAGCCGAAGGTGCGAAAATCATCGACGAGTCTGGTTTGAAAGTTTATTCAGCTATTGCATTAAAAGAAGCTGCTGAATTAGTAGAGAAAGTTTTGGGCGAATCTAAGTAATTTTTGCTTATTCAATAAAAAAGGTGTTATTCGAAAGAATAACACCTTTTTGTTTTAATGACAAATTAATCTTTGTGCGAAGCTGAACTTTTTTGGCAGCAACTTGGAAGTGCATCATGTGATTTTTGGTCAGCAATTACTTCATCGGCATCATAACCAATTTTTGAAATTACTTGCTTTATTTTTTCTGGACTTGTCTTTTTTGTGTTGTAGGTAATTGTAACAACCTTATCATCTAAGTTTAAGTTAGAATTGACAATACCTTTTGAAACGCCTAGGTCACGCTCAATACGTTTTTTGCACATACCACATTTAGCTGAGGTTTTTATTTTAATTTCAGCTGTTTTTGGTGGTTCATTGCTTGGGTTTGCAATTGTTAAAGAACTAATTGTAAGCAACACTGCTAAGATTGAAAGTACTTTTTTCATTGTTTGATTATTTTATGGTTAATTAATTATTCTTTTAATACAATCCCGTTTGGATAACTCCCTACTTGAATATCATTTGTTTTTTGGTGAGTGGAAGCATCAATTACTGAAACCGTATTTCCTCTTTGATTCACTACAAATGCCTTTTTTAAATCCTTCGTAAAGGTTATTGCGTGTGCATCATCTCCGGTGGTAATTGTTCCTTTCAAACTCCATAAATTATTTTTTCGTTCAAAATAGGCTACTTTTGTCTGATTGGCTTGGCATATCCAAAGTTCATTTAAAGTTGGATGATAAGCCATTTGCCCAGGTGGAAAATCTAAGTCTAAATATTCCACAATATTTAAAGAAATAGGGTCAATAACATTTATAGTATTGGCTATTTTATTTTCTACGTAAATCTTCCCATCTGCAACCGCCCAGACATTCGTAGGGAAGGGGTCAACTTTGATTGTTTTTTCTATATTTTTGGTTTTTGTATTCAGCACATAAACAAAGCTTGTTTCTCCTAAAGCAATGAAAGCATAAGTCCCATCTTTTGAAAATACAACTTCTGAAGGGTCTGCTCCCAGAGCTACTTTGGTTTTTAATACTCCTGTTCCCGCATCAAATATGAACATTTCGCCAGTATGAGTGGCACTCGCTGTCCAAATTTCCGTTCCATCATTCGTAAATGCTGCGTTAAAATTAGCATTAGCCAGAGGCATTTTCAATAAGGTATTTCCATTTAAAGCATCAACTATGGTTACTCCTCCTTTTTTATCAGTAGCATTGTGTAATAATGCATGACCTAAAGTGAAATCGAACTCAGGAATGGCAACTGCTAATCTTGTTTTATCGGGCGATAGGCTAATATGATGAGGAAATCTTCCTACTTCTGTTAATTGAATTATATTTTTTACACTAAGAGTGTTCAAATCAATAATAGAAATTGTATTACTTCCTCCATTAACCACAAATGCCTTTGGAAAATCATCAACTGCGATGGGTTCTGGGTTATCTTTTTTTTTATTTTTACAAGAATATGTTAATGAACTAAGTAAAAAAACACTAATTGTTAATAATTTAAAGGTAATAGTTTTGTCTTTTAATAACATGGGATTCTATTTTCTTAAAAAACGATTTTCAACCAAAATAATGTATATCAAAAGCAAAACTAATCCTAAAAACTAAGTTTGATTACAATCTTCCTCCTAATTTATACCTTGTTCCAAAATATATAATTCTCCCAACCACGGGTCCCCAAGCACTACCTGCATCAAACCTGCTCCCAAATGGGTTGTCAGGAGTAACAATTGGGTCTTTTTGGGTAAAATTATTTAGATTTTCGCCGCCTAAATAGACATCCCATCTTCTAAATGAACGACTGATTTGTGCATTAATATTGGCAAATGCTGGAGCGTATCTAATTGGCATAGACTCATAACTTGTATGTATGTAAGTTGTCGATAAATTAGGTACTCGACGTATGCCATTATATTGAACAGTAAAATCAAACTTCCATTTATCAAAAGGCAATGCATAACCTACATTGAATAAAACTCTATCACGAGGGACAAACATTTTTCTAACGGTAATTTCTTGTCCTAATGATTTACCTAAAGTTTGCCAAACATCAGAATAACGATAGGCTAATTTAAATTCTAAGCGAGGCATCGGAATTAAATTTAGCTCAACTTGAGCGGAGTTGGCATAGTTTCTACCTTGAGAATTATAGAAATACAAGAAATTAGGGTGTTCTGTATCACCAATGAGTTGATTTTCGAAATAAGTATGGAATAAGTCAATAATGATATTTGATTTCCCAAATGATTTGGTCAAACTTGCACCAAAATTCCACGAAACTTCTGGATTGATTTTTTCTAAAAATCTAACTGTTCTTGAACTAACCAAATTTCCAAAATATTCTGCAAATGGATTAGCAGTTCTGAATCCCTTTCCTGCAGAAAATCTCAATGCCGTTTTTTCAGTAGCATTGTATAAGATATGTAGTCTGGGTGTAAAAATTGTGCCATACAAATTATGAAAATCGAGCCTTGTACCAGCCACAGTGGTTAGTTTATCGAGATATTTGTATGTGTATTCAAAGAATGCTCCTTTGACAATTTCATTTCGTTTGTAAATTAAATCAGCAAATTTTTCGTCAAAATTATCATACAAAAAACTAGCACCAACTTTATACGAGTGATTGGTATTACCGAAAATATCTTGGTAGATTAAGTTTCCGTACAAGGTTTCTTGTTTACCATTGTAAGGACGAAATCCAAACTGTGATTTTGAATCATGAATCACTCCATTAATAATTAATCCTAAACCACGATAAGGTTTTGTTTGATAAAGTTTAGCAGTTTTAGAAAAAAACTCAGCCCTACTAGTTGTATTTGAAAATCTATAAATGAGGTTATCGAGCGAAAGGGGACTTTTATTTATCTGTCCACCCATTCGTGTGTCATACAAGTATTTTACACCAAATTGTGCGACCATTTTATCTGACTCATATTTCCAACGATTGATAAAATTAGCTTGTGTATATTGGGGTAAATCATAGAAATTATCATTGTTTTTATCAATGGTAGTCTGCATAGATGAACCGTGTGAAAGTAAGGCAGTTGACCATTTTTTATTTTCATTCTTAGTCTTGAATATATGTGCTAAATTAAGATTAACTTCACCGCGGCCTAAACTATTAACATAGGTATTAAGATATATTTTTTCTGCAAGGTCGGGCTTTTGAAGTTCAACATTTATTTGTCCTGTCATCGATTCATATCCATTTACTACTGAGCCAGCACCTTTACCAATGTCGATTGATTGAATCCAAGTTCCGGGAATATAATTTAAACCAAAAGTAGTAGCTAAGCCCCTGAGCGAGGGAATATTCTCAACATTTGTTTGAACGTAAGTGCCTGCTAAACCTAATAATTGAATTTGTTTAGCACCAGTAACTGCATCGGCATAACTTACTGATACAGAGGCGTTTGTTTCGAAACTTTCAGAGAGATTACAACAAGCAGCCTTGGCTAAAGCTTTTGAAGTAATGATTTCGGTGTGAATAGGGGAGAGCCTATCCAACGAAGTTGAACTGCTTCTGACAACGACCTCTTGTAATTGATTATCTGAAATTAAATAGATTCTTAAATCGTTTTCATTGCTGATTTCGAGCGTATCAGACTTATAACCTACGAAACTGATTATTAGCTTTTTTGATTTTGACCTTGCAATACTAAATTTACCTTCAATGTCAGTGTTGGTGGCTACTTTTGTCCCCAGCCAATTGACACTTGCACCGATGATAGGTTCCTCTTTTCCATTTGATTTATCAAGCACTATTCCACTGACATTTTGAGTAAATGCTTGTGATTGTGCTGAAATAATTAGAATTCCGATTAAAATTTTTATTCGAAATTTGTATATTAAATGATGTCTATTTTTCATTGGATTAATTTTTTATCACAATTCCATTTGGTTTTTGTCCAACAGGAATATCCTTTATTTTTTGATGATTCAATACATCAATTATAGAAACAGTTAGATTTTTTTGATTAGTAACAAAAGCCGTTTTCCCATCTTTAGAAAATGCAATTGCGTGTGCGTCAAGTCCAGTTTGAATACTGCCTTTTTTACTCCATTTACCATTTATTTTTGTATAGTAATAGACAAAGCTTTTACCGGCATTACTAATCCACAATTCATTTTGAAGCTGATTATAGGCAACATAACCGGGTGTAAAACCCAATTCAATTGTTTCTGTCACTTCTAACTTGCTTGCATTAATGATACTGATTGTTTGTCCAACTTCATTGTCAACATACATGTTACCATCTTCTGCAGGCCATGCACCTACTGGTTCTACACCAACTGGAATTGTTTTGATTACCTTCTTACTAACTGGGTCAATCACAGAAACTGAGTTGCTGCCACCATTGGCCGTAAAGGCGTATTTACCGTCTATTGAAAAAGTAACTTCCGCAGGTTCTTCACCTACTTCAATCGTATTTTTCAATGATAAGTTTTGTGCATCAAAAACTAAAGTTTTTCCATGATGTTCCATTGAAGTTGTCCAAATCTCTTTTCCATCAGGAGAAAAAGTAGCATTGTGATTCGGCTTTTCAAGAATCTTAGTATTGATAATGTTACCATTTTTAGCATCAATAATAAGGATTTTACCTTGCGTTTGATGCTCGCCTGTGTGTCCTTCACTTAAATCTACGCCCGGCACACCAATACTTAATTTGTTTCCATCTGGCGATAAGTAGATATGGTGTGGAAAAAAAATATCATCAGATTTGCTACTGTGTAAGGCACTTAATTTATTGTTTGTATTTAAGTTTATTGTCTTTGTTTCATCCGATGATAAATTAATTACAGAAATTGTCGAGCTTTCACCATTTATGACGAACGCTGCTGGATAATTTACCTCAATTTCTGGTGTAGTGTCATGTTTGCTACATGAGATGGCAATACTAAATATGATTGCTGCAATGATTATCTTTTTCATTTTAATACTTTATGATTATCGCTTTCTGCTTAAAAAGAAAAGTATAAATCCACTTAAAATTGTAAATAAACCAAATATCGAAAACGCTCTCAGTAGCCAATTAGAAATATTATCTCTTCCTTGGTAATCCATGGTATGTAGCATCCACAAAAAGTCAAAAACTCGCCATTTTGAATTTCTAAACTTCTGAACCGTCCCCAATTCACTGGCTACATAGACAGTTGTATTACTTGGATGAACGAAAGTTACTGCGTATGCTGGTAACGGCTGTTCTCTATATTCGTGATGCTGATTTGTATTAGTTAGATAAATAACATTTTTAACTGGGCTATCTGAACTAAAGCTCTTTTTAGCTATTTCAATCGCTTCATTTTTATTCAACGGCGGACGTAAATCTCCTGTTTTAGCATTAGCTAATTGTATTTTTTTATTTCTATCGTGTTCTTTTGAATAAGTAATTTGATAAAAAGGCTTATTCAGAATTTGTATAAGTCGAATGTCAAATAAAAAATTGACAGTGTCTTTAAGCTTTATTTTTTCTATTATTTCAGCGGGATTTACAAATTTTGTATCGGCAGAAAGCGGGTGTATATGTGCTCTTTGATGGTCTCCATGAACATCATCCATATCTGACCAACTGAAATATAAACCACCTACTGTCCAGAGTAAAAATTGGATTCCTAGTATTACACCCAGCCAACGGTGAGTTTTTCTGATTTTTCGCTGAAATACGTTTTTCTTCATACTTTTCTTAATATATGAGTATCAAAAAGGGTATTCAATTAATAAATTGAATAATTAGTGATACTTCTTTAGTTAAAAGAGATAGGTAGCTTGCTAATGAGGAAGAAATCAAGATTTTCTGCTTAAAGTTCTAGTTATTAGCAAATGTAAAATAGCCAATTGGTGTTGTTAAGAAGTATAACAAATCATGGTTATTACATCATTTTATTCTGTAATAACAAAATATTTTGTTTAATTCTTTAAAATACGACTAAATGACTATTAATTTGAGAGGGAGAAGAAATCAAATCAAAAAAGATTGAATGAAAATTCTTATAGAAATACCATTGGATGAAGGTGGTGAGGATGATGGTTTTTTTGAGACTAGATTTTCCAAAATGTCTCTTACCACAGCTCTTAAAAAGTCTGTAATTGTAACTTTTACCCAATCAATGCTTTTTTGTACAAATTTTGCAACTGATTCTGAAGCTGAATAAGAATAATCAACATTTTGGTATTTTTCTTCTTCAGAGCAGCATTTAGATTTTTTTACTACTGGTCTTTCTGATGAAGTATGGTTTTTGAAAGACTTATTGCAGCAAGAAGTTTCGCTTTTGTAAAGTGCAGTTTGTTTGCCTTTTACAGTGCATGAATGCTCAATCAAGCCAAATCCAGTATTGCTTATAAGCACTACCACAGCCATAAACACATTTAATATGCGAAAAATAGCGTTTTTCATTGATTGATTGATTTTTTTACAAAGTTATCTAATAATATACGAGATTTCCAAAAGAAAAGTTCAAGAATTTATGCTAGACGACTTCCATTAGGTACTTTTTGTTGAGGTTCTGATAATACAACTTCTCCGTTTTCAAGAATAAAACCGGTAGTGAGTACTTCAGACATAAAATCTGCGATTTGTCGGGGTGGAAAATTGGTCACACAAATTACTTGTTTACCTAGCAGTTCTTCTTTAGTGTAGAGTTTTGTTATTTGAGCAGATGAACGTTTGATGCCAATTTCAGGGCCAAAATCAATTAAAAGTTTATAGGCAGGTTTGCGTGCTTTAGGGAAATCATTTATTTCAACGATTGTGCCAGCTCTAAGTTCAACCTTTTCGAAATCTTGCCAAGTGATTTGCTCGCTCATAATGTTTCATTTAAAAAGAGGTGCTTGAATCATTCAAGCACCTCTTTTAGAGTATTTATATTATTTTAAGCTACCTACCATATCCTCAGGTTTTACCCACTCATCGAATTCTTCAGAAGTGAGATATCCTAAGCTAATAGCTGTTTCTTTTAATGTAGAGCCATTTTTATGAGCAGTTTGTGCAATTTCTGCTGCTTTATAATAACCAATTTTGGTATTTAGGGCTGTTACGAGCATTAATGAATTATTAACGTGTTTGTTGATGTTATCGTAAAGTGGCTCGATGCCCACCGCACATTTATCATTGAACGAAACACAACCCTCTCCAATCAAACGAGCTGAATGTAGGAAGTTATAAATCATTACTGGTTTAAATACGTTTAATTCAAAATGGCCCATTGCACCGCCAAAATTGATAGCAACATCATTCCCCATTACCTGTGCCGAAATCATTGTTAAGGCTTCACATTGTGTTGGGTTTACTTTTCCTGGCATGATTGATGAGCCTGGCTCATTATCAGGAATAAATAATTCACCAATACCTGCTCTTGGGCCAGAAGAAAGCATACGAATATCGTTGGCAATTTTCATTAAACTTACCGCAACCGTTTTCAAAGCACCGTGTGCTTCAACGATGGCATCGTGAGCGGCTAAAGCCTCAAATTTATTTTCAGCAGTAATAAAAGGTAAACCCGTAAGGCCTGCAATGTGTTTAGCAACTACTTCTGAGTAACCTTGTGGAGTGTTGATACCAGTTCCTACTGCTGTGCCACCTAAAGCTAATTCAGAAAGGTGAGCTAGGCTATTTTTAATTGCTTTTAAGCCATGGTTTAACTGAGAAACATATCCTGAGAATTCTTGGCCTACAGTTAATGGAGTAGCATCCATGAAGTGCGTACGTCCAATTTTCACTACATTCATGAAAGCCTCTGACTTCGCAGCAAGTGTATCACGCAATTTTTCGATACCTGGAATGGTTACTTCAACCAACATTTTATAGGCAGCAATGTGCATCGCTGTTGGAAAAGTATCATTTGATGATTGAGATTTATTTACATCATCGTTTGGATGTAAGAATTTTGTTTTATCAGCAAGGTCACCACCTTGCAAAACATGTCCTCTGTAAGCAATTACCTCATTGCAATTCATATTCGATTGCGTACCAGAGCCTGTTTGCCAAACAACCAATGGGAATTGGTCATCTAATTTGCCAGCTAAAATTTCATTGCATACAGTACCAATTAAATCTGCTTTTTCTTTAGGAAGAACGCCTAATTCATGATTAGCTAAGGCTGCCCCATGTTTTAGGTAAGCAAATGCCTTGATAATTTCTTTTGGCATTTTATTGATATCTTGGGCAATTTTAAAGTTTTCGATTGAGCGTTGTGTTTGAGCTCCCCAGTACACATCAGCAGGCACTTGTACCTCACCCATCGTATCTTTTTCTATTCTGTATTGCATGATTTTTTATAATTATATATAAGCTTACTTGTTAATTTTTTACTGGTGCAAAAATAACTTAGAATTGAATATAGTTTTGAAAAACTATACTTTTTTTACGATTTAATAAAAAAAGCACGAGATTAGTCGTGCTTGCTACTATATCGTAAAATTTGTTAATTCAGTCTGTATGGAACAATCAAATTAAACTCTGGTATTTCTACGTAAAATTGTTTTCCATCAATTAGTCGTTCCATCAAATAACTTCCCATCATTTTACCAATAGTTGTTTTTAGATTACACCCAGATACATATTCATGAGTTTCTCCAGGTTCCAACACAGGTTGTAATCCGATTACCCCTTCACCTTCCACCTCTCTGATTGTTCCATTTGTATCAAATATATACCATTGCCGGCGTTTAAGTTGAATTGTGTTTTCGTTATTATTTTCTATTCTAATTCGATATGTAAATACAAAATGTTCTTGTATCGGGCTAGAATACATTGGTTGATATTCTGTCATTACGGTGACTTTTACTCCGGCAGTTACAGCAGTTGTTGTCATCATAGTATTTTTTTATATAGCAAAAGACTGCTAATGTTTAGATACAATTTGGTAATTAACTTTAAAAATCCCGCAAATAAATCTGATATTTGTTTAAGAGAAAGTTGCTTAACGGACTCAAATTGTCTACTTTTATAGATTCAACGTTGTAAAAATACATAAAATATTAATATCAAATTATTTATTTTAACAAATGGATGTAAGAATTGAAGAAAGTTGGAAAGAAAGATTAAAAAATGAGTTTGAAAAGCCGTATTTTGAGACCTTAATCTCTTTTGTAAAAGAGGCATACAAGACAAGTGTCTGTTATCCGCCGGGTAAATTAATATTCAATGCTTTTGATAAATGCCCTTTTTCACAAACCAGAGTGGTGATACTTGGTCAAGACCCATATCATGGTGCTGGGCAAGCAAATGGTTTAAGTTTTTCTGTAAATGATGGTGTAACTTTCCCTCCTTCCCTTATTAATATATTTAAAGAGCTTAATGAAGATTTAGGTATTCCAATGCCGAAAAGTGGTAATTTAGAACGTTGGGCTGAACAGGGAGTTTTACTTTTGAATGCTACTCTCACAGTACAAGCTTCGATGGCTGGTTCACATCAAAATAAGGGTTGGGAACAATTTACAGATGCAGTAATTAGATGTATTAATGAAGAAAAAGAAGGTGTTGTTTTTATGCTTTGGGGTAAATATGCTCAAGATAAGGGTAAAATTATAGATATCAACAAGCACTTTGTCTTGAAATCTAAGCATCCTTCACCAATGTCGGCAAACTTTGGTGGTTGGTTTGGAAATAAGCATTTCAGCCAAGCAAATAATTATTTAATCAGTCGAGGGCAAAACCCAATTGAATGGTAAAAAAAAAAGCCGAAGTTTAACTTCGGCTTTTTTATTGGTATTTTGTATTTATCTAATAATAGAGAATAATCTACTCCAACGGATTTTGTTTAAGAAACTACCATCTTTATCAATTGACATCCAAATAAATACGGCTTTTCCGACAATATGGTCTTCTGGAACAAATCCCCAGAATCTTGAGTCATCAGAACCATGACGATTATCACCCATCATGAAATAATAATCTTGTTTGAAAGTATATGAAGTAATGGCTTTTCCATCTACTAATAATTTACCATTTTCATATTTAGCATTTTCATTACCATCAAATGTCGTTATTACACCTTTGTATAATGCAATATTTTTCTCATCCAACTGAACAGTCATTCCTTTCTTTGGAATCGTAATTGGACCAAAGTTGTCTCGATTGAATGGGAAAAGACGAGAGTTGTAAGGGAAAGCAGGCATTGTAGTATCTCCTTTAGACATCAATAATGGTGTAATTCCCTTCACAAAATCAAGTTTTTTCATCTCATTCATAGCACCTGCCGTCGATTTTACATAGTAAATCGTTTTATCAGTCATACGGAGGTCTTGCTCGAACTCTGTGATTTCGTACTTATTAAAAATCTTTTCGTTTACTTGAGTGTTCGTTTCAATGGCATATTCCATTTGCATTTTCTCTGGATTGTCTGCAGCTTTTCCGTTGATAAACACTTGTCCATCACGTACTTCAAGAACATCACCTGCAATGGCTACACATCTTTTAATATAGTTGGTTCTTAAATCAACTGGATATTTGTCAAATCCACCAAATTCATCAGGTCTTTCGGGGCATCCTGGATAGTTAAAAACTACTACATCTCCATTTTTTACACTTGTAAAGCCCGGTAGGCGATACATCGGTAGTTGAATTAAATCAGAATAAGATGGTATATCAGTAAACCAAATTTTTTGGTGAGTCAGCGGCATTTGTATAATAGTCTTCGGAGTACGTGAACCGTAATGAAGCTTGCTTACAAATAGAAAGTCATTAATTAATAAACTTTTTTCCATCGAACCAGTTGGAATGGTATATGCTTCCAAAAACATCCATCTGATTAGGGTTGCTGCTACTACAGCAAATAATACTGAGTCCCACCATTCTCTGATTGCAGATTTTTTCTTTTTGGTATTTGTCTCAGTTGTTTGAACTTCTGCCATTGATATAGTTTTCTTAAAATCTAATATTTTATAATTTGATACTTATATTATCTTAAACCAAGGAGGTCAGTCATACTGTAAACGCCTTCTTTCCCGTTTAGCCACTCTGCCGCTACTACTGCACCTAGTGCAAATCCTTGGCGACTATTGGCAATGTGGGTAATTTCTATTTGGTCAACGTCTGAAATATATTTTATGGTATGTGTGCCCGGTACTTTTCCTTCTCTTGACGACCAAATCGGAACTTCATTTTCATTTGCAATTTGGTTATTAACCCAACTATCTTTACCTGACATTTCTTCAATTATTCCTTCTGCTAGCGTAATCGCTGTGCCACTTGGAGCATCTTTCTTTTCAGTATGGTGTATTTCATTACTTGATACTTTATACTCGCTCATGTAAGGATTCATTAATCGAGCTAAAGTTTTGTTAAGTTCGAAAAATAAATTTACACCTATACTATAATTTGAAGCATAGAAAAAAGCAGCTTTATTTTCAATACAAAGGCGTTCTATTTCTGATTTATGTTGAAGCCACCCAGTTGTACCACATACAGTTGGAATTCCAAACTCCATGCAGTATTTTAAATTTCCATAAGCTGATTCTGGTGAACTAAATTCTATGGCAACATCAGTATTTTCATGATTAATTGTCAACATTTCAGCTCTATTAGTGACATCGATTTTTACTGAAATTTCGTGACCACGTTGTAAAGCAATTTGTTCAATTACTTTACCCATTTTTCCGTACCCTAAAAGTGCTATTCGCATACTTCGAGTTTGTAAGTTATTTTGAAAATTAAAAATTTAATCTAAATTTTACACCAGCGGCTGAACCAAATGATGTAGGTTGTACTGATGGTTCGATTTTAAAAGAAATGTCTTCTGTCATATCAAATCCTCTCAGGTGAGCAGATACGTTTGCTTGTATTGCTTGCAAGGTCCAACCTACCGCCAAACCAATCCATGATAGGTCTCTTTGGCGATGATACGCTTTTACTGCAGGCTCAATTTGCGTTTTTACAAATGGCCCACGAAGTTCGCCATTTATTGGTATATACACCTCTGTTTTTTTATCAATTACTATTTCTGATAAGTAGCTCTTATAAAACTTATACTTACCATTATTCCACCAAATTGCATAAATACCTCCGGCAGCAGCTCCATAAACAATTGGAATTACCCAGTATTGTTTATTTGATGCTTGCCCCCAACCTGGAAGTATTAAAGAACGAATGAGTATAGTTCTAGGGATACTTCGTTTATTCGCTGAGTCGGTTTTTATGATTTTCTTCAAAAAACTTGTCTTTTGTGTCGTATCAACGATTGTTTGTACAGAGCGATTAACTTTGACAGAATCAATTTTTTGAGCCCATAAAATATTTGATACGAAGAATAAGACGATTAAAATCCTTATCATTATGTTTGAATTTTTGGTTTATAACGATTTACAGCAAACCATAAGTGCTAAAAACCAAGTATTTAACATTCCTTAACGACTTATTCGCTAACTTTTATTGTATTAAGGATTCTATCTAGTTCTTCTTTAGATGTAAAAGGAATTTTTATTTCTCCTTTATGCTTATCATCGGCTTTTACCAAAACCTTTGTTCCAAAATATCCTTGTAAGCGAAATTGAAGCGATGAAATCTCTTGTTTGATTGTAACTTGTCGAGTAGATTTTCCTTCATCAGGTACTGTCAGCGTTAATCTTCGTACTTCATCTTCCACTTTTCTAACTGACCAATTTTCTTGAACAATTTTATTGAAAAGTTTGATTTGTGTTTCGTGATTATCAATGTTAATCAATGCACGTGCATGACCCATTGAAATCTCATTGTCACGGACTGCCGCTTGAATAACATCAGGTAATTTAAGTAACCTTAGGTAATTGTTTACTGTCGTTCGGTTTTTACCAACTCTATCACCTAACTCTTCTTGTTTCAATTGAAACTCACTTAATAAACGGTGATAACTCAAGGCAATTTCAATGGCATTTAAGTTCTCTCTTTGAATGTTTTCAATGAGAGCCATTTCAAGCATCTGTTGGTCATTTGCCGTACGAATATAGGCTGGTATTTTTGTTAAACCAGCTAATTTTGATGCTTGTAAACGACGCTCACCAGAGATGAGGGTATATTTTCCTGGGCTTGCTTCTTTAACGGTAATTGGCTGAATAATACCAAGCACTTTGATAGATTCAGCTAATTCTTGTAAGGCTTCTTGGTCGAAGTGTGAACGAGGTTGGAATGGATTAGTTTCAACCGATTCAATCATGATTTCGTGCATCGAACTCATGGCTTCCATTCGGCGAGGGGCTGGTGTTTCAAGGTTTTTTTCAGCAGGACCCTTTTCCGAACCCGAATCGGACAGCAATGCTCCAAGACCCCTTCCGAGTCCGGTCATGCTTTTTTTTGTGTTTGCTACCTTAGGCTCCATAAATACTTTTATTGATGAAGAGCTTTAATTCTTCATTTGTGTTGTCGTTTCTGAATAGAAAGTTATCAGTTCTCCTGTCCGAGCTTTCCGTTTTTTACCAAAATTTCACGAGCAAGATTCAGATAACTTATCGCACCTTTGCTATCAGCATCTTGAGCAAGTGCTGGAACTCCATAGCTTGGCGACTCTGAAAGTCGAATATTTCGTGGAATTAAGGTTTGGAAAACCATATTTCTGAAGTGAGTTGTCACTTCGTGCACCACCTGATTCGAAAGACGCACTCTCAAATCATACATCGTCAATAAAATTCCTTCAATCGTCAAAGCAGGATTGAGCCTTTGTTGAATAATTTTTATGGTATTCAGCAATTTCCCAAGTCCTTCTAAGGCAAAGTATTCACATTGTACTGGAATGATAACCGAATCGGCCGCAGTTAAGCTGTTAATTACGATTAAACCAAGCGAAGGTGAACAATCGACGATAATAAAATCATACATGTCTTTTACATCCATGAGTGATTCCTTCATCTTTTCTTCACGTTTCGGAAGATTAATCATCTCAATTTCTGCACCCACTAAATCAATATGTGAAGGCAGTAAGTCGAGATTAGGAAAGTCGGTTTGAATAATAATATCACGCGGACGAATATTATCAACCATACATTCATAAATGCTGTTTTCAACTTCTTTAGGGTTGAAACCCAAACCCGAAGTAGCGTTAGCCTGCGGGTCAGCATCAATTATAAGTGTACGAAACTCTAGTGCAGCTAAACTTGCCGCAAGGTTTATAGTGGTGGTGGTTTTACCTACTCCACCCTTTTGATTTGCAATTGCTATTATTTTTCCCATTTCTTGTGGTTAGAGAAAATTACTGCCTCAAATATCCAACTTTTAATGTTAATAAACAATTAAATGTTCCACGCTGTGGGAAAAATGTTCCACGATGTGGATAAGATTGTTGATAAATGAAGCTGTGTAGTTTGTATTTTTCTAACTTGTTTTTCTTTAAATTTTAAAATAAGTATTTGATTTTTAGGGAAGTAAATTTAAAGAAAATAATTTGAATTAGTTAAAATCCAAGATTGTGAATTTATTAAATTTGAAATAATATTTTTTCAACTTCATCCTTTTGTGCATGAATGTACATGGATTTTGCTTTTTTATTTGAGTAAGATTTCGCATTAAAGTATCAGGTTGAGGCATAAATTGGTAAAAGCTAAGTATCTTTGTGCATGCGATATTTATTAGAATGTTCATATAAGGGCACAGAATTTCATGGATGGCAAATTCAACCAAATGCAATTAGTGTGCAAGAATGTATAGAAAAGGGCTTGTCAACGATTCTAAAGAAGAAAATTGAAATTACTGGCAGTAGTAGAACTGATGCGGGTGTTCATGCAGCTCAGCAATTCGCCCATTTTGATTTGGAAGAGCCTATTCAAGATATTGGAAAATTAGTCAATGCTTTGAACGGGATTTTATCAAAAGGCATTGCTATCAAGGATATCAGAGAAGTTAAGGAAGATTTTCACTCAAGATTTGATGCTACGCATCGCAGATACTTGTATCGTATTTTACAAAAGAAAAATCCATTTTGGCATGAAATTTCTTATTTCTACAAGCCTAAATTAGACCTTGAAGCGATGAATAAGGCTGGTAAATTAATGGAAAAATACATTGATTTCCAGTGTTTTAGTAAGGTAAATACAGATGTTCAAACATTTAATTGTAAAATTGAACTTGCCTATTGGGAGCAAAATGAAGATTTTTTGTTTTTTCATGTAAAAGCCGATAGATTTTTAAGAGGAATGGTAAGAGCAATTGTTGGAACAATGATTGAGGTAGGCTTAGGAAAATTAAGTATTGAGGGTTTTGAAGCAATAATCGTTTCAAAAGATAGAAATAAAGCGGGTAGGGCAGTTCCACCCGAAGGTTTAACCTTGATGGAAGTTGGATATTGACATGGTAAATATTGAAATTAATAAAATCAGTTCTGAACAAGATTTAGAAGATGTAAAACAACTTTTTCGTGAGTATGTGGCATTTCTACAAGTAAATCTTGATTTTCAAGGTTTTGAAGAAGAACTCGCCAAACTTCCTGCTAAATATGCGGAACCAGATGGTTGTATGTTTTTGGCCAAAGTCAATGCTCAGCCGGCGGGTTGTGTTGCGTTGTGGAAATTGGAAGATGGTATTTGTGAAATGAAGCGTTTGTATGTAAAACCTGAATTTCAAGGCTTAGGTTTGGGAAAAATGCTTAGTCAAAGACTAATGGAAGAAGCCCAAATAAAAGCTTACCATACAATGAAGTTGGATACACTAAAACGTTTAGTGTCGGCCAATAAATTATATCAAAATCTTGGTTTTTCTGAAACAAAACCTTACAATTTTAATCCTGAACCTGATATTGTATACTTTGAAAAAAAAATAGTTTAATGGCAATTATTGGTAAAAATATAGATAAAGCAATTGAGGTGCTCAATTCTGGTGAGGTTATTGGTTTGCCAACGGAAACGGTTTATGGACTCGCAGGAAATGCTTATAACACAGAAGCTGTAACAAAAATATTTTCAGTTAAAAATAGGCCTAACTTTGACCCGCTTATAGTGCATACTTCAAGCATAGAAAGAATCAACGAGTTTGTGACTGAAATTCCAGAAATGGCCTTGAAGCTTGCTAATAAATTTATGCCGGGCCCATTAACTTTACTTTTGCCTAAAAAAGAAAACATTTCAGATTTAGTTACTTCTGGATTACCTACGGTGGCTGTTAGAATTCCTAATCATCCTTTGGCAATTGAACTTTTAGAAGGTATTAATTTCCCATTGGCAGCTCCGAGTGCCAATCCATTCGGATATATTTCACCAACAACCGCCCAACATGTTGATAACCAATTAGGTACTAAAATTCAGTATATTTTAGATGGTGGTGAGTGTAATGTTGGCATTGAATCTTCAATTGTTGGTTTTTTTGAAAATGAAGTCGTTGTTCTAAGAAAGGGTGGCTTGGCCATTGAAGAAATTGAAGCAATTGTGGGGCCAATTAAAATTAATGAACATTCTTCATCCAATCCTCAAGCACCTGGAATGCTGAAGAGTCATTATGCTCCTAGAACACCTTTATCGTTTTGGGGCGAAAAATCATTTTCGATAAAGGATTTTTCAAATACTGGTTTTTTAGCTTTCAGAGATTATAATCATGTTATACCTAAAGAAAACCAACTTGTTTTATCTGAAAAAGGTGATTTAAACGAAGCTGCAAAAAACTTATTCGCATACATGCGTTTATTAGATTCTAAAGGATTTAGTGAAATTTTCACTGAATTACTACCTGAAATAGGCTTAGGAAGAGCCATTAATGACCGAATCAAAAGGGCTACAACTAAAGAATAATTCAAGCGTTTTTTTAGGTATTCTTTGAATTTGATTCGGAGAAACAAGTTGAATTCAAATTTTATTTACCCTTTCCAAATAACATTCCTGTCTGCAAATACTAAAATTGAAAGGAATTATATATTTTTTGGAATTATTTTTTGTTAGATGGAAACTCAAGATAAACAGACTCTACTAATAGATTTGCATTATTTGCCCAATCTAGAATTCTTTACGTATCTACAATCCTTTCCCAATATTATACTTGAGGCAAATGAAAATTTCATTAAGCAAACTTACAGAAATCGTTGCTATATTCTTGGTGCAAATAAAGTTGAGATGCTCACCGTACCTGTAATAGATGGAAACAAAAAGGTATTAATAAAGGATTTAAAAATTGATTATAGTCAAAGATGGAACATAATTCATTGGAGAACCATTAGTGCGGCTTATGGTAAATCTCCTTTTTTTGAGTTTTACGCCGATTATTTCCAAAATATTTTAGACAAAAAAAATACTTTTTTATGGGATTTGAATTTTCAAATGCTGACAACTTGTCTGAAATTGTTAAAGGTTAATAGGACAATTAGTCATACTGAGGTCTATCAAAAAGAAGTTGATTCAAATGTTTTTGATGCAAGAACTCTATTTAATCCCAAAAAACAAGTAATTGAAACTAGTTTTTATCTGCCAAAGCCATATCAACAAAATTTTGGCAATGAATTTGTGCCAAATCTCTCAATTATTGATTTATTATTTTGTCGTGGAACTCAAGCCCTAGAAATTTTAAAAAATTCTTCGCTAAATTGAACACACTTAATTAATAAACCGTTATATTGCAATATAGATATTGTGCGAATGGATACAAAATGTGTTGATAAATAATAGATTAAACTATCTACTTCATCGCCAAATTGGTACCATTCAATCAATTAAAATTTAATCATTCAAAATTATTTTAATGGAGCCAAAGTTTTCACAAAAAGTCAAAGAAATCATCACCTTAGCACGTGAAGAAGCTTTACGTCTAGGACATGATTATATCGGAACCGAACACTTGATTTTGGGGATGATTAGAGATGGTGAGGGGATTGCTCTAAATCTATTGAGAGATTCTGGCGTACAACTCGATGAGCTACGTACCACTATTGAGCAGGCTACGAAAGGAACTGCTACCAATAACATTAAAAACTTGGCGAATATTCCACTTACTCGTCAGTCTGAAAAAGTATTAAAAATTACGCATTTAGAGGCTAAAATCTTTAAATCGCAACTGATAGGTACAGAGCATTTGCTATTGGCAATTTTGCGTGATGGCGATAACCTCGGTGGCCAAATTTTACAGAAGTTCCACCTTAACTACGAACAAACAAAAGAAATGCTTGAGTATCAACTTACTGGTCAGAAGCCTGTGATGGAACGTCCGGAGACTGATGATGATGACGAAAGAATTTTCGGTGGAGGCACTGGTGGGTACTCTCAGCAAAAAGGAGAACAAAAAAATCCTGAGAAATCAAAAACGCCTGTTTTAGATAACTTCGGACGCGACCTAACCAAGTTTGCAGAAGCTGGTAAATTAGACCCGATTGTAGGACGTGAACAAGAAATTGAGCGTGTAGCTCAGATTCTTTCAAGACGTAAGAAAAATAACCCAATTTTAATTGGTGAGCCTGGTGTTGGTAAAACCGCTATTGCAGAAGGTTTAGCACTTAGAATTGTGCAGAAGAAAGTTTCAAGAATTTTGTTCGGGAAACGTGTTGTTACGCTCGATTTAGCTTCTTTAGTGGCCGGTACTAAATACCGTGGACAATTTGAAGAAAGAATGAAAGCGGTAATGAATGAATTGGAGAAATCTCCAGATGTAATTCTTTTCATCGATGAGATTCATACCATTGTAGGTGCTGGAGGTGCAAGTGGCTCATTGGATGCTTCGAATATGTTTAAGCCAGCTTTAGCTCGTGGCGATATCCAATGTATCGGTGCAACAACCCTTGATGAGTACCGTCAATACATTGAAAAAGATGGGGCTTTAGCTCGTCGTTTCCAAATGGTAATGGTTGATGCAACATCAGTTGATGAAACCATCGAAATCTTAAATAACATTAAAGATAAGTACGAAGACCATCACCATGTAAATTACACACCAGAAGCTCTAGAGGCAGCGGTAAAATTATCAGAGAGATACATTACTGACCGTTATTTACCAGATAAGGCGATTGATGTTTTGGATGAAGTGGGTGCTCGTGTACACATCAATAATATTTCTGTTCCACAAGATATTTTATTCTTGGAAGAGCAAGTTGAATTAATCAAAAAAGAGAAGAATCAGGTTGTGAAGAGCCAACGCTATGAAGAAGCCGCTCAATTACGCGACCGTGAAAAGAAACTTTTAGAGCAACTCGACAAAGCCAAACAAGCTTGGGAAGAAGAAGCTAAAACTAAGCGTTATACCGTAAGCGAAGATAACGTTGCTGATGTTGTAGCAATGATGACAGGTATTCCTGTAACACGCGTGAACATGAACGAAGGTGAGAAAATCTTGAAAATGGGTGATGCACTTCGTGGAAGAATTGTTGGCCAAGATGCTGCAGTTGAAAAATTGGTTAAGTCGATTCAGCGAACAAGAGTTGGTTTGAAAGACCCTAAAAAACCAATTGGTTCATTTATTTTCTTAGGTCCAACCGGTGTTGGTAAAACGGAGCTTGCTAAAACACTCGCTACTTATCTTTTTGATAAAGAGGATGCACTCGTAAGAATAGATATGAGTGAATATATGGAGAAATTTAGCATTTCTCGATTAGTTGGAGCCCCTCCAGGATACGTTGGTTATGAAGAAGGTGGTCAATTGACTGAAAAAATTCGTAGAAAACCATATTCGGTAGTTTTGCTTGATGAGATTGAAAAAGCTCACCCTGATGTGTATAACATTCTCTTGCAAGTACTTGATGATGGTATTTTGACTGATAGTCTTGGTCGCAGAGTTGATTTCCGTAATACTATTATCATCATGACCTCAAATATTGGGGTACGTGATTTGAAAGATTTTGGGACAGGAATTGGATTTGCAACAAAATCAAGAGTTGAGAGCCAGGATGATATGGTGAAAAGCACAATTCAAAATGCTTTGAAGAAAACTTTCTCACCAGAATTCTTGAACCGCTTAGACGACGTAATCGTGTTTAATTCTTTGAGTCGTGAAGACATTCACAAAATCATTGATATTGCTTTAGGAAAATTGGTGGCACGTATTACTAACATTGGATATAATATCGAGCTTACTGAAAAAGCAAAAGATTTCTTAGCAGAAAAGGGTTACGACCAACAATACGGTGCAAGACCATTGAATCGAGCGATTCAAAAATATGTGGAAGACCCACTTGCTGAAGAAATCTTGAAAGGTGATGTGCAAGAAGGTGATACTATTTTAGTTGATTATAGCGGAGAAGGCGAAGCCCTTTCTTTTGGTAGAACTAAAAAAGAAGAATCTATTGAAAAGAATTAATTCTTAGAATCTAATAATGAAAAAGCACGGCAAACTGTCGTGCTTTTTCATTATTTTTGTGCCATGATTTTTGATTACATTAAATATATCTTCAAAGCAAAAGACGAGCATTCGCTACATTCCCCCTTTCTTTTTGATTTCTACACTAGAATTGTAAAAGATAAAACAAATTATGGAGTTTATAGTGAAATTGAAAATTTACGTAAACAAGCTCTGAAAGATAAAAGACTAATTAATATTACCGATTTTGGAGCTGGAGCAAAGTTAAATAGCAATAAGCAAAGAATGGTAAAAGATATTGCTAAGCATTCTCTTAAAAGACCTCAATTAGCCAAATTCTTACACCGTATCATTAGCTATTATAATTATAAAAATATCCTTGATTTAGGAACTTCTCTGGGCATTACCACGGCATATTTGGCCAAAGCAAATCAAGATTCACAAGTAAATACATTTGAAGGTTGTGCTGAAACCGCTAATGTTGCACAAGAAAACTTCGATGCTCTTTCAATCAATAATATTTCATTGAATGTTGGGAATATAGATACCCTTTTACCCGAAGTTCTACAAAAAATTGAGAAAATAGATTTTGCATTTTTTGATGCCAACCATCGATTTGAACCAACAATAAGTTATTTTGAACATTGTGTAGGCAAAATTCATGAGGATTCCTGCTTTGTTTTTGATGACATTTATTGGTCTAATGAAATGAAAATGGCTTGGGATACTATAAAAAAGCATCCCGAAGTAAGCATTAGTATAGATTTCTATTGGATTGGTATTGTATTTTTCCGAAAAAAGCAGCCTAAACAGCATTTCATTTTAAAATTTTAAACTAATTTAGAATTATTCCAAACTAAATGTTTTACTTGATTGTTGTTCTAAAAGATAGCAGATTTTAAGGTCAGTTTGATAAAACATTAGTTTGACTAACAAAACAATATGTCAGTTTTAGATATAAATAAAATTCGTAGAGATTTTCCGATATTAGATGAGAAAGTAAACGGTAGAGATTTGGTATATTTCGATAATGCTGCTACAACACAAAAACCTGTAAAAGTATTAGAGGCCTTATCAAATTATTACGGTCATTACAATGCTAATATCCACCGTGGGATTCATTATTTAGCTGAAAAAGCTACCACCGCGTTTGAGGATTCTCGTACTACTATTCAAAAATTCATGAATGCGGCCCATAAAGAAGAGATTATCTTTACTTATGGAACTACTGATGGAATTAATTTGGTAGCACAAACTTATGGACGAAAGTTCTTAAAAGAAGGAGATGAGATTATCATTAGTACCCTAGAACACCATTCTAATATTGTTCCTTGGCAAATTCTTTGTGAAGAAAAAGGATGTATTTTGAAAGTGATTCCTATTGATGATAATGGTGATTTGATATTAGAAGAATTTGATAATTTACTTACTGAAAAAACAAAATTTGTTTCTGTAGTGCATGTATCAAATGCTTTAGGTACTATCAATCCTATAAAATATATCATTGATAAGGCCCATGCAATTGGTGCAAAAGTATTAATTGATGGTGCTCAGGCTTCTTCACATATAACTATTGATGTGCAAGAGCTTGATACCGATTTTTATGTTTTTTCTGCACACAAATTATTTGGTCCAACTGGAATGGGTGTATTATATGGTAAATCAGATATTCTAAATGCCATGCCACCGTACAGAGGAGGAGGTGAAATGATTAAAGAAGTTTCTTTCGAAAAAACAACTTATAATGAATTACCCTATAAATTTGAAGCGGGTACACCAAATATTGCCGATGTGGTTGCAGTTAAATATGCCATTGATTATATTAATGAATTAGGAAAGGAAAACATTGCGGCTTATGAAGATGTATTGTTGAAATATGCAACTGAAAAGTTAACTGAAATTGAAGGTTTAAGAATTGTTGGACAAGCCAAGCAAAAGGTTTCAGTAGTTTCGTTTGTAATTGATGGCGTTCATCCACAAGATATTGGTGTGATTCTCGACCAACAAGGAATTGCTGTTCGAACAGGGCATCATTGTACACAACCATTGATGAAACGCTTAGGTATTCCCGGAACTTCAAGAGCTTCATTTGCTGTTTATAACACAACCGAAGAAATAGATAAGTTGATTATGGGTATCCATAAAGTAAAAAAGATGGTTCTTTAAAATTAAAGTTTAGATGATAAACTTTGCAGTATAATTAATTGAAAAGTTTCAGCATTGGGTAAATATGACCATTAACGAAATACAAGATGAAATCATTGAAGAGTTTGAACTTTTTGATGATTGGGAAGGAAAGTACGAATATATTATTGATTTAGGGAAAAAGTTGCCGAAGTTGGCAGACGAATACAAAACTGAAGATAATATTATTAAGGGTTGTCAATCTGTTGTTTGGCTTCATGCTTACAAGAAAGATGATAATCTTTTTTTCGAGGCTGATAGTGAGGCTATTATCGTGAAAGGCTTGGTGAGCATGTTAGTAAAAGTAATGACTAATCATACGCCAGAAGAAATAGCGAATGCAGATTTATATTTTATTGATAAAGTAGGTCTTTCGAGTCATTTGGCACAAACTCGTTCGAATGGTTTGGCGTCAATGGTAAAACAAATGAAGGCTTATGCAATTGCCTATCAAGCAAGAAATTAAGGATTGGTTCTAATTAAAAATAAAAATGAACGAGCAAGAATTAAAAGAAAAAGTAATTGAAGCAATTAAGCAGGTTTATGACCCTGAGATTCCAGTGGATGTTTATGAGCTAGGTTTGATTTATGATATAAAAATTTTTCCTGTAAATAATGTTTATATCTTAATGACCCTTACCTCGCCTTCATGCCCTTCAGCCGAGTCAATTCCTGTAGAAATTGAACAAAAAATTCGAGAAATTGAAACGGTGAGCGATGTAAGTGTCGAACTTACTTTTGACCCGCCTTACTCGACAGAGATGATGTCGGAAGTGGCAAAGCTTGAACTTGGATTTATGTAATTTCGAAAACCTGTAGGTTATCATATAAAAGTGTTGATTTTTCCCCTACAACACATTAAACCAAATAAAAAAGCTCCCCTTTAGGGGCAGGGGGCACTTAATACTATGTATCCTCCTCATTTAGTAGCACCTATGAAAGCAGATTTAGTAAATGCTGGCTTTCAAGAATTACTTTCTTCGTCTGATGTAGATAATTTCATGGCCAATCAAAAAGGTACTTCTTTGGTTGTCATTAACTCGGTTTGTGGCTGTGCTGCCGGTACTTGTCGCCCAGGTGTGAAATTAGCTTTACAAAGAACAGAAGCTAAACCAGATTCATTGGTTACTGTATTTGCTGGTGTTGATACCGATGCAACTCAACAAATGCGTTCATACATTCCGTTTCCTCCATCATCACCTGCGATTGCCATTTTTAAAGATGGAGAAATTGCACATTTTATCGAAAGACACCACATTGAAGGTCGTTCGGCTGAGATGATTGCAATGCACCTTTCGGCAGCTCTTGAAGAAATTGTTGGAGAGGAAGCTTAAAAAAGTTATGAGTTCTGAGTATTACACCGATATCCTATGGTGAACCACTCAGAACTCATTACCTCAATACAAATTAGAAGTTTGGTTTCAATAAATATTTGCCGTAGAATTCGTCAATTACTTTCACTGCGTCTTCAGCAGTATCTACCAATTTAATTAGTTTTAAATCTTCTGGATTTATATTTTTTTCTTGCTCACACATAGTTTGTGTCAACCAATCTAGTAAGCCTTTCCAGTATTCACTCCCAACCATTACAATAGGGAAACGGGCAATTTTCTTAGTCTGAATTAATGTTAAGGCCTCAAAAAGTTCGTCGAGTGTGCCAAAACCACCGGGCATAACTATAAAACCTTGAGAGTATTTCATGAAACAAACTTTTCTTGCAAAGAAATAATCAAAGTTGATGCTTTTATCTTGGTCAACGTAGCGATTAGGCACTTGTTCAAATGGTAATTTGATGTTTAATCCAACCGATTTTCCTCCATTTTCAGCTGCACCTTTATTTCCTGCTTCCATAACCCCAGGGCCTCCACCAGTAATCACACCATAACCTCTAGATACTAATTTAGCTGCAATTTCTTCTGAAAGTTTATAATATTTGTGGTCGGGTTTTGTTCTAGCCGAACCGTAAATAGTTACACAAGGACCAATTTTTGCTAATCGGTCGAAACCATCAACAAATTCTGCTACTGTTTTTAATATTTGCCATGAATCTTGACTCTGAATTTCATTCCAGCCTTTTTCTACAAATGCCTCACGAATCAATTCTTCTTCATTTAAAATAATTTCTTTTTCTGCCATAATTTTATTTTTTATTATAGACAATCTTTTGTCTGTCGATAAACTTTTATTTGGTTGAATTAGTACAATTCTTCTGTTAAGTTCAAGAGAATTGGATAATGAAAACGTATATTTGCAAAAAAAAGTTTATAATACCTAAAAAATGAATTTTCTTGCTTAAAGAAGATTCAGATTTCCAAAATAATAATACTATGAAAGTAGCAATTGCAGGTGACCACGCAGGATTTGAATACAAGAAAATTATTCTTCGTTATCTTCAAGAACAAAACTATCAAACTGCAGATTTCGGGCCTTACACTGATGAATCAATGGATTATCCTGATACTGCACATCAATTATCAAGTGCGGTAGAAAGTGGTGAGTATGAATTTGGGATTTTGATTTGTGGTAGTGGCAATGGTGTTTGCATGACCGCTAACCATCATAAAGGTATTAGAGCAGGCTTGGCATGGAATGTTGAAGTAGCAGCATTAATCAGACAACATAATAACGCAAATGTAATCTGTTTGCCAGCTCGTTTTATTGATGAAAATTTGGCATTAGATTGTGTAAAAACCTTCTTGAGTACTGAATTTGAAGGTGGGCGTCATGCCAGAAGAGCCGATAAAATATCTTGCTAAGTGATAATGAAAGAGGCATGAAAAATCTTTTTCATGCCTCTTGAAGTTTAATATTTCCTCTGATAAATACCCTTTATTTTTGTTCCTTGATAATCATCTGCCAATGCAGGAATTCTCTTGAATATTTTGGGAATGACATTCTCTTTATCAATGATTATGGTTGGCGGGTCTTTCTTGAAATTATCAAAGATATTAATGATACTCTCATAATTATCCGGATTTTCTAAATCAATTTTCGATAACTCCCAGTTTAGGTAGCATGTTGCTGCTTTACCGTAGGTATATTCATCAATACGTTCGCCGATTACCAACATTTTTTGTCCTTGCATAAGCTGTGGTAGTTCTTTGGGTTTAACACGCATGTCGGTTAGCTGTTCAAAACCTTTCCCGATAATCGGTGTTACGCCTTGATATTGAATCATTAAGGTAACTATTAGAAATACAGTAAAAAGTAATTCTGGAAGAAATGCTCCTCGGAGGTGAAAAAACCAACCCGTGATGAAATATGCAAAAAAAGGAACAAAGATAATAAACTGCATCGGAGCAACACTTGGCGAGAGAAACAAAGCAATTAGAGAAGCAATGCCCCATATCAACATGATTTGTTGGGTACGTTGCTGATAACTGTTATATCTACTTACTTGAGTTTGACGCAAGAAACCCAGAACTGCTAGTACAGAAGGAATAGAAATAGCTATAAAGGCACTTTTGAAATCTTCTAAACTATATTGTTTGATTTTGAAGATTCCATTGAACCAATTATACTTAAATTCATCAAGACTATCGTAAAAATAGAAATAGAGTGCCGATAAAAATATGGGAAAGACGAATCCAAGAATGGCAAGGAAATGTTGGCGTAAATTGGCATTGGTAAAAAATACCAAGCTAGAAATACTCCAAAATATAAATACCATTGTTGGTTGGTGAAATAGAGAAGCAATGCCAATGTAAAGTCCAACTTCAAACACTTCGTCAGATACACCCTCACGGCGTTCCATCTGTTTAACCAATTTATTGAATGCAAAAAGTAAAAAAGTTGTTGATAATAAAACAGGTGAAAGTTTACTAATATCAAACGAGATATTCATCAACAATACATAGATTAACCCTGGTGCATAATTCTTTTCAAGATACGTTTGTCGAGTATTACAAACAAAAGTAAAGTAGATAGCCTGAAAATAGGTGATAAGTAATGCAATGAATTCATAGACAAATTGAGACCTTCCAAATGAAACATCAATAGTCCAATATATGAATGATGCGAGTGGGCCAATGTTGGTCCATACTTCACGATATAGAAAACGTCCATCATGGATTTTTTCACCGACCAACATCCATTCTAATTCAGGTAAAAGTAAAGGTAGTTTTTGCCCAAGAAATGGAAGTTTGATTATCACAACTAGAATTAGAAGTGAAAAAATGTGAAACAGAGAATTTAACCTAAAAAATGTTAGCAAGGCTTTAAGGATATTAGTTATACTGCAAAGTTATGAAAAAAGAAGTTGATGTATAAAACTTTACTTTATTTAACCCCAAAAAATGCGGATATTTGCATAAAATTGATTGTTGAAGGTATTTAAGAACGTAATTTAAGTAAATGGTTTTATATATTCGTTCAAATATTCTGAATTCAATCATTTAAAATAAAAAAATGATGGAATCAAAAAGACAAAAACAAGTAGCAAAACAGATACAGAAGGATTTAGGTGAAATTTTTCAGCGTGAAATGAAAAGCCAATTAGAAGGTGCTTTCGTAACAATTACAGATGTAAAAGTTACGCCTGATTTGGCGATTGCAAGAGTTTATTTAAGTTTTTTATTGACAAAAGACAAAGAAGGTATTCTGCAAATAATCAGAGAAAATACAAAGTCAATTCGCACGCAACTAGGAGAAAGAGTGCGTCATCAATTAAGAATTGTGCCAAATCTTCAGTTTTTTATTGATGATACCGCCGAATATGCCCAAAAAATTGATGCACTTTTTGCAACTATTGTCATTCCTCCAGCGGAAGAGGAAACCGAGTCTTAATTAATTCATTAAAAATTAATGTTTGAATACTTTAATTTTAAAAGCAAGCTTTGAACCTATCATTTCTTATTGCCAAACGATATTTTTTTTCTAAAAAGAAAAAAAGCTTTATCAATTTTATTTCCATTATTTCGATGCTGGGTATTGGTATCGGTACGATGGCTTTGGTAATTGTATTATCGGTTTTTAATGGTTTAGAAGACTTAAATCGAAGAATTTTCAAATCATTTGACCCTGATTTGAGGATTTTACCAATGGTAGGAAAGAGTTTTATTTTGGATGAAAAACAATTAAACTTAATAAAATCTCTCAATGGAATTGATTATGTAACGGAAGTAATCCAAGACAATGCTTTAGTGAAATATGAAAATTCTCAAATGGTAGTTACACTAAAAGGGGTTGATGATGGTTTTCAAAAACATAGCCCTTTAAGGAAATCACTTGTTGAAGGAAATTTTATCCTCCAAAAAGATAGTGTTGATTATGCATTTATTGGAGGTAATGTTTATGGTGCTTTGAATATCTCATTACAAAATATCATTGAACCACTCGAAATTTGGTATCCTCGTAATCGGAAATCGGTTTCTTTGAATCCAGATGATAATATCAATCGATATACTATTAATATATCAGGAGCTTATTCTTTGGAGCAATTTCATGATGATTATGTCTATGTGCCACTATCAGTTGCACAACAATTAACCGAATACGGAAATAAAAGAAGTAGCCTCGAAATTCAAGTTAAACAAGGTTTTGAGATTCCAGAAATTCAAAAGGAAATTAAAAAAATCTTAGGGGAAAACTTTCTTGTACAAAACCAAGACGAACAAAATGCCTCCTTATTTAGGGCCATTAAAATCGAAAAACTTTTTATTTTTATAGCTCTATTGTTTATCATTGGGATTGCCTCTTTTAATATTTTCTTTTCTTTAACCATGTTGGTTATTGATAAGCAACAAGATATTAAAACGATTTTTGCCATGGGGGCTGATGAAAGTATGGTCAAAAGGATTTTCTTTTCGGAAGGAGCAATTGTATCTTTTATTGGTGCAATCGTTGGCCTAATTTTAGGCGGTTTGATTTGTTTCTTACAAGAAAATTTTGGTATCATCAAAATGGGAATGGAGAGTTCGATTGTAGATGCTTATCCTGTAAAAATGCAACTTTCAGATTTTATTTTAACATCAATATCTATCATTATTATTACATTAATAGCCTCTTATTTACCCGCTCAAAGGGCAGCCAAAAACTAATATTTTTAAAAAATGTTGTGATTAAAATTAATTGAATTAACCCAATGAATAAAATATTAGGAGTAATAGTACTGTTTTTTTCGTTAAATCAAGTTTTTGCTAAAGATTTTGTAACTATTGACACAACTAAGCGTTGGATACTTGCCAATAATAGAATTGATTACGATGAAATTCATCTAATTCCTTTCCAAAAGAGTAAATTAACACTCAATACATTAGTGCTACAATTTGCAGAGAATGGTAAAATTCGATACGATTATGAAACCAATTCAAAATTTGGAAGTAATTCTGAAATCAAATATTTAGATATAAATACCTCTTTTTCTGCATGGGAAATAGATACTGTTAATCAATTACTATTACTTACCATACAAGCGGGCTATGAAACGTTTGATGATTTTCGATTTAAACGCTCTTATAAAATTGAACAAGGAGCTAATGGCCTAGTTTTAAAGCAAGTGAGTGAAGAGTTTTTTGCAGATTTAAGAAAGGAATCACAAGCGAGCGTAGGAACACTTAGAAAGCCTCTGGCTACACCATTAGTACAGGTTGATTATTTTGAGAAAATCCAAACCTTATTTGATAAATCAAAAAAATGGATTTTAGTAAGAAATAGAATTGAGCGAGGGGATATTCAATTTACAACTTATGATGAGTCGAAATTAACGATTAACAATTTGGTTATGTCTTGGCTCAAAAATGGGAAAATTGAATATGAATATGAGAGTGACCCTAAAATTAGATTTTGTGCGGGTGTAGATTTTTTAGATATTGATACCGATGAAACTACTTGGGAATTCGATAATAAAAAAAATATTCTTACACTTACCTTAAAAGGAGGGTATGCAAGTTTGGATGATTTTAAGTTTAAGCGTGAATACTTTGTTGAGATTATTGATGATGGCTTTGAATTAAGAAAAATAAAAGAGCACTATTTCAATGATTATCGTAATAGAGGAAGAGAACATAAAGAAATTCGAAAAAGAAAAGAAAGAGTAAAGTATTAAATTGTTTGAAGAAAAAGGTATGAGGTTTTTTTTAAGTTTTGTGTTTTTTTGTTGGGGTATCAGCGTTTTTGCCCAAGAAAACACCATTTTAGCTCCAACTAAGGGTCAGTATAATCCTTCACGTACGAAAGAAGTTGATTTGGTTCATACAAAACTTGAGCTTAAACCAGACTGGAAAAATCAATGGCTTTTGGGAAAAGCAACCATTACATTAAAACCTCACTTTTACCCACAAACACAAGTAAGTTTAGATGCTAAAGGCTTTGAAATTAAGGAAGTTACACAGAACAACAAGCCTCTTAAATTTGAATATAACAAATTAGTTTTAAAAGTAGATTTAGCTCAAGTTTACACTCGAAAGGATACATTTTCATTACAAATAACATACATTGCTAAGCCAAATGAGTTGCCTACTGGAGGAAGTGAGGCAATAACTTCAGATAAAGGCCTCTATTTTATTAATCCTTTAGGTACAGAATTAGATAAACCTCAACAAATCTGGACACAAGGTGAAACAGAAGCTAATTCTTGTTGGTTTCCTACCATAGATTCGCCAAATCAGAAAATGACCCAAGATATTTTCTTGACGGTAGAATCTAAGTTTACTACACTTTCCAATGGTAAGTTAATTTCATCCAAACTGAATTCAGATGGCACTCGCACTGACTATTGGAAACAATCAAAACCTGCCGCTCCTTATTTGACAATGATTGCAGTTGGCGATTTTAAGAAGATTATTGACCCCAATTTTAAGGATTTTGAAGTTAGCTACTTTGTAGAACCCAAATTTGAAAAATACGCAATGAATATTTTTGGTCGAACTCCAGAAATGATTCGGTATTTTGAAAAACTCCTAGGAGTAAAATTTCAGTGGGAAAAATATGCTCAAATGGCTGTCCGTGATTACGTTTCTGGAGCAATGGAGAATACAACAGCCACGATTCACGGTGAGTTTATTCAAAAGGATAATCACCAATTGGTTGATGACAATGATGATGGGGTGATTGCCCATGAACTTTTTCATCATTGGTTCGGAGATTTAGTTACTTGCGAATCTTGGGCAAATTTACCATTAAATGAAGCTTTTGCTAATTATGCTGAATATTTGTGGGCAAACTATAAGTATGGGAAAGATGAAGGCGATTTAGTGTCGTTTATTGCACTAAATCAATATTTAGATGAATCTAAAGAAAAACAAGAGCCACTCATCAGATTCCAATATAATGACAAAGAAGATATGTTTGATTCACATTCTTACGCAAAGGGTGGGAGAATTTTACACATGCTCCGAAATGTTGTTGGTGATGAGGCTTTTTTTGAAGCTTTAAAGCAGTATCTTTTACAATATTCCTACAAGACTGCCGAAATAGAAGATTTAAGAATTGTATTTGAAAATGTGACAGGTCAGGACTTGCATTGGTTTTTTGAACAGTGGTTTTTGAAGCCAGGTCATCCTATTTTAAAGGTTTCACATGATTACAAAGAAGGCAAAATATTGTTGAATATCAAACAAATTCAAGACACCACCTATACACCAATCTATCGTATTCCATTGAAAGTTTTCGTAAAAACAGAAGGTGAGGAGTTCGTTAAAGAAATTGTGATTGATAAGAAACAACAAAGTTTTGAAATTGCTGCTAGTTTTTCTCCAAAAATGGTGCTCTTAGACCCCGAAAATATCTTGGTTGGTAAAATAGAGCACCCAAAGTCGAAGGATGAGTTGATTTATCAATTTTATAATTCAGCAAATACAATTTCAAAGCTTAATGTACTTGATTCATTGACTTTTATTCCAGAAGAAGATACAACTTTCTATTATCCTGCAGCCGACAAGAAAATTAGACAATTGTTGATTGATGCAACTAAGGATAAATTCTGGCGAGTAAGACAATTTGCCGTTCAAAAACTCTTCGATTATGATGGCGAGGATTTCCTTGAAGTAGAAAGAGCTTTACAATATAGAGTTATTCACGATGAGCGTTCGTATGTACGTGCGGATGCAATTTTAGCTATGAAAGGCTTCCAAAATTCTCATAATGATAAGCTTTTTAGAGAGGCACTCAACGATAGTTCATATACAGTGCAAGCGGCGGCTATTGAGGCACTTTTGGCTACTAAGCCTGTCGATGCTTTAGAGTTGGTTTTAAAATTTGAGACTTCAACTGACCCCAATATTTTTGCTGCGGTTGCCAATTATTTTGCTGAGGAGGCTTCACCTCTGCGATTCGATTGGTTTATGATTCATTTAAAACAAATGAAAGGAAATGATTTATACCAAGTATTAGGAATTTTTGGTACTTATTTAGTGAAATCTTCTACCGAAATTCAATTGAAAAGTGTACCTCTTTTAAAACAAATTGCACAAAATGATTCTCAATGGTATGTTCGTTTTGCAGGAATGCAAACCTTAAATCTAATCAGTGATAATAAGGAAGTAAAAGCCATAATTAAGGAGATTACAGATGCTGAGAAAGATGAACGACTGAAAAAAATCTACAAACAATTCAAGGATATTTAGTTGGAAACAATTAAAAATATTCGATTTTTGACTAAATTTAGGGTCGTAATGCAATTTTGAATATGCGAAATGATAATGAATAGTATTATCATTTTAAAATATACTTTTAATACCTAAACCCACATTTATAATGAATAGAAATATTCAAGATGGATTAAATTTTTTCTCTAAAGTTACTTGGCCGAGAGCTTGGAATGCTTTGAAAAATGTGGGTAGTTATCTTGAATCAAAAGTTACAGGACGACCAATTCATAGAGGCTTACCGATTGCAATTTCTATTGAGCCAACTACTTCATGTAATCTTCGTTGTCCAGAATGTCCGAGCGGACTAAGGAGCTTTACTCGTCCAACGGGTATGCTTCCTGAAAATCTTTTTAAGCAAACCATTGACGAACTTTCAGAAACACTACTATATTTGATTTTCTATTTTCAAGGAGAGCCATATTTACATCCGAAATTCTTAGAATTAGTTAAATATGCTTCCCAAAAAGGCATTTATACTGCTACTTCCACTAATGCACATTATTTAACAGATACTTTGGCAAAAAAAACTATTGAATCGGGTTTGGATAGAATGATTATTTCAATTGATGGAACAACCCAAGATGTTTATGAACAATACAGAGTTGGTGGAAATTTAGATAAAGTTATTGAAGGAACTAAAAAGATTGTGCATTGGAAAAAAGAGTTAAAGTCAAAAACGCCACACATTATTTTTCAATTTTTGGTAGTTAAACCCAATGAGCATCAAATTGAAGATGTAAAGCAATTAGCCAAAGAAATTGGTGTTGATGAAGTAGCTTTTAAAACAGCACAAATTTATGATTACGAAAATGGCTCGCCCTTAATTCCAACGATTGATAGATATTCAAGATACGAAGACAGAGGAGAGGGGCAGTATAAAATCAAGAATAAGCTACTTGACCATTGTTGGAAAATGTGGCATTCATGTGTAATTACTTGGGATGGTTTGGTTGTTCCTTGTTGTTTTGATAAAGATGCAGAATACAGAATGGGAGATTTAAAAGCTAAATCATTCAAAGATATTTGGCAAAGTGCTCCTTATCAGCATTTTAGGAAATCGCTTACAACAGCACGTTCGGAGATAGAAATGTGTAAAAACTGCACAGAAGGTACAAAAATTTGGGGATAATCTAAATAAAACTTAACAATCATATAATCTATTTTTTAAACACTATGACACCTCTAACACGAATTAAATTAATGTTGATGATGTTTCTCATGTTTTGTACTTGGGGAGCTTGGTATGGCCAAATGGGAAAATATTTATTTACATCTTTGAATGCAACAGGCGACCAAATAGGAGGGGCTTATGCGACATTCTCTATCGCTTCGATTGTTGCACCATTCTTTATGGGTATGATTGCAGACCGCTTCTTTTCTGCTCAAAAAGTGATGGGTGTTTTAAATATTATTGGGGCAATAATTCTATATTTTTTAATTCAAACTAAAGACCCAGATGTATTCTTCTGGTATATTTTGGCTTACACGATAACTTTCGCACCAAATTTAGCACTTTCAAATTCCATTGCGATGAATCAAATGGAAAATCCTGAAAAAGAATTTCCTTCGATAAGAGTAGTTGGTACAATTGCTTGGATTGTCATTACAAATATTATTGGTTTCTATGGTGTAGGCGATAAGGTAACAATCTTCCAAATTGCTATGTTTACTTCAATTGCTTGGGCGGTTTTTGCATTTACGCTTCCAAATACACCTCCAAAAGCAACTAAAGCAACTTCTATCGGCGAGATATTAGGTACAGATGCGTTTGTATTATTCAAAGACCGTTCGTTTTTGATTTTCTTTATTTGTTCAATTTTAGTTTGTATTCCGCTTTCATTCTACTATGCTCACGCCAATTTATCATTGACAGAATCAAATATGACAAACGTTGAAAATAAGATGTCTCTTGGTCAGGTTTCTGAAGTTGGTTTTATGCTTCTTATTCCTTTTGCTTTAAGTAAATTTGGAATCAAGAAAATGTTGATAGTTGGCTTAATTGCTTGGATTGTACGCTTTATTTGTTTTGGTTATGGAGATGGAATTTCATCTGCATGGATGCTTTATTTAGCGATTGTTCTTCACGGTGTATGTTATGACTTCTTCTTTGTTACCGGACAAATTTATACAGATAACAAAGCGGGTGAAAAAATTAAGAACTCAGCTCAAGGTTTAATTACTTTAGCCACTTACGGAATTGGTATGGGTATTGGTTCTATCCTTTCTGGCAAAGTTTTAGATAAGTATACAACAAAAGTAGGCGAAGTAAGTACGCACGATTGGACATCAGTTTGGATGGTACCTGCGGCCATTGCTGCAGTAGTATTAGTACTTTTTGTTCTCGTTTTTAAAGATAATACAAGAGCAAATGCTTAATAAAGAGATACAAAAAAAGGGACTTTGCGAAAGCAAAGTCCCTTTTTTATTGGTTCGAAAATAACTAGCTTTTGAATTTGAGTGATTCAACTAATTTCATTTTTGAAACTACAAATGTTGGAATGGTAATAACTGCCCAAACTAGTATAACCGTTACAACATTTAGCCATAAAACTGTTAGCCAATCAATAGAAATTGGAACAAAACTCATATAATAGCTTTCGGAATCTAAGGGAATAATTTTGAATTCTTTTTGCAGAAAACAGAACCCTAAACCAATGATATTTCCATATGCCATTCCTTTGATAATGATTGTTAGACCATTGTAAATAAATATCTTTCGAATTTTGGCATTATCAGAACCTAATGCTTTTAATAAACCAATCATTGGTGTTCGCTCCATCATCATTACCAGCAAGACAGAAATCATATTAAAACTAGCAACTAACAAAATTAGTCCAATAATCACGATAATATTTCTGTCCATGAGGCTAAGCCAATCAAAAATGGCTGGAAACATATCGGTAACTCTTAATATTTGCATGTCTTGGTCTATTTCATCAAAAACTTGTTTGGCGGTAGCATCTAATTGGTCAAAATTTTTGATAAAAATTTCATAATGACCCACTGTTTGATTATTCCAATCATTCATTTTCTGAATTAATGCTAAATCTCCTAGAATGAAGTTTTTATCAAATTCTTCCAAACCTGTTTCATAAATACCAACTACTTTTACTTTTCTAATTCGTGGAGGATTTTGAATAAAGTAAATACGTACTTCCTCAGAAAGTTTGATTTTTAGCTGATTAGCTATTTTTTTACTGATAATTATCTCATCAGAATAGGTTGTATCCTTAAAATTTATTTTTCTACCTTCGACCAAATTTTCATTAAAAGTATCCCAGTCATAGTCTTTTCCAACGCCTTTTATCACAATACCAGCGTGTTCTTCTGTTGATTTTAATAAACCAGCTTTATTAGCAACTACCTGAAGATGCCTGATTTCGGGGATTTTTCTGTAATTTTGATGAAATTTTGTATTTATTGTCAAAGGCGTTTCCTCAAACGATTGATTCAGCGTAATTTTGCTAACTTGAATGTGAGAACTCAAACTAAAAAGTTTTTCTTTGATGGTTTTTTTGAAGCCAATCAAGATACTAAATGAAATAATCATCACAGCCAAGCCAATTGCAATACTTGATATCCCAATCTTTGTAACTGTTGAAGTAAATGTGGTTGTGTTGGTTTTTTGAATTCTTTGAGCAATAAACCTTGGTAAATTCATTATAATTTAAAATCTGATATTTTACAAAACTATCATTTTTTGAACCAAACATTGAAATTTTGGGGTCAATTTTATTAAAAATACTCATCAAAAAATGATTTAATTTGTTTTTGTACATTAATTTATATGAATATAAAAATCTTTTTAATTAAAGTAATTGTATTATCTGCCCTTTCATGGGGAACTATTGAGGCATTTTTCTATTTTGACCCTTACAAAAAACACGACTTTGAAACATCCTACAATGCAATTATTATTGATAAATATAAAATTCTTCAAGAAACACCATCTCCAAAAGTTGTTTTGATAGCTGGTTCTAATTTTGCTTATGGAATCAATAGTAAATTATTAGCAGACTCTCTGAAAAAGCCTGTTGTAAACATGGCTATTCATTATAATTATGGCTCGAAGTTTATGCTAAAGCAATTAGAATCAGAATTAAAGAAAGGTGATACAGTAATTATGGGTTTTGAATATATCATTGAGAGTAAAGGAAATATCAGTGAACAAATGTTGATGGCTCGATATTTCCCAAAAGCACATGAATGGATTGAATATGATGATATTTTTGAAAGAATAAGGGCTTACAGTTTGTTGAGAATCAAAGTTTTTAGGGTTGGTTTAGAGCGATTAATCAAACAAAATAAAATTGATTATTCAATTAACGATACCACCAGTGTGTTTTTTAGAGGGGCGGCCAATCAATATGGAGATTTAGTAAGTCATTATAATAATCCAAGATTTAAAACTATCCCAAGGGCAATTTTGAGTGATAAAATGAGTTTAAAAGAATCAATTCAAGATATGAATTTATTCTATAAAACAATGAAAGCAAGGGGAGTAGAGGTATATTTTGTCTATCCAACTTATTCGGAGGAAAATTATGCTTTAGATAAACCAATTATTGAAAAATATAAAAAAGAGTATGATTCTTTAGCCGTTTTTCCAATTTTAGGTAAACCCACTGATTTTGTTTTTGCAGATTCGCTTTATCATGATATGGCCTATCACCTAACACAAAAAGGCGGAGATATTCGAACCGGAAAAATTATTCAGCTATTAAGAAAGAAATAAAAGCATCATAAAGTACTTCCATTTGAAGACTTTATTCTCTGATAAAAATATGATTTTTAATTCAATTGAATTTTTATTGTTTTTTCCCATTGTTACGATTATTTATTTTTTGTTGAAGCATAATAATAGATGGTGGTGGCTTTTGGCAGCAAGTTGTGTATTTTATATGGTTTTTAAGCCTGAATATCTTTTGATTTTAGGCTTTACGATTGTAGTTGATTACTATGCTGGGATTTGGATTGAAAATGCACAAGGAAAGCAAAAGAGGCTTTACTTGATTATGAGTTTGGTGGCAAATATTGGGGTTTTGGCATTTTTTAAATATACAAACTTTGCCATTTTTGCCTTAGCACAGGCCAATATCGCTCATTTTAAATTACTTGATTTTATTTTACCTATTGGCTTATCTTTTCATACTTTTCAAGCGATGAGTTATACAATTGAAGTATATCGTGGCAATCAAAAGGCTGAAAGACATTTTGGTATATATGCACTTTATGTAATGTTTTACCCACAGTTGGTGGCGGGGCCAATTGAACGACCACAAAATGTCTTGCATCAATTCTATGAAAGGATGACTTTTGATTATGCAAGAGTTACGAGCGGCTTAAAACTAATGGCTTGGGGGCTTTTTAAAAAAGTAGTCATTGCCGATCGATTAGCTCTATTTGCCGATAAAGTTTATAATAGTCCGATGGAATATGAAGGAATTCCAATCATCGTAGCTACGTTTTTCTTTACCTTTCAAATTTTCTGCGATTTCTCTGGGTATTCAGATATTGCTCTTGGTACTGCCGAAGTGATGGGTTTTAAACTCATGAAGAATTTCGACCGTCCGTATTTCTCTAAAAGTATTTCTGAGTTTTGGAGAAGATGGCATATATCACTTTCAACGTGGTTCCGTGATTATTTGTATATCCCATTAGGTGGTAATCGGGTTAGCAAAACTCGACAAAATTTCAACCAATTTTTGGTTTTTGCAGTGAGTGGTTTGTGGCATGGAGCCAATTGGAACTTTATTATTTGGGGAGCATTACACGGATTTTATTTGATTTTTGCCCGATTGACAAAGAAACCAAGGGAGTTTTTCTACAAAATAACTGGAATTGAGCGAATTCCAATGCTTCATAAAAGTATTCAAGCTTTCATTACGTTTTTATTAGTTGCTTTTGCATGGATATTTTTCAGAGGAAATTACCTTGAACAAAGTCAATGTTGGCATTTGATTACACATTTATTTACGAATCTTCCAACTTGGCATGAGTTCTTGACTTATCAATATTTATCTCAAAATGTTTTTTTAGGCTTTACCATCGTTGAATTTATTATTGCTTTATGCTTAATAATCTTCATGGAAATGATTCATTATATTCAAAGAGATAAAAGTATCCGAGCAATCATTTCAAGTTATTCTACTCCAAAAAGATGGATAATATATTATGCTTTCATGATTGCCTTTTTCCTGCTTGGCGTTTTCGACCAACCTGCCCAATTTATCTATTTTCAGTTCTAAAACTCTATTCGTTTCATATAAAAGACCATAATAGTTGGTAGGAGAAAGAAACTTTGTTTGCAAGCAAAGGCTTTTTCTCCTAATTTTGTATTTTAGAAATGTAATCATGACCGAACAAATCCTTATTCTTGATTTTGGCTCGCAATTTACCCAGCTTATTGCCCGTCGAGTTAGAGAACTAAATGTGTATTGTGAAATACACCCTTTCAATAAAATTCCCGCTATTACACCCGAAATTAAAGGTGTTATTCTTTCAGGGAGTCCGTGTTCAGTAAGAGATGAAGATGCTCCGATTGTTGATTGGCAAGAATTTGCCAAAACGCTTCCTGTTTTGGGTGTTTGTTATGGAGCACAAATGATGGCTCAAACTGGCGGTGGCGAAGTGGCTCCCTCTTCAATTAGAGAATATGGACGCACAATTTTGAATAAAGTAGATAATCGTTACGCTTTATTTAAGGACGTGGCTGATGATACTCAAGTTTGGATGTCGCACAGTGATACCATTGCACAGCCTCCTAAAGATGCGGATATTATTGCTTCTACTGATACAGTAAAAGTTGCAGCTTTTAAAATAAAGGAAAAACCAGTTTATGGTATTCAGTTTCACCCAGAAGTGACACATACAGTTTTGGGAAAAACAATTATTAAAAACTTTGTGGTGGATATCTGTGAATGTTCTCAGTCTTGGACGCCCGATTCATTTGTAGAAGAAACAATCAAAGATTTACGTGAAAAATTAGGCGATGATAAAGTAATTATGGGTCTATCTGGTGGTGTTGATTCATCGGTAGCAGCAACTTTAATTCACCACGCAATCGGAAAAAATCTATATTGCATATTCGTTGATAATGGTTTGCTTCGTAAAGGTGAATTTGAAGAGGTGCTTGATTCATATAAAGGTTTGGGGTTAAATGTCGTGGGTGTTGATGCGAAAGATAGATTTTATGAAGCATTGAAAGGTTTAACAGACCCTGAAGCTAAACGAAAAGCTATTGGAAAAACATTCATTGATGTTTTTGATACCGAATCTCATAAAATTGAAGGAGCAAAATGGTTAGGTCAAGGAACAATCTATCCTGATGTAATTGAGTCAGTTTCGGTCAAAGGCCCTTCAGTAACTATCAAATCGCATCATAACGTGGGTGGTTTACCTGACTTTATGAAATTGCAGGTAGTTGAACCATTGAGATTACTTTTCAAAGATGGTGTTAGAGAAGTAGGTAAAGCTTTAGATATTCCTCAAAATATTTTAGGACGTCATCCTTTCCCAGGACCAGGTTTAGGAATTAGGATTTTAGGCGATGTAACTGCTGAGAAAGTACAAATTTTACAAGAAGTTGATGCCATTTTTATCAATGGTCTGAAAAGTTCTGGACTGTATGATAAAGTATGGCAAGCAGGTGCAATGTTGCTTCCAGTACAAAGTGTAGGAGTAATGGGTGATGAACGTACTTATGAAAGAGTTGTTGCCCTTAGAGCTGTAACGAGTATAGATGGAATGACTGCCGATTGGGCACATTTACCTTATGAGTTTTTAGCTGATGTTTCTAACGAAATTATCAATAAAGTGAAGGGAGTCAATAGGGTAGTGTATGATATTAGTTCGAAACCACCAGCAACCATTGAGTGGGAATAATATATGATAATTATTAATTATGATGCTAAAAGGGCTGGTAAATTTAAGTTTATCAGCTTTTTTTATTTAGTTTAAGGTTAGTCTATTTGATAATTCAAAACTTCTTTTTTCCATAATACTTCTTTTAACCCTTTTTTAATCTTCCTTTAAAATCTACTTGATATTCAAAAAACAATTTTACATCATCAAAATAAATGAATGTGATGAAGAAATTGATTTTTGTTTTACTATTACTGGGATTTAGAGTTTCTGCACAAAGTGATACGTTGAAGCTGACTTTAAAGCAAGCTGAAGATGATTTTTTCAAGGAAAATCTTCAGTTAGTGGCTGCTAAATTGGGAATTTCCGAAGGTAGAGCATACGAATTACAAGCTGGTTTGAGACCCAATCCGAGTCTATATTTTGAGCACATGCCTTACAATACACAAAACAAGGAGTTAGGAGGTTTAAAAAAAAATAATGCGGAGCAAATTATTCAATTTCAATACCTCGTTCAAGTTGCCCAAAAACGCCAGAAGGCCATTTCTCTTGCTCAAGCAAATACCGAACAAGCTGAAAATAGCTTTAGAGAATTAATCAGAAATCTTCAGTATCAATTACATGCCACTTTCTATGATTTATATTTTACCAATCAGGCATTGGTAGTTTATGAACAAGAAATATCAACGCTCCAACAGACCTTAAATGCTTATCAAGAGCAATTTAATCGTGGAAATGTCCCTTTAAAAGATTTAGCTCGATTAAAAGCTTATTTGGTTTCACTGAATACTGAAAAGCAATCATTGATTCAACAAAAATTTGATGACGAAAGAGATTTAGGTTATTTGCTTGGTTCAAAAAAACAGTATACTATCGAACCAGTGGTTGAATCAGTTTTTACGAATGTTGACTTTAATAAGCTGACAATCAGTGATTTAATAAATATTGCTTCGGAAAATAGATTTGATTTGAAAGGTGCATTGACACAAAGAAAAATTGAAGAGCGTAATTTGGAATTCCAAATGGCTAATAAAAAACCAGATTTGACTTTTCAAATGACATATGACCGAAATGGTAGTTTTGTTCAAAATTATTTAGGACTTGGCGTTAGCATGAACCTACCTGTTTTTAATAAAAACCAAGGAAATATTCAAGCCGCTCAAATAAGAATACAAGAAGCTGACAAATTACAAGAATCGTATCAGTTGAAAGTAGAAAAAGATGTTCAAAATGCTTTCTATAAAGCACGTCAAGCAGATACAGTTGCTAAATCAATTGACAGTAAGTTTAGTGACGATTTTTCTAAACTTATCGCTGGAGTATTAGATAATTATCGAAAACAAAACATTACAGTTGTTGAGTTTATAGATTTTTTTGACTCTTATAAACAAACAATTTTGCAATATAATCAACTGCAAAACGATAGAGTATCTGCCTTTGAAAATCTAAACTTTACGGTTGGTAAAGCAATTTTGAACTAATTTTTATCGAAATTATATATTTAAAAATAAAATAACATGAAAAATTCATTGAGATTATTGTTTCTGGGGCTATCGATTGTATCGATTTTTTCCACTGCAATGACTGGTTGTGGAGAAGGGCAGACCAAACAAGATTCTAAGGAAGCAGCTCAAAAGCAAGTCAGTTTAGATGCAGAAACTTATAAAAATTTAAAAACTATCAATGCAGAAGTAAAAACTGTAAATCAGGTTTTAAATTTAACTGGCAAAATTACCTTTGACCAAGATGGTGTTGTGAAAGTTTTTCCTTTAGTAGGTGGACACATCGAGGAGGTTAAAGTCGAATTAGGCGATTATGTGCAAAAAGGACAAGTTTTAGCGGTGATTAGAAGTGGAGATTTAGCCGATTTGGAGCAACAAGCAATTTCTGCCAAAAGTAATTTATCGGTTGCACAAAAAAATCTTCAAGTTTCTGAAGATATGACAAAGTCTGGCCTTTCATCTCAAAAAGAATTAGTTGCAGCCAAAGAGGGTGTAGAAACTGCAAAAGCAGAAGTAAATAGGGTGGCAGAAAGAAAGAGTATCTTAGGTGCTAAAGGAATGTTGTATGTAGTTAAAGCTCCGACTAATGGATTTATTGTTGAAAAAACCGCAGCTACGGGCATGGAACTGCGTGGAGATGACCCCGAAAATTTATTTACAATTAGCAACCTTGACCGTGTTTGGGTCATGGCAAATGTATATGAATCAGATATTGCAAAGGTGCATTTAGGGCAAGAAGCAAAAATTACTACTATCTCTTTTCCTGATAAAGTATATACAGGCAAGATTGATAAAATTTTCAATACGCTTGACCCGATGAATAAAACTGAAAAGGTACGAATTCAATTGATGAACAAAGATTTTCAGTTAAAACCAGAAATGTTTACGAATATTATAGTTGAATATGGTGGTTCTGAGCAACGTCTTGCTGTGCCTAGCAAGGCTGTGGTTTTTGATAATAATCAGAATTTTGTGGTTGTAAAAGAGTCAGGAAAATTGGCTGTAAAACCTATTTCGATTTACAAAGTAGTTGGTGATAAAACCTTTATTTATTCAGGAGTTGAGGCAAATACGCCAATTGTGACTGAAAACCAATTGACTTTATATCAAGCACTTATTCAATAATTATTGTTTGTTTATTTATTTTAGATTCGGGTTACTGAAATTAGTAACTCGATTCTTATACCCCAATTTTAATGATAATTAATTGTATTACAATACCTTTAATCATCGACTTTGGGGATAGTTTTAATCAAATTTTAAGACGATATACTTATTTGGAAAGCCATCGTTGAATATTTTTGTAAAAATAAATGGGTAACACAATTTTGAAATATCTTCTTTTTTTGTGTATTCTTTTAATGGGTGCCAGTTGTCGAGCGGATGAGTTTAAAAGAAATATTAGTCCGACTCTATCACCTCACAAAAGAAACTCAATTGTTTTGCCTTTGAGTGGTTTAACTAAGACTTTTGCACTAACCCTCAAAACAGCTATTTCTTTTTATAATCTTTTCTTTTATTTAGAAGAAATAGCCGAAGATGCGGAAACAAATAAAAAAACATATCCCACACAAGAAAATAATTATACCAAAAAACCTTCCATTTGCCTATTAGGCTTACAATCAAAATTTACCTACTATTATTTATTTAAAAAAAATCATAAAGGCCATAAAAGGTTTATTTTAAACTGTGCCTATTTACTATGATTTTAGTTTTTTGAAAGCAAAATTGCTTATAAAAGACATCAATACAATTAAATCAAATTTCGAACCTGTTTGAGGTAAATCATTCTGCTGCTTTTACAGAACTCTACATTCAAACAGTATATCAAACGCAAAAAAACAAGCTTTAAAATAGGCTTTTCGGCCTCAATGGCAACGCTTTGCCTATATTTTAATAGCTCTTCGACAATTATAAATTTTAAATCCGAAGAAGAATAATTATGAAAAAATCACTCATGTTTTTAGGTTTGACTGTCTTGCTTTTTAATGCGAGTTGTAAGTCAGAAGAAAAAGAGGAAAAGAAAGAAGATGCCAAACTTCTAGTTACTTCTCCCATCCGCAAAGATACTGTTGTCACTACCGACTATGTTTGCCAAATTCGATCAATTAATAATATCGAGTTACGTGCCCTTGAGAAGGGTTATTTACAAGGCATTTTTGTAGATGAAGGTAAGTTTGTGAAAAAAGGACAATTAATGTTCCAGATTATGCCAAACCTCTATCAAGCAGAAATGAAAAAAGCGGAAGCGGAAGCAAATTATGCAGAAATTGAATATAAAAACACCAAATCATTGGCTGATGGAAATATTGTTTCAGCAAATGAATTAGCTCTGGCCAAAGCAAAACTAGACAAAGCTCTTGCTGAATTGGCTCTAACGAAAGTGCATTTGGGATTTACTGAAATTCGAGCACCATTTGATGGAATCATGGACCGCCTTCGTGTAAGAAAAGGTAGTTTGGTTGATGAAGGTGATTTACTTACAACTTTATCAGATAATAGCAAAATGTGGGTTTATTTCAATGTGCCAGAAGCACAGTATTTAAACTTTAAAACCCATGCAAAAAGTGATGGTGGAATGCAAAAAGTATCGCTCAAAATGGCTAATAATGAATTGTTTAAGTTTCCGGGTATTGTAGAAACCATTGAAGGAGAGTTTGATAATGAAACAGGAAATATCGCCTTTAGAGCAACGTTCCCCAATCCAGAAGGACTATTAAGACATGGTGAAACAGGTAATATTCAAGTAACAGTTCCTGTGAAAAATGCATTGCTTATTCCACAAAAAGCTACTTTTGAGGTACTCGATAAAACGTATGTGTATGTAATTGATAAAGACAATATTGTGCGTTCTCGCCCCGTAACGATTGCCGCTGAAATGCCGCATTTATATGCTATTTCTTCTGGTCTATCTACTGGCGACAAGATTCTTTTGGAAGGTTTAAGAAAAGTAAAAGAAAACCAAAAGATAGAGTACAAGTTTGAAGAACCTTCACAGGTAATTTCACACTTAAGTCTTTACGCTGAATAGTTTTTATCCACCGAAACAAAAGAAATATATGTTTAGTAATATCATCAAACGACCTGTATTGGCTATCGTTATTTCGGTATTGATAGTTTTTACTGGTACTTTAGCCATCAAGCAACTGCCAACTTCGCAGTTTCCAGAAATTGCCCCTACAACAGTCAATATCTTTATTGCTTACCCAGGGTCAAGTGCTGACGTTCTCGTTAAATCTACACTCGTAACCCTCGAAAATGCCATCAATGGTGTTCAGGGAATGAGATACCTCGCCACCGATGCAACAAGTGCGGGTGAAGCAACGCTTCGTGTAATTTTTGAACCGGGTACCGACCCTAATCAGGCGGTTATTAGGGTAAAAACAAGGGTTGACCAAGTAATGCCTTTGTTACCAGAGTTAGTACAACGTGAAGGGGTTGTGATTACACCAATCCAACCAAGTATGTTGATGTACATTAATCTCTATGGAACAAGTAAGAATTTCGATGAAAAGTTTTTGTATAACTACGCTAACGTAAACCTTTTACCCGAAATTAACCGTATCAATGGGGTAGCAAGAACGCAAATTTTGGGTAGTCGCCAATTTGCGATGAGGGTTTGGTTAAATCCAGACCGTATGCGTGCCTATAATATTTCGGCTGAAGATGTAATGAAAGCATTGGCAGAGCAAAGTATTATTGGTCGCCCGGGTCGTATTGGTCAAAGTTCTGGTATAGCGGCTCAATCTTTAGAATACGTTTTGACATACAAAGGCCGCTACAATAAACCCGAAGAGTATGAAAATGTGATTCTGCGAGCAAATCCTGCTGGTGAAAGTATTCGATTGAAAGATGTTGCCAAAGTAGAACTTGGCAGTGAATTTTTTGATATTTATTCTAACCTTGATGGTCATCCTTCGGCAGCGATTGTATTGAAACAAAATGTGGGTAGTAATGCGAGTGAAGTAATTCAACAAGTAAAAGATAAAATGGAGGAGTTAAAAGCAACTTTCCCTCCCGGAGTTGAATATAAGTTGAGTTATGATGTATCGAAATTTTTGGATGCCTCAATTGAGCAAGTACTTCATACCTTACGTGATGCCTTTATTTTGGTAGCTTTGGTTGTTTTCCTTTTCTTAGGCGACTGGCGTTCGACACTTATTCCAATCATTGCCGTACCGGTGTCATTAATTGGTGCATTTTTCGTGATGCAAATGTTTGGGCTTTCTATAAATCTTATCACACTTTTTGCATTGGTTTTGGCTATTGGTATTGTGGTTGATGATGCGATTGTGGTTGTTGAGGCCGTTCATGCCAAAATGGAAGAAGAGCATCTTTCTCCATATAATGCTGTTAGAAAAGTGATGGGCGAAATCAGTGGAGCTATCATTGCAATTACGCTCGTAATGGTGTCTGTGTTCTTACCAATTGCCTTTATGTCAGGTCCTGTGGGTACTTTCTATCGGCAGTTTTCAATTACGATGGCGAGTTCTATCATACTTTCGGCTGTTGTTGCTCTTACGCTCACCCCAGTACTTTGTGCCATGATTCTTAAAAATAATCATGGAAAACCAAAGAAAAAATCTCCAATTGATTGGCTCATTGACCAATTCAACAAAGGTTTTGAAAAGTTAACAGGTCGTTATGTGAGTGTTTTGAAGTTCATTGTTAATAAACGATTGCTCACGTTCTTAATATTAGTTGCTTTTAGTGTTGGAATTATCTTCGAAAACAAAATCTTACCAGCGGGATTTATTCCAAGTGAAGACCAAGGTACAATTTATGCCATTATTCAAACACCACCGGGTTCAACACTTGAAAGAACAAATGCAGTTTCAAGAGAATTACAAGAAATTTGTAAAAAAGTAGAAGGCGTTGAATCGGTTTCTTCATTGGCAGGATACGAAATCATGACCGAAGGTCGTGGTTCGAATGCTGGTACTTGTTTGATTAACTTGAAAAACTGGTCTGAAAGAGAAAGAGGAGTACATGAAATTATCGAAGAATTAGAAGAAAAAACTAAAGATTTAGGGGCAGTTGTAGAGTATTTCGAGCCACCTGCCGTACCCGGTTTTGGTTCTTCAGCAGGTTTTTCAATGCGTATGCTTGATAAGAATAATACAACTGATTATCAAGAATTCGATAAGGTAAACAAAGACTTTATGGCTGCTTTAGGTAAGCGTAAAGAGTTGACTGGTTTATTTACTTTCTTTGCCGCGAATTATCCTCAATATGAATTAGAGATTGATAATAATGTGGCCATGCAAAAGGGGGTATCCATTGGAAAAGCAATGGAGAATCTTAATATCATGATTGGTAGTACTTATGAACAGGGTTTCATTCGTTTTGGCCGTTTCTTTAAGGTCTATGTTCAGTCATCACCAGAATTCCGACGTCTTCCTTCTGATATTATGAATATGTTTGTAAAAAACGATAATGGCGAAATGGTGCCTTATTCAGCATTCATGAAATTAGTGAAAAAACAGGGCCCAAACGAGATTACGAGGTATAATATGTACAACTCATCGTCAATTCAAGGACAACCAGCGAAAGGTTATACCACTGCCGATGCAATCAAGGCTATTCAAGAAGTATCAAAAACACTTCCAAAAGGTTATGATATTGCTTGGGAAGGTTTATCATATGATGAAGCCAAACGAGGAAACGAATCAATTTATGTTTTTGCTGTCGTTTTGATATTTGTTTATTTCGTTTTGGCGGCTCAATATGAAAGCTTCTTATTACCTATGGCTGTAATTTTCTCGCTACCTGTTGGGGTATTTGGGTCTTTCTTCTTGCTAAAAGCGATGGGTATGGCCAATGATGTTTATGCTCAAGTAGGTCTTATCATGTTAGTTGGTCTTTTAGGGAAAAATGCCGTATTGATTGTGGAGTTTGCCGTTCAACAACGACAAAAAGGTATGTCGATTTTTGATGCTGCCATTGAAGGAGCTAAAGTTCGTTTCCGACCAATTTTAATGACATCTTTTGCTTTCGTAGCAGGTCTAATTCCTTTGGTTATTTCTCATGGTGCTGGTGCAATTGGTAATAAAACAATCGGTGGCTCAGCTATGGGTGGAATGCTTTTCGGTACAATTTTCGGCGTAATGATAATTCCAGGTCTGTATTACATATTTGGAAGTTTATCCGATGGTAAACATCTAATTAAAGACGAGGACGAAGAACCATTATCTGAAAGGTTTGTGGAATCAAGTGAAGAACGCGGTAAGATTTTGAAAAATATCAGAAAAGCGAATGAAAGATTGAGAAAATTATTAAACCGAAACGACGAAGATGATACGAAATAACATAAAAAAGAAACTTCTGTTTATTGCTTTGGCCGTTTCAGCAATAGTTCTCGACTCTTGTAAAACACCGGCCATAATTGGCAAAATAGAAAATAAATCATTGCCTAATTATGCAGCTTCACAGGATTCTACCAATTCTGCGAAACTAAAATGGAAGGATTTTTTCAATGACCCATATCTAAATGCATTGATAGACACAGCACTGCTAAATAATCAGGAGCTGAATATTACAATGCAAGAAATTGAGATGTCGAAAAATGAAATCATGGCACGAAGAGGGGAGTACCTTCCATTTGTAAGATTAGGGGGCGGAACGGGTTTTGATAAAGTTTCACGCTATACGAGTAAGGGTGCAAGTGATGAAATTACTGAAATTAAGCCCGGAAAACGAACTCCAGTTGTTCTTCCTGATTCTTATTTTGGGGCTTTTGCTAGCTGGGAGGTAGATATTTGGCATAAATTGCGTAACGCTCAAAAAGCATCTGCCGCCAATTATTTAGGAACAATTGAAGGAAAAAACTTTCTGGTGACCAACTTAGTTGCTGAAATTGCTAATTCTTATTACGAATTGTTAGCACTTGATAATCAATTAGATATTGTCAAGAAAAACATCGAAATATTAAATTCGGCTTTATTGATTATCAAACAAGAAAAAGAAGCAGCAAAAGTTACAGAATTGGCTGTTCAAAGATTTGAAGCTGAGGTTTTTAAGACTCAAAGTCTTCAATTTGAAATTCAGCAGAAAATAGTTGAAACCGAAAATCGAATAAATTTTTTAGTTGGACGTTTCCCACGACCAATTCAAAGAAGTTCACAACAATTTGCTTCAATGGTACCTACGAAAATTTCCGTTGGATTACCTGCACAGTTATTGGAAAAACGCCCCGATATTCGTCGTGCAGAATTAGGTATTCAAGCTGCTAAATTGAATGTAAGTGTTGCAAAAGCTAATTTTTATCCTTCGTTGGGGCTTTCTGCATCATTAGGTTTTCGTTCGTTTAACCCACTTTTATTAGCGAATTTGCCACAATCTTTGATTATGTCATTAGCTGGAGATTTGGCTGGTCCATTAGTAAATAAAAATTCAATTACAGCAACTTATAAAAATGCGAATGCCAAGCAGATTCAAGCAGTTTACGATTATGAAAAGACGGTTTTAAATGCATTTATCGAGGTTACAAATCAGTTGGCAAACATTAATAATCTTGAGAAGAATTATGCAATGAAAAATAATCAAGTGGAAGCCCTGACAAGGTCAACAGATATTTCGCTAAAACTTTTCAAAGCTGCACGTGCAGATTACATGGAGGTATTGTTAACTCAACGAGATGTACTTGAAGCCAGAATGGAATTAATCGAAACTCGCATGAAACAATTGAATGCGGCTGTTAACACTTATAGAGCATTAGGCGGAGGCTGGAATTAATATTAAGTGTAAATTATCATCCACAAAGGTTTTTAGGAATAAACTAGGGTATTATTAAACTAGATATTTTTTTAGAAATCTTTGTGGATTTTTTGAATAATTACATATTTGTTCATTAAATATACTCAATCCTTTCTTATTAAACTTATTTTTGTTTTAATCCTCTTTTAATCTTTCCTTTAAACGTCTTTCAGACTACCACAACACTTTTGTGCTATCAAGCAAACAACGAGTGTCATGAACAAATTCATCAAAGGAATTTTATCCTTTTCCCTCAAAAATAAATACTTTATCTTTTTTGCTACTTTATTAGCAGTTATTGGCGGTTGGATTGCCTACCAAAATACACCAATTGAGGCTTTCCCCGATGTAACAAATACACAAATCACAATTATTACACAATGGCCGGGCCGAAGTGCGGAGGAGGTTGAAAAGTTTGTTTCAATTCCAATAGAAATCGGATTGAATCCTGTTCAAAAGAAAACAGATATTCGTTCGACTACTGTTTTTGGTCTTTCGGTTGTGAAAGTTATGTTTGAAGATGGTGTTGATGATGCTTTTGCTCGTCAACAAATTAATAATTTGATAGGAAGTGTAAATTTACCAGAAGGTATTGAACCTGATATACAACCTCCTTATGGCCCTACTGGTGAAATTTTCAGATATACACTTGAAAGTAAAGCACGAACTGTTAGAGAATTGAAAACAATCCAAGATTGGGTGGTTGAACGACAGTTGAAAGGGGTAGCAGGTGTAGCAGATGTAGTTAGTTTTGGTGGAGAAGTAAAAACCTATGAGATTAGTGCTAATCCTCATTTACTAGCAGATTATGATGTTACTCCACTTGAGCTTTATCAAGCGGTTGCCAACTCGAATGTAAACGTTGGTGGAGATGTGATTGAAAAAAATTCAGAGGCTTATGTTGTTCGTGGAATTGGCCTTTTGAAGGGGATTAATGACATAGAAAAAATAATCATTAAAAGTGCGAATGGCGTACCAATTACGGTAAAAAACGTGGCAACAGTTACAGAATCGGCCTTACCTCGTCTGGGTCAAGCTGGTAGAGATGGGCAAAATGATGTTCTTGAGTGTATTGTTGTGATGCGTAAAGCTGAAAATCCAAGTCAGGTTATAGAAAATGTTAAAGCAAAAATTGAAGAACTTAATACTTCTATTTTGCCACAAGATGTAAAAATTAATACTTTTTATAATAGAGAAACCCTTATTCATTTTGCTACACACACCGTAACACATAACCTTTTAGAAGGAATTATATTTGTTACCTGCATTGTGTTTTTGTTTATGGCCGATTGGCGTACAACGGTTACTGTTTCGATTGTTATTCCATTGGCTCTATTATTTTCATTCATTTGTCTTCGTTTGAAAGGAATGTCTGCAAATTTACTATCAATGGGAGCGATTGACTTCGGTATTATTGTCGATGGGGCAGTTGTAATGGTAGAAGGAATTTTCGTGGTGCTTGATAATTTGGCTCATCAGATAGGTATGGAGCGATACAATAAGCTTTCAAAATTAAGTATTATTCGTAAGACTGGTACAGAAATGGGTAAAGCCATATTTTTCTCAAAGCTAATTATCATAACTTGTTTGATTCCAATATTTTCTTTCCAAAAAGTTGAAGGAAAAATGTTCTCACCTTTAGCTTGGACATTGGGTTTTGCTTTACTCGGAGCATTGATTTTTACACTTACGTTGGTGCCTGTTTTAGCAAGTATTTTATTAAGAAAGAATGTACGTGAAAAACACAACCCGTTTGTGTTATTTATTGAAAAATGGGTAATGAAAGGCTTTAATTATGTATTCAATCATAAACGTAAAACATTACTAATTACTGTAATTGTGGTAGTATTGGGTCTATTTAACTTTAAGTTTTTAGGCTCAGAATTTCTTCCAGAATTGAATGAAGGTTCGATTTATGTGCGTGCAAGTATGCCGATGAATATTTCATTGAATGAATCGATTCGATATACCAATGAGATGCGTCAAGTATTTAGAAGTTTCCCAGAGGTAAAAGGGGTGATGTCTCAAACTGGCCGTCCAAATGATGGAACCGACCCAACTGGCTTTTATAATATTGAGTTTTTGGTTGATATTTTCCCACAAGAGGATTGGAAAAGAGATATTTCAAAAGAACAATTAATCAGTCAAATGCAAGAACGGCTTGATAAATTCACGGGTGTTAACTTCAACTTCTCGCAACCTATTATGGACAATGTTGAGGAAGCAGTTTCGGGGGTTAAAGGTAGTATTGCCGTGAAAATTTACGGACAAGATCTAGTTTTGATGGAGAAAAAAGCCAAAGAGGTATATAATCAATTGGCTACTGTTCGTGGAATTGAAGATTTAGGGGTAATTAAAAATATTGGCCAGCCCGAATTGAGAATTGAATTAGATGAAGACAAGTTGGGTCTTTATGGTGTTCAAAAAGGTGATGCTCAAGCAGTTATTGAAATGGCCATTGGTGGTAAAGCGGCTACTCAAATATACGAGGGAGAGCGTAAGTTTGATTTAAGAATTAGATTCCAACAAGAATATCGTAAATCTGATTCCGAAATCAGTAATTTATTAATTCCAACGATGAATAATACTCAAATTCCGTTAAAAGAAATAGCTAAAATCTATTATAATACTGGCCCAATATTAGTATTCCGTGAGGCTAATCAACGTTTCAATGCAGTAAAATTCTCGGTTCGTGGAAGAGATATGGGAAGTGCCATTGCAGAAGCCCAGCAAAAAGTAAATGCACACGTGAAGTTGCCTAAAGGATATACAATGAAATGGGCTGGTGATTTTGAAAATCAACAACGTGCTACCAACCGTTTAATGCAGGTAGTTCCAATTAGTTTGTTGTTGATTTTCTTGATATTATTTGTATTATTTGGCAATATTAAAGATGCTGGAATTGTATTAGTGAATGTACCATTTGCAATCATTGGTGGAATAGCTTCTTTGCTAATTTCGGGTACGAATTTTAGTATTTCGGCAGGTATTGGTTTTATTGCACTTTTCGGTATTTGTATTCAAAATGGCGTTATTTTAATTTCAGTATTCAAGAAAAACCTTCATGAACGAATGAATCTCACGGAAGCTATTACTAAAGGTGTTATTTCACGTATTAGACCTGTAATAATGACCGCCATGATGGCTGCAATTGGTTTAATTCCTGCAGCAATCTCTCACGGTATTGGCTCAGAAACTTCAAAACCATTGGCAATTGTAGTGATTGGTGGATTAATAACCGCAACGGTTTTAACTTTACTAGCCTTCCCTATAATTTTCTATGTCTTTTATAAAGAAAAGTTGCCTTTAAATTAATTTTCATAATATGAAGGGCTAAGATTTATGCTTAGCCCTTTTTTATTTTGTTTGTTATATGTGATATTGCATGATAATTAATCGAGAATTTCTTTATGAAAATAGTTGACAAACAGACCATACGTATTCCAACAATTTTGAGTATTGCACTCATCATTTTTTCGGCTAATATATACCTCTTTTATAGTAATTTCCGTGAAAATGAGTTTTATCTATACCTTCGGAATAATGCTATTTCGATTGAAAAAATGATTATAGACAAAGGCTTGAGTGGCGAAGATGTTCGTACAATGGATGATATGAAAGAAAATATTTATACCCAAGAGCAATTTATTATTTATGATTCAACGGGCACCGTAATTTTTAAATCGAGATATGCTGTTAATCACTTAACAGATAATTTACTAAAAGAAGTGTATAAGCATGAGGTTGAATTTAAAAAAGATGGATATGAAAGAACCATTTTCCTCAGTCGTAACAATAAATATAAACGTCTGCTTGTAATAGAAGCTGCAGGATATGACTTATCTGGCTTTAATAAACAAAGAAATCTCCTTTATATTTTAATCATTAGTTCGGTTTTACTAATTAGTATTATTACGCTTACCACGAGATATTATATCAGGACAGATTTGCGGCCTATTGGTGAAATTGCTAAAAGAATGAAGAAGATTTCTAGCAAAAACCTTCAATCACGAATTCCAGAAGCCGACCTTGATAATGAAATTGGCCAAATGGCTCATACATTCAATGATTTGCTTGATAGACTAGATAATTCCTATACCCAACAACGAAATTTTGTATCTTATGTAACACACGAGCTTCGAACCCCCCTATCTATTTTATTGGGTAATGCCCAAGTGACACTCATGAAAGAACGAACAGTTGAAGAATACAAACAAACTGTAGAAAACTTTCAAGTGGATATTAACAATATGATAAATTTAGTAAATAGTTTACTCGAATTAGCAAGAATGAATGCCGATGCCCAGTCGGTGCCTTTTGTAGAGGTAAGGGTTGATGAAGTATTATGGGCTGCTTCTGATATTGTTAAAAAAAATCAACCAGAATATCATATAAATGTTGAGTTTGAGCAGATTCCTGAAAATGATGAGCAAATGATTGTGAGTGGAAATGCAGAATTATTAGTATTGGTTTTTAGAAATCTGATGGAAAATGCATGTAAGTATAGTGCAGATAAAAGAGTAGAAGCGAAAATTTTATATGAGAAAAATTCAATTAGGATTGATTTTATTGATAAAGGAGTGGGGATGTCTTCGAGTGAAACGGAACATATTTTTGAACCTTTTTATAGAAATGAAAAAACCAAAGAAATCTCAGGACATGGAATTGGCTTACCACTAACAAAGAGAATCGTGGAAATTCACTCTGGGAAAATATCGGTTTTATCAGAAGAAGGTGTTGGTTCAATTTTTACAGTAGAATTGCCCGTAAAGCAGCTTTATTAGACTTTAACTTGCTTTTAATTTAGGTTTTAGATGCTTTTTATCATTAGAATATATTTTTGATTTAGAAAGCCAAACAGTGATTTGGTAGCTAACTCTATAATATAGACTGACATGAAAAAGAATCTTATTTTAGCATTTATTGCGGCTATTTTTGCTGCAAATGCAATTGCACAAACAACACCTGAAGTTTAAAAAAAAAAATAGCTAAATTAGAGAAAAAAGAAGATAAAATAACGGCTAAAATGGCTGCTCATGAAATGAAGAAAGAGCAGAAAGAAGCTAAAAAAGCAGAGAAAGAGACAAAAAAAGAAGCTAATCATGCACATAAATAATTTTTCTTAATACATTTGCTCTGATTCCCACAAATTTATATTAGCAAGGTAGCTTACTGCCTTGCTAAAATTTTTTGATTTTATGAAAATACTGATTGTAGAAGACGAGCTCCGCTTGGCTGAATTCATTAAAAAAGGTCTTGAGGAAAATACACACATGGCAGATATTGCCAAAGATGGTGAAATGGGCCTAAAGATGGCATTCGATAACGATTATGATGTAATTATTATGGATGTTAATATGCCAAAAATGAATGGCTATGACGTTACACAACAAATTAGGTCTGAAAAGCAAAATACCCCAATTCTGATGCTCACAGCCATGGGTACATTAAACGATAAAGCCTTAGGTTTTGATGCTGGTATTGATGATTTTTTGGTGAAACCATTTCAGTTTCAAGAGCTTTTAATGAGACTCAACGCTCTACATAGAAGAAATGCAATTGTGCAGCATCAAGTTAAGCGTAATATTATGAAAGTCGCTGACTTAGAACTTGATTTAACAGCCAGAACAGTCATTAGAAACGGGAAAGATATTTTGTTGACTGCTAAAGAATATGCTTTGCTTGAGTATTTAATGATTAACCATAATAGGGTAGTATCCAGGGTTGATATTGCTGAAAAGATTTGGGACTCAGACCTTGACCCAACCAGTAATACCATTGATACTTACATAAATTTTCTTCGAAAAAAAGTTGATAAAGAATTTTCTTCCAAACTAATCCACACAATAGTGGGAATGGGTTATATCTTAAAAGAGTAGTAATTTATATTAAGAATATAAAATAGCCTTGACATAAAATCTAGGCTATTTTTCTGTAAATACTTGATAATAAGGTGTTTGAGTTGTATTGTGAGGCGGATTCTATTTTTAATCACTCTTTAATTTGATTTTTAGAAGCAATTAAGATAATACCTATACTTTTACATCAAGAAACAGTAATAGTGAATTTTCATAAAGGAATTTTAGGTCTTAAAGCTCTGGTTTCACATTAACCAGAGCTTTTTTTAGAGTAGAAGTATTAATCCGCCATAGTGGGTTTAGTTAGTTAGGGTTATAGTTCTCTGATTAAAACCCGATTTTTAATCAGAGACTTTTAATAAAATTTTGTTGAATCTTAATCTTTTCAAGTCTTATGGAAACTTCATTTTTAGCAAACCTACCTTACAATACACAAATTCAATCATTCAAGAGTGAAAAACCAATTTTACTCAAATTGCATATTGAACCTTGGGCTTTTGAAAACATCAAAGATTTTTTTCCAAATTCTACTGAAAGTGATTTTATAAAACTACGCCATCATTTATCTGATTGTATCATGAGATTCGAACAGTTAGTTTCAGGTAAAATTCTTCTAGGTACTGAAATAATGATTGATTTTATGAACGGCCTTCTCATTTTTGAAGTAAAAAATTACGCACAATCTTTTTATCAAAGCCAGATTGAAGAAACCTATACCTTAGACTTAGTAAAGGTTGAATTAAGGTAAAATATTTACCGAAAGTATTTAATTGGGTTTTAATGTGGCTTTGAAACTTTTTCTATTTGGTAAGATTAAATTTACACGGTAAGAAATATAGAACACTTAGAAATATCTATGATTAGTGTACGAATTTTCTTTTTTGATGGTATATGATGATTAGGAGTGGGATTTAAAAAAAACTTAATCTTATCAACCCCACTATCATTTTTTATAATCCGTGTAAGATTTAACTACTAACCTTTAATTTTAAATGAAAAATCTGATTAACTATTTTAATTCAGCACCCGATTTTCATAGAGTCTTATTGTTGTCGTTCTCTTTTTTTCTGTTTTGGAATATTGAGTATTTTTATGAACACGCAAAGAATAAAGTAAGTCATTTATGGCTTAATGCCAAATTTATGCTTACTGCAGCTCCAGTTCAGTTCGTACTAGGATATTTAATGAATTTTGTGCTTAAATGGACTCAAAACCATGAATTTGGGTTATTTCATCAAATCCAGAAAGTGAATGCGTTAACGCTTTTTATCTTGACTTTTTTATATCTTGATTTTTGCGAATATGCTTATCACTTATTGATGCACAAAGTAAAAAAACTCTGGAAATTTCATTTAGTTCATCATGCCGATAAACAATTGGATGTTTCTACAACATTACGAGAACATCCTGGTGAAACTACAATTAGACTGCTTTTTACCACACTTTGGGTATTTTGGGGCGGGGTCTCATTGTGGGCTCTTATTTTCCGCCAGTTTATTCAAATATTTTCAAATGTATTGGCTCATACAGAAGTAAGACTACCAGAAAAGGTTGATTCTTGGCTGAGTTATCTGTTTGTTACTCCTAATTTTCATCATGTTCATCATCATTATTTACAACCTTATACAGATACAAATTATGGAGATGTATTGAGCATTTGGGATAGAATATTTGGTACTTTTGCTCAATTACCTAAGGAAGCAGTAGTTTTTGGTGTTGATACGCATTTTGATGAGTGTAATCTTAATACTTTTAGCAAGTTATTGACTATTCCGCTAATATCTGATAAAAGTTCTGAGAAGATTAATATGAAAGGTTAAAATGAGTATTTCGAGAATAATTTTCTTAGTATGTATCCCTTACAAGGTAGTGTTTGGGCAGGTAGATACTTCTAAAAATAAACTAGTGGATGTAATAGATGTTTGGCATCTTGTTTTTAGTAAGAATTATTCTATTGATACTTCAAAAGCTAAAGTTAAAGAACCATTATTATCTATTTTACCAGGATTTGGGTATAGTCAATTAACTGGATTTACAGTTTTGATAGATGGTAATATTTCGTTTTATACCCAGCCTAATACCAATATTTCGGTTATAAAGCTTACGCCTGAATATGCTCAGAATAAGCAGTTTACGCCAATTTTGACAACTAGTATTTGGACTAAAAATAACCAATATAACTTTGTTTCAGATTGGAGATATTATAATTATAAAGTTATTGATTTTGGTTTAGGAGGAAGTACAAACCCTTTTATTTTTAATACTTACAGTTATCAATTTTTAAGGTTTCATCAATTATTGTCGAGGTCAATTTCAAGTAATTTTTTGCTTGGTATTGGTTATAATTTTGATAAACACTTCAATATTATTCAAAATGAATCTCAGTTAAATACCAATGTATCGAATTATGGAATAACTAAACCTACACTTTCTTCTGGATTAGTATTTAACGTTTTGTATGATTCCCGGAAAAATGAAAATAGTCCTGTATCTGGTGGTTGGTATTTCAATAGTTCCTTTATTCGGAATTATAAATTTTTAAAAAGTAGTAGTAATTATTACTCCCTTTACTCTGATTTTAGGCATTATGTGAGTTTGCCTCAAGGTTCAAACAATATTTTAGCATTTTGGAATATTAATTGGTTAACTTTCGGAGGCAAATCTCCTTATTTCGATTTGCCAAGCACTTTGTGGGATACTTATGATAATGCTGGAAGAACTTTTATTCAGGGAAGATTCAGAGGCAAAAATATGCTTTATTACGAAGCTGAGTATAGATTTGATATTATCAAAAACCAACTTTTGGGTGGTGCTTTTTTTGCGAATATTCAGTCATTTTCAGAACCTCAAAATAAACATTTTTCCAATCCAATTTTGGGATATGGAGCTAGTTTAAGAACAAAAGTTAATAAGAAATCAAAAGTATATTTTGTAGTATCCTATGGTTTGGGTAAAGGAGGAGCAAGGGGTTTTTTCTTTAATTTGGGAGAAGTTTATTAATTGTTTAAATTATGTATAATTATTTTAAGAAAGTATTTCTGGTAGTGATAATAGTAGCAAATGGTATAGTACTAAACGCTCAAGATTATAAACAACAAGATGAAATTTTGGGTACTTGGATTTCTGAAAATAAAGATTTAAAAGTAGAAATTTATAAAAAAGAAGATAAGTATTTTGGGAAAATTATTTGGTTCTTGTGTGACCCCAAAACGCCAAATATGAGTGATTTTAAAGATACCGAAAATCCTGAGCCTAAATTAAGACATAGACCTTGGCTTGGAATGGAGGTTGTTGAAGGCTTAATGTTTAATGGTGATAATATATGGGGAAATGGCACGATTTACGACCCCAATACCGGACGTACATATAGTTCAGTGGTTACACTAAAAGATAATAATACTTTGGTTGTAAAAGGGTATTGGGGAATTGAGTTATTAGGTAAAAATATGATTTTTTATAGAGTGGTTCCTAGTGGGAAATAAGGGTAAACATTGTTTACCCTTATTTTTTATTCACTAATATATTGTACAAGGTCTGCAACTAGGCCAGTCCAACCGCATTGGTGCGAAGCACCTAATCCTTCACCCGTATCTCCGTTAAAATATTCGTAGAATAAATGAAGGTCTTTAAAATGAGGGTCGGTGTCAAATTTTGAAAAATCTCCAGTATTAGCTCTTTTTCCTTCTTTCATTTTAAAAATATTTACCAATCTTTCTGCAACAAGCAAAGCCGCATCTTTGATTGACATAATATTGCCAGAATTAGTTGGATATTCAATTTCGAAGTCATCACCATAGTAATGATAAAACTTCAGAAGAGAATCTATCAACAGGAAATTTATTGGAAACCAAATTGGTCCACGCCAATTTGAATTTCCACCCATAATGCTCAAATCTGATTCCGCAGGGGTATATTTTACGGTCATTATTTCACCGTGGAGATTAAACTGATATGGCACATCATTATGGGCTTTTGATAAAGAACGAATGCCATAATCTGAAAGAAACTCTGTTTCATCAAACATTCTTTTTACAACCATTTTCATGCGGTGCCCGCGTAAAAGCGAAAGTAAATGGGTTTCACCTTTCCCCGGTTCGTTCCAGCGTGAGATGAGTGCTGCTAAATCTGGGCGATTCGTTAGAACCCACTCTAATCTACGTTTGAAGTCTGGTAATTTTGAGAGCATTTCTTCATTAATTACCTCAACAGCAAATAAAGGAATCAGACCCACATAGGAGCGAATCTTCATGAAAATAGTTTCACCGTTGGGGGCATGAAGTTTGTCGTAATAAAATTGGTCAGCTTCATCCCAAAGCCCCAAGTCATTTCCCTTAATTGGTTTATTGATAGCTGCGGCAATATGCAAGAAATGTTCAAAGAATTTTGAGGCCATATCTTGATAAACAGGCTTCTCCATGGCAATTTCGCAAGCAATTCGTAGCATATTGAGCGTGTACATGGCCATCCAGCCTGTTGCATCTGCCTGCTCTAATTTAACCCCAGGGATTTGGGCATTTCTATCAAAAACTCCAATGTTATCTAAGCCTAAAAATCCACCCCCAAAAATGTTGTTTCCTTCTTCATCTTTTTGATTTACCCACCAAGTAAAATTAATGAGTAGTTTATGGAAGATTTTCTCTAAAAATGCTAAATCTCCTTTACCACTGTTTTTCTTATCAATTTCATATACTTTCCAAGTTGCCCATGCATGAACAGGTGGATTTACATCTGAAAAATTCCATTCATAGGCAGGGATTTGCCCATTAGGGTGCATGTAATATTCTCTCAATACTACGGCTAATTGTCTTTTAGCGAAATCGGCGTCAATTCGGGCAAGCGTAAGCGTATGAAAAGCTAAATCCCAAGCGGCAAACCAAGGATACTCCCATTTATCGGGCATCGACAAAATATTTGCCATGTAAGCATGTTTCCAAGTGCTATTTCTTGGAAAGGCCCTACCTTTAAATTCAAAAGGCATTTTTGGGTCGCCTTTGAGCCATTCGTTAATATTATAGTAGTAAAATTGTTTATTCCACATCATGCCTGCAAAGGCCTGACGTTGAATATTTTTCATCTCTTCAGATTTTACATCTTTTTGTACATGGCCATAAAACTCGTCTGCTTCGATAATTCTTTTACTGAAAATTTCATCGAAATCATTGAAAGCATTATGATTATGCGTGTTTTGGCTGAATCTTAATCTAATTGTTGAACTTTCGCCACCCGCAATTTTTTTGGTATAACGAGCGGAAGCCTTCGTTCCAATTTTATTTGGATTGACCGTTTCGCTTTTGCCAGTAAGGATATAATTGCTAATTCCATCCTTCACATACATGCTAGTATTGGGGCGTCCGAATACTCTTTCCATATTTGTTTCATTTTCACAAAATAGGAGTTCATCAGCACCTTCTACATATAATTTATACTTGCCCAATAATTGATGTCCAACTTCTATCTGCGTATTAGAAATACCTGTTAGCATTGGAGCTTTACTATATGCTTCGTAGCCCCAACTCCATGTATTTCTAAACCATAGGGTAGGGAGCATGGTGAGTATTGCTTCTTTGGTATTTCTATTGTGAGCTGTAACCTTTATCAAAATATCGTTTTCATCGGCTTTTGCATATTCAATGAAAATATCGAAGTATTCATCTTTATCAAAAATACCTGTTTGTTCAATTTCGAATTCAGGATTACTACGATTTCGGCGTTGATTTTCTTCTACTATTTGTCGATACGGAAACTCATTTTGTGGATACTTATAGAGCATCTTCATATACGAGTGTGTTGGAGTACTATCGAGGTAATAGTATAGCTCTTTCACATCTTCTCCGTGATTACCTTCCGAGCCAGCCAGTCCAAATAGTCTTTCTTTTACTATCTTATCTTTATGATTCCAAAAAGCAAGGGCAAAACAAATGTGTTGTTTGTTATCAGAAATACCTCCAATGCCATCTTCCCCCCATCTGAATGCTCGTGAACGTGCCATATCGTGCGGAACGTAATCCCAAGCATTGCCGTATACACTGTAATCTTCCCTAACGGTTCCCCATTGTCTTTCCGACAAATAAGGTCCCCACTTTTTCCAACCTTTGTTATCTTTTCTTTGGTTTAGGCGTATTTGTTCTTGTATTTCCGTCATAAGTTTTACTTATTAAATCCAATTTGGATTATAAATAATTGAGGCTTAGTATTTTAACCACATACAGCAGTACTGATGCGGTTCTCGCAAAAATATGAAAAATTGTAATGGATAAAAGTTAATATTAATAATCGCTTATAATAGTAATAAAAGTTATTGGAATATTTCTATATTGGTGATAAACAAAAACGCCTCTTTGTAAGAGGCGTTGAAATTTTTCAATTATTTTTTTTAGTTTTTACAAGACTTGCTGCTTTTTGTTTTTCTTCCAATGAGATTTTGGCATTTTCTTGGTCTTGTTTATTGGCTATTTGGTCATTGAGAAGTTTTTCGAGTTCTATTCTGTTTTCTTCAATTGCTTTAAGCAATTTTTCTTTTTCTCGTTTATTTCTCTCAATATCTCTCGAAATTTTATCTCCTGTTTTATTAACTCGCTCTAAGCTTTTTTGGGCTTCCTCTGAATCTCGTTCTGCTAATCTAACGTCTTCATTTTGCATGGCAAAAGCATAAAAATCTTTTAAGAATTTTTCTACTTTACTGAAATTTATAGAATTCTCTGATACCATTTGTCCACCCCCAACATCAAAAGAAGCAAAAACTTTGGTTTTTAATTTTTGTTCAGAGATGACTTTACTCATCAAATTAATAGGATCAGGTGAGATTTCTGACATATTCGCCGAAGAAATACTAAATATTTCGCGATTTTGTGAAACACCACCATACTTTGAAATATAAATTGCCCAGTCTTTTTCAATGTATTTTTTATCAATACTAAGGGTCATATAGAATCCTTCTTTACGTTCTTTTCCAAAAATTTCAGACCCACTTAAAATTGTTTGGGCGAAGTTCGTCAATGCCATGAATAGCATTAAAACAGTCATGAATAGTCTGCTCATATATAATAATTGTTTAATAAATAATTTTCAGACGCAAGTTCTTATTTTTTGTAACATTTATTTAAAAAACTTACAAGAGTTCAACTTTCTTACATACCAAAACAATCTTTTGTTTATCTGAATTTTCGGTGGCAAATAAATAATAATCGCCACCATCTTGTAAACCAAGCTTCTTTTTTATTTCTTCTGGTTTCAAGGGGAAATTTCGGGTACTAATATTGGCTTTCGGCGATGGTAGTTTTGATAGGATTTCTTTTTTATCAAACTTACAAATAGACTCGCACAAAAAGATTCTACCCGGAAAAGCCTCATTGAGTATATCTGATGTATAAAGATGACTATTTGGGGCTATTTTGAGCAAATTAAATTTTTCACTCACACTTTTAAATCCTCCGGCTTTTAAGATTGAAGCATTGGGTTCGTAGATATATTTCAGCGGATTAGAATATGCTATTTTACAATGCTCTTCTAAAGTATAATCAAATTCAAATATATGGGGCAATGACTTAAAACTAAGATTTACGCAAACTATATTTGGATTGGAATCAATGCCATTGCTGATAAATAGTAACTCTTTTACTTCATTTTCGAAGGCAATCACATAGACATAAGAAATATTTGTGAGCTGTTCGAGTGCCATCTTAATATCAAGCATAGGTGAAAATTTTACCATATATTTATTAAGAAATGGCTTCAAAGTCAGAAGGTTTGGTTCACAGTCTTCGATTTTAAAAACCTTATTTTGTGAATTATCTCTTCTGTGAGGGTCAATATAATAATTGTTATTATTATTTAGAAATGAATAATCAAGGGTTGTAGCATTTTGGTTAATGACTTCAATATTTGTAAGGTTTAATGATTTAAAGTTAACCTTAGCAATTTCTGAAAGTAATTCTGATTGTTCAATGTATTTAACAGACTCGCAAATTTTAGCTAAAGCCCAAGAATCTACCCCCATCCCTCCAGTTAAATCAACAACATTCTTTTTGCCAATTAATTGACTAAAAACCGAAGCCTTAAAATTTGCTGTAACTTCCGATGATGCCTGTTCTACTGATAATGGTGGTGGAAAAAGTATGTTTTGGTTGGTAAACCATGTTGGAAGTTTTGTTTTTGATTTTTGTCGGGCAAGTAGCTGGTCTGCAACTAATGTAAGTGTGTTAGAACTAAGTTTCAGCGGGTTTTTTAAAATAAACTCCTGAACATTAGTATTTTGAAACTGTTGAGCAATTTTACTTGCTTCTATCATTGCTTCTATCATTGGGCCTTCAAACTAAAAAAATATCATTCATCATTCAGTTTTATGTAATCTAAATGATAATTTTGTCTCTGTTCAAGATAAGTTAATCACACAATATTATGCTAAGTTTTTGGGAAAAAGATGTTTTTTTGAAAAAATATGATGTAATCATCGTAGGTGCAGGTTTTTCTGGATTGTGGTTGGCTTTCTTTTTGAAAAAGCAGAATCCAAAAATTCAAATAGCCATTTTGGAACGAGGGGTTTTACCAACTGGTGCAAGTACGAAAAATGCAGGTTTTTCATGTTTTGGAAGTCCAACTGAATTATTGGAAAATATTACAGTAATGGGTGTTGATGAGGCTATGTTTTTAGCCGAACAACGATTTCGTGGAATAAAAATGATTGAGCAATATTTTGGGTCAGAAATTGAGTTTGATGCCTGCGGTGGGACTGAATTATTTATTAATGATGGCGTTTTTGATGATACCATTCATAAAATTGATTATCTGAATGATTCTATTAAAAGAATAACAGGCAATGAAAACCATTTTTATGTCGATAAAAATATCATTGGAAATGCTGGATTTTATGGTTTTGAAAGTGCAATAACCAATAGTGTTGAAGGGTCAATACATAGTGGCAAACTTGTCAATGTAATGATTGAAAGCTTGCAAGACCTAAAAGTTAAATTTTTCTTTGGAGTAGAAGTAGATTCATTCGAAGAAAATAGTGGTGAGGTATGTATAAAAACCAAAAATAACCTCACTTTTTTATCAAAACACCTTTGTTTTACAACCAATGCTTTTACAAAGCAATTATTACCCGATATTGACTTATACCCTGGTCGTGGACAGGTCTTGATTACTGAACCCATAGAAGGGTTGAATTGGAGTGGTACTTTTCACTTTGATAAGGGCTTTTATTATTTTAGAAACTACCAAAATCGAGTATTATTGGGTGGTGGAAGAAATCTAAATTTTACGCTCGAAAATACAGATGAATTTGGAATCACGAGTTTAATACAAGAAAAATTAGAAGAACTTTTATTCAAAAATATTATTCCCAATTTCAAGCAAACTAAAATTGATTATCGTTGGAGTGGGATAATGGCATTTGATGAAACAAAAACGCCTGTTTGTAAAATGCTTTCAAACCAAGTCTCGCTCAGTGTTCGAATGAATGGTATGGGTGTTGCATTGGCTCCAACTTTATCTGAATTATTAGCAAAACAAATCACCGAAGTTCTTCAATATTGATTTGTTTTGAATTTAACCAATATAAGTTTTTAATATTCTGTAAGCCATTTATAGTAAGTTTAAGTTTTTAATCTATTTTTGCATTAGCAAAAATTATAGTAGATATAAAAAATATTTATAAATGGTAAAAAAGGTACTATTGATATTCTTCTTATTCATAGTCGAGTATTCGACTATGAGGGAGTATGTTAGTTTTGCTAAAATTACTACCGAAATAAATGATATCGAAGACAATAGCGAGGCAGAAGATTCGACCAATGATGATTTAAACAATTTAATCGAAGAGCTATTTGTTCAAGAACAACAATTACAGTTCAATTTTCTGCCAATTACTTCAAATTTTCTGCATTTTTTTAAATACGAATCTTCCTTTTTTGCCCATTTTCTAATCATTGATTCTCCACCTCCAAGGTTTCTTTAGTTTTCCTCCGTTGATAAAATGTACATTTTGTTTCAAATTTTTAATATGTCGGTGTAAAACTGCGTATTAGGTGCACTTTTAGCTCATTTTATCAAATCTTATTGCCTTAAATTGAAATTTTAGTCTTAAGAACACTCCTCTGCAAATTTATATTTTGCTTGTAAATATTGATTTCTTAAAGTTATAAGTTCGGAATCGAGTATTTCGCATATTGTACTTTAACATTTAACCCAAAAACTCTCAGTTTGATTATGAGAAAATTAAGTTTTAATTACTTAAATGCTGATTTATCAGCAGGTTTAGTTGTATTTTTAGTTGCTCTCCCATTATGTTTAGGTGTTGCGTTAGCATCAGGTGCTCCGCTCATTTCTGGTGTTGTCGCTGGAATTGTAGGAGGTATCGTAGTTGGCTTAATAAGTGGCTCACAATTAGGAGTTAGTGGCCCAGCCGCTGGTCTAACAGTAATCGTTTTAAACGCCATAACCGAAATAGGATTATATGAATCATTTTTAACTGCCGTAGTTTTGGCTGGCGTATTTCAGTTAATCTTTGGTATATTGAAGGCAGGAGTGATTGGCTATTATTTCCCTTCTTCAGTTATCAAAGGTATGCTGACAGCCATTGGTATTATAATTATCTTGAAGCAGATTCCTCACGCAATGGGAATAGATTTAGACTACGTCGGAGATGAAGATTTTATTCAAAAAGATGGTCAAAATACTTTTTCCGAGTTATTTCGTATTAGTGAGCTATTCAACGAAGGTGCATTAACGATAGGGATTGTCTCGTTAGGTATTATGATTTTGTGGGAGCAAGACTTTATCAAAAAAAATAAAATATTAAGTCTATTCCCAGGTGCTTTACTTGCAGTTATTGTGGGAATTATTTTGAACAATGGTTTATTATCGTTTCCACCAGTATTTCATTTAGAGAGCGTACATCTCGTTAATCTACCTGTAATCAATTCTTTGGACGATTTTACTAACTTATTTCAATTACCAAATTTTGCGGCAATTACTAATCCATTGATTTGGAAAACGGGCATTGTTATAGCAATTATTGCAAGTTTGGAAACCTTATTAAGTGTTGAAGCCACTGATAAACTAGACCCTGATTCAAGAATTACTCCCACTAATCGAGAGCTAATAGCACAAGGTACTGGCAATATCGTTTCAGGTTTGTTGGGTGGTATTCCAGTTACCCAGGTAATTGTACGGAGTTCAGCCAATATTCAGTCAGGTGGCAAAACAAATTTATCTACAATTATTCATGGTTTGTTATTATTAGTTTGTACTGTTTCCATTCCAATATTTCTCAATCAAATACCTCTTGCATCGTTAGCAGTAGTATTAATTATGGTTGGTTATAAACTGGCCAAGCCATCTATTTTTAAACAACTTTATCAAGAAGGACAAGACCAATTTGTGCCTTTTGTAGTTACGGTAATTGCTGTTGTGTTTACAGATTTATTGAAAGGAATTGGTATCGGTTTAATTGTGGCAATGGTATATGTATTGTATACTAATTATAAAGGCTCAATTTCATTTCTTCGTGATGGTAAGAGTGTCTTAATTCAGTTTAACAAAGACATCTTCTATTTTAATAAATCAGAGTTGAAACAAAAGTTGGCAGAATTAGATGAAGGAGATATGGTGTACGTAGATGGTGTGAAGGCATCATTTATTGACCATGACATTTACTTAACGCTTGAAGAGTTTCAGAAGGAGGTAATCAGTAGAAACATTAATGTACAATTAAAAGGAATAAACAAGGAAAAAACTAAAATCAGATAAATATGCAATCATATCAAAAACTTTTATTAGCAAATAAGGCATGGGCAGCCGAAAAACTTCGACTGGATGAGTCTTATTTTGAAAACCTTTCTGCCAATCAAAGTCCAGAGTTTTTATGGATTGGTTGTGCTGATAGTCGTGTTCCTGCCGACCAAGTTACAGGCACTCAACCCGGAGATATTTTTGTGCACAGAAATGTAGCTAATTTAGTGGTACATACTGATATTAATATGTTGAGCGTATTACAATATGCAGTTGAGGTTTTAAAAGTAAAGCATATTCTAGTGGTTGGACACTACAACTGTGGTGGTGTAAAGGCCTCGATGGATAATAAAGATTATGGTTTAATTAATAAGTGGCTCAGACACATTAAAGATGTGAATGTCAAACATATTGATGAGTTAAGTAAAATTGATGATTTTCAATCTCGATTTGATAGGCTTGTAGAATTGAATGTAGTTGAACAAGTAAGAAATTTAGCTAAAACGACAATTGTTCAAAAAGCTTGGGCGAATGGTGATTATCCACATTTACATGGATGGGTGCTTGATTTAAAAAGTGGGTTAATTAAAACCATTATGGAAATCTTTCCCGATGATTTGTCGGCAATTGAAGAAGTTTATAGGTACGAATTGCCTGTTGTTGAATTAAGTGAAGTAATGAAATAATCTAATCTATTGAATTCCACACCAAAAAGCTATCAATTTTGATAGCTTTTTTTGATTATAACATTCTGTTTTAGTAGTATTTTTAATAATAATCACGCACTGTTTATCACCAAAAATCTGCGTTCTTTCTCAAAGAAGATACTTCTAGCTACTTATTTTATGTTTATCATGTATTTCAATTGCATTATTTTCAATGAAATACTTGTTGTTTGATTATCAATGATTTATAAAATTTGTTATGAAAAAAATAAAAAATAATCTTGGAATAATCTATATTTGCTAAAAAAATATATCTTTGCTAAAAATATATAGATAAATATGAACCTCCCAAACTGCCCCCAATGTGATTCAAATAATATCTCACGAAATGGTATCATTAAAGAAAGACAGCGTTTTAAATGTAAAGATTGTGGATACAATTTTACAGTAGAAAAAATGGGTAAAAGTATCGAAAGCTATTATGTGATTAAGGCTTTGCAGCTTTACATTGAAGGGGTAAGTTATCGTGAAATTGAACGATTATTAGGTGTTAGTCACGTTTCTGTAATGAATTGGGTAAAAAAATACCAAGTCAAGATTCCCAAACAGACGCTTTATCATCCAACATATAAAGTGATGAATCATAAAGAATTAGCCGAGTTTTTTGCGAGTAGAGAAAATCTCAAAGGAGCAGGAATGGTAGTAACAGAGTTAGGAGATAAGTTTATGCTCATTAAATGGGAAAGATTTAAAAAATGATTCCGTATTTGATAAATATAGGTTAAAATTTCTCGAAATTATTAAAATAGTACAATATTTTATTGCTAAAATCTACTCATTTGGTATTTAAAATATTATTTCGTTTACCTACTGTATTGTTTTCTATTAGTTTTATATTGTTTTGAATATTGTTGTATTTTTGAAATAAAATTTGGAAATATTTGCTTGTATTGATTTTTTATTTTAATCAACGAGAAAATTTAAAGTGCAATAAATTCTATCTATTATTAGCAAAGCTATATCAAAGATTTGCCCATTAAGGCTTTTATTGAAAGTTTTGTGTCGTTCAAATGGACGTACAACAAAACCATAATAAAAGACCTATGAAAAAATTTGTATTCACTTTATCGTTATTGCTGTTTGGTTACGGAATGACTCAAGCACAGGGTTCATCCGACTACGGAAGTGGTATTAAACTAAATGTAAATCAAGAAGGAACTAAGTCAATTAGATTTATTACTTGGAATCAAACTTGGTTTAGAGCAACACAACTAAATCCGGGAACTACCATTGGTGGCGAGGCAGCAAAAAATAACTATGATATTTCAGGCCGCCGTTTACGTATGTTGGCCTACACACAAATTAGTAAGCGTTACATGATATTGGCACATTTCGGAATCAATAATCAAACCTTTATTAACGGAGGAGGTTCTGGTTCTTCAGGAACAGGTGGATATGGAAATGGTAAAAAACCACAGATATTTTTCCATGATTTTTGGAATGAATACCATGTGATTATGCCAACCAAAGAAAATAAAAACTCTAGTTTAAGCGTAGGAGCTGGTTTGCACTACTTTATGGGCTTATCTCGAATGACTATGGCTTCTACTCTTAATTTTTTAACAGTTGACTCTCCAATTTTTTCATGGGCAACAATTGACAATGCCGACCAATTTGCTCGTCAATATGGATTTTTTGCAAAAGGAAAGCTTAATAAGCTTGAGTATCGATTTGGTTTAAATAAGCCTTTTAATACAAGTTTAGCCCCAGCAAATGTCACAGAGTCTTCTAAAGCAGTGGCGGTTGATAACAATGGCAAAAGTAGTTGGGCAAAAACAGCTTATGTAGAATATCAGTTTCTTGATACTGAAGCAAATTTGTTACCATTCAAAGTTGGTTCATATTTGGGAACAAAGCGAGTATTTAATATTGGGGCAGGTTTTTACATGCAACCAAAAGGTACAAAATCTTCAGTTAATGGAGCATTACAAAGCCATGATGTTAGATTATTCTCAATTGACTCATTCTTGGATATGCCTTTTGGTGATAAAGCTAAAAATGCTGCTGTAACTGCTTATGCTGGATATTTCAATTATAATTTCGGTCCTAACTACATACGAAATATTGGTATCATGAACGAAGGTGTGGTTAATGCTGAGTACTCTGGAAAGGATAAAGTTATGGCTGGTGCAGGAAATGCCCAACCCATGATTGGCACAGGGAGTATTTTTTACACGCAAGTTGGCTTGTTAATGCCTAAAGTTACTGAAAAGCCAAAGATGAGAGTTCAGCCATTTGTTGCTTACACAAACAAAAACTTTAAAGCATTACCAGTGCCAGTTTCTAACTTTGATTTAGGAGTAAACTGGCTTATTGATGGGCATCATGCTAAAATTACTACGCAATACTCGTTGCGTCCTGAAGTTGAAACTGCTACAAATAAGCAAAAACATCTAGGAGAATTTATTGCACAATTGCAAATCTATTTATAATAATCAACTCTAATAATATTACTTAAACTCTTAATTTATTAACACTATGTCTGACAAAAAAAGCTCGATGTTTTCTATCATTGGAGCATCATCAGTAGGTACGATGATTGAGTGGTATGACTTCTACATTTTTGGAAGTTTGGCTACAATTATTTCAACCAAGTTCTTTCCTGCAGGACCGGGAAGTGAAACTTTATCTTTCCTTTCTACACTAGCAACTTTTGCCGCTGGTTTTGTAGTACGTCCATTTGGAGCCTTATTTTTTGGCCGTTTAGGCGACCTTATTGGTAGAAAATATACATTCATGGTTACACTCTTATTAATGGGTAGTGCAACTTTTATTATCGGTTGTATTCCTTCCTATGAGACCATAGGCGTTGCGGCTCCCTTGTTAGTTTTGTTACTTCGTTTATTACAAGGTCTTGCTCTTGGAGGTGAATATGGCGGTGCCGCTACTTATGTGGCTGAACACTCACCAACCAATGAAAGGGGTTACATGACTTCGTGGATTCAAATTACGGCAACGGCTGGTTTAATAGTATCGTTAATAGTTATTGCTATTACAAAGATTTCAATGAGTAAAGAATCTTTTGAAGAGTTTGGTTGGAGAATTCCTTTCTTATTCTCAATCGTAATGGTGGGAGTTTCTTATATTATTCGTAGAAATATGCATGAGTCACCGCTTTTCTCAAAGGCTAAAGCAGAAGGTAAAACTTCAACTAATCCATTGAAAGAATCGTTTGGTAAAAAATTAAATTTTAAGTTTGTTTTGTTGGCACTTCTAGGTGTTACAATGGGACAAGGTGTTGTTTGGTACACTGGTCAGTTTTACGCAATGTCATTTGTAGAAAAAATTATGAATGTGCCAAAAGAACAAGTAGATAGTATCATGATTTGGGGGCTTTGTTTAGGAACACCTTTCTTTGTAGTTTTTGGTTGGTTATCTGACCGAATTGGTCGTAAGTGGATTATGTTAGCGGGTATGTTGGTTGCCATCTTATCGTACCGTTCAATTTACTCAAAAATGTACGATACTGTCGATATTAAGAAGAAAACAGAAATTCTTGAAAAAACCACTTCAATTGCTGAATTAAAAGAAAATAAAAAGAATAAAAATGGTGGAGTTGATTCAGTTTATACGGTAACTAAAGCCTTTACCGATGGTACAACCTACAAAGAAGTAAAAACCAAAACTTTGAAAAATGGGGTAGTTGAAATAAATGAAAAAGATGGAAAACCGATTGTTGAAATCAAGAAAACAGTAACTATTAATGATACCGATAAGTGGACACTCATTTGGTTGATATTCGTGCAGATGTTGTTTGTTACAATGGTTTATGGCCCAGTTGCAGCATTCTTAGTTGAGATGTTCCCTACTAAAATTCGTTATACTTCAATGTCTTTGCCTTACCACATTGGTAATGGTATTTTTGGTGGACTATTACCAGCGATTGCAACGTTTTTAGTATCAAATGCTACTAAATTAAATACAGATGCTGTTGAAGCTGGATTACCAAAAATCGTTGAACAACCTTATTTAGAAGGTCTTTGGTATCCAATTATTATTGCAGGTATTTGTTTTGTAATAGGGGCAATATATCTTGATGGTAAGGATAATAAAGTAAATGACTAATTTTTGATAAAGCATTTTAAAAAATTAAAAAAAATGAATACAATAAAAAGACTTTTAGGCATTGTTTGGATTTTAATTGGAGCATTCGCTGTCTATTATTTAATCGTTAATCAAGCAATTGCACTCTGGAATAAAGGTGGCGAGAATATTATTCCAGCCATAATTTATACAGTTATTTTATGCCCGATGATTGCAGGGGCACTCGGTACTTTTGGTATATATTCACTTCAAGGTGAGTTTGATAGCAAAGATTAATCATAATAAGTAAGGCTTAGGGTTTAATTGAGCAATGTATGCCAGTTGAGGATAATACCCAGTGGCATACATTCTTATTTTTAGTCAAAGTTAACTATATTAATTTTGCAAAAATAGCTAAATTAATCTTTGAATAGTACCATAGTAGTAGTAGTTTAGTGCAACAAATTGAACACCCTAAATGAAGCAACAAAAAGCCATAGCAATTACTATTCTGTTAGTTTTTCTATTAAACATTCCAATAATATCATTGCTTAATAAACCGCTTTTTGTATTTGGAATTCCATTAGTTTATGTATATGTGTTTTCAATTTGGGCTTTTGCAATTATTGTAATTGCATGGATAGCTGAATCAAAAAATATTGAAGATACATCAGAACATGAATAGCTATATTTTAGGTCTCATATCAATTTATTATTTAGCTTTTTTGTTTCTGGTAGCTTATCGAGCAGAGCAAAAATCTAAGAACGATAAAAGTATTGTTAGTAATCCTAACATTTATGCACTTTCATTGGCAGTTTATTGCACCGCTTGGACTTTTTATGGTAGTGTAGGAAGGGCTTCAACTGATGGTTTAGATTTTCTAACGGTTTATATTGGACCCACGATTGTTATGTTTTTAGCATTTCCGATACTAAGAAAAATTATCCGAATTTGTAAAAACCAACGTTTGACAAGTATTGCTGATTTTATTTCATCACGTTATGGCAAAAATCGTTCTTTGGGAGTGCTGGTGACCGTAATTTGCTTATTATCAGGTATTCCATATATAGCTTTACAACTTAAAGCCATCTCGAATAGCTTCGGTATTCTTACTAAAAATGTTGTGAATAATAATTTTTGGGCCGACCATACTTTTTACATAGTAATACTTTTAATACTATTTACTATTTTGTTTGGTACACGTAATGTAGAAGCAACTGAAAAGCATGAAGGGATGGTTACTGCTATTGCAGTAGAGTCGATTATTAAACTGATAGCTTTTTTATCAATTGGTATTTATGTAACCTATTGGTTGTTTGATGGTTTTGATGATATTTTTTTGAAAGCTAAAAACTTGCCATCAGCCCAAAATAATTTAATAATTGAAAAAAATACTGGGCTATCGATGTGGTTTTGGCACACATTTTTAGCAACAATGGCCTTCATCTTTTTACCACGACAATTTCAGGTAGCAGTGGTTGAAAATGTAGATGAAAAATATATAAGCAGAGCAATGTGGCTTTTTCCATTATATATGCTTTTGATAAACATTTTTGTGCTACCTATCACTTTAGCTGGCGGAATTATTTTTGGTGAAAAGGCTAATTCTGATATGTTTGTTTTATCAATACCATTGAATTTTTCAAGTGAATTATTGGCAATTCTTACGTATATAGGTGGATTTTCGGCGGCAACTGGAATGATAATAGTCGAGACGATTGCGATAAGTGTCATGGTAAGTAATAATTTATTGATGCCAACATTTTTAGGGGTTTCAGCTTTTAAAGAGTTTATAAATAAAAATCCTAGTAGGTTTATTCAATATATTAGGCGTTTGGCTATTGCTCTCATCATTTCTCTTGGTTATTTCTATTATAAATTCATCACTGAGAAATATTCTCTTGTTTCAATAGGAATGACCGCCTTTGTGGTGGTTGCTCAATTTGCTCCTTCAGTTTTGGGCGGAATTTTTTGGAAGCGAGGTACACAAAAGGGAGCGATGGCAGGTTTGGTGGGCGGAACAGTGGTATGGTTTTTCACGCTTATTATTCCATCATTTGTGAGTTCGGGGGTTATTTCTGAACAAATTATGACAGAGGGCCTTTTTGGGATTAGTCTTTTAAAACCTTTTGAACTTTTTGGAATGGTGGGAATGGATAATATCGCACATGCGACTTTTTGGACACTATTTATCAATTCAATTCTTTATGTTTTTGGCTCTCTTTTTACAAAGCAGACATCTATTGAGCATAATCAGGCAGTATTGTTTGTAGATGTTTTTCAGTATTCTAAAGGAATTGAAAATTCGGTTATTTGGAAAGGAAAGGCTTTAGTTTCAGACATAAAGACTTTATTGGAAAGCTTTTTGGGAGCGGGTCGAACTGAAAGAATTATAAGAGTATTTGCTACACGAAATAATATAAATCTTGATACACGCTATGCAGATGCTAGGTTTGTAAATTATGCCGAAAAATTATTATCAGGAATTGTTGGTACTGCTTCTGCAAGAATGATGGTTTCTTCAGTGGCCAAAGAAGAAGAAATATCTTTAAATGAAGTTGTTGAGATTTTAAAAAAATCACAAGAGTTGATGGCGGTAAATAAAGAATTAAAACAAAAATCGAATGAACTAAAGTTACTTACCGAGCAACTTCAATCAGCAAATGAGCAGTTGAAACTTACTGACAAGCTAAAAGATGATTTCTTGGCAACTGTAACGCATGAGATTCGAACACCATTAACTTCAATTAAAGCTTTATCGGAAATCTTGTATGATAATGAAGATATTGAACATGAAGAGAGACAGCATTTTTTAAATACGATAATAAAAGAATCTGATAGATTAAGTAGGTTGATAAACCAAGTTTTAGATTTAGAAAAATTTGAATCAGGCAAGGTCAGAATAGTTCAGGAGTCAATTAATTTTCAAGAAATCATCAATGATTCATTAGACTCAATTGAACAATTAGCCAAGGAAAAAGGGGTAAAAATAAAGACTGTTATTGATAAAAATTTGCCCAAACTTATAGGAGATAGAGACCGATTGATGCAAGTTATACTGAATTTACTCTCTAATGCTGTAAAATTCACAGAAGCTAATAAAGGCTTAATTACAATTACTGCATACAATGAAGAGAATAATTTGCTTTTTAATGTGATTGACGATGGAGCTGGAATAGCTAAAGAATATCAAGAATTAATATTTGATAAATTTTATCAGGCACATGACCAGACAATAAAAAAGCCTAAAGGTAGCGGTTTAGGACTTGCCATTTCTAAACGAATTATTGAACTCCATAATGGTAAAATTTGGGTAGAAAGCGAAGTAGGTAAGGGCACAAAGTTTTCATTTTCAATTCCAATAAATTAAAATTTAGTATAATCTAAGTATAAACATAGAACCCTATATAACAAGATACGACCATGAATATCCAAAAAAATATAAAAGTACTTATCGTTGATGATGAACCAAATATCTTGCTTTCATTAGAATTCTTAATGAAAAAGGAAGGATTCATTGTTTTTATTGCCAGAGATGGAGAAGAGGCCTTTGATATTATTAATCGTGAAAAACCAAGAATCGTTTTACTCGATATTATGATGCCAAAAGTCGATGGGTATGAAGTGTGTAAATTTATCAAAAGCAATAAAGATACCTCCGATACAAAGGTGGTTTTTTTGAGTGCGAAAAGTAAAGAAGCTGATATTGAGAAAGGATATAGCATTGGTGCTGATTTATATATTCCCAAGCCTTTTTCCACGAGAGATTTAGTTAAGAAAATTAATATGATGGCAGCGGGAGTGGTGGCGTAGTGCTGTAATAGAAATTATCCATCTGTGATATTCTATTATTCTTAAATTAACATTGTACAACAAAACTATAATAAAGTAATGAATTATGACTCATTTTACCAAAAAAGCATCGAGAATCCTGAAGCTTTTTGGGCCGAACAATCTGATAAAATTGCATGGTTTAAAAAGCCAACTCAAATATTATCAACAGATAAGAATGGCTTTTATCGTTGGTTTGCGGGAGGTGAGTTAAATACCTGTTATTTAGCAGTTGACTATCATATTGAGCAAGGAAGAGGAAATCAAACTGCATTGATATATGATTCTGCAGCAACTAATTCTATTATAAAATATACTTATAACGAAATTAAAGAAGAGGTTTCGAAAATTGCTGGAGCACTGAGAGATTTAGGTATAGAAAAAGGAGATACTGTGGTAATTTATATGCCTATGGTACCCGAAGCTGCCTTCTCAATGTTGGCTTGTGCTCGATTAGGTGCTGTTCACTCAGTAGTATTTGGTGGTTTTGCACCGCACGAATTAGCAATCAGAATTGATGATGCCAAGCCCAATGTAATTATTTCTGCTTCTTGTGGAATTGAGTTTGATAAAATTATCCCTTATAAACCCTTACTTGATGAAGCAATTCACTTAGCTGAGTTTAAGCCGAAAAATTGTTTGGTTCTGCAAAGACCCATGTGCCATGCCAACTTAGTAGGAGAAAGAGATATAGATTTTGCTACAATGGTTGCTCAGTCAAAACCGGCTGATTGTGTTCCTGTTGATGCTACTGACCCACTTTATGTACTTTATACATCAGGAACAACAGGAAAGCCTAAAGGTATTGTTAGAGATAACGGAGGGCATGCCGTTGCAATGAACTTCTCAATGAAATATATCTATGATTTGAATCCAAAAGATGTTTTTTGGGCAGCTTCAGATGTGGGTTGGGTTGTAGGACATTCATACATTGTTTATGCACCTTTAATTTATGGTTGTACCACAGTTTTTTTTGAAGGAAAACCAATAAAAACACCAGATGCTGGTACTTTTTGGCGTGTCATTGATGAACACAAAGTAAAAGTTTTCTTTACCGCACCTACCGCATTTAGAGCGATTAAAAAAGAGGATTCTGAAGCGAAGTTGAAAGAAAAATACGATACATCATCCTTAAAGACTATCTTTGTTGCTGGCGAACGATGCGACCCACCAACTTTAGAATGGCTTCAACAAATTGCACAAGTGCCAATAATCGACCACTGGTGGCAAACCGAAAGTGGTTGGGGAATTGTTGCCAATATGATGGGAGTAGAGCAGTTTCCTGTAAAAGCTGGTTCGGCTACAAAACCAGTTTGTGGTTTTGATGTACAAATTTTAGGAGAAAATGGTCAGAAATTAGGTCCAAATGAAGAAGGCTATGTCTGTATCAAGCTGCCACTTCCACCTAGCTGCTTACCTACACTATGGAATGATGACGACAGATTCCGTAGTTCATATCTCAATAAATTTGAGGGTTATTATTTAACAGGCGATGGTGGATACATCGACGAAGAAGGCTATGTATTTATCATGGGCCGTGTTGATGATGTGATAAATGTGGCAGGGCATCGACTTTCAACGGGCGAAATGGAAGAAATTGTAGGGTCTCATAAAGCAGTTGCGGAATGTGCAGTAGTAGGAATTGCAGATGAGCTACGTGGACAGCGACCATTAGGTTTAGTAGTTTTGAAGGATGGGATTGAGATTTCAGAAGAAGTTCTTGAAGAGCAATTAATAAAATTGATACGAGACCAAATTGGTGCAGTGGCATTCTTCCGAAATGCAATCCTTGTAAAACGTTTGCCTAAAACTCGTTCGGGTAAGATTTTACGTAAAACTATTCGTCAACTTATTGATGGTGAGCAATTTACAATACCGTCAACGATTGATGATGTAAGTATTCTTAGTGAAATTGAATTGTGTATGAGAAATAGAAAAATTGGAGTTTTTCAATAAAAAAACGGTTTCTTTTCTAAAAAATATATAAATAAATGCCCAAAGTTATCTGGATTTCTAACCTTAGAGTTTTCGCAACTCTCACTGTCATTATGCTCCACTGTGCCGCAGGTGGGATTTATTTGATGGGTAAAATTCCAGATTCATGGTGGTGGATTTGCAATGCTGCTAATGCTTTTGGGCGATTTGCCGTACCTATTTTTGTGATGCTTTCAGGGTATTTACTCTTAGGTAAATACAAAAATTTAATTGATTTCCTTTCAAAAAGGTTTTCAAGAATATTTATTCCATTTCTAGTATGGACGCTCATTTATATGCTTTGGGGTAGTTATTTTGGAGTTATTCCTGCCGAAAAAACGAAGCTTGAAATAATTGATATTCTTCGAAAAATTATGTTTGGAGGTGCAGGGGGCTCAGGGCATTTATGGTTTGTTTATATGCTTTTAGGAATCTATTTATTCCTGCCAATTTTGAGTAAATGGATTACACAAGCAAGTTCGCAAGAAATAAAATACTTCCTGATTTTATGGGTAATTTCTTGTACTGTTTATCCGTATTTTAATCGATTTTTGGGAATTAAAATTAATTTCGAAATAAGATATTTTTCAGGATACATAGGCTATTTTGTTTTAGGTTATTTTCTTGGGAATATACAATTTTCTAATGCAATCCCCAAAATTGGATATTTGGCTTTAGGTATTTTTGTAATTAGTTGGATAATAACTTTTGTTGGCATTTATTTTTCAACGATAAGCAACAGAAGTATCTATGAAGCCAACCTTTTTGATTATCTAAGTCCGAGTGTAATTATGATGTCTGTTACAGCGTTTTTGGCTTTTAAGAATTTATTTAATCTTGAATTCCTACCCAATCTAACTACGCAAATAGATAAATTTAGTTATGGCATGTATTTGATGCACCTAATTCCGATGAAGACTATTTCAAGACAATGGCACATTAATTTTAAATGGATTCATCCGATAATAGGCATTTCAACCCAATTTATTCTTACAGCTTTGGTATGTTATTTTGCAATGCTGATTATTAGTAAAATACCAAAAACAAGTTGGATAACGGGTTAACAGATTTTTAAACAAATTAGTATATTTTAGTCAATTTATTCAATAAATACCTTACCAAATGAGAATTTCTGATTTTAATGATTACGAAATCCAATACAAGCACTCAGTTGAAGACCCAGAGGGTTTTTGGGCGGAGATTGCTGCCAATAACTTTGAATGGAGAAAACCATGGAAAAAAGTATTGAATTGGAATTTTACTGAGCCAAAAGTTGAATGGTTTGTAGGTGGAAAGCTCAATATTACTGAAAATTGCCTTGATAGACACGTAAAGGATAAGCCTAACCAACCAGCAATTATTTGGGAACCAAACGACCCAAATGAAGAAGCGGTAATCCTTACCTACCGTCAATTATTTGAACGTGTTTGTCGTTTCTCAAATGTCTTAAAACGAAATGGCGTAAAGAAAGGAGATAGAGTGTGTATTTATATGCCAATGATTCCTGAATTAGCTATTGCAGTTTTGGCTTGTGCTCGTATTGGAGCAATTCACTCGGTTGTTTTTGGTGGTTTCTCTGCATCTTCAATTGCTGACCGTATCAATGACTCTCAATGTGTGGCAGTAGTTACGACTGATGGTGCCGTACGTGGTAACAAATCAATTCCAATGAAAGATACCGTGGATGATGCTTTGATTGGATGTCCTTCAGTTAAGAAAGTAATTGTGACAACGCGTACACGAACGCCTGTGAGTATGATTAAAGGCCGTGATGTATGGTGGGAAGAGGAAGAAAAACACGTAACAAGTGATTGCCCAGCAGAAGAAATGGATTCAGAAGACCCGCTATTTATTCTTTATACTTCAGGTTCAACTGGAAAACCAAAAGGAGTTGTTCAAACTTGTGGCGGATACATGGTTTATTCAGCTTATACTTTCTTGAATGTATTTCAGTATAAACCTGGGCAAATTCATTTCTGTACTGCTGATATTGGTTGGATTACCGGACATTCATACATTGTTTATGGACCATTAGCAAATGGTGCAATAACACTTTTGTTTGAAGGTATTCCTACGTATCCTGATGCAGGACGTTTTTGGGATATTGTTGAGAAACACAGCGTAAATATTCTTTACACAGCACCAACAGCGATTCGTTCATTAATGGGCTTTGGCTTAGAATACGTAGAAGGAAAAGATTTGAGTTCTTTGAAAGTTTTGGGTTCAGTTGGTGAACCAATTAATGAAGAAGCTTGGCAATGGTATTCAAAAAATATTGGAAAAGATAAATGTCCAGTAGTTGATACTTGGTGGCAGACCGAAACTGGTGGAATCATGATTTCAGCATTGGCTGGCATTACACCGCTCAAACCAGCTTGGGCGTCATTGCCACTACCGGGTATTCAAATGATGTTGGTTGATGAGCATGGAAATGAAATTGAAGGTGGTGATGTAAGTGGAAACCTTTGTATTAAATTCCCGTGGCCTTCTATTTTACGTACAACTTGGGGCGACCATGAACGTTGTAGAACGAATTACTTCTCGGCATACCCAAATTTATACTTCACCGGTGATGGAGCGATGCGTGATGCCAATGGTTTTTATAGAATTACTGGTCGTGTAGATGATGTGTTAAATGTATCTGGACACCGAATTGGTACGGCAGAAGTTGAAAATGCTATCAACATGCACACTGGAGTTGTTGAAAGTGCCATTGTTGGGTATCCTCATGATATTAAGGGTCAAGGAATTTATGCTTATGTAATCTGTGAAAGCATGATTCATGATGAAGACCTTACTCGTCGTGATATTTTAGCCACTGTTTCACGTGTTATTGGGCCAATCGCAAAACCAGATAAAATTCAATTTGTAAGTGGTTTGCCAAAAACTCGTTCGGGTAAAATTATGCGTAGAATTCTTCGTAAAATTGCAGAAGGCGATGTATCTAATTTAGGTGATACTACCACACTTCTCGACCCCAACATCGTTGATGAAATTAAGAATGGAGCTGCTGCATTGAAGTAGTTTTATATTAGAGGCTTGGATTTGATTCAAGCCTCTAAATTTTTGGTTCAATCCAAAGTGCAGTTAAAATCGATAAAATTAAGATAAACCATATCCATTCGGGAACACTTACGCTAAGTTTTTGCTCGGTGTTGATACTTGAATTTGAGGTGTTTAAATATGGTTTTATGGCATTTGCTTTGGTTAATTCACTGTGTTTATCTTCTACAAATACTTCTAAAGAATCTTGAAATTTCTGCCAATTTTTATTTTTAAATGAATAATAAACTTTATTTGAAGTTGAGTTTATAGGAGATTTCTGTTTTTGAATGGTATCTTCTTCAATAATTACTGAACTAGATTTTTGGTCATTATTGAAATTCATTTCAAGTTTCGAGTTTGAAAATATAGGTCCATCCAAAAGAATAGTAGTAGATTTTGGAGGTAATAAATAATGTATAGTCCCCTGCCAAATTTTCATGTATGTTAAACTATCCCCACTTAAAATTAAAGGAAATGTTTCGTTTAATAAACTAAGCCCAATTCTACCATTTCGTTTCTGAATAGCAATTGGAAATTCTGCGTTTAGTTTTTGAAAATCAGTACTTTGGAAGGCAAATGGTTTAGCCGTTAAGTCTGTTAAAATTGGAATATTTTCTTGTGTACTGATACGTTTAAGTGCCCAGTTCGTTCCAAAGGTTTGATTGATACTTTTTGCCGCTAAATCTGCTTGTTCAATATTAATAAATAATATAGATTTACCTTCATTAAAGGCTTTTTTTACAGTAGTATTTTCAACATTATTTGGGTCAGTGATGATAATATCTGCTACAAAATCACTTTCTGATTGATTGATTGAAATAGTACTTTGCGTATTTTTTGCAACATTACTGATTATTTTTACTTGATTACCATTTTTTCCAAGCCAATCGGCTAATATTTTACCTTCAAAATCTGGATTTGAAAGAATCATCAACACTTTAATCGGTTGATTTTTTTGACTGAAAAACTTAATTTCTTGAATTTTTTTTTCATTCAAAACTAAATCAAATGTGTTGCGTCCAATAGAAAATACTGGAGTTCTAAGACTAAAATAATTGAAACCTTTTTTTAGATTAACACTATCAATGGTTTGATTTCCCCATTTAAGTGTAAGTTTTTGATTTTCAGATGAATGAATTTTTCCGTTTATTTCCTGAATATCTCCTTTATTCACAATTGCTCGCCATTGAACCTCTTGTATTTCATTATCTTTAAAAAATGGTAGCCAATGAATGGTGTGATTTACAAGTTTGCTCAATATCTCAGGCCTAACATCCTGCCCTAAGAAGTATATTTGCCCAATTTGAGTTTCAAAACCGTCGTTTTCAAGTAAACGCTTATTGAATTTTTGTTGAGTAAAATACTCTTGTATTTTTAAACTATCTTTAGTTTTTTGAATTATTTCAAGCGGAATATTCTCAGAAACTACTAAAATCTTATTCGTATCGCTTTGTTTATGATAAGTTGGATTGATAATAAATAAACTAATAATTAGCCAAAGAGCGATATTGAGTCCAACTTTTATGCCATATCTTTTACTTCCCTTCTCTTTGATTAACTTAAAATATTGAATAAATAGTAAAGCCACCAAGGACATTCCTAACAGCCAATCATAAATGCTCAGATTTTGTATTTGTTGAATTAAATTCATCTAAATTTTTCGACCAATGATTTAATTAATGGTTTATATTTTACTGTTTAATGTTCTTCCAATAAGCGTTCTCCAATTTTTTCTCTACAAATAATGTTTGATTACTAGGGTTTGTATTGTTGAGCAATGACTTATTGATAAGACCATACATTTTTGTTTTTAGCGTTGTTTGCTCTTGGTCAGTGATGTTTTTACCATTAATAAGCTCTTGTAAGGTACTCAAAATGCTCCAGTTTGATAAATTGCTATTAACAACTCTGGTAGAAATGGCTGCACTCAACTCCATAAGTTTGTATTTTTGAGTATTGTCTAAAATTCTTTCGTTTTCAGAAATTATACCCATTACTTCTGCAATAAGTGTCTCTAATTGCTGTTGAGTATAATTTTTTTGAAACTTAAATGCAGAATTAAACTTGGTTAATTCTCCCGTCAATCTTTTTTCTTTTTCTTTAATTGGAGGCGGAGCAAAACTGGTTTTTTTTACAAAAGTTCTAGCTTTATGTTGAGCAGACTTTAAATATTCGAGAGCTTTTTTCTCAAAAGGAAGTGCTTTTTCTGGTTCGTATAACCTCAAATGTAGTTCAGACTGCCACATTTGTTCAAGCGACATCTTTAATAAACTTTTAGTTGATTGCTCGTAATATGTATTAGCCTCTCCGTCATCATGCGAATGTACGTATTCTGCCAGTAAACTGGCAACGGGGTCTTTTTCTTCAGCTGCAGTTCCATGATTATGTCCTTCTTCTTCATGCTTATTTCCTTCGTCATGGTCATGTTCACCTTCATCGTGGTCATGTCTGAAGCCTTTTAATAAATCACCATCCTTTGCTTCTGCTGGTAATGCATTCACTGCTCCAATGGCCCCTTCATTTTCCTCTCCTAAATACTGACCATACCTAAGTCGTAGAGCTTTTTGGTCGAAACCAATATTATTTGAAATATCATTAAAATCCTGCTTTTTTAACTTATTTCGCTTGGCAATGAGTTTTTCTGTATCAAAAATGATTTGTCTTTGACTTCTGAAATACTCGGGCATAATATTCATCGCCATAGTTGCCAAATCAGATTCTTCTACTTGTGCAGTATCTTTATAAACAATAAAATAAGTATCAGATTTTGAGAAATTTGGTGATGGACGTTTATTATCAATAGCTGCCCAATAATAGTAAAGCTCATCACCCGGAGTAAAGTTAAGTGCCCTCAAATCAATGGTTTTACTAATTGTTGCAGATTTGAAATTTGATTGTGAAAGTGGGATTTTTACTTCTCTGAATTTTACATTTTCTCCTGAACCACGAGCTAAAGTAGCAACGATGAACGCTTGATTTACTAAAAAATCATCTGAAATTTTGGCAGAAATTTGAATGTTTTTAGAATCTTTAATGAAATGTAATTGGTAAAGTTCTTTGGATGTGGGCTCTATTTTCGGTGATAAATCAGGTATTGCATCTAAACGATAATAATCTGATTGATAAATAAGTGAATCATGAAAATAAGCTTTAAAAGAATAAAGTCCTGAACTAATTAGTTGGTCTGTATATTCAAAGTGTTCATCAACGAGTTTAAATGCTACCTCTTCGCCTCGATTATTGCTTAAATTAACTTTTAAATTGGTTGAATTTGAGAAGTTGATTTGCCATTTAAGCATTGAGCCAACAACGGCAGAGGCATTCATATTTTCTGAACTAATATTTTCAATATTGGTATAGCTTGGAGGAGTAATTGTTAGCGTAGCAGATTCAAAGTTTGGAATATATCTTTGATTAGTTGATAACTGGTTTTTAATTGAATTTGATTTTAACTGATGATTATTCCATTTTAATTTAGGTCCCCAGTTATAAAAGCTAAAAGCTAAAAGAAATACTCCAAAAAAACAAAGTAGTTTTCTTTCAAAAATGATGGGCGTTTTATAGTTATTGCTTAATAAACGTTCAAGTTGTAATTGTTCGGCTAAATTAGGTTGCTCGAGTGTCAATAATTCGAGACTATATTCTGTATTATCAAGTTTTTGATGAATAATTTTGATGGCTTCTTTTTGTTTATTCTGAAATAGCTTTTGTTGAAGAGAAATCCCTAAAAATGAAAGAAACAAAGCTATTGATGCCCAAATTTCTGATTGAACAAAGAATAAAATGATGTAATAAGCAGTGCCAGCTACTAACAAGCAAACTAATATTGCTTTAGTGTATAACTGGAGGTTGACTTTGGTTATGATTTGTTTGAGTTGATTCATGCGTTTTTGGAAATAGCGAGCCAACGCTCAAAACAAAGTAATAAAATGAATACTAGAATGAGGCTTTTATCAAACCATTCATTTGAGGACTTGTGCGGAAAAGGTTGTATTTTAAACAAAGCCTTTAATTGTTGCTCAGAAAGCGGCTTTAGATTTTCATTGTTTAATTGCCAATGTTGAATGATTTTTTCGCCAATAAACTCTGGTAAGTAGGCATTAAATACCCATTCGTTAGTTTGTGGTGTGAGCGGTTTTGAGATAATTATTTCGTTGTCATTATTTGTTACATAAACTCCGACCCACTTTTGTGAATTACTGAAAAATCCTAAAGTTTTAGCTGAAATATGAATTGGTTTATCTGAAAAAATTATGTCATAATTATTCGTTTCTTTGGGTGCTAATTCAATTTGAAACTGCCATTCATAAATATCTTTCAGAGCCGATAAAGAAGCAATTATTTGTTTCTTTTCCGTAGTATTTTTATTGAAAATACCCACATTAAATATGCCCTCGTGACTTATTTCTTGCTTAGAATTTGTATTATTTCTGACCGTTTTTAATTGGCCATCAGCATCAATAAATGATGTTTTATTGTCAGAGAAAGCAAATACGTTATTAGTGCGTGTTGAATCAATAATTGAATGGATTTTAAGATTAGTTGGTGAAAAAATCTGTGGAAGCTGAGTTAGTTTACGCTGATTAATGAGATATAATTCAAGCGTTTGGTCTTGAATAAGTTTGCCCATTTCGTTCAGATTTGATTGTAAAGATTGGGCATTGATTTTTACAATATTTGAAGGTAATTGTTCAATCGAGGTAAATCGAACGGGCTTATCATTTATCCAATAGCATTCTTCTCCTTTTTTAAGAGCTTCATCAATCTCAAACTTAAAATTCTCAAATACTATTCGATTGGCTTCAATTAAATGAGTTTTTGTTTTTTTTGAACTAGCATTTGTCCATATTAACAATGGTTTCGACAAGATAAAAACAAATAGTAAAAGCAGTAAACACCTGATTATCAGCAATAAAATATTGTCCAGTCGAATGCCTCTCGACTGTTGGAGATTTTTTTCACTAAGCCATTGAGTAGCAGCCCAAGCAATTAATTTTCCTTTTTTTTGATGCCAAAAATGTATAATAACAGGAATACTAACTGCCAAGCTTCCCCAAAGTATGTAAGGGTTTAATAATTCCATTTCAGAAATTTCTTTGCTTTATTGCTTCCAAAATTACGCTCGCAATTGGAGTATCAAAGCTTGTTTTGAACAAGTGTACAAATGGAATTTGTAATGCTTCTTCAAGTTTTGTTAAATATTTTTCAGCTTTTTTTCTTACCTCTTCTTTAATTGCTTCTGCTTGAAGTTCAATTTCTTGCCCGGTTTCTAAATCTTTAAATCTGAAAAAACCTTTGAGGTTGAAGTTTAATTCTTGTTGCCCCAATACTTGGAAAATAAGTATTTCTCGGTGGGCATTGGCCAATGATTTAATTAAAGTTAGCCACTCATCATTGAATTGTAATAAGTCAGACGCAATTACTAAAACTTCTTTTTGTTTTCCCGATTGCAGAACACTCAAGTCTAGTGAATTTGTATTCTCCCAATTTCCATGAGCCTCGATTTTTTCCAACGTGTAAAGTATTCTTTGAAACGATTGTTTTCCAGAATTAACAAGGGTGACTATTTCTCCATTTTTTATTCCAAATAAACTCATTAAGTCACCTTGTCGATATCCTAAATAAGACAGAGAAGCGAGTAAAATTTTACAATATTCTAACCTTGAGACTTTATTTTCTACATAATTCATCGAACCAGAAAGGTCTATTATAAACTTCAAATGAAAATTACTTTCGGTAGAAGATTCACGAACCAAGTGTTTATCTGTTCGGGCATAAAGTTTCCAGTCGATTCGTTTAGGGTCATCACCAATTTCATAATGGCGATATTGCTCAAACTCTACCCCATAACCTATTCTTTTACTATGATGAATGCCCAACATTAGTTGCTCACTCACCAATTTACCAGCCAATTGGAGGTTGTTGAGTTTTATGAGTTCTTCTGTTAGCATCTTACTATTTCAACAAATCCGTGATAACATCATCAGTACTGATACCTGCTGCTTCTGCTCTAAAATTTAGTGCAATGCGGTGGCGAAGAATAGGGTAGGCAAGAGCTTCAATATCTTCTGGTATTACCGAAAAACGCTCATTTAAAACGGCACGAGCCTTCGCACAAACAACTAAAGCTTGCCCTGCACGTGGACCAGCCCCCCATTCGCTCCATTCCTTCACAAAAGCAGAGGTAGTATTTGCTGGGCGAGTTGAACGTACAATTTTATTGATTTTTACAATAAGTTCTTCAGAAATATGTACTTGACGAGTAAGGTGCTGTAAATCAATGATTTCAGCATCACTCATGATGGAATTCAATGTTGGTTTTGAAGTGCCAGTTGTATTCTTTAATACATTAAGTTCTTCACTTTCAGAGGGATAACCCAATTTAATATAAAGTAAAAAACGGTCGAGTTGAGCTTCTGGTAATGGATACGTACCAGCTTGCTCGATTGGGTTTTGGGTGGCAATAATCAGAAAAGGTTTGGGCAAATCGTAGTTAGTGCCTGCATAGGTTACCTTATATTCTTGCATTGCTTCAAGTAAAGCAGCTTGAGTTTTGGGTGGTGTACGGTTAATTTCATCTGCCAGAACAATATTGGCAAAGATAGGCCCTCGATTAAATTTGAAGAATTTCTTTCCCGTTTCATGGTCTTCTTCTAAGATTTCAGTACCGAGAATATCTCCAGGCATTAGGTCAGGAGTAAACTGAATGCGTTTAAACTTCATGTCTAAAGCTTCAGAAATAGTTTTTACCATTAGAGTCTTTGCTAAGCCGGGTACACCTTCAAGCAAACAGTGCCCACCTGCAAGCAATGAAATTAGAATTTCGTCGATGGCAGCTTCCTGCCCGACAATTACTTTGGCAATTTCTTTTTTTAGTAGCGGTAATTTTCCTACTAAAGATTTGTAATGATGAAGATCTTTGGTTTCCAATTTTCTTTGTTTTTAATGCAATTAAGTTATGTCAGTAGTTTGGAAGATTAGCTAAACTTTCTACACAGTTAATGCATAATTAATGATATTCACGCCAAATTTTGTATTATCTTCTGCAAGCCAGCGTTTATTCCTAAAATCATAGTCCCACTCACAGCCATAGTCTTTATTACTATATAAAACGCCAATTCTTCCATTAATAACAATGGCTTTTAGGTAATCATGAACGAGGTCATCTCCCCAGCCATTTAGCTCAAAAGTGGTGGTAGGAGGGCCTTCAAATTGAAAAAAACAGTTGTAAATAGCATGATTATTCGGGATTTTTTGAAGTGCCTTTGCTCCAAAGGTTCTTGCCATTTCTTGTTCAAAAGATTTTGCAAAAAGCCCGTCAATATCATGGTTACAATCATCTACAAATACAAATCCACCATTCTGTACATAGCGATGAAAATGGTCTCGTTCTTGACTTGAGAACTCAACTAATTTATGGCCACTCAAATAACAAAACGGACTCTTAAATAGCTCATTACTACTCAATAGCACCACTTTTTCCTTTTCATCTATTGGAATAGTCGTATATTCAACTAATGAATTAAGAATATTTGTTGGCATTCTTTGGTCGGTGTCCCAATCTCCAGAATTATATTGTATTCGCGTGAAAATAAATGGTTTCATAAGTTGGAATATCAGATACTGGTTATTGGCTACTTATGAAAATAAATTGGATAAATATTAATCCTTTACAAAATAGTTTCCAGTAACCAGTATCAAATAACAAATAATCAAATCTACACTGCATCAGATAAACTAGAGAAAGTAAATTCTCTAATTTTCATTGGTGGAACCATGTAGTTTTGATTCGATTCTGTACTAACCACACGCTCTGTTTTTCCTAACATTTCAAGGTTATTGAGCATGATAATTGGACTTTCATTGAATCGGAAGTTTTTAATTGGATACTTAATCTTTCCATTTTCAATATAGAAAGTTCCGTCACGGGTAAGTCCTGTTTGGAGTAGCGTTTGAGGGTCAACCGAACGAATGTACCAAAGCTTAGTAACTAAAATACCTCTTTCTGTACTTTTTATCATTTCATCAAGTGTAGCATTTCCACCCATCATGATGAAATTTGTCGGAAAAGGAATGGGTTTTACACCTTTTTCTTTCGCCCAAAAGCGTGAATAAGACAGGTTTTTAACAACTCCTTTTTCAATCCACATTCTTTTCTCTTGTGCTTGTCCATCTCCACCCCAAGGAGAAGCTGGTAAATCGGCATAAGCGGGGTCAGAGAAAATAGTTACTCGCTCATCTACTATTTTTTCACCAATTTTATTCTTTCCACCTGCTTTACTAAAAAATGAGCGTCCTTCGTCGGCACTACGAGCATCCATATCAAAATAGATGTTTTCGAGTAAAACGGCTGCGGCTGTCGGTTCAAGAATTACAGTATATTTTCCCGGTTCGAGAGCTTTAGCTCCTTTTGACCCAACTGCTTTTTGAATCGCAATTTTGGTTGCTTCCGCCGTATCAAGTTTATTTACATCACTAAAACCCTTAATTACATAACCTGAACCAGTGCCGTCTTCAGTACGCACAGTAAGTGAGTAGTTTACATTCGTACTTTTGTAGTAGGCGAAAAGTCCTTTTGAATTCATCATGGCTGAATAGCCTTTTGAATCTTCTAAAAAACCTGCGGCTACTAATTTTTGCTCACGCGTGAGTTTTAAACTTTTCATCACAGCCTCCGCACGAACATCGGGATTGATATTTGCAGTTGAGTCAAAATATCCTTCTGATTTCATATATTGCTGTGGTTCTAATACACCCATATATTCAGGGTTTTCGGGAGCAAGTCGAGCCAATTCTTCAGAGCGTCTTACTACTTTTTCAAGTGAAGCATCATCAAATTCATCAATTGTGGCAATCCCTACCTTTTTACCAAAGGCAGATTGTACTTGCAAATTTTGATTTGTAAGACCTCCACTGGTAGAAACCTCATTTCTAGCATAACGGATGTTTCCGTTGATATTTCCCGATAGATTGACCTCGCAATCATCGGCTTTTGAATAGCTTAAAACCTTCTTTAAGAGGTTTTTAGCTTCTGCTTCTGTTAATATTACTGACATTATTATTCAAGATTTTAAAGATGATTTTGCTTCTTTTAGTTCATGACAAATGTTAGAAAGAAAATTCTTTCTTTTGTAAACTTTAATGAAGCGATTAAACTTTACGTGCCGTGTTAATTACGTTAACACCATTGAAACGAGCCGTTGCACTACCATGAGATACTGCACTCGATTGTGAAGGTTGTCCCTTACCATCGAAGAATGAACCGCCAAGACGGTAATCACGTTCGTCACAAATTTTCACACATGAATTCCAAAATTCCTGCGTATTTGATTGATACGCAACATCTTTCAGCATTCCTGCAATTTGTCCATCTTTAATTTCATAATATAATTGTCCGCCAAATTGGAAGTTATAGCGTTGTTGGTCAATTGAGAAAGAACCATCGCCAATGATATAAATTCCTTTTTTCACATCCTTAATCATTTCGGCCACTGTTAGTGGTGTTTTTCCTGCTGCTAAAGACACATTGGCCATGCGTTGGAATTGAACCGATGACCAACTATCAGCATAGCAACAGCCATGTGATTCTTTCTCACCGAGAATATGAACTTGGTCTCTGATGGCTTGGTAATTGACCAAAGTACCATCTTTCACCAAATCCCATCGTTTGGTTTTTACACCTTCATCGTCCCAACCAACGGCACCCAAAGAACCAACTTGAGTTTTATCAGCGAAGAAATTTACTTCTTTACTGCCATAATTAAAGTTTTTGCTTTGCCATTTATCGAGTGTTGCAAACGAAGTTCCCGCAAAATTTGCTTCATAACCTAATACACGGTCAAGTTCTAGTGGGTGACCAACCGATTCGTGAATAGTCAACCAAAGGTGAGAAGGGTCGAGTACCAAATCATATTTACCAGCCTCAACTGATTTAGCAGTTAGTTTTTCTTTTGCTTGTTTGGCTGCTGCCGTAACATCTTCAAGCATGTCATAACCCTTATTATAACGAGTTGTGATGCCAGTAACTTTATCTTTCGGATTGGTTTGAAGATACTCGTAGCCCATTCCCATTGGTGCAGAAAGGGCTTGGCGTGTCTCAAATTTGCCAGTTTTTGGGTCAATGGCAGTTACAGATGCAATTGGCCAAATACGGTGAATATCTTGGTCGATGTACGAACCATCAGAAGAAGCAAAGTATTTTTGTTCATTTACCAAGAATAAAACTGAGTTTACGTAGTTTGCTCCATTTTTTAATGCAGCATCATTTACTCCGAGTAATAAATCAACTTTTTCTTTAATTGGAACTTCGAAGGCATTACGTTGGATTGGTGCTTTCCAACTAACTTCTCCATAACCATTTTGAGGTGCTAAAATGACTGGTTGAGACATTAGCTTGGCATTGGCCTTGGCTATTGCAACCGCTTCTTCGGCTGCACGTGCGGTATCTGCTTCAGTTTTGGCATCAACAACAGCAGCAAAACCCCAACAACCATTAGCAATGACACGTACACCTACGCCATAAGATTCGGTATTTACAATGTTCTGAACTTTGTCTTCACGCGTAACCACAAATTGATTAAGGTAACGGCCAATTCTTACGTCAGTGTAAGTGGCTCCTTTGGCTTTAGCGGCATTTAAGGCAGCATCTGCAAGTCGCTTCTTGATGGCAACATCCATTGCTCCATCGAGCATTGCTTCTTGAGATACTGAATTGCCAATAATTGGTATATTCGGAAGCATTAAGCCACCAAATCCCAATCCTGATAGTTGAATAAAATCTCTTCTTTTCAAAGCTTTTTCAGTTTTGTGTTAAATAATAAGTTTATTAATGAAGACTAATTTAAAAAATATTCTTTCTTGGTGAAAAAATGTGTGTCGGATTTTGATAAATGGTAATAAATATTGTTGAGTGGAAATCTATTATTCTATAAACCATGTAGGCCTTTACAACCTACATGGTTTGAAAATCTTTTTAAACCGCATCAGATAAGCTACTAAATGTAAAGTCTCTGATTTTTAATGGTGGAATCAAACAACCACCTACACGTGTTGGTTTGCCCATTGCTTCAAGGTTATTGAGCATAATCACAGGGCTTTCATTGAAACGGAAATTTTTAATTGGATATTTAATTTTTCCATTTTCAATATAAAAAGTTCCGTCACGTGTCAGACCCGTGTAAAGTAATGTTTGAGGGTCAACGGCACGGATATACCAAAAACGAGTTACTAAAATCCCTTTTTCAGTTCCTTTAATTAAATCAGCTAAAGATTCGCTTCCTCCAGCCATGATAAATCCTTGTGGAGGAGGCACCGCTTTTACTCCTTTTTTATCTGCCCAATATCTTGAATAGTAAACGTTTTTAACGATACCATTTTCAATCCAAGAAATTTTTTCTTGCGGACGGCCATCGCTTCCTCCACCGCCAAAACGGCCGCCTCCACCGCCACCACCAAATCCAGAACCTGGAATTTCAGGATTGATTGGGTCAGAGAAAATATTTACTCTTTCATCAAATAATTTTTCTCCAATTCTTGTACCACCACCCTTTTTACTCAAAAAACTACGACCTTCATCTGCATTACGTGCATCCATACTACGCATCATGTTTTGAAGTAGGTCAATAGATGCCGCAGGTTCTAAAATTACTGTGTATTTACCTGGCTCCAATGCCTTAGCATTACTTGAAGCCATTGCTTTTTGCATCGCAATTTCGGTAGCTTCTTTTGTACTTAGTTTTGAAGTATCATTAAAGTCACGAATGGCATAGCCTGAACCAAGACCATCGGCTGTTCTTACGGTTATCGAAAAATCTACTGATGTTGCTTTATTATATCCAAATAAGCCTTTGCTGTTACCGATAGCCGTAAAACCAGTAGAATCCTCTAAATAACCTGCAGCAGTGAGGTTCTTCTTGATACAAGGGTCAATACTATCAAATGCGGCCTTTGCCCTATATTCGGGGTCGATATTAGCAGTTGCTTCGGCGTAAGTATTTGAATCTACGTACGTTTGAGGCCCAAGCATAGGCATATATTCAGGGTTTTCTGGTGCTAATCGAGCAATTTCCTCTGCTCTTCTGACAGTTTTTTCAAGTGAAGCATCATCAAATTCATTGATTGTTGCAGTTCCCGAACGTTTACCAAAAACTGCTGTTACAGCCAATGATTGGTCGTAAGATTCTCCACTTGTCGAAACAGAATTTCTTGCATAGCGAATGTTGCCAGTGCGGCCACCGCTAAGTGAAACACTCATTTCATCAGCTTTTGAAAATGCTAAAACTTTATCAATAATCTTTTTAGCTTCTTCTTTTGATAATATTTTATTCATTTGTTTAGTTTTTTAAGGTAAGTAGTGTAAGTACATTCAATAGAAAAATAGGCAAAGATTTTAAAGTTTGGACTATCAACCATTGTTTGTGAACTAGCGACTTTTATCAAATCTTTCTACCTGTATTAATCACATTTACACCGTTGAAGCGAGTAGTTGAACTACCATGTGATACAGCACTAACTTGTGAAGGTTGACCCTTACCATCGAAGAATGAACCGAAAGTACGATAGTCGTCTTTATCACATACTTGAACACATGAATTCCAAAATTCTTGTGTATTTGACTGGTAAGCCACATCATCAAACATACCCACGATTTCTCCATTTTTGATTTCGTAGAATAGCTGTCCACCAAATTGGAAATTGTAACGTTGTTGGTCAATTGAATATGAACCACGACCAATGATGTAAATACCTTTTTCTACACCTTTAATCATATCAAACACGCTGAGTTTGTCTTTTCCTGGGCGTAGCGATACATTTGGCATACGTTGGAATTGAACAGAGTTCCAATTATCGGCATAACAGCACCCATGGGAAGCATTTTCTCCTAGAATATTTACTTGGTCTCTGATTGCTTGATAATTTACCAGAATACCATCTTTGATTAAATCCCATTCCTTACAAGGCACACCTTCGTCGTCAAATCCAACTGTTCCTAAAGCATAAGGTTGAGTCTTATCGGCAACAATATTTACTTGCTTACTGCCATAATTGAAGTTTTTCGACTTCCACTTATCTAAAGTTGCAAAGCTTGTTCCTGCATAATTGGCTTCATAACCTAATACACGGTCAAGTTCGAGTGGGTGACCAACCGATTCGTGAATAGTTAAACCTAAGTGATTAGGGTCAAGCACTAAATCATATTTACCTGCTTGAACAGTTTTTGCGGTTAGCTTTTCTTTAGCTTGTTTAGATGCCATTACTGCATCTTCAACCATATCATAAGAATTACGGTAGCCGATTAGTCCGTTTGGAGCGGAGATTTTTTCACTGGCTAATCCATCCAAATATTCATAACCCATACCCATAGGAGAGCTGATTGCATCACGAGTTTTGAATTTTCCAGCAGCTTTATCTACCGCAGTAACCGTAAAGGTTGGCCAAATACGATGAATATCTTGGTCGATATAAGAGCCATCAGATGAAGCAAAATACTTCTGTTCATTGATGAAAAATAGATTTGAAGTAACAAAAGCTGCCCCATTTTTCATGGCTTCGCCGTTTACTTTCATCAATAAATCTATTTTCTGTTGAACTGGTACTTCAAATGCGTTTTTCTTAATTGGAGTTTTCCAAGAAACTTCACCAACACCTTTTTGAGGAGCAAGAATTACAGGTTCTTTCTGGATTTTTGAGTTTGCCTTAGCAATAGCCACCGCTGTCTCTGCACATTTGGCAATACCATCATTGCTTACATCGCTTGTTGCGGCAAATCCCCATGTACCGTTGGCAATTACACGTATTCCTACGCCATAAGATTCGGCATTAACAATGTTTTGAACTTTATTTTCGCGAGTGAAAAGGTATTGTTGTAGATAACGACCAATGCGAACATCGGTGTAGGTTGCTCCACGCGATTTGGCAGCATTAAGTGCAATGTCGGCCATTCGTTTTTTTGCCGCTACATCAGCACCTGGTTCAAGAAGATGCTCAACAGGCACCATATTTCCCAGCACTGGTATCGAAGAGCCCATTAGAGCTCCAAATCCCATACCCGATAGCTGGATGAAATCCCTTCTTTTCATGTTAGGTTTGTTGATTGAATGATTATTAATTTTATTGTAAAAATGTACAAATATTCGTTGAAATGAAATTTTTGCAAAAGAAAATCAATGCAATAATGTTTAAAACTATTCAAAAATAAACTTGTTTTTTTTATTTGATAGACGAAATAGTCTTTTTTAGCGACTTTTTTTGTACAATATTTTCAAAATTGAGCAAAGTACAGAAAAACGTATATTTCTTACACTTTTACTCTTGTCTTTGCTTTAGTTATTGTATTTTTGAAACAATATCGATTTTAAGCTTTTTTAACAATATTATAAAAATGAGTATTCAAAAATCCTCTTTTGGAGTTTTACCAAGTGGCCAAGAAACGAGCCTATTTATTTTAAAAAATGCCGCTGGTATGGAAGCGAAAATTTCGGATTATGGTGGAATTGTGGTTGCTTTAACTGCTCCCGACCGAAACGGAAATTTAAATGATGTGGTATTGGGCTGTGAAACACTTGAAGGTTATTTAAAAGGAGTTCCTTATTTTGGAGCAATCATTGGTCGTTATGGAAATCGAATTGCAAAGGGCACTTTTCAATTAGATGGAGAAACATATTCATTAGCTATTAATAATGGTGTGAATGGTCTTCATGGTGGATTGAAAGGATTTGATAAAAATGTGTGGAAGGCTGAAACCATTGATTCAGTGGAGCCCGTTTTAAAACTTTCGTACCTTTCAGTAGATGGAGAAGAAGGATATCCGGGGAATTTAACAGTGGAGGTATCTTATACTTTAACCAGCAATGCTCTACGTATTGATTATCAGGCAACTACTGATAAAGCAACTGTTTTGAATTTAACCAATCACTCTTATTTTAACTTAAGTGGTGCTGAAGATGTCTTATCGCATGAAGTAATTTTACATGCTGATAAATTCTTACCAGTTGATGAGACCGTTATTCCTACGGGTGAACTACGTTCTGTGGTGGGAACTCCTTTTGATTTTACTACAAGTCATCAAATTGGTGAGCGTATTAATGATACTTCCTACGAGCAAATTGTATTAGGTAGCGGATATGACCATTGCTATGTTTTAACTGATAATAGTTCAGAATTGAGGTTAGCTGCTGAAGTTTATGAATCTTCTACCGGTAGGATAATGAAAGTATTAACAACCGAACCAGGAATGCAATTCTATACCGCCAATCATTTAAAAGGAAATATAGTTGGTAAAGGTGGAGTGACCTACGGACGACGTTCGGCGTTTTGTATCGAAACCCAACATTTTCCAGATTCGCCAAATAAACCTGAATTTCCGAGCACTGTACTAAGACCTGGTGAGGTTTACACTTCAACAACAATTTATCAATTTGAGACTAAGTAAGGTATCATTTTTGGCTGTTGGTAATAAGTTGCTGACAGCCAAATATTTTAATGAAATTTTCTATGTCTGGTGAATCATCTCATAAATTACTTTTAAAACAGACAGTCGATGCTGTTCATCCACTTTCTGAAGATGATTTTGAGGCTTTTTATGCACTTTTTAAACCTTTTTCTGCTAAACGTAAAGAAATTTTGACTTATGAGGGTACTACTGAGCGTTATTTGTATTTCGTAATAGAGGGCTTACAAAGAATGTATTATGCTGATGAAAATGGAAGGGAAGCTACTTTAGTTTTTTCTTACACTGGTAATTTTGCTTGTATTTTAGACTCGATGTTATCGCAGAGTCCATCAAAATACTATTTTGAAACACTTAGCCAATCTAGGTTTCTCCGTACTACTTACCAACAAATTGAAGATTTATTTCGGACCAATCCTAATATTGAAATGTTGCTTCAAAAAGGACTTTTGGGTGGTTTTTCTGGTTTACTCGAAAGACTTGTAGAATTGCAAAGTTTCACATCAGAAGATAAATTTCGACAATTATTAAAGAGAAGTCCGCATATTCTACAAATCGTTCCTCATAAATACTTAGCCAATTATATTGGAATAGATGCGAGTAATTTTAGTAAGTTAATAAATTCTGTACAGATATAAATCTTGGTATTTACCAAGATTTTTTTTCTTCTACTACCTTAATTTTGTCAATGAAAATTAGTCAAACACAAAATTATGGAAAAGCTATCATTACTTAATTTATTAGAAAGTCAAGTAGAAAACCACCTTCAACTAGCAATAGAAAAATTCCAGAATCTTTCGGAAGAAAGTTTATTAATGCCATCATCTTCTAGAGGGTGGAGTATTGCACAATGCTTAGAACATCTGAATACTTATGGAGTTTATTATTTGCCATTGTTTGAAAAATGTTTAGCCGAAAGTAAAGAAGAATCAAGTCAGGAATTTTTAAAAAGTACTTGGTTAGGCAAACTTTCAATTGATTCGATGAATCCTGAAAAGGGAAAACGAAAATTTAAGGCTATGAAAGGGTATATTCCTTCGCAGAATTTGGAAGCAGATAGGGTAGTGGCTGAATTTATCAATCAACAGGAGAGACTATTGCTAATTTTAAGAGAAGCAGCAAAGAAAAATATTCAGCGAATAAAAATCCCAATTTCGATTGCTAAATTCTTAAAGTTAAATTTAGGAGATGCACTACAATTCTTGATAATTCACAACGAAAGGCACATGCAGCAAGCACTTAGAAATTTATAAAAACCTTGTCCAATCGAATCTTCGGTTGGACAAGGTTTTTAATAAGATATTAATTGCTGATAAACTGTACTAACGTTCTTTTTGCTATTGGTAACAAGGTTTCTTCTAAAGGAAATGTCATTTCAGTTTCGATTGAATAAACAGCAGGATTGGGTAGGTGTTTTTGTTGTTTAATCAGATTTAACTTAATGTTTTCGTAACTATTTACAAAACTACGTTCCCATTCTGAAATGTAAGTTGTACTTAATGAGCGGTATTTCTCATTATGGCGTTCGAAAAGAGTCATTCTGTACGAATAAACTTTTGTGCCTTTTTGCTTACCATTTGCCAATAAAAAATAGCCTTCATCGGTTTTTAAAGGTAAAATACCTACAGGTGAGATTGAAATTTTGCTTTCCACAAAATCATAAATTTCACTTCCAACAGAAATGGCATTTTTAAAGCGATTGCTTGCATAATGAATGATTTCTTCAATTTCCTGCATTAAATTATTGTCTGAAATTATTTCTTCATAAACTAACTCTAAATTTTCAATTTGAATGCCTGAAAATCTTTTAGGAAAATGTTCCTTCAAGTAATTCTTATTTTCTTTGAATGAAACTAAATTGTTGTAGTGAAAGAATAAATCTGCAAGTTGAGGATATACTTTGGTGTTATCAAAGTAAAATTTTACTTTTTGTAGATAAGCGAGGAGTGTGTACTTTTTTGTTTCAAAATCAATTGTACCATCTACCATCCATGTTTCTGATAATTTTTCCATAACAGTATTTGAATGTCTTGATATTTCAAATTTAATCCTTTTTTTATAAAATCCAAATATTCTTCTGCATTTTAACAATTTACAAAATATAATAAAAAAGATGACCGAAATTTTCAGTCATCTTTTTGGTGTAGCACTTCCAAATATACTTATTCTATTATATTTATTGATTGGGTTACGATTCTTTGGTTTACGTAAATGTTAATTTGAAGTGCTTGCTTAAGTTTTATGAGATTGATTTTAATTTTGATTAGAATAATTCAATGTATTTTTTTCTATTGTTAATAAATTACTAAACATTGGTTTGATTAAAAGTATCGGGCATTGAGCTTGGTTGATAATTTTTCTCATGTTGTTGCCTAAAACATATTTTTCCCAGTCAGAATCAATATTTGGATTAATGACAATCAAATCAGATTGATTGATAGAAGCATATTCCAAAATAAAGCTGGTAATATTATCACAGAAAATATTTTGGAAACTTGCCTTTAAACCATCTTTTTTTATGAAGTTCGAAAGTTCTGAAACTTTTTCTTTTACGCGGTCAGATGTTTCGTAATCTTCAAATCTTGATATTCCCAAAAGGTCTATTTCTAAATCATCTGACGGAATCATATTTTTTAATGCCCAATAATTGTCAAAATCAACATTAGCACTTGTATTCCCAATGGGGAATAAAACCTGCTGAAAACTAGACTTAGAAAATTTTTCGGGGATAGCAAATACAGGGCAAATTGCATTTTTAATTACTTGAAAAGTATTTCTACCAACAAAATGTTCGTTTATCCCTCTCATTCCATTCATACCCATAACTACGAGGTCGATATGGAGTTTTGAAGCATATTTTTCAATAGACTCCGAAACAATCCCAATATCAATAAAATTAACAACATTAATTTTATGTTTTTTTATGATAGATTTTGAAGTCTCTAGAAGCCTATTTTTACTAATTTTCTCCAAGTCGTTCCAATTGTCATACGGTATATCTGCTTCGCCAATATATGATATGTACTGTGGAATGATTACATGTAAGATATGTAATTGGGCCGAGTGTCGTTTGGCAAGTGCAATACCTACTTCCAAAGCATTTTTTGCAGAATTTGAAAAGTCGGTTGGCACTAAAATATTTTTTATTCTTTCATGCATTATTGTAAGGTTTTGTGTGAAATCGTAGAGAATGATTCTTGAAAAGAAGCCTCAATAAAATAATTGAGGCTCTCTATTAGCTGAAAAGTCAATTAATGTAAGCCACCATATTGTCAAACTACTATAAATGAAAAATTTGGCAGACACTCAACTGTTCGCATTTTAAACGTTGTTCAAAACTAATCTCAAAGGTATTTGACAAAGCTTTGATTAAACAAAATTCAACTTTAATTATTAGAGACTGCTTAACAAGAAATTAGAAATTTATTAGATGTTTTTTTTCTGAAAAAATGCTTTTTACTTTTGAAAAAATATCAAATGCTCCCGATGAAGATTTTAGTAGTTGAAGATGAACCCAAAACTTTGTATGCCATTCAGCAAGGGCTTACAGAAAATTTTTATGAAGTGGATATTGCATTTGATGGCTTGATTGCCAAGCAATTAGCTCTTAGGAAATCTTATAATTGTATAATTACCGATGTGATTATGCCTGGTATTAATGGGCAAATGTTAATTCAGGAATTAAGAAAGGCAGGAATTCAAACACCTGTACTCATGCTTTCGGCATTGGGCGAAAGCGAAGATAAAATTGCTGGTTTTGATTCAGGTGCTGACCAATATTTAGTTAAACCTTTTCAATTTGCTGAATTATTAGCAAGGGTTAGGGCCCTGACAAAACGAAGTACCGAAACAATTATAAATACAAATACCCTACAATTTGCCGATTTGGTGGTTAATTTAGATACGAAAGTTGTAAAAAGAGACAATCAAATAATTGACCTTACGGTTTTGGAATATAGACTGCTGGAATTCTTTTTAAGAAATCAGGGAAAAGTTTTGTCGAAAAATCTAATTGCTGAGAATGTTTGGGATGTAAACTTTGATAAAGGGACGAATTATATCGAGGTTTATATCAATTATTTAAGAAAAAAAATTGACAAAAATTTCAATAAAAAATTAATTCATACGGTATTCGGAATGGGTTATGTACTAAGAGAATAATGAAACTTCGACACTCAATAACCCTTCAATTTATAATAGTTGTGATGGCTATTTTAGGCACAACTATGCTTTCAATTTACTTTTTTACCAATTATTTTTTAGAAAAAAACTTTTCTCGAAGATTAAATAATCGTGCCGAAACAATTGTAGCTTGGATTAGTGAGTCAATCGAAAAAGAGCATGAGCTTGATTTTTTAGAAAAACTCATGGCTAATAGAAAAGACCAACTCACAGGCGAAGAAATCATTGTATTTCAATTAGATGGTAAAGTTATCTTTGAATCTACCAAAGATCCTAATACCAAAATTGATAAACAAATTTTAGAGCGTGTAAAGAAGGAGAAACGCATTGAGTTTACGGAAAAAGACCTTGAAGGTGTTGGTATTTTTCAGCATTCACCTACACAATCTTTTTTGGTAGTCGCAATGGCTAAAAATTTCTATGCAATTGAATTTCTAACACAAATGCGTTGGATGATGCTTGGCTTACTTACAATTTCTATTATAATTGTTGGAGTAATAGGATGGTTTTATTCAAAAAAAACATTAGAACCTATTGATAAGATTGGCATTGAGTTAAAGAATGTTTTCCCTAAAAATTTAAGTAATAGATTATCTGAAAATGAAAAATTTGATGAAATTATTACGCTCAGTCAAACTATTAATCAATTATTAGAAAGGGTTGAAGAGGGGGTTCGACTCCAAAAAATGTTTGTTGGTAATGTTTCCCATGAATTGCAAAACCCACTAACTAGGATAAGTTCACAATTAGAAGTGAGTTTATTAAAAGAACGAAATTTAGAAGAGTACCAAAATGTCATTCATTCTGCCCTCGAAGACATTACTGATTTAGTCAAACTTACCCAAAATTTGCTTCGTTTATCAAGAATAACTACCGAAAATGAAGAATTATTGGCAGAAAATATTAGGCTTGATGATTTACTTTTTGAGTCAAAGATTTTTGTAATGAAAAACTATCCGAATTATAAAATTGACATACGCCTTGAAGCATTGCCAGAAGAACCAGAACATTTGTGCATTTTCGGAAATTCAGCTTTACTAAAAATTGCATTTGTTAATTTAATACAAAATGCTTGTAAGTTCTCTCCTGATAATCAAGTAATTATATCGTTGTCAGCTAACGAAAATTATAAAATTATCCACTTTAAGGATAATGGAATTGGCATTGCTCCAGATGATATAAAATACATTTTCATGCCTTTTTACCGTTCTTCAAAAATAAGTGGAATAAGAGGCTACGGTATTGGACTTTCGTTAGTTGAGAGAATTATTAAACTTCACAATGCGAAAATAAGTGTTGCTTCCGAAGAGAATAAAGGAACAAAGTTTTCGATAATTATATAAAAAAAGGCGATACATAGTCATGTATCGCCTTTTGGTCTTTTGCTATTATTATTTTGCATAAGCCACGCTTCTCATTTCACGAATAACCGTTACTTTGATTTGGCCAGGATATTGCATTTCTTTTTCAATTCTTTGAGAAATATCAAACGATAATTTACTTGCTATTTCATCAGTAACATTTTCTGAATCTACAATTACACGTAGTTCACGACCCGCCTGAATAGCATAACATTTTTCTACGCCATTATAACTTAGAGCGAGTGCTTCAAGGTCACGTAGGCGTTGAACATAAGATTCCATCATTTCTCGGCGTGCACCAGGACGAGAACCAGAAATAGAGTCACAGATTTGAACAATTGGAGAAATCATTGAGGTCATTTCAATTTCATCGTGGTGAGCTCCAATCGCATTAATAACTTCTGGATGTTCTTTATATTTCTTAGCTAGTTCCATACCTAAAAGAGCGTGAGGTAATTCCTGCTCTTCGTGCCAAACCTTTCCAATATCGTGGAGTAAACCTGCACGTTTGGCTAGTTTTGCATTCAAACCTAATTCAGATGCCATCGTAGCACACATTTTGGCAACTTCTCTTGAGTGTTGTAGGAGGTTTTGTCCGTAAGATGAGCGGAAACGCATACGGCCAATCATACGAATTAATTCTGGATGTAAACCGTGTACACCTAAATCAATTACCGTACGCTCACCAATTTCGTTGATTTCGTTTTCGATATCCTTTTTGGTTTTCGCTACTACTTCTTCAATTCGAGCAGGGTGGATGCGTCCATCTTGCACCAAACGATGCAGAGATAAGCGTGCAATTTCACGGCGAACAGGGTCAAAACTTGAAATCACAATTGCTTCTGGAGTATCATCAACAATTACTTCAACACCTGTGGCTGCTTCAAGGGCACGAATGTTACGACCTTCTCTACCAATAACTTTACCTTTAATTTCATCGCCCTCGATATTAAATACAGAAACGCAGTTTTCGATAGCTTGTTCAGCAGCAGTACGTTGAATCGTTTCAATGATAATTTTCTTAGATTCTTTCGTAGCAGTTAGTTTTGCTTCTTCAATCGTTTGTTTAATAAAGCCAGATGCTCGTGTTTCAGCTTCACCTTTAATCGCATCAATTAATTGTTGTTTTGCTTGTTCAGCGGTCAAATTAGCAATTTTTTCTAACTGTGCTACTTGCTGGCTAAGCATTTTCTCTGCTTCTTCTTTACGTTTTGCGGCAAGTTCAGTTTGTTTAACTGCTTGTTCAGTTTGTTCGTTAAGCTTGTTTTGCAAAGCTTCTAATTCATTTTCACGACGTTTATTTTGTTCGACCATTTGTGAAGCTTGTTGTTGCATTTGCTTCACACGTTGCTCATTTTGAAGAATAATATTTTTACGTTTATTAGACTCTTCTTCAAATTCCGATTTTAGCTTTAAAAAATGCTCTTTGGCCTCTAACATTTTATCTTTTTTAATGTTTTCGGCGGTTTGTTGGGCATTTTTTAATACTTCATTGGCTCTTATTTCTGCTTCTGCTTCTTTAGTTTGGAATGTTTTTTTGAGTAATGCTCTACCCACAAAAAAACCAATTGCCAACGCAATTAGGTCAGTAAGGAGCATCATTATAATATCAGACATTTTGTAATGGAATTTATTAAAATTTATAAATAATTAGGAAATTGCTCACAGGCTCAGTGAATTGTCAAGATTATACAGCAAAATACAAAAGATATCTGAATTGACAATACAAAAGCCATTACATCGTAGTCAACCTGACAAATTGAAACAAGAAGCGTATGATTATTGAGTAGATACTGAAAAACGGCTTTAATTTATGCCTATTTTGTATCATCTACTCAACCAAGAAGAGTGAAGCGTTGCTCGATATCATCGAGTCTAGAATTTAGTGATTGTTGCAAAAGTTTATATTTATCTTGGTTTTTCTGTGATTCTACCATGCCTTCTATTGCTACAGTAATTAGAAAGTCCCAAGTATCCATTTCGCCGCCACTAAAGTTTTTGGTAAACGTGTCGATGCGTCGATTAACAAGGTTGGCTGCTTTTCTAAAGTATGGTTCCATTTCGGGGTGAATCATGAGTGTGATTACTCGACTCGAAACCTTCAAAGCAATTTCTATTTTTTCAGATTCAGCCATTTATCTTTTAATCAAAAAGTCTTATTATAAAAACTGATTGCAGTCATTTTTAACTAAAAATTTAAGTTTTTGACCAACCAATTTAAAAATTATCTACTTCAACGCTCTCAACTAATTTTCGTTTAACAAAGCAATACACGCATCAATCTCTTGTATCAGTTCAGTTATTGTTTTCTTAATTTCCAATTTGTCCTTAGACCTTTGAGCTTTATTCGCTACAATTTTAACACTTTCTTTTTGAATTTCTTTACTTTTTTCAAGAAAAACTTGTTTCTTAATTCTTTCGTTTAAATTTTCAATCTCTTTTTTGTGTTCAGAAATACTTTTTTCTAGCGTTTTAATGTGCGATTTTAATGCCAAAATATCTTCTTGAGCCTGTGAATTCTCAGAAAATAGTTTGTTAAAAATTCTACTAAATCGAGCATACATGAAAGCATTTTCTTCTTTCATAATTTGCTCCATGTATTTCTGTTCAATGCTATTAGTCATAATAACATATTAGTTTTCAGTCGTTGTGAAAAGGTTGCCTACTTAAAATTAAGTAGGCATTATTTTTTTATTTCATTGATTTCTTGGCTGCCTGCTTGAAATCAGCAATCAAATCTCTGATATCTTCGAGACCAACCGAGCAGCGAATAAGTCCTTCTGTAATACCTAATTTTGCTTTATCAGCTGGTGATAATTTAGAGTGAGTGGTTGTATTCGGATTCGTAATAATTGTACGGGCATCACCTAAATTTGAAGAGTTTGATGCGATTTTTATTAATTGAGTAAATTTATTCACTCTTTTAAAACCACCTTCTAATTCAAAAGTAACCATTGCCCCACCGGCTTTCATTTGTTTTTTTGCCAGTTCAAATTGAGGGTGGCTCGGTAAATGTGGATATTTTACATTTTTGATTCCATCCATTTTCTCAAGAGCTTTAGCTAATTTTATTGCGTTCTCACAGTGGCGAGCCATTCTAATTTCTAAGGTTTCAAGACTTTTTGATAATACCCAAGCATTAAATGGTGCCATCGAAGGCCCTGTATGACGACAGAAAAATCTGACTGGAGCAATTAATTCTTTTGTTCCTGTGATAATTCCTCCTAAAACTCTACCTTGACCATCCATAAACTTTGTTGCAGAATGAACAATTAAGTTTGCACCATAATCTGTTGGTGTATGAATGATTGGCGTAGCAAAACAATTATCTACATAATAAATTAAGTTATGTTTTTTTGCTAAACGACCAATCATGGCCATATCAACTAACTCCAGACCCGGATTTGATGGAGTTTCAAGGTAAACCATTTTGGTATTTGCTTGAATCGCCGATTCCCAATCTTCTTCGCTTGCAGTTGCATCAAGGTAAGTATGAGTAATGCCCCATTTAGACAAGATTTGCGTGAGGATTTGGTGTGCAGAGCCAAATAATGCTCGAGAGGCTACAACATGGTCTCCTGATTTTAAATGAGCGGCAAATCCTGCAAATACTGCTGCCATACCTGTTGCGGTTGCAATGCCTTCTTCACAGTTTTCAAGCATGCATACTTTATCTACAAATTCTTGTACTGAAGGATTTGAAAATCTGGTGTATATATTCCCTTCGAGTGTTTCATCGAAAAGTGCTTTGCCTTGTTCGGCATCTTCAAAACAAAAGCTACTTGTGAGAAACAAAGGCGTTGAGTGTTCTCTATATTGTGAACGTTTAGTTTGAATTCTAATGGCTTTGGTTTGTTTCTCCATCTTAATGATTATAATTCTTTGGTAATTCGTTTTGTAAATATCGTTAGCCTAGTGAAATAAGGTTTTAAAATTTACCCATTTCATAATTTTTTATCCAATCTTTCTGAAATCCGTGAATACTTTTAAAAAATGGGATAAAGTATTGCTTCATGTCAGCCTCAAAATTTCCAGTGGGCATAAATGGTTCTGCAAAAATAATTGATTTGCGAGGGTAATCAAAGCCAGACATGATGATTGGAACATTAGCGGCATGAGCCATATAATAGAAACCAGTTTTTAACTTACTAACATTTTTTCTGGTTCCTTCGGGAGCAATGGCTACTAAAAGTTTTTCATGAGCATTAAAAGTTGCCGCTACTTGTTGTACAAAGTTTGTACTTTTACTTCTATAAACAGGTGTACCCCCTAAGCCTCTAAAAATCCATCCAAAAGGCGGTCGGAATAATTCAGCTTTGCCTAAGTAACTAATGTTTATTCCCATGGCAGCCCTTGTGCCTAATCCAATTAGAAAATCCGCTGTACGAGCATGTGGTGCTACCGCAAACAACCCTTTATTTAAGTTCTTTGGGGTATTGACCAATTTCCAGCCCGATGCTTTAAATATTATTTTGAAGAGCCAGTTTAGCATAATTTTAGTTTAAGTGCGTTACACAATCTAAATTTAAGGTATTGTATTTTAATGAAAAAGGATTTAATAAAGTTTTACCTCAATAATTATTTAGTGGGGTAAATTTTGAATGATAACAAAAGGTTTTGGGCTAAAACAAAGGATAAATATAATCAATGAAATCCAACCTAATATTTTTCTTTCAAGCGTAAGAGGTTTCATATCATAAGTTGTTGGATGATAAACGCCCAGGTATCGACCAATCATTAATCCGAAAGCTAAAAAACCTGAGTACCCCTCAATCGTTGGAATAAAATAAGATAATATTAGCTGTGTAGCTACCACCGATAAGGCAATTAGCCAGTTAGTAAGGTAGTTCTCTGAAATTTTCGAGAAACAAAGATAATTAAAGAGAATATACAGAATGTATTTGCCAATTAACTCTAAGAAAATCTGATTGTCTTGTGTGGTAAATTCATGGGCATTGAACAAGCCTAAGCCCGCATAAAATACAAATCCTGTGAAAATAATCGGAGAAACTACGTTGAAAGCTTTATCTCCTATTAAGCCATAAAGTATATGCCCGCCATCAAGCTGACCAATTGGGAATAGATTTAGTGCAGTAAAAAATAAAGAAAGATAGCCCGCAAATATAATCGGGTAATTAGTGTAAAGATAAGGATGTGGCAATTCTCCGTTCGAAACATATTGCTCAAAAAAATTAAACAATAAACTATCTCCTAGTTTTATTGATATGTAATCGGGGGTTGTTTCAAGGAATTTGCCATATTCGTTTCCGTATTGTTTGAAAATCGGGAAAAGTTGAAAAACATAATCAAGTGGAGGTAAATGCGAGAAGCCATACCAAAGAACAAAAAGTGCTGCTACGAATCCTGCTAGAGGGCCAGCAATACCGATATCAAAATATTTCGTACGTGATTGGATTCTTTCTTTGATGCGAATAAATGCACCTAAAGTGCCAAACGTAGATGTAATCCCTCCAAGCCAAAGTGGAATATAAAAAGGGAGGGTTACGTCCGTTCTATGCTTCTTGGCTATAAAATAATGCCCGAATTCGTGTATAGTCAAAACACCAAGAAATGGTACAGAATATTGAAAGCCATCTAAAAACTCATTCCACCCTAGTGTATTTTCTCCAAAAAAAAATGGTCTTCCATAAATCCATTCTGCTCCAGTAAGAGTTGTTGCAATGAGGGTTGTTATAAATAGTATTATTTGTATCGAAAGCGTACGTTTTTGATTCATAAGTTGATAATTGTGCAAATGCAAAGTAACAACTTAAAATAGGTTTTTACAATACTCTATGATTGAAGTAGGAGGTTCAACTAAAATAGTTTGCATGCCAATTGACTTTGCAGATTCTATATTATGATGGTTATCATCAAAGAATATTACTTCGTTGGGTTTTAAATTGTTTAGTTTGAGTACTTCATGGTAAATAGCCGTATCGGGCTTCCACAACCCCATTTCATAAGAGAGATATGTTTTATCAAAGAGAATGTTTAGATGCTCAATGTCATGGGCTTTCTTGAGGTATTGATTAGAAGCCTCAATATGAATGTTATTTGTATTACTCAATAAAAAAACAGGGTATTTTTGTCGAATTTTTTTAATTAATTCAATTCTATCCTTGGGGATATCAAGTAATAGTGCGTTCCAAGCAGTATCTACTTCATAATCACTCAGTGGAAATCCTACAGTTTGTCGAATGACTTCTCTAAATTCTTCATCTGTAAATTGCCCAGTTTCATATCTCCTAAAAATCTGATCTTCAATAATTTTTTTTTCGATATATTCAGCTGGCTTAGATGTGAATTGGGCAAATTTTTGATAGATTAGAGGAACATCAATATTTATTATTACATTCCCAAAGTCAAAAATCACGGCTTTGAATTTCATAAAAAATTTAATAAGGGCTAGTTAATTATCAAGTAATAATTTTGGATACTTAACTAGAAACGTTTTCATTAGCATTATATTTTGATAACCTAATAAAATGAAAAAAAACAGACTAATTGCTCCTTTTTTAGTTTTTACTTACTAAAGTTCACCGCTTTTAAGCATATTGTAAATAGTAGATTTTCCGATGTCTAATTTTTCAGCAACCAATAAAACATCATCGTCATACTTATTTAAAAAATGTCGAATAATTCTCCTGTTATACTCTCGCAGAGTTACTTCATCTAATAAAAAAGCTCCTTCTGGTTTTATAGAATTAAACGTAATATCGTCGGCTGAGATGGTATCTTCAATGGCCATTACACATGCTAATTCAATTATTGCTTTCAGTTCTCGAATATTTCCAGGGTAAGAATAGCTCAAAAGTTTTTGTGAGGCTTCATTACTCAAGCTAATTTTATGCACCCGATTTTTCTTACTGTATTCTTCAATAAAATATTTCGATAAAACTATAATATCATTGCCTCGTTCCCGAAGCGGAGGAAGTTGCAAGTTTAAACCTAATAATCGGTAGTACAAATCTTCTCTAAAATTTCCTTTTTGTACTTCTTCCGCTAAATTTCGATGAGTTGCAACAATGATTCGGCAATCGATCTTAACAATTTGATTTCCACCAATTCTTGTAATTTCTTGTTCTTGCAAGACCCTAAGAATTTTTGCTTGCATTGTTAATTCCATTTCGCCAATTTCATCTAGGAAAAGAGTCCCTCCGTTGGCCTCTTCAAACTTACCAATCCTTCTACTAATTGCACCGGTAAATGCTCCTTTTTCATGGCCAAAAAGCTCACTTTCGACTAAGTCTTTCGGGATTGCGGCCATATTAACTGCAACAAAAGGTTTTTTATTTCTTGTAGAATTATGATGAATCGCCTTAGCAACAAGCTCTTTTCCAGTACCAGTTTCTCCGTGTATGGAAACATTAATATTGCTTTTCGATGCCTTCTCCATTAAAGAAAAAATCCGATGTAAGGCGGCACTATTCCCTTTGATAGCTTTATCAAATTCATACTTTTCGCGTACCTCTTCACGGAGTTGTGAAATTTCAGCTCTTAGCTCCTGCGTTTCCTTAATTTTGAGGATAGAGTTCCAAAGTCTCTCTTTAGTATTGGCATCTTTTACGATGTAGTCATAAGCACCATTTTTTAGTAATTGTACAGCAGTAGAAATATCTTCTTGCCCCGAAATAATTATTACTGGGATTTCTGGATTTTCTTTGTGAATTCTTTTCAAGACCGTTTCACCATCCATATCTGGAAGTGAATAGTCAAGAGTAATAGCAATGGGTCTTCGAAAGAGATTTTCCAGTAAACTTTTACCAGTTTCAAACCTTTCAACTGTGTAATCAGGGTTAAGCGTGAGGTAGTACTCTAGCATCGCCCCATAGAAAGGGTCGTCTTCAACAATAAAAATTATTTGCGAATTTTCCATTAAATTGTTAATATGGCATTCAAATTAGATTCAATTTCCAACATTTATTTTTTATTTCCAAATTATGGAATATTATAATAATTGGCATAATTTTAGTTAATTGATTATCAGTGTTTTGTGAGTTTTCGAAAAACTGGCAAAAGAATTGAAATGTATTTTATATAACAATAACAAAAAGAAAATACGATGAAAAAAAGACTTCTCATTATCGACGATAATGTTATGTTATTAGCGTTGATTAAACACTGCTACAGCGAAACTTTTGATCTTACCCTTTGCAACAGCTTACATGAAGCAAAAGATATACTTCAGAGTGGTTTGATGCCAGATGGTATCATTACAGATTTGAATTTAGAAGATGGAGACGGTAAAGCAATTATTAGCTATCTTAAAACCAATCCACTCTACGTAAATATTCCTTTGATTGTATTGTCTGGTGAAGATAAAAGCCAAAGTAGAATTGAGTGTTTGAAATTGGGAGCCGATGATTATGTAGTGAAACCATTTCATCCAGAAGAATTACAAATTCGTATTGAAAAGTTATTGAATGTCCTTCCCTCTTCCAACAACTCAAACAATGCTAATACTGCTGATAAAAAAGATTCTGATGATAAGCCTTCAAAGGGTTTTTTAACACCAAAATTATCCTTTAGAAAGAGATTTTTTGATATCGTTGTTGCAGGTACAGCATTACTTTTACTTTCTCCGCTATTACTGATAGTTGCTATACTAATAAAACTTGACTCGAAAGGTCCAGTGTTTTTTCTTTCTAAGAGAATAGGTGCTGGATATAAAGTTTTTGAGCTTTATAAATTTCGTACTATGCGTACAGGTGCAGAAAATGAAATTAAAAATATGGCTCATTTGAACATGTATGAAACTGCGAAGCAAGAAGTAGATTTAGCATCCGATGGAAATTTAATTGATGATTCAGGTTGGAAAAATGAAGAAGTAATTTTGGATGAAAATAGCCAAAAATCTGCCTTCCTAAAATTTAAGGACGACCCAAGAATTACGAAGCTTGGAGCCTTCCTTCGTAACACAAGTATAGATGAGATACCTCAATTAATTAATATTATCAAAGGTGATATGTCAATTGTAGGTAATAGACCTTTGCCATTATATGAGGCGGAGCAATTAACAAAAGATGAGTCAATTGCTAGATTTTTGGCCCCTGCGGGCCTTACTGGTTTATGGCAAGTAACCAAACGTGGTAAAGGAGAACTTTCAGCAAAAGAACGCCAAGATTTAGATAACACTTATGCTCAAAAGCACAATTGGAAATTTGATTTAAAGCTAATTGCTAAGACTTTTCCCGCACTTTTCCAATCTGAAAAAATGTAATTTTTACATTGCTTGATACTTCTAACTGACTACTTAAATGATTGCCATTCTAATATATTTCGGTATTGCTGTTGCATATGTTTTTTTCTTTGCAATTGCTTCAAAATTCTACAAAAAGGGAAGTGCTAAAAAAGGTTTAGATATTGAAAATATCAATTTTTTGTTCATGGTTCCTGCATATAAAGAAGATGCAGTAATTATTGAAACTGCAAAAAATATCATTTCGCAACCCGATTTTGGTTCGAAGGATGAAGTTGTGATAATTGCAGACCAATTAAAACCCGAAACAATCACGCATCTTGAAGAATTGAAGGTTACAGTAATAGAGGTGTTTTTTGAAAAAAGTACGAAAGCGAAGGCTATTAATAGTGCCATGAAATCCTTAGAGTCATGGGGGAGAAAGTATAATGCAGTAGTCTTACTTGATGCAGATAATCATTTGGTAGAAGGCTATATCACCAAGACAAAAGAATCTTATGTAAGTGGCAATCAAATTATTCAAACACACAGAATTGCCAAGAATTTAGATACTACAATGGCTAAATTAGATGCCATTAGTGAAGAAATAAATAATTCAATTTTCCGTTTAGGACATCATAATGTAGGACTTTCTGCGGCATTGATTGGCTCTGGATTAGTAATGAATTACGATTTGTTTGTAAGCTACTTAAAAAAAATTGATGTAGTAAGTGGCTTTGATAAACAACTAGAACTTGATGTAATGAAAGATAAGCTTCTTATTGAATATCTTGAAGAAGCATACGTACTTGATGAAAAGGTAAGAAATACACAGGTTTTTGAAACTCAACGAACTCGTTGGCTTGCTGCTCAGTGGAATTTTGCCAAACAGAATTTTTTAAGTGCTTGGGTTGAATTATTTAAAAATGGTAATGTTGATTTTTTCAACAAAGTAATTCAATTTGTTTTGCCTCCTCGTTTAATCTTAGTAGGAGTCCTAGGATTAATGCTTATTTTTAGTTTAATTTTTCCAGCTTACCTCACAGAAATTATTTCATTAAATGCTCTATTGTGGGCAGGTTTATTGATAGCTACGCCAACTTATTTACTGAAAATGTTGAATATGAAAGTTCTTTTGGAACTACCAAAAGTGTTTTTCAGTATGCTGAAGGCAATACTTAAGATTGGTAAGGCAAAGCAAAAGTTCTTACATACACCACACGGAGCTTAGTGAGTAGGGGCATACGAAAGAAATAATTGAAACTGTATTTGGTTAACTTATCTTAAATTTCTGAAAGGTTAGCAAACCTTCTTCTGCAATGATTATAGGAATTGAAGCACAAAGAATTTTTCGCCCGAAAAAGCATGGCATGGACATTTATGCACTTGAACTAATCAGAGCAATTCATAAGATAGATAAGGAAAATCAGTATGTGGTTTTTGTAAAACCAGATACTGATATATGCTTAAAATCAAGTGATAACTTAAAAGTGGTTGAAGTTGAAGGCAAGACCTATGTTGATTGGGAGCAGGTATCACTTCCTAAGGCAATTGAGCAAGAGAAAATAGATTTAATGCATTTTACTTCAAATACTGCTTCTGTAAAAATTAGCTGTCCGTTTGTACTTACGCTTCATGACATTATTTATTTAGAGAAGTTTCTTTCACAAGGGTCTTTATACCAAATTGCAGGACACTTTTATAGAAGATGGAATGTGCCGAAAATTGCTCCCAAAGCAAAATTTATTTTTACAGTATCTGAATTTGAAAAAATACAAATTCAAAAGGCACTTGGTGTAAATTTTGATAGAATACAAGTTGTTTATAATGCTTATAATCAGCAGTTTAGAGTAATTGACGAACAGCAGGAATTAGATAAAGTAAGAGTCAAATATTCACTCCCACAGGAATTTATTTTTTTCTTAGGTAATCAAGCCCCTAAGAAAAATATGAAAAGAGTCCTAGAAGCTTACGCTCAATATGTTGATTCAACTGAAAATCCAATAAAATTAGTTGTAGCTGAAAGTTCTCAAACTGATTTAACGAACCTCCTCAATGAAATTAATCGAAAAGATTTATCTTCAAATATTATACTGACAGGTTATGTTAAGCATGCCGAGTTACCATTTATCTATAACTTGGCTAAGTTATTTTTATACCCTTCTTTGCGAGAAAGCTTCGGAATTCCAATCATTGAAGCAATGGCTTGCGGAACACCAGTAATTACATCAAATACCAGTGCAATGCCTGAAGTAGCCGATGACGCAGCTGTGTTAATAAATCCAATGGATACATCTTCAATTACTCAAGCAATTAGGAAGGTTTTAGGAAGTGATAGTCTGTATAATGATTTAAAAAACAAAGGTTTAAATCGGGCGAAGGCTTTTTCATGGGAAAGTACAGCCGAAAAGACTATCAATTTTTATCGTGCTGTTCTTAATTCAGAATCAATTAAATCGCTGTAATAAAAAGATGAATACTATTGAAATTATTTTTTGGCTGTTAATTGGATTAACTTTTTATGCCTACATCGGCTACGGAATTTTGATTTGGATAATGGTTAAAATTAAACGATTATTCGTTAAGAGCAAATCTTACAATCCAAACTTTCTACCAGAAGTTACCTTGCTAATTGCTGCCTATAATGAAGAAGATTGTATTGAAGCAAAAATCGAAAATTCTTTATCTTTAAACTATCCAAAAGAGAAGTTGAAGATTGCATTTGTGACGGATGGTTCAACTGATAGAACTGCTGAAATTATATCAAAAAATTCTGCCATTACACTTTATCACAAGGATGGTAGAAGTGGTAAAATGGCTGCTATAAATAGAGTGATGCCACTTGTCAGTACACCAATTACAATTTATTCTGATGCTAATGCGATGCTAAATGCTGATGCTGTGAGAGAAATTGTTAAGCATTTTGAAGATGAGAAAGTTGGTGTTGTTGCAGGTGAAAAAAGAATTATGAAAACAACCGGAAAAACAGCTGAGGTGGGAGAGGGCATCTATTGGAAGTATGAAGGCTTTTTGAAGAGATTAGATTCAGAACTCTATTCTACCGTTGGAGCTGCAGGTGAACTTTATGCAATTAGAACTAGTCTTTTTGAGGAATTAGAAGCAGATACTTTATTAGATGATTTTGTATTATCGTTAAGAATTTGTCAAAAAGGATACGTGACTGCCTACGAGCCTAATGCTTTTGCTACTGAAACTGCGTCATTAAATAGTTCAGAAGAACTCAAAAGAAAAATCAGAATTTGTGCTGGGGGATTTCAATCAGTCGTGAGAATGCCTAAGTTATTAAATCCATTTAAAAATGGATTGCTTACTTTTCAATATATTTCGCACCGAGTTTTAAGATGGGTTGCAGTGCCATTTGCCTTGATTTTAATTCTTGGTTTAAATATTTCACTTTTTGAATATAATGAATTTTATAAAATTTTGCTCTTTGGACAGATTTTATTCTATTCAATGGCTATATTAGGTTTCTATTTTGAACGTGCTGGCAAGAAAGTTAAAGTTTTGTACGTGCCTTATTATTTTTCATTAATGAATTATTCGGCATTGGCAGGGTTTAAGCGTTTTTTAAACAATCAACAAAAAGTTGTTTGGGAAAAGGCAATTCGTTCTTGATAAAATGATATTTATTTTGCTGTTGAATGTTTTTTTTTCTTAAATTTGGAATCTCATCCATTTTTTGGAATTAACTTTGCTATTGGGTGTTGATTATCAGTGTTTTACATATTTGGTATGTTTTATGCACTATTTTAATTCACCATAACGTCTAATATCATGTACTTCGAAAGCATAGCAGATTTAACTCAAGATTCGATTGAAAATCTAAAATTGAGTAACAATTATGTACTTGTATTCATGGCAGAAAAAACTGCTCATGAAGCAAATCAACTGATAGCTCTTCTCAATGACAATAATTTAAAGTTTTTTGGTGGAATTTATCCAACCCTTATTCACAACACCGAAAATTACTACGAAGGATTTGTTTTGATTTCTATTCCGAATGTTGAGCAAGTTGTCAAATTTTCAATGAAGGACGACTCATCTTTTCGAAGGATTGAAAATTTAGAAGGAATTAAAACTGCCATCCTGCTAATGGATGCGATGGTTGCTGAAACAGATTTATTATTAAAAAAAGTTTACGGTTTACTGAATAGCAAAATTAATCTTGTTGGTGGTGGAGCTGGATTCATGAGTTTTGAACAGAAACCTTGTATTTTTACTAATGAAGGAATGTTTGACGACGGTGCTTTACTCATTTTATTGAGTAGCAATAGTAAAATTGGCGTAAAACATGGTTGGGAAGTATTTGCAGGACCCTTCATTGCTACATCAACCGAAAAAAATATTATAAAAGAATTAAACTGGAGACCTGCTTTTGAAGTTTACAAAGAAGTAATTGAGTCAAATTCAAATAATAAATTCTCTGAATCACAATTTATTGACATTGCAAAAATATTTCCATTTGGGATTTACAAGGAAGGAGCTGAGTTTGTTGTTCGTGACCCAATAGCAATTAATGAAAATAACGAAATTATTTGCATTTCAGAGGTTCCCGAAAATTCAACTTTGCAAATCTTAACTGGTGACCCTGAAAAATTAATCGTTGCAGCCTCTGAGGTTGCAAATCAGACTTTTCAGGATGAAGGATCTGCTGCTTGCTTAATGGTATTTGACTGTATAACCCGAGTAATGTATTTAGAAGATCAGTTTACCGAAGAGCTAAAAGCAATGAAAGATGTTTACAGTGATAAACTATGTAAAATAAGAGGAGTATCTACACTTGGTGAAATTGCCTCTTCGGGTACAGGTTTTGTTGATTTTTACAATAAAACAATCGTTGCAAGCAGTATATACAAATGATTAACTTAGGAACTAAAATAGATGTAGCACATGAAATTTCACTACTCTATGAATTATCACTTTCTATAGGTAATTCATTAGACTTAAGGGATAATTGTGCGAATTTCCTAAATGTTTGGATGAGGCAAAAAAATATTGATTTTGGTTCAATTTGGATAAAAAATGAACACTTGAATAAGCCTAATCCAGACAATCATACTTTAATCTATGCAAATCCAGAGTTTAGTACTAACCTCAGGGAAATTACACTTAACCACTATTTAATGAGTCTACTTGATGGAACTGGTGGTGTCTTGGTAAAATCAGGCACACCACTTTTCCACGAAATAAATACTGAGCAAAATATTCATGAAGGTATTTATTGGATAATCCCACTGCCTCAATTAGGGTTCATCAAATTTTATTTTAGTCAAAATAACGCCTCTAAGAATGCTTTCACCGAAGGTGACTCAAAAAAAGCCGCCAAAGTAATTAAAAAGTTTGCAATTTCTCTCCAATCTAGTCTATTACACAACCGTGTTATTGAAGAAACCAAGCAAAAGATTCGTTATCAAGAAGAATTAAAGAAATTGGCTGTTGTTGCCGAGAAAACCGATAATGCAATCGTGATTACCGATGCACAAGGAAAGATAGAATGGGTAAATCAGGGTTTTTCAAGAATTACTGGTTATTTCCTTAACGAAGTCAAGGGAAAAACACCAGGAGAAGTACTACAGGGACAGGAAACAAACATCGAAACCCGTAAATATATTTCAGAACAAATCAAATTAAGAAATAGCTTCAGAACTGAAATTTTAAATTACTCTAAAACTGGTGAGAAATATTGGGTTGAGCTTTCAATTCAGCCAATATATGACAATGAGGGTATTCTGACTAATTTTATTGCAATAGAATCTGATATTACGGATAGAAAAAATTATGAGGCTCGCTTACAAGAAGCCAAAGAAAAAGCTGAAGAAGCAAGTAGAGTCAAGCAAGAGTTTCTCGCAGTGGTGAGTCATGAAATTCGTACGCCATTAAATGCGATTTTAGGAATGATGAACTTGATTCAGAAAACGCATCTTACACAACTACAAACCGACTACATAAGTACGGTTCAAATTTCTGCCGAAAATCTTCAAGGAATTATCAATTCAATCCTAGACTTTTCTAAGATCGAAACTGGTAAAATGACTTTACAAAAAATTCCATTCAACTTAAAAAAGACCTTACAGAATATTATTAGTAGTAATGAATTTAAAGCGGAACAGAAAGGAATTGGTTTGTTTTTGAAGTTTGACGAAAAATTAAATACTACAGTTACAGGAGATTCAATCCGTTTAAGTCAAGTATTATTGAATTTGGTGAGTAACGCTATTAAGTTTACTGAAATTGGTAGGATTACAATCGAAGCCCGTTTGGTCACTAAAATGAATAATGCTTTAGTGGTTGAATTTGTTATTTCTGATACAGGCAAAGGAATTGCACCTGAAAATTTAAAATTAATTTTTGAAAGTTTTACTCAAGAAGATTCAAGTATTAGTCGTAAATATGGTGGTACAGGCCTTGGTTTAAGTATTTCTAAACAATTAATTGAAATAATGGGCGGAGATCTTCGAGTTAAAAGTGAGCTTGGAAAAGGTTCTACTTTTACCTTCGTAATAGGATTTCCTATTAGCCAAGAGCCATTGGATGAGATTAAACAAAGCCATTTATCTAGTAATTCGCTTATCGGTAAAAAGATTCTTTTAGTAGAAGATAATGCAATGAACCAATTTTTTGCTCAAAAGCTTTTAGAAGGTTGGGGAATGAAAGTCGAAATTGCACATAATGGACGTGAAGGAGTAGAAAAGTTCCGTTCAAAGTACTACGATTGTATTCTGATGGATATTCAGATGCCAGAGATGGATGGTTTTCAGGCTACGAAATTGATTAGAGCTGAAAGTCCTAAAATTCCAATTATTGCATTAACGGCATTAATGATTGAAGAAGAAATCGACCATTTTACAAGGGTAGGCATGAATGATTATATCGGTAAACCCTTTGTAGCTGATGAATTGCTAGCAAAATTAGTGAAGCATATAAGTAATACCACTATCAATTACACATTAACTAGTACGCCAAAAGTAATAGCCGATGTTTCAGAAATGCTTTATAGTAATAGTAATTTAGAGCAGCTAATGAAAGGTGATTCAGCACAGATAAAGCAAATGGAATTATTATTCATGAAGCAATCTGAAGAGGCAATTGAACAATTTATTGATTTTACTGCCAAATGTAATTGGAAACAAATTGGCCTTTTAGCACATAAAATAAAAGCTTCAATTGATATGCTTCAAATTACCTCATTGAAACAGCCGATTAGACAGCTTGAGATTTTGGGTAAAAGTGACAAAGAGCTTCCTGAAACAAAAAAACTGATTTCACTTGTAACAGAAACCCTCCAAAAGGTTTGTGAAGAAATTAAATCAAGTCATCAATGAATACTCCATTAGTTTCTATTATAACTGTAAATTTCAAGCAACCCGATGTTACTTGTGAATTATTGAACTCATTAAAAAAGATTTCATATAAAAATATTGAAATTTGGGTTGTAGATAATTTTTCTGATGGAGCTTTGAAGGCTAGGTTAAATGCTGACTATCCTGAGGTGAAAGTAATCGAAAGTAAGAAAAACTTAGGTTTTGCAGGTGGAAACAACTTGGCTATTACACAAGCTAATGGTAAATATTTAATGTTGTTAAATAATGATACCGAAGTAAAGGAAGATTTCTTAGAACCTTTAGTTGAAGTAATGGAAAATAATAGCAAAGTTGGTATTTGTTCTTCAAAACTTCATTATTTCTATCATCCAGAAATCATTCAGTATGCGGGTTCTTCCGATTTACACCCCTATAAAATTCAAAGCTTTGCTATCGGTTATGGTGTAAAAGATATGGGTCAATACGATGAGACTGCTCCAACTAATTTAGCTCATGGTGCTGCAATGATGGTAAGAGCTGAGGCTGTAAAAGAAGCAGGATTAATGCCAGAAGAATTTTTCCTCTATTATGAGGAGATAGATTGGTGTATGAAAATCAGAGAAAAAGGTTATTTGATTTATTTTGTTCCAAAATCGCTGGTTTTACATAAAGAATCAATTAGTGTAGGTAAACAAAGTGCTTTGCAGGTTTATTATAAGACACGCAACAGAATTTTATTAGCACGAAAGTGGAGAAAAGGTTTAATCAAATGGTTTTCATTAGGTTATTTATCAATGGTGGCCATAAGAGATATTTTTAAGTTTTTATTACAAAGGAAATTCCTTCTATTAAAAATGTATGCTGATGCATTAATTTGGAATTTAAAAGGAAATTATAAATAGAAATTTTGGTTACAGAAAATATTAAGTTAAAGTGCGTTGATTATTTATTAAAAGCAGCCTCAGTGCTGCTTTTGTTATTTATTCTACTTTCGATTTATTTATTGCCTTTTCCAAATTATTTTATTGATTCCAAAATATGGAAATAACTGGTAAGTGTTGATTGGTTAAGTGTTTGATTATAAAGTGTTTATGTTTTTTGGCATAGCTATTGAATATATACTGTTCAGTAAACAAACACTATAAATGAAAAACATAATCATCTCAATCTTTACCATTTATTTATTGAGTTCTTGTCTTCCAAAAGCTGATGAAATCACTTTGAATCCACAGAGCTCAGATTACGCTATTGAAAAATTAAATGTACCAGCAACATTTGATTTCAAAAACTCAAAAGAGGTAAAAATTAGCGTATCCATTTTAAACGGCGTTGATAAACCATTAAAATCAATACCATTTACGATTGTAACTGAACCAAACGGAGAAGTAATATTCACAGGTATGACCGACCAAAATGGCTTAGTTGAAGTTTCAAAAGATTTAGGAAACCATATCAAACAACTATCATTCAAAACTGATATGATTGGTATTCCAAATAGCTTGACTGTAAATATTGAATCGCAAAAAGCAACATTCAAAATTGGTGGTAGTAAGCCAGTAACGAGTATGTTTGTTGAAAACGAGTCTAATTTCAGCAATGCACGTGAAGCTTTTTCAACTTCTTCTGATGGTTTTGAATATGAAGTTATGGGTAAATGGAATTCATCAGGTGTTCCAGAATATTTAGAGCCAGTTAATGAAACAATTACAACTGAGTTCTTGCAAGATATTAACTCAAGTTTACCTGAAAGTAAGCCTTTAACAGGAACTCACCCAGAATACTTGAAAAATGATAGACCAACTACGCTTGTTTTAAACGAAAAAGCAGAGGTATGGATTACATTCGTGCACGAAGGTGCAGGTTGGCAGAACTCATTAGGATTTTACAAGTTTGATCCAAAGGCACCACCTAAAACAGTTAAGGATGTTGATAATGCCAAATTAGTTTTCCCTAATGTTTCTTTCCCTGGAAGTGGTGGTGGATTAGTTTCTGGTAACAAGGTAAAGATTGGTACTTTTGATAAGGGTGAAGCAATTGGATTTTTCTTGCTTGCCAATGCTTTTCAAGGCAAAGATGCGAAGGTAGGTAGTGGATATTACACACACTTTAGTCACTCGGAATTAAATGTTGAGAAAAACCCTGATTTAAGAAGGCACTTTGTAATTCTTGATGATACAAAATCTAACAGAATGTTGGTGGCAGTTGAGGATGTAAGCAGAGAAAATACGCCTATTGGTAGTGACAACGATTTTAATGATGCTATATTCTTTGTAACTTCTAATCCAGTTAAAGCGATTGAAAACCCTTCGATTCCTCCAATGGATACAAAAGAAACAGATACCGATGGTGACGGTGTAAATGATACAAGAGACGAGTTCCCTAAAGATAAAGATAGAGCATTCTCTTCTTATACACCTTCAAAGTCAACTTTCGGAACTTTAGCTTATGAAGATTTATGGCCATCAAAAGGTGATTATGATTTCAATGACTTGGTACTTAACTATCAATTCCAAGAAATCACTAATGCGAAAAATGAAGTAGTAGATATCAAGTTAAAAACTGTAATTAAAGCTGTAGGTGCTTCTTTTAGAAATGGATGGGGCTTCGAATTACCAATCGACCCTTCTAAAGTTAAAAAAGTAAGTGGACAATCACTTCTAAATGGATTGATTTCTACCTCAGCAAATGGAACAGAAGTTGGTTCGAATAATGCAGTAATTATGGTGTTTGATGATGCATTTGATAAAATTAAAAGGGTAGGGGCAGATTTCATCAATACAGTAGCTAAACAACCCTATTCACAAGGTGATACGATGAATGTAACTGTCGAACTTACCTCGCCTGTGGCTTCATCAACTTTAGGTGCAGCTCCTTACAATCCTTTTATTGTTGTGAATAAAGATCGTGGAAAAGAAGTACACCTTCCTAATTACAAGCCAACTGAAAAGGCTAATACTAAATTGTTTGGAACATTAGATGACCGTACTAACCCTAGTAAAGCTATTTATTACAAAAACTTCAAAAATTTACCTTGGGCAATTCATATTCCAGTAAGTTTTGATTATCCTTACGAAAAAACAGAAATCTTAAAAGGATATAATTACTTTGGAAAATGGGCCGAAAGTAACGGAGTTGATTTTCCAGATTGGTACTTAGATAAAACTGGATACAGAGTACCAGAAAACATCTATAAAAAATAATTCGTCCTCGTATTACCCAAAAAGTAAATTTAAGATACTCAAAAAGTAAAAAATAATATTAAATAACAGTAGTAGATAATTTAAAGAATCCTTCTGAAAGTTGAAAAGTAATTAAGATTACTTTCTGACTGATAGAAGGTTTCTTTTTTTATTTTAAATTGTACTTTTCTCAAATCTATAAAATGCTCTTTACTTAAGCAGCGTACCAAAACTATTTAGTAAAGGTTTTTAATACTGTTAATTTGAGGATTGATTTAGAATTTGAGTTTTTGAGTAGAAAATATTAATATAATCCATTTTTTAAGCTAATTTTGCAAAAAAATAGAATGATTGATCCCTTTCCTAAGGGTTTATAATAATTCAACAGATAATCATTGAAAGTAACTAATTTACAAGTAACCAATAACCAAAGATGACTTCTCACGAAATACGTAAGGCTTTTTTAGATTTCTTCAAAAGTAAAGAGCATTTAATAGTTCCGTCTGCACCTTTAGTTGCAAAGAATGACCCAACTTTAATGTTCAATAACTCAGGAATGGCCCAATTTAAGGACTTTTTCTTGGGAAATGGTACGCCTCCTTCAAAACGTATTGCCGATACTCAAAAGTGTCTTCGTGTAAGTGGTAAACACAATGATTTAGAAGATGTAGGTTTTGATACTTACCATCATACAATGTTTGAAATGCTTGGAAATTGGTCATTTGGAGATTATTTCAAGAAAGAAGCATTAGAATGGTCGTGGGAACTTTTGACAGAAGTATATAAATTACCCAAGGAAAGAATCTATGTTTCAGTATTCGAAGGAAGTAAAGATGATGGTGTGCCATTTGACCAAGAGGCGTTTGATATTTGGAAAGAATTGATTGGCGATGAAAACCGTATTATTTTAGGAAACAAGAAAGATAATTTTTGGGAAATGGGCGATACTGGTCCATGTGGACCATGTTCAGAAATCCATATTGATTTGCGTGACCAAGCCGAAATTGATATGATTAGTGGGAAAGATTTGGTAAATAAAGACCACCCACAAGTAATTGAGATTTGGAATAACGTATTCATGCAATTTGAGCGTAAAGCCGATAAATCATTAGTTTTATTGCCAGCTAAACACGTAGATACAGGAATGGGCTTTGAACGTTTATGTATGGCGATTCAAGGTAAAAAATCAAATTATGATACTGATGTTTTCCAAAATACAATTCAAGTAATTGAGCAAATGTCGGGTAAAAAGTATGGCGAAAATGGTACGCTTTCAACCAACAATTACGTAGATGTAGCCATGCGTGTAATTGCTGACCACATTCGTGCAGTGGCCTTTACTATTGCCGATGGACAATTACCATCAAATGCTAAAGCTGGTTATGTAATTCGTCGTATTTTACGTCGTGCCGTGCGTTATGGTTATTCTTATTTAGGTTTCGACGAGCCATTCATGACAAAACTTGTTCCAGTATTGGCTGACCAATTTGCCGAAGTATTCCCTGAATTAAAAGCACAGCAAGATTTCGTTGGACGTGTCATTGAAGAAGAAGAAAAGTCTTTCTTACGTACGCTTGAAACTGGCTTGAAAAAGTTAGATGATATTATTGAACAAGCAACTGCTGAGAAAAAAGATGTTATTTCTGGTGAAGTTGTATTCGAGCTTTCTGATACTTTTGGTTTTCCTTCAGACCTTACTGCATTGATTGCCCGTGAAAAAGGCTTCAAAATTGATGAAGAAGGCTTCCAAAAAGCCTTACAAGAGCAAAAAGACCGTTCGAGAAAAGATTCTGCCAAAGAAGCAACAGATTGGGTTGAGTTGAATGAAGGCTCTGACTTTGAATTTGTAGGTTATGACGAAGTTTCGGCAGAAGCTCAAATTATTAAGTATAGAAAGGTAAAAACAAAGGCAGGAGAAGAATACCATATTGTCCTTGATAGAACTCCTTTTTATGCAGAAATGGGTGGGCAAGTTGGAGATACTGGTCATATTATGATTGGAAATCATTCAGTTAAAATCAAGGATACGAAAAAGGAAAATGACCTTTTCATTCATATATCAACTGATAAAAATCTTGATGTAATCTTACAAAATGCAGGTACGGTAGTTGCCCACATTGATGAGGCACGTCGAGATAAAATTCGAGTTAACCATACAGTTACCCACTTGATGTTAGCAGCCATGCGTCAGGTTTTAGGTACACATATTGTGCAGAAAGGTTCATATCAGGATGATAATATTACTCGTTTCGACTTCTCACATTTTGCAAAGGTTACTGATGAAGAATTAGGGAAAATTGAGGATATTGTGAACGCAAAAATCCAAGAAAATATTCCGTTAGAAACAAAAGTTAATATGCCAATTGCCGATGCCATTGCATTAGGAGCAACGGCTACTTTTGGAGAAAAATATGGTGATTTTGTACGAGTAGTTATCTTTGATCCTAAATTTTCTGTAGAGCTTTGTGGGGGTACTCACGTTTCGTCAACTGGAAAAATTGGTATCTTTAAATTTATTTCTGAAGGCTCTGTTTCTGCAGGTGTACGCCGTGTTGAGGCACTTACGGGTGGTACAGCAATTGCTTCAATCAACGAGCAGTTGGCGGTAAGTTCACAATTAAAAGAGATGCTTCGTAATACTGATTTAGTGAAGGCAGTTGAAAATCTATTAGCTGAAAAAGCTACTTTGCAAAAGAAACTAGAAGCATTAGAGAATGAAAAATTACAAGAACTAAAGAATGAGCTTGCTCAAAATGCTGAAAATATTAATGGTGTCAATGTAATTGCTGCTAAAGTTACTGTACCTTCAGCTGATGCACTTAAACAACTTTGTTATGAATTAAAAACAAAAGTTGCTCGTTTGTATGCTGTAATTGGTACAGAATTCAACGGGAAACCTCAAATTGCTGTAATCATTGATGAGGAAGTAATGAAAGAAAAAGGTCTTCATGCTGGAAATATTGTCAAAGAACTTGCCAAAGAAATGAAAGGTGGAGGCGGAGGACAGCCATTCTTTGCAACCGCAGGAGGAAGCGATGCAAGTGGTCTTGAAAAGGCGATAGAAAAAGGTAAAAACTTAATTTAATATCTGAGGCGAACAAATGTTCGCCTTTTTTATTTTATTTACTTAAAAATTATTTTCAATAAAACCCCTAACTACCTTCAATGAACTTCGACCAAATTTTAAAAGCACGCCGTTCGGTGAGAGTCTATGATGAAAATGCCGGTTTTGATAGCCAAATAGTTACGAAAAGCTTAGAAAGGTCCGTACTTTCGGCCAATAGCTCAAATATGCAGCTTTGGGAATTTTACCAAATATCGAGCGAAGAAAAAAAGAAAAAAATTGTACGTGCATGTATGCATCAGTCGGCAGCACGTACAGCATCTGAATTAGTTGTGTTTGTTACCCGTCATGATAAATGGAAAAAACGAGCTGCTTGGAATTTGGCAAATATGGAAAAACAATTTGTGGGTAAAGAAATTACATCTAAGGATAAAAGAGCGTTAAATTATTACAAAAAACTAATGCCATTGTTTTATACAAACGATTTTTTAGGTATAGCTACTCTTATTAGATTTCTTATTGTTTCATACCACACAATTATTGGAAAACCAATTATTCATTTAATTACGCATGCCGACCAAAGGGTTTCGCTGCATAAGACTTGTGCATTAGCCGCTCAGACGTTTATGCTCAGCATGAAATCAGAAAACTATGATACTTGTCCAATGGAAGGTTTTGATGAACGAATAATTAAAAGAATTTTGAATTTACCAGCAAGTGCTGAAGTTTGTATGGTTATAGCATGCGGAATTGGTAAATCAGAAGGCATATACGGACCACGTACTCGAGTACCGAATGATGAAGTTATTTTTAAAGTATAGTTTTTGCCTGTTTTGAAAATGGATAACTTAATCCACAGATTTTTTTTGCCTTAAACATCAAAGCCCAACCCACATATAGTAAAATTCCTGTTGGCATTTGTCCTAAAATACCATTTCCATAACTCGCTACATAAATCCCTAAAGTTCCAGCATGAATTGCAAGGAATTGTTGCCGTAAATTTTTGTCAGGAAGGTTCCAAAGAATGATACCGCCTTGAATGGCAATATAAAACAAGATAATTAGGTGAACAGTTAGCCCAACTGCTCCTTCCTCGGCCCAAATTCTAACGAACCAACTATCGGTAGGAGTCTGTGCAAGAAAACTATTTGGACTAAACCTTAATCCCCAGCTTCCTGCAGAGCCCACCCCTCCACCAAAAGGTCTTGAAGCTAAATAATTTGCTAGCTTTTTCTGATTTTCAAGTCTTACTAATAAAGAAGCATCGTTGGGGTCTAGGGCAGTTCGCATTCGATTGATAGCATAAACGTTTTGTCCAATAAAAGTAAATTTTAATATATAAAACACAATACCACCAATCAATACACCTCCACCAAAAACTCTAAAGTTTTTACTCATGAAAAAATATGTCATAAAACCAATAGCAGGTACTGCCATCGCACCTCGGGTTCCAGAAATAAACATACCAATTAATGAAAGGAATGCAGCTGTAAAATAAAATATTTTTCGTTTTAAGCTTAGTCCACTTTGTAATGCCAAAATGGTAGCCACAACTAAAGTATGTGCTTGTGAAGCACCAAACTGGCCTGCATCCGAATAAAATGAAAATACTCTCAATTTACCGAAAAGTATGTGTTGTTTAGCTGCACCTGCATCAAGCCAAGCTTGTTCAAAAGAGTCAACACCTATTATATTTTGTTTTAGTCCATTAATTGAGCCAATTATTGAAATTATCAACCAAAGGTTAAGATAAAGGTCTAAATCTTTCCTTTCTTTGAGTAACACAAATGTCAAAGGTACTGCTAAAAACATGTAAAGCGAGACCCCTCTCATGGCATAAAACCATGCTTCAAAACTTCGTGCTTCTGGATTAAAAATTTCTAATACATTATAGCCCATCCAGATAATTGATACTATGGTAAGTCCACTGCTGGCTTCCGACCAATCAATTTTCTGTTTTTTTACCAAAAGAGCAATAAATGTTAAAAATAAAATTCCATCAATGGCAAGACCAACGGGAGCATCGCTCACATAACGAGGAATTCCATTAACCATAAATCCCATGAATATGGTGCTGTAAATTCCTAATTTGGGGTAGGTGAAAAGTTGGTATAAAAAGAAAAAAAGGAAAGGCAAAGCCGCAAAAGCAATCCCAGCCGTAAATCCTGATTTTGAAATAATTAGTGAAAAGAAAATGCCAAATAAAATTAACAAGCCAAGGTTTAAGGGTTTTTTGAGTTGCTCAGACCCTTTAGATGCTTGAAATGGCGATGATATTTTTTTCATTGAATTGTTGTTTCATGAAATACACGCCAATAACAATGCCAAAAGTAATATTTAGCAGAGTTATTCCGATAACAGCCATTAATCCTAATTCAAAATGAAGAACTAAATAGTCACCAATGATATTGATAAACAACATTACAAATACTTTTACTGTATTTATTTGTGGGAGATTGAGAGCATCAAGCGTAATGCCAAGATAACGGTCAGTTGGTAGTAATAATACATACAACATAAATAATTTGAGTAAAACCGTTGCTTCTGCATACCCTTTACCCGCAAAAAGTACAATGGCTTCTTCAGCAAATAAGTATAATATTCCTATTATCGGTAAAATTCCTAAAGTAAATAAACCCAGCTCTTTAATGAAGTTTTTTTTCAAATCAAGTATTTTTTGGTGTGCAACTAAGTTTGAAAATCTTGGGTAGGCCGACATTGCCCAGCTTCTCAAAGGAATTTCAAAAATCTCAACTAGTTTAAGTGGTATTTGATATAGAGCAACCATGCTTGAACCAGCAAAGTGATTTATTAGCCAAATATCAACATTTTTTAGTAAACTAGAACCCACTTGTGAAAGTACAGTAAAGCGACTAAAATTGAGAAGTTCTTTATAAGAACTATCTGTTTTCTTTGGATTTGAAAATAAGGATTTAAAATTTACCCAAATGCCACGCTCAAAAATAACAGTATAAACTACAATCAATGCTCTTACTAACAAGTGTATGTTTACAACTAATTGCAAATCGAGGCTCTTCGAGAAAAATAATGCAGCTAAAAATGGAGCACTTTGTAAGAAGTTTATAAACCACAATTTAATGAATTGCTGACGAGAATGAAATATCATGGTCGCCATGTTGATGGGTAACATCAAGCAAATGACGACCGGATACTGAATAAACAACAACTCAGAAAATCTGATAAAAAAATACGATTCAAATAATACTTTTACGCTGAAAATAACCAACAAAATAATTGCTGTTAACCAAAGGCTAATTTGCCATGCACCTAGAATAAATCTTCGTTCTTGTACTTTATCATGGCACGATGCAACATATTTTACCAATGCTTGGTAAATAGAACCAGCACGGAGCATTTCAACAAATCCAAATACGCTCAAATACAATACCCAAATACCAAAGTCTTCTTTTGAAAGCCCACGTGCCAATATACCGAATGTAAGGAAACCTAATCCTGCATTTAGAATATTGCCCATCATTAGGCTACTTCTTTCAATAAATGAGGTATCAAATTTGGCTAATAATTTTTTCATTGTAAAAGCATTTTTCTTTCTAAATGAAAGATAATAAGTATGAGTAGATTTATTCTAATTTTATTAATTATTATCTAACATATTCTGAAAAATACATATTAGACAGTAAATTCTACTCACTATTTTGTAACCAAATATTAAAAATGTTGTTGTGAAATTAATAATTTCGACTCCACCAATATTATTTATTTTTCAGTTAATTCATCAATAATACGTGTTAATTCGACAGCTCTATTTTTCCATGAATTAAGTTGAGCAAATCCGATTCTTGCATCTACTAATAATTGATCTTTCTCAATAATAGCCATTTTTAGCATTTCTTCAAAACTTTTATTATCTGTGCTCTTATAAATGAGTCCTTCAAAGTCAGTTAAATCTGCAAAATCTGTACTTACAACGGGCATTCCGCTTGCTAAATATTCGTTGATTTTAAGTGGATAAATATTTTTTGTAAATTCATTTTTCTTGAAAGGTATTAGTCCAATATCAATTTTTTTCATTTCAATACCCAACTCCTCTGGTTGCTTGGCCCCTGTAAATTCAACATTGGGTAGTATGTTTAGACTTGATTCTACAGTTTTATCCATGACTCGCCCAACAAATAAAAATTTGTATTCGGGCATATTTTTGATTAAGCTTTTAACAAGTTCGATATCAATCCTATCATCAATGGTACCTATGTAACCAATAATTGTTTTTGGCTTGTTTATATCTTTTTTATCACTAAAAATACCCACATCAACACCATTCTTTACTAGAAAAGTGTTTGTTTGAATCTTTTTTTTCTTTTCCAATAGTGCTTTAGATGAAACAACGACAGCGTCAACAATTTTCATGAATTCGAACTCTGTCCAGGCACCGTGTTTTTTACACCATTGAGCTTCACTTATTTCATCATAGCAATAATAGATTGTTAACTTTTCATTGAACTTTTTTTTCAAATTAAGTCCAAAGTTTGGCTGGAAAGCATTGATAAATATTGGATTTGTAAATTTTAATTTTTGGGTTACTTTTTTTATGCTTTTTTCAATAATCTTACTATTTAATTTTAGTAAGTACTTGTATATTACTTTGTTTGATATCCAATTTATGGGTATGATTGGTGGCAAAGTTAGAACATTGATGCTGTTACCATTTTCTAAATTTATTACCCTCAATCTATCTTCTTTACCTAAAATTCGATTTATCGGAGCAGTATTTTTGCCTAGAAAACCTCTTATGACATCAATCCATGTATATGTATATTCAACATAGAGTACATCATAGAAGTTAGTCATCTCTGAAAGCAATTGTACCGTCGATTTTAGATAATCGCCCTCCCATGAAGGTAAACCAAGGCAGATAATGTCAGCTTTTGAATCCATTTTAGACTTTTTTCTTTAATAATTTATCAACAGCTAAAGAATCATTTCCAACTGCAATTGGTGATGGCTTTAATTCTTTACGCTTGAACTCAAGCCTCAACAATCGTTTAATCATAGTTTTTAATTTTGAATCTTTAGTTTGATTCTCTGCAACCAAGTTTTCAAGGGAATCAAAGGCAACCCCATTTACAATCATTTCAACTGGAATATGATAGTTTTCTAAAATTTGAACTGCTTTTTTATCTGCTTTTTTCCATGAGCGATTTGCCGATACAACCAAAAGAGATAAATGGGCATTTTTTAAAATGTTTGTTGGAATATTACCTGTTAAAAACGGAGGAATTTCTAACAAACAATAATCATAATCATTAGGGTCAATCCAAGAACTAATAAGGTCTTCAATGCCTTTAGCTTCACTGAGTGCTTTGGTTGCAGGATATTTTAATAATCCTTCTACATAAGATGTGCGAGTTTCACTACTTGGTTGAATTGAAAGCACTCTTGCACCAGATTTTTGTAAATGTTGAGTGATTAAATTAGCTACTTCCGATTTACCCTCATTAGGTTGTGTACTTGTAATTAGAATTAATGGTGTTGTTTCACTACCATGCAAGGCACTTATTTTCAATTTAAAATTTGTTACAATCTGTCCAATTAATGTTTCTTTAATTGCCTCAGAATGATTTTTTTGATAGAAAACTGGTAATGCACCTGCTGCATTAAGTCCTGTGAATTCAATTCCCCTTTCAAGATTTTTTATTGTTCTATCACTTAATTCTAAAATCAACAAAGTTGCTAGTACTCCAATTGCACCTACTATGCCAGAAAGTATGATTAACATCATTTTTTTACTTGGCATCTCTACAGTTATTGGCTCGTCAATGATGTCTAGATTTGATGAAATTTCTATATTTTGTTTGCGTAAAAGTGCAGTATTCAAATCATGTAAAATTTGAATATAGGCTCTTTCTCTCACATCAATTTCACGTTCTAACCTTGATAAACCAGAGCCCAGAGGAGCAAATCGAGCATAGTCTTCTTTGATTTCACCTAATCTAATATTTAATGAGCCAACTCTTGCTTTATTCTTTTCTACTAAAATCATGTTTTCAAGCCATGAATCAAGTAAATTTTTTATTTGAATACTTTCAGTAGAGTGTGTACGAGCATATAAGTTCTTTACACCCTCTGTTAGCAAATTTTCATAACCTTTTACTTCTTCATTCAACTTTTGCACATTTTCACCATTTGGATCTAGGTTATTTCGAGCAATAATAGTTGTTAATTCTGAGATTTTATTTTTTTGATTTAACAATTCTGAATTTTTAAAGAACGAATTTCTATCAATTTCTAGTTTTTCTTCTAACTTGGCAAGGGCTTGGTCAGCTGCTTTAAGCTCGCCTTCTAAACGATGATGTTCGTCAGTCAAATCTTCTTTTTTTCCCGCAATGGCTTTTGTTTGTTCGTAGTAATTTAGAATTTGACCGTTTTCTCTAAAGTTTTTCATTCTATCTTCAGCCTCGCTCAAATCTTTTTTAGCATTATCGAACTGTTCTTGGAAATACGCAACCACACTACCAGTTTCTGAGGCCTTTAATCCTTTATACCTTCTCATGAATACGTCAAGAGTTGTCTTAAGCGTATTTTCACATAAGCCTTTATCATTTAATGAATAAGTAATCTCAATCATATCGCTACTTCCTTTACGATTCGCTTTGATCTCACTTAAATTTTTTAAACTAAATGGCGTTTTCTCCTCATTAAAGAAGTGTTGTAATTCTTTTGACTGTCCCGATTCGTAGATTGCCATTAATTTCTGATAGGTAGCAGGGGCATTGTTAGGCACTACAACCATACTACGTATATTTGCTGGAATCCATTTTTTTAACTTTTCAAAAGTTTTCGGATTCACATGTGTACCATCTGCCTTATCAAGAATTAATATTTCTGAAAGAAGTCTAAAACTCACTTCCTTCATTGTCTCTCGTGAACGTATGGTATTAATGATATTTTCAAATGAGTTATTTACAACGTCACGGTCTTTCCTTGACTCACCAGTACTTTCAATGTTAAAGCCCGTAGACAAACCAGTGTAAAGCATTGTTGAGCTACTATATTCTCTATCGGCATCTCTTGTAAAATAGTATGTGGCAGAAGCCATTACAAGAGGAATTAAGATTAATAGAAAAATATTTTTTTTGATTAATCTAATAAATTCAATTAGATTCATTTTATTTCTGTTGAGTTTTAAATGTTTTTGAAATCTTTCCTTCTCCAAAACCACTCATAAATTATAAATAGAGTAGTGGAATAGGGGTTATTTCAAATCTTTCAAAGAAACCCCAAGCATAATTTCTAGTTGATAATATAGTTTTTCGTAGGTTGCATTTGCTTGTTCAAATTCTGCAAAAGCGTTTGACGATAATTCTATAATGCGAACTAGCTCTGAAATATGTAGTTGTCCTTGCTGAAACTCTTTTTCAGCCATTTCTTTTTGTAAAAAGAATGCGTATTTTTTATCAGCTTTGATACTCAATAATTTATAAGCAAGCTGTGCATCCTTATAAAGGTCTGTAATTCTAAACTTAACGTCTTGTACTAAATATTGCGAATGTTGTTCAGAAGCGGCCTGACGATATTGTGCTTGTCTGATGAGATCTTTGCGGGCAAGCATATCATACAAACTAATTCTAACCGTAAGTCCAACTCTAAACGCGTTTATTGTTTGGAAGCTTAAGGAATTAAATTCTGAACTTGATATATTATTGTTAAGATTGAGTATAGCACCGTTATTTGAACGTTGGCCACCTAAATCCATAAATACTTTGTCCATCCAAAGTTTCTGAGCTACTTTAACACTATGACCATAATGTTCTGAAAGAGCATCTTGCTCCTTAATTAAGTGAGAGTTTTGTTCGGCGTAATCTAAAACTTTTTCAAGAGGAGGTAGTTCCTTTACCACGGGTACCACCGGTACTACGGGTTTGACCTCTTTCTTAGTTTGGGCTTCTGTATTTAGCCATGCCAAACTTAGAAAGATAAAAAATAATTTTTTTTTCATTTTCTTGAGTTGTTTGTGTATAATTACAATCCAAATGTGTGCCAGTTCTTTCAAAAATGAAAAAATATTGATAATCAATTTATTAAGTTTTTTTATTACCCCTAAAAATTTCCAAATTTTGGAAAAAAAATTATTTTTATGGAAAAATATATCCATTTAATAATTCTTGCATGGTTTTTGCTTATTTTAGTGAAATAGTTCTCGTTAAACCCAAAGCTGATGAAAGGAATTGTATTTACAGAGTTTATTGAAATGGTCGAAGAAAAATTTAGCTATTCAATGATGGATGAAATTATTGAATCGCTCAATCTGCCTTCGAAAGGAATTTATACTTCTGTTGGCACTTATGACCATTCAGAAATGGTGCAACTAGTAAGCAGTTTAAGTGTTCGTACCCAATTACCTGTTAGTACATTATTAAATGATTTTGGCAAACATTTACTACAATTATTTTCAAAGAAATACTCACATTTTTTTGTTGAAACAACCAATGCCTTTGATTTTTTTGAGAGGGTTGACCATTACATCCATGTTTCGGTTCTAAGACTATATCCAGATGCAGAATTACCAAAGATTACCACAACTAGAATTTCAGAAAAACAATTAGAAATGCTTTATCATTCTGATCGTAAGATGTCTGATTTAGCATTCGGATTAATTGAAGCCACACTCGAATACTATAATGAAAGTGCTACAATAGAAAAGAGTAATGTTGATGAATCTGGTTCGTTGGTAAAATTTGTAATTAGTAAATCATGAGTGAAGAAATAGAGGCTCTTAAACGTAAAATCGAACGTGAAAAAAAAGCTCGACAGCAGGCCGAAAGTTTGTTGGAAGCTAAAGCTATGGAATTATTCCAAGCAAATGAAGATTTAAAAAGGTTGAATGAATCACTAGAAAGAAGAGTAACAGAGCAAACTGAACAGCTTAGATACAGTGAAGAGAAATATCGAGGTATTATTGAAAACATGAACTTAGGGCTCATTGAGGTAGATAATAATGATATTATTATGAAAGCATATAGGCGTTTCTGTGAACTTACTGGATATGAAGAGGCTGAGTTGGTTGGCAAAAAAGCTGCTGATATTCTTTTACCCGATGATGAATTTAAAAGAATTATAGATGAGCAAAACTCAAATCGATTAGATGGAGATACTGGCGTATATGAAGTGCCCTTAAGGAAGAAAGATGGTGAAATTATTTGGGTAATTATTAGTGGAGCTCCAATTATTGAAAGTAATGGTAAAGTAACAGGTTCGGTGGGTATTCACTTAGATATTACTGAACGAAAAAAAACACAAGAAGCATTAGAAGAAGCTCGCCAAATTGCTGAAGAGGCTAGGAGAGCTGAAAAACGTTTTTTGGCTAATATGAGCCATGAAATAAGAACACCTATCAATGCTATTATTGGAATGACTCATCTATTATATGATACGAATCCTAATAAAAAGCAAACTGAATATTTAAGTGCGATAAATTATTCTGCAGATTTATTACTGAATTTGGTTTCTGATGTATTAGATATTTCGAAAATTGAAGCAGGCGAAATGAAGCTTTCTGAGCAAATTTTTAGCCTTAAAGATTTGATTAATAGTACATTACAAACTTTCAGGCTTAGATTGCAAGGTAAGGATGTTAAATTGGTGTTTGATTTTGATGAAGAAATTGAAAATGATGTTATTGGAGATTCTACATTTTTAACTCAAATCTTGATGAACCTTTTGAGTAATGCAGTGAAGTTTACTGAAAAAGGTGAAATCGGAGTACAAGTATCGTTGTTATGTAGGTTAGGTGATTTCCTAATGACTGAAGTAAAAGTTTTTGATACAGGAATTGGAATTAGTCCACAAAATATTGACAAAATATTTGATAGCTTTAAACAAGCTGACCAAGATGTTAAAGTAAAATATGGGGGAACTGGACTTGGTTTAGCAATTGTAAAGCAGCTAGTTAACCTACATGGGGGGGAGATAAATGTTGAGAGTACATTAAATGAAGGAACTGCTTTCATATTTACGCTGCCATTAAAAGATAGCAAACAACAATCTAAGAAGCTGCATGCTTTGAATGAAGATATTTCTGAAGAATGGAAGAATTATCATGTGCTTGTCGTTGAAGATAATCTGCTAAATCAAAAATATGTGGAGGGTTTACTTTTGAAATGGAAAATGTCTTATAAAATTACAAGCAATGGTTTACTTGCCGTTGAGGCTGTAAAAAAAGAGGATTTTGATATTATTTTAATGGATATACGGATGCCCGAAATGAATGGGTATGAGGCAACAAAGGTAATTAGAAGTATGGAGGGAAATGCTAATCAAAATATACCTATCGTTGCTCTGACTGCCTCAGCAATGAGTGATGAAATAGGATTTGCTTATGAAATTGGTATGAATTCATACCTAACAAAGCCATTTACACCTGACCAATTACGTGATGTTTTGAAGCAAAAACTTACTTTGAACCCTCATAAAAAACTTGAAATTAAAGAAAAAAATATAGTGAGTTCTGTGGAAGAAAAGAAAGATTTAGCGATTGTCAATGAGGTTAATCTTGAAGAAGCCTTGCAGCCAGATTATCTAGCAAAAGTCTATGGAAATGACCGCGGTTATGCAGCAGATATGTTTAATCTATTTTTAAAGACAGTCCCTAATCAGTTTTTTCAGCTGAGACCTCTAATTGATGAACAGAAAATAGTTGAAATCGGTAAATTAGCACATCAGCTAAAGCCTTCATTTACAATGGTTGGACTACCTGAAATAACGCTAGACCTTCAGAATTTAGAAAAAAAAGCAAAGAATAATGAAGATATAGATGAGATTTTATCCCTTTTCAATGAAATTGAAGAAAAATTCAATCATAAACTACCTTTGGTAGAACAAGAATTAGTTGAATTAAGGAAATAATTACCTAGTTTATGTTCCTTTTAACTGTCAAATACTGTTGTTGAAATACTGCTTTTATAAATAATATTTACTAATCAAATAATAAGTCTAATTTATTGACTTTTTGTGCAATAAATTGGCATCAATAATTTACCAAGTATTTCATATTATTTAAAACCTGTGCTTGAAATATGTTTAATGATTGAAGGTAAGATCTCTGTTAGTGCATCTTTTGGTAATTCATGGCCCATTCCTTCAACCATCATCAGATTTGATTTTGGAATTAGCGGTGCGTAAATTTGTGCATGTTTGGGATGTACTAAAGGGTCGGCAGTTCCATGTATGATAAGTGTTGGTGATTTTATTTTGTGTAATTTGTTTAATCTAGACCCAGATGCAACTATTGCACAAAATTGTTGATACCTTGCTCTAGGGTTTTGTCCTTTTCTGACCTCGATACTTTCTGTGAAAACTTCTCTAAAATAGGCTTCATCAAAAGGAAAGCGTGTTCCTCTTAAAAGCCGATAGGTAGCTACATAACTACCTACAGTTATTTTATGATTTGAATACTTGTTCTTAAAATAAAATCGCTTTATCAGGAATGGTAATAGTCTAACTATAATTTTAAGTCGATATTTATCAAATACTTTAGGATTTAGAGTGTATCCTGATGACATAATGGAAGTAAGTGATAAAACCTTTTCTGGAAAATCAATCGCAATGTGTTGGGCTATCATTCCACCCATTGAAACGCCAATAATATGTGCTTTATTGATTTGCAGGAAGTTGAGTAATTCCATGCTATCTTTAGCCATGTCTTCTAAAGTGTATGGCTTACTACGATGCCATTTATCATTCATCCAAGTAGATAGACCAATATCTCTATTATCAAACCTAATAACATAATATCCTGCATCAACCAAAGGCTTAATAAAAGATTCTCCATAAATCACACATTGAGCATCAAGCCCCATAATAAGTAATAATGCTGGATTAGATTTATTTCCAAAGGTCTCAAAATATATTTCAATACCATTCACAGGTGCTTTACCAGATTCTTCAATTTTCAGCATTTTAATTATTTATTTTTCTCAAAACCTCTTAAAAAATCAGTTCTATCAGTAATTTCAGTCATAAATTCGCTTTCAATTTTTAATCCATCAACGAGTGTTGTTGACATACCTTCATTGTATAAATGTTTAAGTGCCGCAATTGTTTGAGCAGAATTTTGTATGATTTCTTGAGCCAATTTAATACCAGCTTGGTCTAATTCTTCAGTTGGGACAGCTTTATTTACCAAACCTAATTGCTCTGCTTCTTTACCAGTAATTGCTTTACAAGTAAACGACATTTCTTTAGCTTTGAGTGTTCCAACAAGTCGTGGTAATCTTTGTGACATTCCCCATTTGGGTAAAATTCCCCATTTTGCGTGTGTGTCACCAATTTTGGCATCTTCAGCAGCAATAATTAAGTCAAAAAACATCATCAATTCAGTTGCTCCTGTATAACAATGACCATGTACAAGGGCAATTGTCGGCTGTGACATGCTTTGTAAAAGATGAGCAATTTCGTTGCCAGTATTTAAAATATCAACAGCTGTAAATTGTCCACCGACTAAAGATTCATTCATGGCTTTTAGGTCAACTCCTGCGGAAAATGCTCTTCCAGAACCTTTAACAATTAATACTCTACAATTTTTATCTTCTGCTACTGCCTGAATGGCTACTTTTAGTTCTTGAATGAGTTGTGGAGTAAGGGCATTAAGTGAGGCTGGTCTATTGAGATAAATCCAAGTGATTGCTTCTTGTTTTTCAATTATTATATTTTCGTAATTCATGTGTTAGGTATTAATGTATAACAAAAATAAGTAAATCTACTTGTTGACCTAGAATTTTATATACGTTTTTGAAAAATTTCTCTCTATATAATAATTAACTAAAAATTTAGTTATATGTTTACAACCTAAATTTGGTCAAAAACATGAGAAAACTATTTTTACTTTTTATTGTTGTTTTTAACAACGTTGTTGCTCAAAATAAGAAAATTTATGGTTCGGAGGAATTTGATAGAGTGATAATGCCACCAAGTGTACAACAGCATGAATACTTAAATTTAAGTACTATTTCCTTAGATAGTAAACAAAACAATTTAATGGTATTTGATTTAGAAGCGAAAAAATTTGCAAATGATTTCTTTAAAATAGGACTAGGCTTAGGGGTAAATATAGCTGAGTTAAACCAAAGTATTTTTTTACCAGTTACACTTTTTGTTAATGAAAAAGGAGAAATCGACTATTTAGTTTATGGCTTCTTAAATCGGGGAGTTATTATTAACCGAAGAATGTTGTTCGATTCCTTGAATTCGACCAATGAGAAATATTTTTTTCAGATTGCCGAAAAGTTTCTAAATCAAACGAAAGTTTCAAAATTACCCAAACAACTTTCTTCAAAATTTCAACTTTCTTTTACAATTCAAATTGGAAAAGATTTGAATCGTAAACCAAGTAAAACTTTTATTTCAACAATAAGTCAAGCAGAATTGTGTGATAGGCCTGACACTGTCAAAACATTAATGTTGAATAGACTTTCATTAACTGAATTTCCTCAAGTAGTATTTCGATTTAAAAATCTTGAAAAATTAGATTTATCGAATAATTATATCGTAAAAGTGCCGAAGGCAATTTGGTCTTTTAAGAAGCTTAGGTTCTTGAGTTTGAGCGGAAATTATGTTGATTATCAAAGTTTTAAATTTAAAAGAAATAGTCACCTAAAAGATTTGAACTTACAATTTACAGGTTTAGATAAAATACCAAAAGGCTTAAAAAAGAATAAAAAACTAGAAATATTGTTTATTGGAAACAATGATTTCATTACGTTTCGGAATAAAGATTTCAAGCATTTTAAAAATCTTAAATCGCTGAATTTGTATAATGTAAGAGCAAAGGCATTGCCAAGTTCAATTAAAAATTTAGTTAATCTTACGGAGTTAGACCTATATCATAACCAACTTCAGTTTTTGCCTAAAGAACTTGGTGAATTAAAAAACTTAAAAACTTTGGCTATTGCCTATAATCAATTGTGGAATTTGCCTGATGAAATTTCTTCTTTATCAAATTTACAGTTTTTATACGCTCATCATAATAAGATAAACTCGTTGCCATATTTGCCAAATTTACAGCTGTTAGACCTTGGTCATAATCTTTTTAAAGTTTTCCCTGAACAAATTTATCAATTACAAGATTTAGAAGAATTAGATATTTCGTATAATGCTATTGATGAAATACCCATGAATTTAATAAAACTAGATAAACTTCAAAAAGCTTTTTTGAGGGGAAATCCCTTCAACAAGGGAAGTGTAGTGAGCGAGGAATATAATAAATTTGTGAATATTTTGGAAAGTAGAGATGTACTTGTACGATAGCATTTTATCAAAAAAAGGCATAAATTTGATTATTAATTCAATTAAAGCCAATGGTTAGACTTTATTATTCGACTTCTGAAGTTGCGGAAATTTTAGATGTAAATGTTTCATTAATAAGATTTTATGAAAAAAAGTTTAATTTAAAATTCAAACGAAACGGTAAAGAAAGACAAATTACGGAGCATGATATAGAAAAACTTCGTGAGATAATAAATACTGCTGGAAAAGGAAGTTTAACTTTAAAAGGGGTGAAGCAAAAACTAAGTAATAAATCAGATGAGAATAAAAATAAAAATGCCCTAGTTAATAAGTTATTAACGATTAGGGCATTTTTAAAGGAAACTCTCGATGAAATTAATTAGAAGAATGTTCCTACCGAGATTACAAAACTTTTATGATTATTGGTGATGTTTGCCGAAGCATAATTGGCAGTATTAGCTAATTCATATGGTGTGTATGCACTTGTAAATTGATTCAATACTCCAGCAACATCTACAAAGAATTTAGCTGAACGGTAGCCAACTCCACCCGTAAAAACCATCTGCGAACGATTAATATTATCAATTTTCTTTGTATAAGGGTCTGGCATGTACTTCGTCCCTAATCTTAATCTAATATTTTCAATTCTATATTCTCCACCTACTTTAATATTTACTGCATCTTTATAAGTATTTTTTATCTTAGTATTTTGAGCAGTGGCAGTAGAATAGCCTGTTACATAACCATTATTATCGTAATTAGCGTATTTAATACCTATATTTGAATACCCTACATATTCTGCATCAGCAGTGATGAAACCTTGTTTGCTTGGTAGGAAAAACGTTACACCACCACTGGCTTTGAGTGGAATAGTAATTTTATAAGAAAATTCGTTTTCACGAGTACGAATTTCAGTATAATCTGGCTTAAAGAATGTTGTTGTAATTCTGATATTAGAATTATAAACCTCATTGATTGTTAACCAAGTTGGAGAAGTTACATTGACTCCAAGGTTAATATTGTCTGCAACTTTTACGATTGCACCAAGTCCAACGTTCATTCCACCACCTCTTGAAGTAAGGGTTTCATTATAATCAAAACCATTAAAAACCGTACCTTTAGGGAATTGCTCGTTATGATTATTCAAATTTTCATAATTCATTCTTACAAAGCCTAAAGAAAAACCTAAGTAAACTTTGTCATCAAAATTGGCTCCGTAGGCCATATTCCACTGACTTTGATTGCCAGTACTTGTGTTATTACCAATTTGATTTACTGGCAGACTCTTTTCTGCTTGTAAATATTTAGTGTCATTTCCAGCAACGGGGTCAATCATATAAGACCAGTAATACATACCTTCTGGATAATCAGCGGTTGCGGTATTAGCATCAAACTCTTTATCCAAATCTTTAGCACTCACATTCAATGAATTTACTTTTTCTGTGAAGTAATTACCCATTGAACTTTTGTTATTTTGGCCAACATAGTTAAAGCTTGAAAGTAAGTTGACTTGTTTTGAGTAAGTAATGGCGAAAGCTGAACGTTTTTTTCTTGAACCATTTCCAGAGTTACTTAAAATCAAGCCTAATTGTCCGATATTTGCATTTGAAGTACTTGATTTACTTGTCGAGCCTATATACTGAGATGAGGTGTTTAGCGAATTAAAAATCGGTGTAATACTTAGTTCAGAACGATTGTAGAAACCTAAACCCGCTGGGTTAGAGAAGGCATTACTTGCATCTGCCCCCAATGCTGCATAACTACCTCCCATACCTTGCATACGAGCAGAGCCTGTCACTTTACTTTGTGTATATCTGAAGGCATCTTCTCCATAAAAATGGCCTCCTAAGCTCAATTGGGCTTGAACTTTGATTCCTCCCATAATCAAAGCTGTGGCTAGAAAAAAGCGTGTAATTTTCATTTGTTAGTACTGTAATATTGAAGAAAAATAACCCAGATTCTTGAATCTTTAGTACAATTGCTTCATAAAGAAAAGGTAGTTTTATTAATAGAAAACCTCGCCAAACGCTATGATTCAGCGAGGTTTTCGAATGATTCATGAATTAGCTCAATGATGAGTTAGAACAAACAAATACCGAAAGATTATCTTGGACCACGGCTACTACCGCCGCCGCCACCTCCGCCGCCGCTGCTTGAGCTTCCGCCACCACTGCTTCCACTCCAGCCTGAAGATGAACCACGTGAAAAGCTTCCTGAGTTTGAATTAGACCAAGATGAGTTTGAATTCGAGTTAGAATTTGAACTACCTCTTGAATAATTGCCACTACCACTTGACCAATTATCTGATGAGCGACTGCTAGACGATGGACGAGAATAATTATAACCTCCATTTGAATTACCACTAGAGTAACTACCTTCTGTTCCGCCGTTACGTCGTGGACGGTAATAAGTGTCGTTTGAATTGCTACTGTTGCCGTCATAACTTCTTGATGCACCACGGGTATACTCGCGGCTTGCTGAACTACCATTCCAATCTCCATTTCTCGACGGGCGAGCATATCCAGAGTTATCGTAGGCACCACGTGCATTCGCTGAGCGTCCTGATGAGGCATTCGCACCACCAGTGTTTACAGCCGCATTAGTAAATCCTCTGTTATAATTTGATGAGCCACTGCCACCGTCACGAGGTCCGTAAGTACGGCGATTTGTAGATGCTCCATTCACTCCCGAAGTAACATTGTTATAATAATTATTTACGAAGACGTTATTTCCATATCCGTAAGCGAAGCGGTCATAATAGCCGTATGAGTACGGACTGTACCAAGAATTTAAACCCCATGGACTGTTGAATGAGTTGTATCCCCAAGGATTATAGAAAGAATTATAACCCCAAGGGCTATAGAAAGAATTATATCCGTAGCTGTTCCAGAATGGGTCATAGAAACTATTGAAACCTCCTAAGCCAAAACCTAGACCTAGATTCCAGCTACTTCTACCCCAAAGATTATAACCAAATGGGCTATTGTAACCATACATGCTATATGGACTAGACCAACCTACTGGTTGGCTCCAAGCGTAGTCATTCCAACCTGATTGATAACCATTAGCGAAACCTGAAGCATAACCTGTACTACCATTGTTATTACGATATACTTTACGAGAATTTACATAGTTTTCATCATAGTATTCATCAGTCCCAGTGCCTGTATTTTGTTGTGGCTCTTCGGGTTGATAGCGTTGGTTTTCTAGATACTCAGGAGTTTGCTTAGGGGTATATGCTACTACAGGAGCATCTTTCGATGAGCCATAAGTATCATCATATTCACCTTTGGTAGTAAGTTGCTTAGTTGAAGTACATCCCCATGTACTCAAAAGCACAGCTACCGACAAATATTTTATTGATTTTAAAGCATCCATTGTATTAATGATTTAATGTGGTTTACTCTGTAAGTCGATATTATTTTTCAAAATCGTTGCTTATATATGTGAATGATGCAACAGGCTTATAAAAGGTTGTATAAAAAAAAAATTTTTTCCATTTTTTTTTTATACTAACTGTTCAATCATCATTTAAACAAACAATTATTGAATACTAACATTATTTTACAAACTTAATATAAAAACCTATCTTTGCAATCAAATTATAGATTAATATCGTATTAGAATTTGACTTTTAGCGTGTCTAAATAGACTTATTCTAATAATTTAACGAAGTTTTTCTATCAAAAATTCAAATAATATTAAAATATCTAATATAGAAATTCGAAAACAAGGCTAATTGGTTGAATAATCAATTAATCTTCTTTCTAAATTCTTCATTCTTCATTTATAATAATTATGAGTAAAGGTCTTCCAAAACGTAGTGAAAACTACTCGGAGTGGTACAACGAATTAGTAAAACGTGCAGATTTGGCCGAAAACTCGGCAGTTCGTGGATGTATGGTTATTAAGCCTTACGGTTTTTCGATTTGGGAAAAAATGCAGAGAGCTTTAGATGATATGTTTAAAGAAACTGGTCATACAAATGCGTATTTCCCATTATTTGTACCTAAAAGTTTATTTGAGGCAGAAGAGAAAAATGCTGAAGGTTTTGCCAAAGAATGTGCCGTTGTTACACATTATCGTTTGAAAACTGACCCCAATAACCCCGGAAAGTTAATGGTTGACCCTGAAGCTAAATTAGAGGAAGAATTAGTGGTTCGCCCAACGAGTGAAGCAATTATTTGGAATACCTACAAGACATGGATTCAATCACATCGCGATTTACCTATATTGATTAACCAATGGGCTAATGTTGTGCGTTGGGAAATGCGTACGCGTATGTTTTTACGTACCGCTGAATTTTTATGGCAAGAAGGGCATACGGCACATGCTACCGAAAAGGAAGCAATGGAAGAAACTAAGCAAATGTTGGATGTTTATGCCAAATTTGTAGAAGAGTGGATGTCAGTGCCTGTTATTAAGGGATATAAATCTGCTAATGAACGATTTGCTGGGGCAGAAGAAACACTTTGTATCGAAGCTATGATGCAAGATGGTAAGGCACTTCAAGCTGGAACTTCTCACTTTTTAGGGCAAAACTTTGCCAAAGCTTTTGATGTGAAATTCCAAAATAAGGAAGGTAAACTTGAACACGTTTGGGGAACTTCTTGGGGGGTAAGTACACGTTTGATGGGAGCCTTAATAATGGCACACTCAGATGATAATGGTTTGGTACTGCCTCCAAAACTTGCTCCAATTCATGTGGTAATTGTACCGATTTTTAAAGGCGAAGAAGATTTAGCGGCTATCAAAGCAGTTATTGATCCTATTATCAAAGAATTAAAATCTTACGGTATCACTGTGAAATTTGATGATAATGATGCCAATAGACCGGGGTGGAAATTTGCGGAGTATGAATTGAAGGGCGTGCCTGTTAGAATGGCCATTGGTAAACGTGATTTAGAAAATGGTGTCATTGAAGTAGCTCGCAGAGATACTCTAACAAAAGAAACACGTTCATTAGATGGAATTGCAGTTTATGTAAAAGATTTATTGGAAGAAATCCAAGTGGCTATCTACAAGAAAGCATTTCATTTCCGTGAAGAAAATATGTTTAAGGTTGATACTTGGGCAGAATTTGAAGAAAAAATCGAACAAGGTGGCTTCTTACTTTGCCACTGGGATGGCACTTCAGAAACTGAAGAAAAAATCAAAGAACTTACAAAAGCGACCATTCGTTGTATTCCATTGGATGCAACAGAAGAAGAAGGTAAATGTGTACTTACAGGAAATCCTTCGAATAAGCGTGTTGTTTTTGCAAGAGCATACTAAAAAATATTTCAAAATTTATATTTAATAAAAAAAAATGGTAAAATCTGGCGATAAAGTAGCGGTTCATTACAAAGGCACCCTTACTGATGGTACATTGTTCGACAGTTCAGAAGGGCGTGAGCCTTTAGAGTTTCAAGTTGGTAGTGGTATGGTTATCGCTGGTTTTGATTCGGGCGTAACTGGTATGTCTATCGGTGAGAAAAAAACTGTTCATATTCCAGTTGAAGAAGCTTATGGCCCAGTTTCTGAAGAAATGATTTTTACATTCAATCGATTGGATATTCCTGAAGATATTCCGTTGGAAGTTGGTGGAACACTCAATATGCATAATGGTCAACAAGCCATTCCTGTTATTGTGCGTGAAGTTTCAGCTACGAAAGTAATACTTGATGCCAATCATCCTTTGGCTGGGCAAGATTTGATTTTTGAAATTGAACTTGTTGGAATTAACTAATTGTAGAGAGATAATTAAAAAGGTGCCTGAGTAAAATCAAAGGCACCTTTTTTTTATTTATAGTTCTTGAAAAACTCCCATTGAACAAAATTTATCAATTCTTTCGTCAATTCTTTGTTGAGGAGTCTTTTTCTCTAATTCAGAAATTTCGTGTAGAATTCTTTTCTTTAAACGTCTAGACATATCCTCCCAATCTAGGTGTGCACCGCCAAGTGGTTCTTCAATTACGCCGTCTATCAATTTATTCTTTAACATATCAGTTGCTGTAAGTTTGAGTGCTTCAGCAGCTTGTTCTTTGAAGTTCCAGCTCCTCCATAAGATAGATGAGCAAGATTCTGGTGAAATTACTGAATACCAAGTATTTTCCATCATTAAGACCTTATCTCCGATAGCTATACCTAAAGCTCCACCTGAAGCACCTTCACCGATGATGATGCAAATAACAGGAACTTTTAGAACCATCATTTCCTTCAAATTTCTCGCAATGGCTTCTCCTTGACCTCTTTCTTCAGCCTCTAAACCAGGATAAGCACCGGGGGTGTCAATGAGTGTAATGATTGGTTTATTGAATTTCTCGGCCAATTTCATTAATCTCAGTGCCTTACGATAGCCTTCTGGATTTGGCATACCAAAGTTGCGGTGTTGGCGTTCTTTGGTTTTACGACCTTTCTGCTGACCAATAATCATCACAGATTGACCGTCTATGCTTGCAAAACCACCAACAATTGCAGGGTCATCTTTTACTGTACGGTCGCCATGCAATTCGTGGAATTCTTGACAAATTCGCTCAATATAATCTAATGTATAAGGGCGGTCTGGGTGGCGAGAAAGCTGTACACGTTGCCAACGAGTAAGATTCGCGAAGGTTTCTTTTTTCAATTGCTCAATGTTATCATTGAGCGTACGTACTGCACCGCTCACATCAACACTATTTTCGTCGGCTAGACGTTTCATATCCTCAAGCTTCGATTCGAGCTCGGCAATTGGTTTTTCGAAATCTAAAAGTGTTCTCATTCTTTGCTTAATGGAGAATGAACAATGAATAATGTCCAATGACGAATACTTTATGTATTTTACATTTTACATTTTAAATTATCCATTCATATTTCAAATGTTTGTCCTTTTTCTGGAATTACTACTTGATTGTATCCAACTTCTGCGAGTGTATTTTTAAAATTTTGCATAGTATGCAACTCGCCGTGTACTAAAAAGATATTTTTGGTTTTCGTTTTATCTTGTGTTTTGACAAAATCAATTAGGTCATCTAAGTCGCCATGTCCTGAAAAAACATCAATTTTTTCAATATTTGCATTTACAGGTAATTTCTGACCAGCAATACTTAACTCTTTTCTTTCGCCATTCAATAATTTCCAGCCTAAAGTATGCTCACTTGCATAACCAATCATTAAGATTGTGGCATACGGGTTGCTGATATTTGCTTGAATGTGGTGTTCAACTCGACCACCAGTAACCATTCCAGAGGCAGAAATGATTATGCATGGCTCAGAATGGTTTGAAACAGCCTTACTTGCCTGATTCGACTCCAAATATACTAAATTTTCAAAATCAAAGAGTGATTCATTCTCCTCGTTAAATTCTCTGGCTTGTTTATTTAATTGTCGAACGTGTTTTTCGTAGATACGTGTACTTGCTTTTGCTAAGGGACTATCAGTAAATACTTTGATTGGTGTAAAGCCTCTATCAGTATATAATTTATTGAGCGTATAAAGCATTGCTTGCGTTCGACCTACACTGAATGCAGGAACAATCAAACGCCCTGGAATATCAATACAAGCTTTTTGAATGACATCTGCCAAAATTTCTTCAGCTTTACCATCTTCATCTATATGATGGCGGTCTCCGTAAGTGGTTTCAGTTATTAAGTAATCAGCTTGTGGGATTTTATGCGGGTCAACAAGAAGAGGATAATTTTTGCGACCCACATCACCTGAGAAACAAATCGTTTTCTTCTGATTATTCTCCCAAAATTCTAAATAAACGTGTGCTGCCCCAAGAAGGTGGCCGGCTGGGTAAAGAGTTACAAAACCGTTATCTTTAAATTTAAATCGCTCTTCAAATGGAATAGTTACAAAGTTTTCGATAGCTTCTTTTACTTGACGTTCGAGGTACAGTTCTCTCGAATCAATATCTTTTCTTTTCTTTGAGCGTTTTTTGCTATCATGAATAGCTTTGTATTTTTTTTGATTGAGTGAGGCAGAATCTAGTAATAATATTTCACTCAAATCCATTGTGGCTTTTGTGCAAAGTACTTGTCCTTCAAAACCTTCTTTATACAGATTTGGGATTTGCCCCGAATGGTCAATGTGTGCGTGTGTTAGAATGATTAAATTGATAAGTGAGGGGTCAAATGGAAATATACCGTATTCAGACTTGGGAGTCTCTTGATTGTTTTCTCGCTCCAAATCAGTCCCACAATCTATCAAAACTCTGTACTCATCGTCAAATTCGAGTAAGAACATACTTCCCGAAACTTGCCTTGTTGCTCCCCAGAATGTTAATTTCATATAAGTCTATCAAATGATTAAGAATATTTAAGTATATTAACACAAACTTAATATTCAAGTTACAAATTACGGAAACATTTCTTTTTTTAACTAGGCATTTTCGTTAAAATTGTAGTATGCCCGTCAAAAAAAAGGCTTTAAAAAGGAAGAAATTGTTGATAATCAGAGTTTTAGTAAAACTTTGAAATTGAATCAATTTTCTCAATAATTATATAACTTTTTGTCCATGAAAGTATTTTTATTTATTCTTTTACAAATTTCAAGTCCTATCGAACGGCTCCAAAAGTTCATTGATAGTGTTCAAAATGATGTTGAAGTGAGAAATGGAGTAGTTGCTGCATCTATTCGCTCGACTCAAACTGGTGAGTATAAAATACAGTATAATGCTCATAAATCGGTTAATTCTGCCTCAACATTAAAATTAGTTTCAACGGCCTCTGCATTGAGTGTTTTAGGCTCAGATTACAGATTTAAAACTTTCCTTGAGTTCGATGGATACATTGCAGATAGTGTTTTACAGGGTAATATTTATATAAGGGGCACGGGTGACCCTTCGTTTGGCTCTCCTAGAATAGGAGCGAATGTTGATGATTTAGCGAGTTATTTTGCTCAAAAAATTAAATCCTACGGAATCAAAAAAGTTGATGGATATATCTTAGGAGATGGTTCTATTTTTTCTGAAAATACTTTAGCTGATTCGTGGGTTTGGGGTGATATCGGAAATTATTACGGTGCCGGAATCAACGGACTAAATGTAAATGAAAATCTGTATAATGTATATTTTAAACAAAGCAGGAGGGTAGGAGATTTTGCCCCAATTTCAAAGATTAGTCCAGAAATTCCAAATCTTAAAAATATCAATAAGGTAACTATTGCAGAGCGTGGTTCGGGTGATAATGTAATGCTTTATAGTACGCCCTTTAGCTCGATTGTACTTTCAGAAGGCACGATTCCTGCTGGGGACGGAGATTTTTCAGTTAAAGGTGCTATTCCTGACCCACCTACTTTTTTTGCTTATTTGGTTCAAAAGAAATTTATTTTGAATGGAGGTATTTCTGAGAAAAATAATATCTCATTCAATCAATATAAAACAATCGATGTTTATTTTCCAAAACAAAGAAATCTGATTTTTGCTTATGATTCACCTCCGATTTCAGAATTGGTAAAAGATTGTAATTTTCATAGCATTAATCTGTATGCAGATGCTTTTTTTAAAACGGTTGGTTATTCTTCAACAAAAGATGGAAGTTTTGATGCGGCCGTAAAAAGTGTTAAGCAACTTTGGTCTCAAAAAGGGGTAGATTTACAAGGATTTATGATTAGAGATGGAAGCGGCTTGTCACCTTCTGGAGTACTAACAGCGAATAATCTAACTGATATTCTTTATACGATGAAGAGTGATTCAACATTTTCTTCATTTTATGCTTCCATTCCAATAGTAGGCATGAATGGTACTGTACAAAACCTAGCTAAAGGTTCTAAAGCAGTTGGAAATGTTCGTGCCAAAAGTGGTTCAATTAGTAATACAAGGGCATTTTCAGGTTACTTTACTGCTTCGAATGGAGAAATTATGTCGTTCACATACATAATAAATCGCTATACTGATGGTGCCGACCGAAAAGTAAGAAGATACCTCGAAGAAATGATAAAACTCATGGTTGAGATTTAAGTTTTAAGAATAATATCGAAATCTATTTATACCTAATTTAGCCTTTTTATGCCATTTATTCAATTAACAAACGCAAAGTATTATTATGAAGAACATGGTTCAGGAGAAGAAACCATTGTTTTTTCACATGGATTACTCTGGAGCGGACACATGTTTCACAAACAAGTTGCTTATTTCAAGGGGAATTATCGAATTATCACTTATGACCATCGTGGACAAGGACAGTCTGAAATTACACCTGATGGGTATGATATGGATACACTTTCTGTGGATGCTGCCGAGCTAATCGAAAAATTAGTTGGTAAACCTGTTATTTTTGCCGGGCTATCTATGGGTGGTTTTGTGGGTATGCGTTTGGCAGCTCGTCGTCCAGAATTAATTAAAAAACTAATTTTGCTTGAAACTACTGCGGAGCCTGAACCACAAGAAAATGTTGGAAAATATAAAATGCTCAACGCCATAGTAAAATATATTGGTTTCTTTCCAGTTGTTGGTAGTGTGATGAAAATTATGTTTGGACAGAAGTTTTTAAATGATGCCAATAGAATAGAAGAAAAAAACTATTGGAAAAATCAGTTAATGTCTAATAATAGAAAAGGAATTACCAAAGCAGTTGATGGCGTAATTTATAGAAAAGGTATTGCCGAGGAAATTCATAAAATTACTTGCCCAACATTAATTATGGTTGGAGACCAAGATGTGGCTACCGTACCAGATAAGGCAAAACGAATCCATTCTTTAATTCCAAATTCAAAATTAGTTATCTTCGAAGGTGGTGGACACACATCTTCAGTTGAAGAGCCCGAAGTTTATAATGCAGAAATAGCAAAATTTATCTCTTAAATATCAAAGACCCTCTACAAAACATTTCATAGAGGGTCTTTTTCTACCCTTGAACAAAATTCATTTTAGCATTCATAATTTGTCCAATTTCTAAGGCTTTGCTTTTAACAAATTCTGCTCTTTCGCCTGAAAATAGTGAGTCAGTTGTTAAAAACCATAAGGCTAACCACTGCTCAAATCTTTCGGTTGTTAATGGGTGTTTTTCATTAGCTTGTAAATGCACCCACATCATTCCGCCATTGTAGCTACCTGTTTGAAATAACCAATTTTCCCAAAAGTTCACTACTCGAGTTAGGTGTATTTCCCAATGCTCTGAGGGCATTTCAAAAATTGGTGCCAAATTGGGCTCATTATGAACTTTTTCGTAGAAACTTTTTACCAATAATTCAATATCTTCTCTATTCTGAATATCATTCATTGTCATATAAATTTTATGCTACAAAGGTAATTCGAAATACATTATTCAAATATATGATTTTGCTCATAGAAAAATATTTGTAAAATAATTTTGATATAATGTAAAGTCTGTTTCACATTTGTATTGTTATACTTGACATAGAAAAGCTGTTTTAAAAAATTTAAAAACAAAAAATTATGGAACCAAGATTTTTGTTACCTCATCGTTTTAAACTTCTAGGGTGGATTGTAGCCATTCCTTGTATTATTTTAGGGTTATTCGTAATGTTTAGTGACTTTAGTTTTGACTTTTTTGAGTTTAACGTGCCAGCAAATTTTGTATTCTATGATGGTTCAATGCAAACAAATAGATTAGAGGTCAATACCCTAAACTTTACCGATGAAATTGCAACAATTGGTAGTATTATTGGCCTATTATTTATTGCCTTCTCTAAGGTGAAATTTGAAGATGAATACGTGGCTAAGATTAGATTAGAATCCTTGCAATGGGCAATTTATCTAAACTTTGCTCTTTTGGTTATCGCTACTATTTTTGTGCACGGTTTAGCCTATTATAGCGTTACAGTGTATAATATGTTTACTCCTTTAATAATTTTTATTATTAGATTTTATTATTTGCTTTTGGTAAAAAATTGATTTAGTAATATAATCTGAAAATGGCGATTGATTTTCGCCCCAAATTTTATGAAGAATAGAATAAGAATAGAACGGGCTATTTTAGATATTACTCAAGCAGACCTAGCCGAAAAAATAAATGTAAGTAGGCAGACCATAAATGCTATTGAAAGCAACAAATATGTTCCTTCTACTGTTTTAGCTTTAAAGATTGCTAGAATTTTTGGGAAAAGTGTTGAAGAAGTTTTTGAACTCGAAGAAAACGATTAAGACAATCTGTTCGTTATGTAAGTGAGTAATTCTAATAAATAAATTTTGAATTGCAGCATATTTCATTAAATTTGAATTTTTAGCATAAAGAATTGATGAAGAAGGTATTTATTTATAGCTTTTTGATTTTAATAGCTGCTTGTACGAGCAATAAAAATTTTCAGAAAGCCAATCAACAAGTAAACCGTAATACAGCAGCAAATCAGCTTGCCCAACAGCAGATTGCTCCTTCAAAGCCAGCTGTTGTGGCTATGAAGACTCGATATTTACTGAAGGACTCCTCATCTGTTAGAATTTTCATGGAGCTTGAAGTAGAAAACCTAAATAAAGGCCAAGTTATCCAACAACTCAATGATAACTTTAGGTTTAATTGGCTTCTTCAATCAGATTATGGTATAAGAGATAGGTTGGCATCAGGTAAGATTGATATCAATGAGCAGAACTTATTACTTAGAGATGCTAAAGTTACATTAAGCTTTGATATTCCACGTCCTAAGAATGCAGCTAAAGGCTTATTATTGACAGAGGTTTTTCAATTGGAGGATAATAAAAAGTCTAATAACGACTTGATGATTGATTTTTACGGAAACCGATTAAGTGACCGATTTGGTGTATTCATAGGAAATGTGGATATTCCAATTTTTAAAAATTATATCAATAAAAGAGACTCTTTTCAATTAAAAAGTGTTTTGAATCATACTCGCGAACTGTTTTTGATTCGCTATAAAAATGATTTTTTACCTGCACAATCGCCAATGGCAACATCCATTAGGCCATCTATTCCAAGTTTGACGATTGAAGAAATCCAACGAGTACAAGCTAATAGTTATATCAAACTGGCGAAAGAAGGTTTATATCAAGTAGTAGAAGATACAAATGCAACTAACAATGGTTTTGGATTTTTAATCGTCGATGAGCGTTATCCTAGATATACCAAGCCTGAGTTACTGTCAAAGCCTTTAATTTACATGACCACAAGTCAAGAGCTAAAAATAATTAGTGAAAACCCTAATGCCAAACAAGCCCTTGATAAGTTCTTTTTAACTATTACTGCAGGAAATCAAATGGTTTCGAAGAAAATAATTAAAAGTTATTATCATCGAATTGAAGAAGCTAACCGTTTATTCACTACCTTTAAGGAAGGTTGGAAGACCGACAAAGGAATGGTTTATATCATTTTAGGTCCGCCAAACAAAGTTCAAAGGAGCAGGGATAGAGAAGTTTGGGTTTATGCCCAAAATCAGAATTTTTCAGAAATTATATTTACATTTAATAGAAAACCAAACCAATTTACGGAAA